>Ga0182012_10006319_pt1 | contig 12106 bp, 10 predicted proteins | sample 612S2SmetaG_FD_120486 | JGI IMG/M metagenome (GOLD analysis project Ga0182012, IMG submission 120486) | Permafrost microbial communities from Stordalen Mire, Sweden - 612S2S metaG | ecosystem: Environmental > Terrestrial > Soil > Wetlands > Permafrost | place: Sweden: Stordalen | collected...
GTGGACGAGGCCTGTCCCCGGAGCAGCTCGAGCTCCCGGGTGGCCGGCCAGGTGGCGAAGGCGAACACCAGCGCCAAGATGATGGCCAGCACCGGGAAGAGGAGGGAGAGCACCCACCACTTGGAGTAGCCGGCCTTGGCCAGCACCCGGGCCGCCCCCACCACCAGCAGGACGATCACGACGATGCCCACGCTGAGCGAGATGCTCAGCGTGGTGGCCCCGCCCACCGCTGCTGGCGTTCCTGGCCCGATCACGACCGTCCCCCGTCGACGTTCAGCCCGTCGGGCCAGCCCGGCGGACACTCCGTCCCCACGGGTCTACTGCGCGTCGGGCGCGATTGTCTACCGCCCTCTGCATCTATGCATTTAGTCCGGCCCCTTCGCATCGCCCCAGCTCACGGGGCACCGGCCGACGAGAGGGGGGTCAGCCGACCAGCTCTGCCATGGTCCGGATGGTCTCGAGGCTCCCGTTGATGAGCAGGGTGGTGACGCCGGCCTCGACCCAGGCGGCCAGGTCGTCGCGGATCTTGTCCACCGGGCCGATGAGGGCGGTGTCCTCGACCAGGCGGGTGGGCACCGCGGCGGCCGCCTCCTGGTGCTTGCCGTCGAGGTACAGGTCCTGGATCTCGACGGCCTCCTTCTCGTAGCCCATGCGGCAGAAGACGTCGAAGTGGAAGTTCATCTCCCGGGCGCCCATGCCCCCGATGTAGAGGGCCAGCGACGGCCGGATGGCGTCGGCCGCCCGTTCCAGGTCGTCGTCGATCACCGTCGGGGCGAAGGCGTTGATCTCGAAGTCGGCGGCGGTGCGCCGGGCACCGGGCCGGGCGAAGCCCTCGGCCAGGGCCGGCCCGAAGGCCTTCATGGCGGCCGGCGAGAAGAAGATGGGGAACCAGCCGTCGGCGATCTCGGCCGCCAAGGCGATGTTCTTGGGCCCCTCGGCGCCGAGCAGGATGGGCAGGTCGGCCCGCAGGGGGTGGACGATCGGCTTGAGCGCCTTGCCCAGGCCGAGGCCTCCGGGATAGGGCAGCGGGTAGTGGGGCCCGTCGTTGGTCACCGGCCCCTGGCGGGCCAGCGCCTGGCGCACGATGTCGATGTACTCGCGGGTGCGGGCCAGCGGCTTGGTGAAGGGCTGCCCGTACCAGCCCTCGACCACCTGGGGCCCCGAGACGCCGAGCCCCAGCACGAAGCGCCCACCCGAGAGGTGGTCCATGGTCATCGCCGCCATGGCCGCCGCCGTCGGCGTGCGGGCCGAGAGCTGGGCCAGGCAGGTGCCCAGGCGGACGTTGCGGGTCCGCGAGCCCCACCAGGCCAGGGGGGTGAACACGTCGGAGCCGTAGGACTCCGCCGTCCACACCGAGTCGAAGCCCAGGCGGTCGGCCTCGTCCACCAAGGCGGTGGCCTGGGGCGGGGGTCCGGCCCCCCAGTAGCCGAGCTGCAGTCCGAGTTTGAGCGCCATGTCCGTCTCCTCTGTGCCTGGCTGGTGCGCCGAGCCGGCACGCCGGCGTCCCGCCGGCGGCCCGGGCATCCTCACCGCTGAGCGGAGCCTGCGCAAGGCCCCTCCGGCATGGCATGCTGCCCTCCGGTCGGGTGCCGATCCTAAACGAGAACCTGTTACAGTTTTTCACGTCAGGGTCGAGGCACCGCCCGGCCACTACGGGGTTGGAAGGGGAGGAGATCAGCGCCATGTTCCTCGAGGAAACCACCGAGCAGCTCCAGCTGCGCCAGGAGCTCCGGGACTACTACGCCGGCCTGCTGACCGACGAGGTCCGGGCCGAGCTGGCGGCCAACCAGGAGTCGGGCGAGCTCTGGCGCCAGGTCGTGCGCACCATGGGCAAGGACGGCTGGCTGGGCCTGGGCTGGCCCACCGAGTACGGCGGCCAAGGGCGTCCGGCCACCGACCAGTTCATCTTCTTCGACGAGACCCGCCGCGCCGGGGCCCCGTTCCCCTTCGTCACCATCAACACCGTGGGCCCCACCCTCATGGGCTTCGGCTCCGAGGACCAGAAGTCCTTCTTCTTGCCCAAGATCCTCTCGGGTGACGTGGTCTTCGCCATCGGCTACACCGAGCCGGGGTCGGGCACCGACCTGGCCTCCCTGCGCACCCGGGCCGAGCGGGACGGCGACATGTACGTCATCAACGGCAACAAGGTGTACACGAGCGGGGCCAACGAGGCCGACTACGTCTGGCTGGCCTGCCGCACCAACCCCGACGCCCCCAAGCACAAGGGCATCTCGATCATCTGCGTGCCCACCTCCACGCCCGGCTTCGAGTGGAGCCTCATCACCACCGTGGGTGGCATGACCACCACCGCCACCTACTACGAGGACGTGCGGGTGCCCACCACCGCCCTGGTGGGCCAGGAGAACGAGGGCTGGCGGATGATCACCACCCAGCTCAACCACGAGCGGGTGGGCCTGGCCGCCTGGTCCGGCTACTCGCTGCAGCTCTTCGACGAGGTGCTGGCCTGGGCGGCCGAGACCGAGACCGACGACGGCCGCCGGGTGGTCGACCTGCCCTGGGTCCAGCTCGACCTGGCCCGGGCCGAGTGCGAGCTCGAGGCCATGCGCCTGCTCAACTGGAAGATGGCCACCGCCGTGGCCCGCGACGAGGTGACCGCCGCCCAGTCCTCTTCCATCAAGGTCTTCGGCACCGAGCGGATCATCGAGATCTACCGGCTGCTGCTGGGCGTGGTCGGGGCCACCGGCTACCTGGTGCCGGGCTCGCCCGGTGCGGCCCTCGGGGGGCGCATCGAGCAGTCGGCCCGCCAGTGCCAGATCAACACCTTCGGCGGCGGGGTGAACGAGGTCCAGCGCGAGATCGTGGCCATGGCCGGCCTGGGCATGCGCCGGAGCGCCCGGTGAGGCGGAGCGCCCGATGAGCGTCGACCGATCGGCCGAGCTCGAGGCCCTGGTGGGCAGCCCGGCGGGGCCGCCGGCCATCGCCCCCGAAGTGGTCAACCGGACCATGATCCGGCACTGGACCGAGGCCATGGGCGACACCAACCCGGTCTACGGGAGCGAGCAGGCGGCCACCGAGGCCGGCTTCGAGGGGGTCATCGCCCCTCCGACCATGCTCCAGGCGTGGACCATGCAGGGCCTGACCTGGACCCTGGAGCTGGCCGAGGCCCGCGAGCGCGGCACCCTCGACGACTCCACGCCCAACGCCGTGATGATGGGCCTGCTCGACCAGGAGGGCCTCACCTCGGTGGTGGCCACCAACTGCGAGCAGGAGTACGCCCGGCCGCTCCGCCCCGGCGAGCGCCTCATCTCCACCCAGGTCATCGAAGCCATCTCGGCCGAGAAGAAGACCGGCCTCGGGTCGGGCCGGTTCATCACCACCCGCACCGACTACGTGGCCGTGCCCGACGACCAGGTCGGGCCCGACGCCGACCCGGCCGAGCTGGCCGCCCACGGCGAGCCGGTCGGCTCGATGCGCTTTCGCATCTTGAAGTTCCGCCCGCCGGCCCAGGCCAACGAGGTGGCGGCCGAGAAGCCGCCCCGCCCCCGCCCGGCCATGACCGAGGACAACCGCTTCTTCTTCGAGGGGGCCCGCCAGGGCCAGCTGCTGATCCAGCGGTGCACCTCGTGCGGCACGCTGCGCCACCCGCCCCTGCCGGCCTGTGCGGTGTGCCAGTCCTTCGACTGGGACACCGTCGAGGCTTCGGGCCGCGGCGAGCTGTTCAGCTACGTGGTGGTCCACTACCCGCAGGTCCCGTCCTTCGACTACCCGCTGGCCATCGGCCTGGTCCTCTTGGAGGAGGGCACCCGGATCGTGGCCAACGTCGAGGGGGTGGACCCGTCAGACCTGCGGATCGGCATGCCGCTGCAGGCGCACATGGTGGCCTTCGACGACGAGCTGTCCATGCCGGTCTTCCGTCCGGTGGCCGAGGCCGCCGGCGTCTCGAGAGGGGAGTAGCGATGGACTTCGAGCTGAGCGAGGAGCAAGAGGCCGTCCGTGAGGCGGCTGCCGGCGTCTTCGCCGGTCAGGCCACCGTGGAGCGGGTGGTCGAGGTCGAGGCCAGCGAGGACCGGGTCGACCGGGCGCTCTGGGCCGCCCTGGCCGACGCCGACCTGCTCGGCCTGGCCGTCCCGGTCGAGGACGGCGGGGCCGGGCTCGGGCTGAGCGAGCTCGGCCTGGTGCTCGAGCAGCAGGGCGTGGCCGTGGCCCCGGTGCCTCTCTGGAGCACCCTGGTGCTCGGCGCCCTGCCACTGGCCCGCTTCGGCTCGCCGGCCCAGCGCCAGGCGTGGTTGCCCAAGGTGGCCGCCGGCGAGGTCTTCTTGTCGGGCGCCTTGGCCGACGTGGCGGTGAGCGAGACGGCCAAGCCGACGGTGGTGGCCGAGGCAGCCGGCGACGCTTGGCGCCTCACCGGGACGGCCCACGCCGTGCCCCAGGGCCACCTGGCCAGCCGGGTGGTGGTGCCCGCCCGCACCGGCGAGGGCGTCTTGCTGGCCCTGGTCGACCCGAGGGCGGCCGGCGCCACCCTCGAGCGGGCCGAGACCACCAACCGCGAGCTCCACCCCCACCTCCACCTCGACGGGGTGAGCGTGGCCACCGATGAGGTGCTGTGCGGGCCGAGTGAGGGCGCCGCCGCCCTGACCTGGCTGCTCGAGGCAGCCCGCACCGGCCTGTGCGCCCTGCAGGTGGGCGTGACCGAGGAGGCCCTCCGGCGCACCGCCGCCCACCTGAACGAGCGCGAGCAGTTCGGCCGTCCCCTCAGCACCTTCCAGGGGACCATGCTGCGGGCGGCCGACGCCGCCATCGACCTCGAGGCCATGCGGGTGACCGCCTGGCAGGCCGCCTGGCGCCTGGACACCGACCGGCCGGCGGCCGAGGCGGTGGCGGTGGCCCTGTGGCAGGCCTCGGACCGGGGCCAGCGCATCGTCCACTCGACCCAGCACCTGCACGGCGGCCTCTCGGCCGACATCAGCTACCCGATCCACCGCTACTTCTTGTGGGGCAAGCAGATCGAGCTGCTGCTCGGCGGGCCGAGCGTCCTGTTGTCCTCGCTTGGCCGCATGCTGGCCGCCCGGGCCGACCAGGTCGCCGGGACGGCGGCATGAGCCCGACCTCGACGGCCACCACCCGGCGCTACGACCAGGTGGCCGAAGGCGACGAGCTGGGTGAGCTGGCCATCCCCATCACCCGCACCCTGATCGTGTCCGGGGCCATCGCCAGCCGGGACTACCAGGACGTCCACCACGACCACGAGCTCTCCCAGCGGCGCGGGTCGCCCGACATCTTCATGAACATCTTGACCACCAACGGGCTGGTGGGCCGCTACGTGACCGACTGGACGGGTCCTGGCGGCCAGCTGCGCAAGGTGGCCATCCGCCTGGGTGCCCCCAACTACCCCGGGGACACCATGACCCTGACCGGGGCGGTCAGCGCCCTGCTCGGGCCCGAGCCCGACGGCCGCCTGGGCCTGGTGCAACTGAGCATCCGGGGTGCCAACCGGCTGGGTGACCACGTCACCGGCACGGTCGACGTGGCCCTCCCCCTCGGGGGAGGTGCGGCGTGACCCGGCACACCTTCGCCGGCCAGGTGGCGGTGGCCGGCATCGGCGCCACCGAGTTCTCCAAGGCCTCGGGCCGCTCCGAGCTGCGCCTGGCCTGCGAGGCCGTGCTGGCCGCCCTGGGCGACGCCGGCCTCAAGCCCTCCGACGTGGGCGGCATGGTCACGTACTCGGCGGACACCAACCCCGAGGTGGACATCGCCCGCTCCCTCGGCATCGGGGACCTCCAGTTCTTCAGCCGCATCCACTACGGCGGCGGGGCCGCCTGCGGCACCGTCCAGCAGGCGGCGCTGGCCGTGGCCTCGGGGGTGGCCGACGTGGTGGTCTGCTACCGGGCCTTCAACGAGCGCTCCGGGCACCGCTTCGGCACCGGCGTCCAGGGACGGGCCCCGGTGGCCAACGCCGAGAACGCCCACCTGGCCTCCTACCTGCCGGTGGGCCTGCTCACCCCGGCCTCCTGGGTGGCCATGGCCGCCCAGCGGTACCTGCACGAGACCGGGGCGACCAGCGAGGACTTCGGGCGCATCGCCGTGGCCGACCGCAAGCACGCCGCCACCAACCCCAAGGCCTGGTTCTACGAGAAGCCCATCACCATCGAGGAGCACCAGGCCAGCCGGTGGATCGTCGAGCCGCTCCACCTGCTCGACTGCTGCCAGGAGACCGACGGCTCCCAGGCCCTGGTCATCACGTCGCTCGAGCGGGCCCGGGACCTCCCGAGCACGCCGGTGGTCATCCAGGCGGCGGCCCAGGGCTCGGGGGCCGGCCAGGACATGATGACCAGCTACTACCGCGACGACCTGCTGGGCCTGCCCGAGATGGCCGTGGTGGCCAGCCAGCTGTGGGAGACCTCGGGCCTCGGCCCCGAGGACATGCAGGCGGCCATCCTCTACGACCACTTCACCCCCTACGTCCTCTACCAGCTCGAGGAGCTGGGCTTCTGCAAGAAGGGCGAGGCCAAGGACTTCATCGCCGACGGCGCCATCGAGCTGGGCGGGCGCCTGCCCATCAACACCCACGGCGGCCAGCTGGGCGAGGCCTACCTGCACGGCATGAACGGGATCGCCGAAGGGGTCCGCCTGGTCCGGGGCACCTCGGTCAACCAGGTGCCCGACGTCGAGCACGTGGTGGTGACCGCCGGCACCGGCGTGCCGACCAGCGGCCTGGTGCTCGGGGTGGACCGCTAGCCACCCCGGCCGGGCCGCCGCCGCGGCGGGGCCCCTCAGCCCTCCAGCAGGCGCAGGGCCAGGCGTCGTCCGCGGCCCTGGCCGATGGCCAGGGCGATCCACAGCTGGAAGAGGGCGTCGATCAGCGCTTCTTGGTCGGCGCCCACGTAGACCGATCGCAGGCCCACGCCGGCGATCACCGCCTCGACCGTCGCCCGGTCGGCCTCGGGGGCCGAGAAGAACAGGTCGGCGGGCCCGTCGGCGAAGACCGGGTCGGCCATGTTCTCGCCGCCCAGGGTGTTGAAGGCCCGGGCGTAGCGGACGCTCGGCGGCAGGGCGGCCCGGGCGTTGGGCACCGCCTGGCCCATCTGGTTGGTGGCGTCGATCACCAGGGCGAACTCCAGGGCCTCGCCGTGCTCGGCCGTGAGCACGGCCACCTTGGACCCGGGCAGGGCCAAGATGACCACGTCGGCGCCCTCCAGGGCCTCGGCCACCGGGGCCACGGTGGCCGAGGCCACGTCGGGGTCGTCGGTGCCCGGGTGCCGGGAGCCCAGGGTGACCTGGTGGCCGGCGGCGGCCAGGGGGCGGGCCAGGGTGGTCCCGATGAACCCGGTGCCGATGATGGCGATCCTCATGGGCGGCCGTCGCCCTTCAGAGGGGCCGGTCGGCGACGGCCGCGTCGAGCTGGGCCGCCTCGTCCTCGGTCAAGGGCCGGTAGGGGAGGGCCCGGTCGGGCTGGTAGTAGACGGGGTCGGTGGTCTTCCAGCGCTCGGCCCGCAGCACCCGCTTGACCACCTTGGAGGTGGCCGTCTGGGGCAGCTCGGCGGTGACCCGGACGAAGCGGGGGGCCCACTTGGTGCCCAGGTCCTCTTGGGCCCCGAGGAACTCGGTGAAGGCCACCGGGTCGAAGGTGGCGCCCACCTGGAGCTGGACGGCCGCCATCACCTGGTCGCCCACCACCGGGTCGGGCACGGCGTAGACGGCGGCCAACATGATGTCGGGATGGCGGATGAGGATCCGCTCCACCGGGGCCGAGGCGAAGTTCTCCCCGTCCACCCGCAGCCAGTCGTGGTCCCGGCCGGCGAAGTAGAAGAAGCCGGCCTCGTCCCGGTAGGCCAGGTCGCCGGTCCAGTACCAGCCGTTGCGCATGCGGGCCTGCTCGGCCTCGTCGTTGCGCCAGTAGCCCTCAAAGCCCGAGCCGCCCTGGCGGCTCACCAGCTCGCCGATGGCCTCCTCGGCGTTGGTCAGGCGGCCCTGGGCGTCGAAGCGGGCCGGGGGGCACTCGAGGCCGGTCTCGGGGTCGAGGACCACGGTGCCCTCGGGTGCCCGGCCCAGGGCGCCCGGCGGCGTGTCGGGGGTCCGCTGGACGGTGGCGCCCCCCTCGGTCGAGCCGTAGGAGTCGGTGGCCACGCAGCCGAAGCGCTCGGCGAAGCGCTCCACGTCGGCCGGCGTGCCCTCGTTGCCGAAGGCCCGGCGCAGCGGGTTGTCGGCGTCATCGGGCTGCTCGGGGGTGGCCAGGATGTAGGAGAGGGGCTTGCCCACGTAGTTGAAGTAGGTGACGCCGAAGGCGCGGATGTCGGGCAAGAAGCCCGAGGCCGAGAACTTGCCGGCGCTCGGCAGGGCGGCGGCCGCCCCGGCGGCCAGCGAGGGCGCCCAGCCGGCCATCAGGGCGTTCGAGTGGAACAGGGGCATGGCCAGGTAGCAGACGTCGTCCTCGGTCAGGCCGAAGAGCTGGGGCACCCGGGAGCCGATGCCGGCCATCCGGCCCTGGGTGCAGCGGCAGGCCTTGGGGGCGCCCGAGGTGCCCGAGGTGAAGAGCAGGTAGCCCAAGGTGGCCGGGGTGACCGAGCCGTCGTCGGGGGGGAGGGGGGCGCCGGCGAAGGGTTCGAGGGTGGCGGCCGACCCCGGGTGGTCGACGACCAGCACCCGCTCGCTGGCCGCGCTCACCGTGCCCAGCTCGGGCCCGAAGGTCCGCCCGTCGACCAGGGGCAGGTGGGTGGTGCTGGTCACCAGCAGCTGGCACTCGGTGTGGGTCAGGTCCCGGGCCAGCTCGTCGCCCCGGTGGGTGGTGTTGCCGCCCACCATGACCGCACCGGCCAGGGCGGTGGCGGCCAGCCAGAAGATGTACTCGGCCTCGTTGTCGAGCAGGACGGCCACGTGGAAGGGGCCCGGCCGGCGCCGATCGGCCAGCCAGGCGGCCCGGGCGGCGGCCTCGGCCACCACCTGGCGGTGGCTGTAGACGCGCCCCGCCGTGTAGAGGCCGGGTCGGTCGTCCTCGGCGCGCCGGCGGACGAACGCTGCCATCGTCGGTTCGCTCACGGGCCACCTCGCGCTCGGGCCCGGACCGGATCCGGGCGACGGTCGACCAGTCTGCCAGAACCAGCTGAGCCGCTCCTGCCGAGGAATCAGGCCGACCGGCCGGTATCGTCGTGCCCGCAGCCGGACCGAGCAGGAGGCCTGATGGCGGCGCACCCCGAGCACACGATCACCGCGCCGCGCCGTTGGACGGCCGGGTTGGCCGCCCTGGTGGGCGCCCTGGCCCTGGCCGCCACCCTGGCCGTGGCACCGGCCGGCGCCACCCGGGTGGCGGGCCCCGCCGCCCACCAGCGGGTGGCCGGCTCGACCACCGGCGGCGGCTACGTGGCTCTCGGCGACTCCTATGCCTCGGCGCCGGTCATCCCCACCCAGCTCTCGCCGACCGGCTGCGACCGCTCCTCGTCCAACTACCCCCACCTGGTGGCCGCCGCCCTGGGCCTCTCGCTCACCGACGTGACCTGCGGGGGAGCCACCACGGCGGACATGACCGGCGCCCAGCAGCTGGCCGGGGGTGGCACCAACCCGGCCCAGCTCGAAGCGGTGAACGCCTCGACCTCGCTCGTCACCCTCACCGTGGGCGGCGACGACCTGGGCTTCTCGAGCATCCTCGAGAACTGCCTGGCCTACACGCCGCTCGGCCCCACCTCGGTCGGGTGGACCTGCCGTTCGCACTACGACGCCGGCGGGGTCGACTCGTTGGCCACCGCCATCTCGGTCACCGGTCCCAAGCTGGTCGGGGTGCTGGCCCAGATCCACGCCCTGGCCCCCCGGGCCCGGGTCCTGGTGGTGGGCTACCCGGCCATCCTGCCGCCGACCGGCGCCGGGTGCTGGCCCCGCATGCCCTTCACCCTCACCGACGCCGCCTACCTGCGCTCGGTCGAGGTGGACCTGAACGCCATGCTGGCCTCGGTGGCCGCCCGCAACGGCGCCACCTACGTCGACACCTACGACCCGAGCACCACCCACAACGCCTGCGCCCCCGAGTCCACCCGGTGGGTGGAGCCGGTGCTGCCCGAAGGCGCCGCCCCGGTCCACCCCAACGCGGCGGGTGAGGCGGCCATGGCCTCGATGGTCGAGGCCTCCCTGCGGCCGGCCAGCGCCTAGCGGGCCACGGTCTCCGGGCCCGGGTCAGCCGAGCGGCGCCCCGGCCAGCGCCGCCACCAGACCCAGCGCCCCGGCGCCCACGAGGGCGCTCACCGTGCCCCGCCGCAGGCCCAGCAGCCACACGCCGGCCCCCACCAGGATCGGCACCTGCCAGAGGTGCGACAGGGCCAGCCCGAGGGGGATGGCCGAGCCGGCGATGGCCCCGAGGGCGGTGGCCCCGGCTCCGGTCAAGAAGGCCTGGGCGGCGGCGCTGTCGCGCAGGCGGTCGAAGTGGGGGGCTCCCACCAGCACGAAGGCGAACGACGGCCCGAAGGCCACCGCCGCCGCCAGCAGGCCCCCGCCCACCCCGGCCGCCGCGTACCCGACCACGGCCACCGTCTGGACCACCGGGCCCGGGGTGATCTGGCCGAGGGCCACGGCGTTCAGGAACTGGCCGCCAGTCATCCAGTGGTAGTGGTGGACGGCGTCGGCCTGCATGAGCGGGATGATGACGAAGCCGCCCCCGAACGACAGGGCGCCGACCTTGAAGGCCACCCAGACCAGGCTGGCCACGCCCCCGGCGCCGACCACCGCCGCCACCAGGCCCGGGAGGGCCACCGAGGCCAGCCGGTCGGGACGGGGCGGGTGGCGGACCAGCCACTCCACCAGGCCGCAGGCCACGATGGCCACCACCAGCAGGGTCCCGAGGGTGGCGGCCGAGACCGCCCCGACCACCAGGTAGGCGGCCCAGCGCACCTGGGCCGGCCGACGGCCCCCGGCTCGCCGGAAGCTCCCCGGCACGAGGCCCAGGGCGGCGTTGAGGGCGACGGCGGCCACCGCCGCCCCGAGGCCGAGCGCGATGCCCTCGACCCAGCGTGGCGGGTGACCCTGGAGGAAGAGGGCGGCCAGGGCCAAGATGATCACCAGGCCGGGCAGGATGAAGGCCAGCCCGCCGACCACAGCGCCGGCCGTGCGTCGCAGGCGCCAGGCGCACCAGATGGCCAGCTGGGTGGAGGCCGGACCCGGCAGGACGTTGGTGGCGGCGATGCCGTGCTCGAAGGTGGCCTCGTCGATCCAGCCGTGGCGCTCCACGCACAGGGCCCGCAGCAGGGCGATGTGGGCCGGCGGCCCGCCGAAGCCCAGGCAGCCGATGCGGCCCCAGGCGGCGGCGATGGTCGAGAGCGCCACCGGCGTGGCCGGCGCGGACGGCTCGTCGCTCCCCGGTCCGTCGTCGGCCACGGGGGGATCGTAGGGCCTCGCCTGGCCGGGACTGCCTCCACAGCGGGCACACAGGGGAGTCCCAGGCGCCCGGAAGGCGCCGGTGCCACCATGGTCGTGCCAACGCCGGTGGTCCCCGCCGGCCCGAACCCGAGGACAGCCGTGGACGACGACGTGGAGAAGCTGCGCATCCTGGTGGTCGACGACGAGCCGTCCATCGTCGACTCGGTGGCCACCTCGTTGCGCTACGAGGGCTTCGAGGTGGAGGAGGCCACCACCGGCCGCCGCGCCCTGGCCGCCGCCCAGGAGCGCACGCCCGACCTCATCGTCCTCGACGTCATGCTGCCCGACCTCGATGGGATCGAGATCACCCGCCGGCTGCGGGCTGACGGCCTGCGGGTGCCGGTGCTCTTCCTCACCGCCCGCGACAGCCTCGACGACAAGCTGGCCGGCCTCACCGTCGGCGGCGACGACTACGTGACCAAGCCCTTCTCGCTGGCCGAGGTGATCGCCCGGATCCGGGTCATCCTGCGGCGCACCAACGGCGACGGCGAGCGGGACGACCTGCTGCGCTTCGCCGACGTCGAGATGGACGAGCTGGCCCACGAGGTGCGCCGGGCCGGTCAGCCGGTCCAGCTCACGGCCACCGAGTTCAACCTGCTGCGCTACTTCTTGCTCAACCCGAAGCGGGTCCTCTCCAAGCCCCAGATCCTCGACCACGTGTGGCACTACGACTTCGACGGGGACCCCAACGTGGTGGAGACCTACGTGAGCTACCTGCGCAAGAAGCTCGAGCGCCTCGGACCGCCCCTCA
>Ga0182012_10006322_pt1 | contig 12105 bp, 13 predicted proteins | sample 612S2SmetaG_FD_120486 | JGI IMG/M metagenome (GOLD analysis project Ga0182012, IMG submission 120486) | Permafrost microbial communities from Stordalen Mire, Sweden - 612S2S metaG | ecosystem: Environmental > Terrestrial > Soil > Wetlands > Permafrost | place: Sweden: Stordalen | collected...
GTATGAAAAAAGATCGAAAAGAATCGTGGCCGGCTCGGCTACGAATCATTGTTGCGTCGCGCGGGCCAATCACGAATCAATCTTCCGCGCTACGCGGCGACCGAATTCGCCACCAGTATCAATCTTCTTGTCATCTGGCATCGAATCGGCCCCCGCGTAGCGTTTACGCGGCCCAGGAATCCGACTTCTTTACCGCTGACAATGGGGCGCTTGCACCTTTTGCAAGGTAACCGTTGGACGCTCTATCTCGAGTCTTTTTGCAATCGTTTCCCCGTTCACCGAGTCTTTCCTTTCGCCCAGTGCAAGGCCGGAATGAGGGGAACCTTGAAGTGTTACTCAGCTGAAGCGCATTCCAGCCGGCCCGTACGATGAAGTCGGACTTGCCGCCGCCTGCGGCGAGAAATCGCTTCAAAACCGGCACGCGGGCATAATTGCGATCGCCGATCCGGATCTCGCCTGCCAGCGGGGCGCCGCGTTCAAGCGCTTCGGCACCATGCTTGTCGGTCAGTTCAAGATGCGAGAACCCGCCGCTTCCAAGATCGAACGCGCCGTGGACGCGCCAGTCGGTGCCTTTGCTGCCCGGTTTGCTGACACAAGTTGCCGTCAGCGAGACCCAGCGTGCGGCCGGCCCAGCGCAAATCGGCGCCGGGTTCCGTCGCCGCCAGCAGGTATCCGACCAGGGCGGCCAAGAATGCGACCGCCTGCTTCAATCGGTAATGAACGCCGGGATTGCTGAGATCGGCGATCCCCAACAACGACACCCATCCAGATGTCTGGCGCAATGAAAACCCGCCTGGCCCACGGGTCAAACCCAGCCGCAACAGGCTCGCGCCGTCGCCGATCTTACGCTTTAGCTGGATCGCTTTGGTATCCCGCGCCAAACGATCGAGGTCGAGGCCAGCCGGAAGCCGGTTCAACAGGTCAGGGAACTCGTCCGTTGCGACAGGTGCCGTGGTTTGCATCCGCCCCCAGAATCGTACCGATTCGCGTCGTGTCAAACGCCATTTTAGCGCCTATGGGGGCGGAGGGTCGGGCCACTGCCTACCGAAAATTGGCGTCTCGACCTCAATGAAAGCCGCACACACACATTTTCTGCCATGGTGTAGCCGAAGGCTACAGGTGAAACTCATTGTGGCCAGGCCCGTCGCGAATCGCGTGAGAACCCTTTGATGATGCCCCTTGCCACATTTGGCGGTCTGGCTTGCTATGGACTCGGTTTTGGAGACGCACCCGCCGAAAGCAGTCATGGCGTACTATCATTGCGGCATTTCCGCGGCGATATTCCGTTACATCTGCACCCCATCGATTGCGATGAGGTCGATCCGTTCTGCCTCCGAGAATTTCTTGGCGGCTGATTCAAAAGCGCCGTCGGCGATCAAGGCCGTCGCCTCGCGTCGTAGCGCCTGCACACGTGGATCGTCACTCGTCAGGCTGTCACGGCGCTCGCGGAGCTCCTGATACTCCTCCGCCTTGGCGAGAAGAAGCCGCTCTATCGGCAAGGGATCGAGGGCGATGTTCCGTTGACCGAAGCTGGTAATGATCTGCCGAAGAACCCGTCGCGGCAAGCCGTATTCAGGGGCGAGGACGGTGAGCATGTCATCGCGGCACGACGCTATCGCCTCAAGAAACCCCTCGTCATTCATGTCGGTCTTCGGGCGCCCTTGAATGCCCCACCGACTTATGGCGCTCCGGATTCCGGAAAGCCGCCGCGTGACGCGATTGCTCCAAAAGGCCTTAATCTGACGAGCGGGCACGCGCCTGAACGGTTGTGCTCCTGTCAGATTGTATTGACTATAGTGATTGCCTCTCCTGGCGAAGCGCGCGACGACGACCAACGCACCGCTGAGCCTGCCGAGGCACCTCCGGTTGCCGTCGACGAATCGCCCGATGGCGTCTCCGGTCACGTATAATCACTCCTTGGTCGGCCCTGTGGTATATAGTCGGCCCTGAATTGTTGCGAACAGATCGCCGCCAGCAGCGACAGCGTAGCTGGGCTGGGCCCCTCGGGCCGCTCTATGCGCTCCCGTTCGGGCATGTCGCTTTGTGCCCGTGCCTAACCAGAAAACTCCTCGCGTTATTGAGTAAAATCAATGGCCTGACGACAAGCTCCCCGACCCAGGGACCGGGCGGACGCAGGTGCCAGTTTCATCCAGAGGGGTCGGCCGCGCCGGCCGGTGGGGAACTAGCTAGGGGCTCAGCGTCAGGTTTGGCGCTCATGGCAAGACGTAGCTCTGGCAGCGCCACCGGCCGTCCGGTTTTGAGCGACGCGCCTATATCCTTTTAGTGACCAAAACTCCAGATTCATCGTGCGAGGTCGGCAGGTCAGAAAGATGGACGACGACGAAAAAGCAGCGACTCTGGCCAAATCTACGCCTGTCAGTCCGCAGAAGACCGGGCGCAGAAAGGCGCTAATCGGTGTCATAGCCGCTCTGGTAGTGCTGAGCGGGATAGGCATCGCCTATGCGACTGGTTTTGTCGGCAAGCTGACCGGCAGCAAAGAGTCACATGCGGCGGAATCGGGCGTGCCCGGTGGAGTTGACCTGCCAGAGATCATTGCCAACCTCGACGCCGGGGCGCGCCGGTCCGCGTTCGTGCGACTTAAGGCGCGGCTCGAATTGGCCAGCAAGTCGGACGAGGCGCGGGTCTTGGCGGCACTGCCGCGGATGCAAGACTTATTTCAGACCTATCTCCGTGATATGCGTCCGGAGGAGTTGCGCGGGTCGACCGGCACATACAGGCTGCGGGAAGAATTGATATCCCGCGCTAACATCGCCATTGCCCCTGCGCGTGTAACGGAGATCCTTTTTATTGAGCTGCTTGTGCAATGACTGACCCAGATGACAGCTCCGACGCTGAGCTTGCAGCGGGCTGGGGAGATGCGGTCGACGAAGCACCAGCTCGCGTGCTTAGTCAGACAGAGATTGACAACCTTCTGGGGTTTGACGACGGGCCGGATACGAGCGAGCAACAGAGCGGCCTGCAGAAGATCGTCAGCGCTGGCTTGGTCTCGTACGAGCGTCTACCGATGCTCGAAATCGTGTTTGACCGGCTTGTGCGTATTTTATCGACCAGCCTGCGCAACCTGACCAGCGACAACGTGGAGATCAGCATTGACAAAGTCACTTCGTTGCGGTTCGGCGATTACCTGAACTCGATCCCGCTGCCGGCCATGCTATCTGTCTTTAAGGCAGAGGAATGGGATAATTTCGGCCTTATGGTGATCGACGCATCGATGATTTACTCGATTGTAGACGTTCTGCTGGGCGCGCGCAGGGGCACAACTCCGATGCGCATCGAGGGTCGGCCTTACACCACGATCGAGCGGACCTTGGTCGAGAAACTGGCTACGCAGATACTCGGGGATCTGTCACGCTCCTTCGAACCCGTGTGTCCGGTAACGTTCCGATATGAGCGGACTGAAGTTAACCCACGCTTCGCCGCAATCTCCCGTTCGTCCAACGCCGCAATCCTGGTCAAGCTGAGGCTTGAGATGGACCAACGCGGCGGCTGCTTCGAGATAGTACTCCCCTATGCGACGCTCGAACCAATCCGGGATCTGCTGCTACAGCAGTTCATGGGTGAGCGGTTCGGGCGCGACAACATCTGGGAGACGCATCTGGCCGAGGAACTGCGTGAGACCGTTGTCGAGCTTGATGCGGTTCTGGGTGAAGAATCCATGAACCTTTCCGCGATTCTAGCCTTGAAGGTTGGAAGCCGAATCGTCTTCCATTTGGCGGCGGACGATCCGGTACAGCTCAGGTGCGGCGGCGTACCGCTCTTCCTCGGCAGAACCGGGAACCGGCGGAACCGCATTGCCGTGCAGATTGAAGGCAAGCTGCCGACCGGCGTCCTTACCCAGGGAGCGGAGACCGGATGATGTCGACGTGGAGTTGGATTGCGGACGCCTTTTTGGCACTGCTGCTGACGGGAACACTTGTCATGACAATAAGGCTCGACAAGGCCCTGAGAGTGGTTCGCCGCGATCGCACTGCGTTCGAAGCACTGATCAGCAACCTCGGGTCGGCCACTGGCGCAGTGAAGGTCGGAATCCAGGCCCTGCGCAACGAGGCTGACCGGGCGGCTGGGCAGATCGAGCGGCGTTCCGAGGATGCCGACAAGATGGCGACGGATCTTTCCTTCCTAATCGAAGCGGCCGACCGCGCCGGCGATCGCCTGGAGCTGCGACTTCAGTCGGTGCCAAGCCAACCTCCCCAGCAGCCGGTACTGAGCCAGCCGGCTGAGCCGAATGGTCCGATGGTCGCGGTCGGTCGGCTCTCTAGGCGGCGGCATGCCAAACCAGCGATGCCCTTACAGGCTGGCGGTACAAAGACTCTGCCGCAGGTGCCAGGCGACCTCACTACTTCCCATGGCGATTTGCGCGAGTCGGTCAGCAGGTCACCCGTAAGCGGGCAGCAAGTGGATCAAAAAGATGGTTAGGGCATTTGCCAATGGCTAAAATGCTGCCTTCCAGCAAGCTTCTGCCCGCGACAATTGCCGCAATCGCAGTCGCACTTGCCCTTAAATCGGTAGCTTTGGTCCCCTCTCCCCCTAGCCTGGAATCGTTGCAGGCCGAAACGGGGCGGGCACTTATGGCGGCCGGCACTGCAAGCGGGAGTGTGTTCACTGAGGCCAATGCTGCGGCGCCTGCAGCAGGGCCGCCCAGCACCCCGCAACCCTCTCCCAACGGAGCAAAGAGGGCCCAACCAGCGCGCCTCCCGACCGAGGCGTCGCAGCCGCCGGCGGGGCCGCCTGTCAGCACCCCACAACCCTCTGCCACCGCGGCGAAGCCCGCTCCGCTTGCCGACGCCGTGCAGGCGGCGCGCCCGGCGCCGGCTGAGGCGCCCCCAGCGCCCGCGGCATCTCCGCCCGGCATGGCACAGAGCCCTCCTGCGAATGCGAAACCGGCGCCGCTTGCCGATGCCGTGCAGGCGGCGAGCCCGCCATCTACTAAAGGGCCGCAAGCGCCTGCGGCAGTCGGGGGCGCCACGCCGGACGACACTCTCAAGCTGCGCCGGAACGAGATCGAGGAACGTGAGCGACAGCTCTCCGAGCGCGAGGCAGCGGTGGCCGCCACAGGAAAGCGCCTCGCCGACCGAGTCGCCGAACTGGGCGCGCTCCAGTCTCGACTTCAGCCCCTGGCAGAGGGCCTGAAGCAGCGCGATGAGGCGAACTGGTCCGGTCTTGTCAAACTCTACGAAGGAATGCGCCCGCGCGAGGCCGCTTCGATCTTTGACGCGTTGGACAAACCGGTGCTGCTCGAAATTCTCGATCGGATGAAGCCCGCGAAGGCTGCCCCGGTAATCGCGGCGATGGAGCCCGAAAGGGCACGCCAAGTGACAGCCGACCTTGCCTCTAAGCGGACCAAATCCACCACTGTCGCGAACTGACTTCAGCTCAAGGGAAACCGTTTATGGCTATCGATACTGGCATGCACGTCCTGATCGTCGATGACTACAAGACGATGTTAAGAATCATTCGCAATTTGCTGAAGCAGATAGAGTTCGAGAATGTCGAGGAGGCCAGTGACGGCGCGGAGGCCCTCTCCAAACTACAGGCCGGCAATTTCGGCTTGGTGATAAGCGACTGGAACATGGAGCCGATGACCGGTCTGGAACTATTACAGCACGTGCGGAGTGACCCAAAGCTGAAGTCCACGCCCTTTATCATGGTCACTGCCGAGAGCAAGACTGAGAACGTCATCGCTGCCAAGCAAGCTGGCGTATCGAACTACATCGTGAAACCTTTCAATGCCGAGACCCTACGAGGAAAGATCCAAAAGGTCCTTGGTCATGCGTGATGCTCAGAATCCGGCTCAATTAGACCGGATTCCCTTGCAAAGTTTGACCGAGCGGATGCGGCACCTCCACGAGGAAAACACGTGGCCAGATGCTGCTATGGTCGAGGATGTCGTGACCGCCGTCTTGGACACGATGGACGGGCGGCTCTCGCCGACGGAGGCCCTCCTGCTGCGGGAGGTCGCCGGCTTAGGACGCATCATCGAGGAGGCGAAGGCTGGTATCGCGGAGGTCAGCCTTGACGCAATCAGGGGCAGCCACATCCCCTTAGCGTCAGGCGAACTTGGTGCGATCGTCGAACAGACCGCTGACGCCACGAACCGCATCCTGGAAAGCTGTGAGTTGCTGGAGAAGCTGGCAGGCAGTTTGGACCGCGCTCAGGCTGATATCATCACTGAGGCAGTCACGCAGATCTATGAAGCGTGCACCTTCCAGGACATTACCGGCCAGCGCGTCACGAAGGTTGTCCGGGCATTACAGGCGATCGAAGCAAAGGTCCTCGCGTTGTCCAACACATTTGCTTCGCCGGGAACGGCGCCCGGACCTGCCCAAACCGTCTCACGCCCGGCTCCCCTGCCCAATGCGGGCATCCCACTGCATGGCCCCTCGCTCCCTAACGAAGCGATGTGCCAAAATGACATCGACGATTTGCTCGCCGATTTCGGTTGATGCGCGGCTCGTTCCTCTTGGCTGCAATATTGGCTCCGTTGGTGATGTGCCCGGCGGCGCGGGCTCAAACGCAGCCCGCGCCGTATCGCATCACACTCCAGCCCGACAGACCAGGCTTTGTGCGGCCGCCGCTCCCCACCGGCCGCCCGTCCGGCACCCTCTATGCTCCAACGGCGGACAGCCGTCCGGGTCCGAATGTTCCGGCACCCGCCCCAGGGCCAGCGCTAGTGCCCGCACCATCCGAGGCGCGTGCGCTAAACTCGGCACCAGGGCCAGAGGCTGTCAAATCCGAAACGCCCATCGCGGAGACGGCTGCAGCGAAAAGCCCCTCCCCGCCCGAACCATCACCTAAGATCGATCCTGCCCAGCCACCGCAGGATCCAGATGCGAAGGCCCGGCTCAAGATAGAAGCGCTTGTGACACCTAACTCAGTGCCGCTCGTGACGATCGCCGGCGCTGCCGTGCCAACGATCCTGCTGCAAACAGACCGGGACGTTGGCCTCGCCGCCTTCCGCTCTGGAGCCGATATCTTGGTCGTCCTCGATGCAGCAATCGATTTTCGGCTGCCAAGCCCGACCCTCGCACCGCCGTTTGTGAACATGACCAGCCGCCGCACCGTGGACGCCACGGTAATCTGCCTTCCGGTTGCTCCGAACAGTTCGCTTCGCTTGGCCCGTGACGAACGCGGCTGGCTGGTCGCGCTGGGCCCGCCACCGTCGACGATGGCCAGCATCGAGCCGCGATTGATCAAAACTGGGCCCAGCGCCGCCCACATCCGTCTTTCGGCATCCGCACCATCCCGCGTTGTTACTGTGATGGACCCGCAGACCGGCGGCCGCCTTCTGGTGGGCACTCAGGACACACCTGGCGAGGCGGTCCCGAACGAGTGGCCGCAGGGCCAGTTCAAGTTGTTGCCCACGCTGCAAGGTGTCGTGGTAGTGGCGAAGTCCGACGATATCCTGCTGCGGCGCGAAGCCCACGGCTTTGCGATTTTTGCTGGCCCCCACGGCGCCGGCGAGATCGTCTCTGACGCCGAGCGACAGGACCCCGATGCGCCCGTTGCCCCACCGCTGTCACAGTTGTTCGGTTTTCCGAACGGCCCGGTCCCAGATCTTATCCGCAAGTTGAACGAGCAGACCTTCGCAGCCGGAAGTGCCCCAGCCCTCGCACGATCCGGGCCACGCCTGCAGGTGGCAGCAACTATGGTGGCCCTCGGAATGGGCGTAGAGGCGCAGTCGGTCCTCGACATCGCCGCGGCCGACGACCCGGCTCTGTTGGACATGCCGCGCGTAAACGGACTGCGGGCTGTCGCCGCAGTGCTGGCTCACCGCTTCGGGGCCGCCGACGCGATCGCCGACCCAAGGCTCAACGGAACGATCGAGATTGAGCTCTGGCGCGCTTTACTGGACGTAGCCCGCGACCAAACGTCGGAGAAGGATGCGCTTAGCCTTTCAGCCGCTTTGCCGTTGCTGATGGCCTACCCTCGCGCGCTACGAGATCGGTTTCTGCCCGAGGCGCTCGAGGCCATGGCGCTGAACGGCCAAGCGGAGGCTGAACAGGACACCCTCAAGTCAGCGCCGCAGGATAGCGACCTTGATCTGGCGCGCGGCATGGTGGCGGAGATGACGAATCAGCCAGCTGCAGCGTTACAGGCCTATGACCAGGTTGCGGCTCGGTCGGATCGGCTGCCACGCTACAAGGCGATGGTCCGCGCCGCAGAGCTACGCCTTAAGGGGGGCGATCTCGATGCCAAGGCGGGTGCGGACGCCCTGGACAGGGCGCTGTTCGGCTGGCTTGGTGACCGGCAGGAGTTCCTCTTGCGAATACGCATCGCGAATCTGCGTCGCCAGGCCGGGCAGTGGCGGGAGGCCCTGACCGTGCTGCGGGACGGACGCGCCGCATTTCCTGATGATCACGTGCGACTTGATCAGGAGATCGCGGCTACTTTCACGGCCCTCTTCGCTGGGGACGCCGCGCAACGCATTGCTCCAGCCGACTTTGTAGCTCTGTACGACCAGAATATGGACCTCGTGCAAAACTTATCCTTGACCGAATCGGTCGGTACAAAACTCGTCGACTATCTTGTCGGACTAGGCCTGCAAGGCCGAGCGGAGCCGATCCAGGCACGCTTGGTCGCGCAAAGTACCGACCCAACAAGCCGCGTCCTTCTTGGCGCACGCCTGTCCTCCTTGCGAATGACCCTGGCTGATCCTGCTGGCGCCATCGCGGCGCTGTCAGATACTGCACCGCCCGCCGGGGGGACGGCCGATCCAACCGTTATGGAGGCCCGGCAACTTCTATATGCACGCGCCGAATCAGAACGCGGCAACAAGGATGTCGCACTGGGCATGCTGGACGTGCTAGGAACAGCGGACTCTGACGAGATGCGGGCTGATATCTACACCACCCGCAAAGACTGGCCCAATACTATCTCCGCCCTCACTGCCCTCGAACGCAAGCGAATCTCCTCAGCGGTAGACCTAACCGAGGACCAGCAGGCGATTGTGATGCGCCTGGCCGAGGCCGCAACGCTCGGCGCGGACTCCGCGACACTGGTACGGCTGACTGAGACATACGGCGCCTCAATGGCCAATGGGAAGTCCGCCGCACTGTTCCGCCTGATCACCTCGCCGCCCGTGCGAGGCACGAGCGATCTGCCTCGCGCGTTCGAGGAAAACCAGCTTGCGAGGCAGCTGCAACGAAGCCTGGGCGGCGGGCGGGGCGAGCCCAAACCGGCGCCTTAGAGTTCCAAGATCAACCTTCGCCCGGACGCGAGAGCTTCCTAAAAGAGCGGGCAAGTGCCTCCGGTTCAGAGAGTGGCAAAATGCCGATATATTTGAACGCCTCCATGATGTTGGCTGCAACACTTGCCGGTTTCGTGCTGATAGCGAAACTGGTTCACTCCATACGATCCCGACGCTTTGCAACGCTTTGGGGACGCGGCCTGTCCCCTGGACAATCCGGCACGCCCCTGCGTCTGTTCGTCGAGCAGGCCTGCATGGTGGACGGCAAACGGCGCCTTCTTTTGGTCCGGTGCGACGAGCAGCGTGTCCTGCTATTGACAGGCGGTCCTGCCGACTTGGTCGTTTCGGTACTTCCTGCGCTGCAGAACACGGGCGCCCGCCCATGACGCCGCACCTGGCGCGAGCAAGCAGATACGCGGCCCTGATCGCTCTCTTGCTCGGGGTCATAGGATGGTGCGAACCAGCATGGAGCCAGTCTCTTAGCCTCGATCTAGGTCAGGGCGGACAGGCTGGTACGACCAGCCGGCTGATACAGATCACGGTCGCCATGGCCGTGCTCTCTCTCGCGCCAAGCCTGTTCGTGATGCTAACCGCATTCACCCGCATCGTGATCGTCCTGTCGCTGCTGCGATCGGGAATTGGTGCCCAGGGCACGCCGCCGAATACAGTTATCATTGGCTTGGCCCTGTTCCTGACTTTCTTCGTAATGCAACCCACCCTTGAACAGGCATGGACCAACGGATTGCTGCCGATGGCCCGGGGCGAGACCACGGAATTGGTAGGCCTTCGTGTGACCGCTGAGCCATTCCGAAAATTCATGCTGCTAAACGCGCGCGCCGCCGACCTGACATCCTTCCTCGATATCGGAAAGATCGAGCCGCCGGCCCGTGTCGAGGACATGCCCTGGAGAGCGCTCGTGCCGGCATTTATGGTTGGCGAGCTGCGTCGGGCTTTCGAGATGGGTTTCCTGCTGTTCCTGCCATTTCTCATTATCGACATGGTCGTAGCGAGCGTTCTGATGAGCATGGGAATGATGATGCTGCCGCCAACGTCGGTTTCGCTGCCATTCAAACTGGTCTTCTTCGTCCTGGTAGACGGGTGGCGGCTGATCGCTGGAAGCCTCGTGCAAAGTTTCCATTCCTGAGTGGCGCGATTGAAACCTGACTCCGGTCCTGTTCAGTCGGTCTTGGGCCGTATCGCCGCTCTCGTGCTTGCGGCACACTCCTCCTCAACATAGTGAAATCGCCGATTTCGAAGGAACCCTAAATATGCTTCACGAAGGCAATGATTTATTTCAGGGCTATCCGGCGAATCATAGATTGGGCGGGCGCGGGAGGGCTCTTGTATCTCCTCGCGAGGATCCCGATTTTGTCGCAACGTTGGTTTCTGGCGGTGACAGCCGCCTTGCCGTCGATATACGAACCGGCCTCAACAGATATCACTGTCCGACATTGCCCGCACCGGACCTAATCTGCGCCTCGTCATGCACCGCCACTCCAATCCACGCGCGAAGCTTCGCCAGAGCCGGAGCCGCATTTGCAGCCATTTTTGGTGGAGCGTCGCCATCGCGGGCACAGCGATTGGCAGCTCATGCTCGCGGAGTGGAAGCGCGCTTGGTTGCCCATTTCGGCGTCATAAATCTGGCAGACGCGATCTTGAGACCTTCTGGCACCGACGCCCTCCTGACAGCGGCCATGCTCGTGGCCGCAGAGCGGCCCGGCAAGTCGTTCACTGCGATAATACCGTCGGCCTCGGAAACCGGGACCGGCGTGCCACTGGCGGCTTCGTGCCGACATTTCGATGGTCCGACGTCGGGCAAATCTCTGGCCGATTTTGCTGGGAACACCGTCGAGGTCCCGCTTCGGCGGGAAGACGGCACGGCTCTGTCCGATGACGACGTTAACGACGCCTACGCAGCGGCGGCGGCAATTGTGCGTGACCGACCCGTTGTCTACCTAACGCACAGCACGAAGACTGGCCTGATAGCACCAGTGGCCCCACCCCCGGGTGCGGATGTGATCGTCGATGCCTGTCAGGGCCGAATCGACCCGCTGCAGGTGGCCGCGTATCTGCGGTGCGGTTGGCTAGTCGTCGTGACCGGATCGAAGTTTTTTGGCGGTCCGGCCTTCTCTGGCGCCGTTCTGTATCCTCGGGGACGGATCGCCGGGCGCCGACGGCGGCACGGCGTCACCCGATCAGAATGGCCGAATAGGGAAGCCACGAAGCTGGCCATGGTCCTACGCTGGATAGCCGCACTGGACGTGATCGAGGCATTTGAGCCGATGGCGGCTAATATGGCCGCTTTTTTGAAAGACTTGGCTAAGGCAGTGGATGTGGAGTTCAGCGCCAATCCGTCGCTGGTTCCGATCGCCGGCTTGCAACCGCGAGGCCCTGGGTGGGCTGATCAGCCCAGCATCTTCACGTTCGGGGTACGGGATCCATCGGACCACCACCGGTTACTTTCTGCTGCCGAGTTGCGGCCGCTCTACGAGCACCTTGCGCGCGAGGGAGTTCTGTTGGGCCAGCCCGTCGGCCTGGGATCGTTCGGCGGTTTGCGGATCGCCGCGAGCGCTCGGGACGTCCTGGAAGGGTATAGGGATAGCGGGTTGATCCGACTGTTCGACGCGTTGGAAAATGCCACAGCCCGGCCAACCTGGCATCCAAAGCAGTAGCAGTTCGACTGAGGTGGCAACGGAGTGCCGGCCCTGCGAATTGCACTCTGACCAACGGCGACGGACAGTGTGATAACGGCCTCGCATGACGAAGTAATACCAACGGCCCTAAATGTTCACCTGCGCCCAGTCGCGGGTGGCGATGGAGGTGATGGTGCCGGGTAGCTTCATAAGCTTGTTCCAGGCGTCGGCGCATGCTTTCACGACAGCCTGGTAGTTTTCGAA
>Ga0182012_10006324_pt1 | contig 12101 bp, 6 predicted proteins | sample 612S2SmetaG_FD_120486 | JGI IMG/M metagenome (GOLD analysis project Ga0182012, IMG submission 120486) | Permafrost microbial communities from Stordalen Mire, Sweden - 612S2S metaG | ecosystem: Environmental > Terrestrial > Soil > Wetlands > Permafrost | place: Sweden: Stordalen | collected...
GCGCAGTTCGGCAATGGCCGACGGCGTCAACAAGGCATCCACGGCCAAATCTCTTTCACCCTGCAGAATTCCGTTGCTAATGCCAAACCGTTTTCGATCAACGGTCTCGATACCCCGCAAGCCGCTTATGCGCAAAGCCGCTTCAGCGTCATTGTTGGCGGCCCACTCGTAATTAAAAAGTTGGTGAAAGATCCGAAGACGCAGTTCTTCATCACTTACTTCGGCACGCGCGCCAAAACCCCGCAACTATTCACTGAGAACGTTCCCACGCTGCAGGAGCGTATGGGCGATTTCTCGGCGCTAACCAACGTGCACTTGAATGGCTTCGCTGGCAATCTGATTCCCACTAGCCTGCTTAATCCGATTTCCCTCGGACTTTTGAAATATTATCCGCTTCCCAACCAACTCGGCACCGCTAACGACTATCAATTCGAAACCGCGCAAACCAATAATACGGATAACGTCGGCGTTCGCTTGCAGCGCAGCGTGACTGATAAAGATCGTCTCTCTGTTAACGTCCAGTTCCAAAACCGCAGCGGCACAAGTGCGAATGCTTTCGGCTGGGCCGATCCTAGCAGCGGTTATGGAACCAACACAACCCTCAGCTGGACTCGCAATCTCGCTGCAACGCTCATCAGCAATTTCCAGATTCGTTTCAACCGCAACTACAGTAAGGCCACACCGTACTTTTCAACTCTGCCTGATATAGCCCAGGAACTAGGCATTCAAGGCACTTCGACGAACCCGTTGAATTACGGCCCGCCGACCCTCAACTTCACCAACTTCGGAGCCCTCTCCGATGGTGTGGCTAGCTTGACGCGCAATCAGTCGCAAGGTTTCACCGAGGCCGTAAATTGGATTCACGGGGTACACAACTTCACGTTTGGCGTTGGCTATACCCGCGCTGATTTGAGCACCAAGACCGATCCGAACGGCCGTGGGGCGCTCAACTTTACTGGCGGCACCACAGGTTATGACTTCGCTGATTTCCTTATCGGCGCGCCTCAGTCAAGTTCGATTCAATACGGCGAGCAGACAAACTATTTCTTACAGAACCAGTCCAATGCCTATGCGCAAGACGAGTGGAAAGTTCTACCGAGCCTCACGCTGATTTTGGGCGCAAGGTACGACTTCTACGGACCGATTTACGAAAAGTATGGACGAATCGCGAATCTTGCGGTCACTCCCGGCTTCACTTCCGCCACTGAGGTCACTCCGGCCACTGCTGGACAGCCAGCAGCTTTGGTGAACGGCGATTACAACAATTTTTCGCCGCGCCTCGCCCTCGCTTATAAGATTCCGAAACTCAAGAAATCCACCATTATTCGCGCTGGATATGGCATCTACTACAACGGCCAAATTTACAATTCGTTCATTCAGCAATTAGCTAAACAGCCGCCCTTCGCCACCTCACTCGCCATAAACACCAGCACCTCTTACCCGATCTTGATCTCGAATCCCTTCGCTGTGCCGCCCACGGTAAGCTCTGGCACGACTGCTTCGTTGCCCACCTACGGCATTGATCCGAATTACCGAACTCCTTACGCCGGCTCATGGAATTTTTCCGTGCAGCGGGAACTCGGCAAAGGCTTCTTCGCAGACCTGACTTATTTGGGAACCAAGGGAACGCGGCTCGACATCAAGCTCATACCCAACGAAGGTCCGCCCGGTACCAAAACATCCACCGCGCAATCGCTTTACACCTACGAAGAATCAAACGGCGATTCCATTTTCCACGCTCTTCAGTTGCGGCTGAACCGCCGCTTCAATCGCGGCCTGTCATTCCAAGCTTTCTATCAATTCGCGAAATCAATCGACGATTCCTCCAGCTTCGGGGGAGCGGGCAACACCACCGCGCAAAATTGGCTCGATCTATCGGCCGAACGCGGTCTGTCGAGCTTTGACATTCGCCATCAATTCACCATGGGCTTCGTTTGGACCTCGCCTATCGCTGGCCCGGGTTCGCACGTAGCAGCTGATAGCAAGGTGGGCCGCATCTTCAAAGACTGGCAGATTAGTGGCAACATCACCGCGCAAACAGGCAACCCACTCACTGCTCGCTATTTGGCCGCTACTGCCCAGCTCGCAAATACCGGCGGCATCGGCAACGGAAGGGCATCTGCTACTGGCGAATCAATCAGCGGAGGGGAGTTTTTCAACCTCGCGGCCTTCACGGAACCGGCGCCGGGCACGTTTGGAGATGCGGGCCGCAACACCATCCCTGGTCCTGGCACGTTCGGTCTGAATAGCGCCTTAGCTCGGTCTTTCAATCTCGCCGAACGGCGGCGGCTTGAATTCCGCCTCGAAACCACTAACACTATCAACCACGTGAACTATACGAACTTATATACAGTAGTCAACGCTGCCACTTATGGATTGCCCAGTTCAGCGGGCGCCATGCGAACGATGCAAGCCGTAGTGAGGTTCAGATTTTGAAACAGCTTTCCATTGCATTAACTCTGCTGCTATCCTTTCAGCCCCTGGTCGCCTTTCAAACCAGGCCCACGTTCTCGATTGATACAAACGTCGTCATCGTAAACGTCACCGTGCTCGACCGTGATGGCAAGCCTATCCCTAATCTGAAAGCCGCTGATTTCGAGGTCTACGAAGACGGCAAACTCCAAAAGATTCAGGCGGTGGACTATCAGCAACTCACCGCTACTGTGCTGCCACCAATACCTGCCACCCCGCCACCGACTGCTCCTGAGCCCAAGGGCTACAATCCCGATGCCGAAAAGGCCGCTCTCAAAACCTCGCTCATGAGCAAGTATCAAGACCGCCGCCTCATGGTGATGCTCTTTGACTTCTCATCCATGCAGCCCGCGGAACAGATTCGCGCGCGCAACGCTGCCATCAAGTTCCTTAACAGTCAAATGACCACCAGCGATTCGGTCTCAATCATGGTGTTCACGTCCGAGCTGAAAACTGTGCAGGATTTTACGTCTGATCGCGACTTGCTTATTGCCACCATCAACAAATTCCGCATTGGCGAATCGAGTGAGAACGCGACCGTGGCGGACACGGGTGCAGATGCGCAAGATGTCAGCGGCCAGTTTGTTGCAGACGAAACTGAATTTAATATCTTCAATTCAGATCTGAAATTGGCCGCTTTGGAAGATGCCGCGCGCAAGCTTGGCGAGTATCCTGAAAAGAAGGCTCTCGTTTATATCTCTAGCGGTATTCAGAAAAACGGTGTCGATAATCAATCTCAGCTCCGAGCCACTGTTAACACCGCCATCCGCGCGAATGTTGCCTTTTATCCGATTGATGCGCGCGGCTTGTCCGCTGCGGTACCTGGCGGCGACGCCACCCAGGCAGGCGCCGTTGGCAGTAACCTCTACAGCGGGGCAGGGCAGAATACCAATAGATCCAACTTCAACAACCAGCAGGAAACGCTGGCCACTCTTGCGCTGGATACGGGCGGAAAAGCTCTCCTCGATTCCAACGATTTAACGGACGAATTTCGTCAAGTGCAACAAGATTTCTCGAGCTACTATGTGCTGTCGTACGCGAGTGCGAACACCAACATGGATGGTAAATACCGCCGCATCCAGGTGAAACTCGCGCCTCGGTTGGCGAGCCTCAAGGCTAAGCTAGACTACCGGCAAGGCTACTACGGGTCCACCACCTTCTCACGCATGGCTGAAGGCGACAAAGAAGCTCAACTGGAAAAAGCGTTGATGGCCGATAATCCTGTGACCGACCTGCCTATTGCCGTTGAAGTCGATTACTTCCGCATGGAGAAAACGAAATACTTCGTGCCGATTTCGGTAAAGATCCCTGGGTCGACTCTCGCCTTCAAAAACAAGGGCGCGAAAGAGGCTACGGAACTCGACTTTATAGCGCAGGTTTTCGATGACCGCAACCGCTCAGCCGCCACAGTCCGTGACACCATTCCATTGAAACTGGCCGGCGATGTTGCGGGGCAAGTGGCGCACAAGAACATTCAGTACGACACCGGCGTTACGCTCACGCCGGGCAAATACCGCCTGCGTTTTGTTGCTCGCGAGAACGGCGAAGGCAAAGTTGGTACATACGAAACCAAGTTTGTCGTGCCCGATGTGAGCGCCGAGAAAACGCTGCGCGTCAGTTCGATGGTGTTGAGCAACCAACGCGACTCGATTGATAGCCAAGTAGGCGGCGTCAAGAACAGCAAGAAGATACTAGCAACCAACCCGCTAATTGCCGATGGCAAGAAGCTCGTGCCAAACGTCACGAAGGTCTTCCGAGTGAATCAGAACATGCTGGCGTATGTGGAAGTCTACGATCCCACCATCCCCGACTTCATGCCCGAAAACTTCCGGCGCGCCGGTGTCACGGCAAGCTTAGCGCTCTACAAGGACGACAAGAAAGTGTTCGAGTCGTCTCCGGTGAGAGCGAATCGCCTTTCGGACAGTCGTCCAGGAACTTTGCCCGTATGGCTCAACATGTCCATGGCCAAGATTCCGCCTGGGACCTATGATGCTCAAGTGAATCTGATCGACGAATTCGGCAAGAAGTTTGCGTTCCCGCGATCAAGTTTGGCTGTTTTAAAGGCTGAGTAAAAGAAAAGGGGAGCACTCCTACAAACACGCTCACTATAACCGTGACTTGAGACGTGTCCTCTTTTTTTTATCCTTGGTTTGATCGAGTGCTTCTGAGTGAAAGTCGAAATAATCCCAGCTCTCCCGTTCCTTATCCAGATATTGCGCGGGCCATACGCCGATTTTGTTAGGCCGCGAATCGCGCGATGTGCCGATTCAGGTTTCTGCAGCACAACCGCCTTGGTCCCGCGCGCCACTATCAGCAATTTATCGCCAGACTTGATGCCCAACGCCTGACGCGCTTCCTTGGGAATGACAATCTGATGCGTACCGTCAGCCATCGCCCAACAGTTTAATGGATCTGCTCCACCCAGAGCGTTTGTAGAATAAAACTACTGGATAACAGCGCCACAATCATTCAACTGATCGAGAGTCTAGGTCAAGAGCTTGCCGAATTTCGTGCTTAGACCGTTGCTCGCTTCGATGGCATTGACGAGCGCCTCGACATCCTCTCTTCTCGACTTGACCGGCAGGCGGGTCTGATTCAGAGTGGCGGTCGCCTGGCGGTTCGCCGAATTGACTGGAACGAGCGCGTTGATAAAAGCCTCGAACGGATGTCGAAGCGCCTCATTAGGCTCTAATTGAAAGGTCAGCCAGAGCGACCCCAGCAGTAAGGCGGCGCGAAATGAACCAACCCATTAGTAAGCCTGAGCCCTGCGGAAGCACCCAGAATTACTGATGCTCAAAAAGTGGACTGACCGCGCTGCGCGCTTCGTTCTTCGGATCTTGCTTCAACGCTAATTCGTATTCCCGCCGGGCGCGTGTGGGATCGCCCGATTTAAACAACGCGCCGGCCAAATGATAGTGCGCCAGTGGCCGGTCTAATATTCTGAGAGACTTATCCAGATACCGTAAAGCCTCGTCATACTTGGCTTGCTTAAAGTAAATCCAGCCAATCGTGTCTTGCACAAACGGGCTGGCCGGCTGCAGGCCAACAGCCTTCTGCGCCCAGAACAAAGCATCGCCATACTTGCTCGGATCGGAGGCAAGGATATTGGCCAGATTATTCATTGCCAGCACATTGCCCGGATCCAAATCGAGAGCCTTTAAATACTGTGCGGCGATTACATCGCTGCTTGCACCCTTCCGTGTTTCAATGTCGGCCAAGGTCATATGAGCGTTCGCATTATCGTGTGTCTGCACCAATTTAAGTAGCCTGTCGCGCGCCTGGTCGAGCGCGCCCGCCCGCACGTCAAGTTCGGCAAGAACGTTGTCGGAATAAATCGGGTCGCCTGCCCCTTTGGCCGCCAAAAACGCCTCACGCGCGCCCGGCAGGTCTCCCTGTTTTAACAGCGCATCTCCCAAGACCACCTGTAGCGCTGCAGACCCTGGATTCTTCGCAACGCAGTCCCTAGCTAGCGCCACAAAGGACTTGCCCTCTTTCTGCTGTGTCATGACCGCTCCTAGCAGCCTCAGGATGCGGGCATCGCCGGGCGCAAGTTGATGGGCGGAATCGAGCGACTGGCGAGCCCCAGCTACATCGTTAGACTTTAGGCGCAGCACACTGTCCTGATAGAGAAACTGGGGCGATCGCGAAACCGCCAATTCCGCGTCTACATTTTTCCGCGCCTCCTCCATGTTTCCTGCCTCGATCAGCGCCATCGTGCGGACATAGATAAAGTTGGGGGTTTGCTTTTCGCCCGGTGCCGCCTGATCGAGTGTGGCCAGCGCAGTTTTGCCCTGACCTGACTCTAGCAACAGGTTCGCCAATTCAAGGCGCGCTTGCAAAAGCCGTGGGGCGTAACGCAGCGCTTCTACCAGCAGATCGCCTTGCCGGACCGTTTGCCCTCGGGCGGCGAAAATCCTTGATTCCTGGTAATTGAGCTGGCCTGAAATCGCCTTCATGTCACGCAGTGTCTTCACATCTTTGGCCGCCTCGTCCAGCTTTCCTGCATCAATTTCCACTATCGCCCTTCCCAGCAAAGCTGCCTTATCTTTCGGATCTTTTCGCAGGGTCCCCTCGATGATCGCCGCCGCCTCCTTATCGCGGTGGCTGGTAAGCAACAAACCGGTATAGTCGTTGCGCAGTTCCGAGTCGTCACCGTGTTGCTGCAAAACGCGGTTGTATTCCGCAATGCCCTGGTCGATCTTATGCTCGGCAAACAGCAAACGTGCATAAGCGCCCCAAGTCTGTTTCTCGGGCGATTTGCTCATCTCCTGTGTGGTTTGTTCCGCAGCGATCAGATCCCTGCCCATCAGTTCGCGGCGAAGTCGTAAGCTTAACGCCGGGAAGTAGTCATGCTTCAATCCCAAGGCGCGGCTCAACTGTGCATCGGTGTCGTCAAAGTCGTGCATCGAAAACGAAACCTCGGCTTGAAGTGTGGCGGCCTCGGCGGAATTCGCTAGGTGGTCGGCTACTTCGCGCGCGATCTGCTTCGCTTTATCGGCGTTACCCTTCGCTTGATAAAAGCTAATCAGCATCACCGCAGGACGCATCTCCGAGGGCTTCTTGTCCAGTGCGGCGAGCATCAGTTTCGACGCTTGGTCTTGATCGCCTAGTTTGGCTTCCGCCAGCGCCCGTTCAGCCAAGACTTCGGTATCGCCAGCTTGAGGCGAGGCTGGCATGGCCGAAAGCGTCTGCTTCGCCTCTTGCCACAGTTCTGGCTTGTCACTGGCCAGCTTCACCACGGCCAATTCAAACAGCGTGCCCTGATGCTTGGGATTCAGCTTGATCGCTTTATCGAATGCTTCTACAGCTTGCTTAGCCGCGCCCGCATGTTGGTAAATCAAGCCCATCTGATAAACCGGTTCGGCATCTTTAGGCATGTTCTGCGACGCAATCTCAAATTCGATCAGCGCCCGCCGATAATCTTTCCTCTCTAGCGCGCTCTTCGCATTGCGCATGTGTTTGGCTTCGTTTTGTTCGGGGCTAGTGGAACAAGAAGTTAGAAATAGCAACGCGGCGGCTAGCGAGCAACAGAGGTCCACACCGCAAGTCGTGTTTGCTTGCTTTATTCGATTCGTGCTCATATTTTTCGGGAACCTTAACGCGTAGCGTAAGTCGCGTCAATCATCGCCACAATGATGGTTTGATCCACACCCGCCTGCTGCAGTTCGATCACCGCGTTCGCGTTCAGATCATAGTCCGGATTCGACGTCTGGATCATCTTGATAATGACGCTCGCCCCCACATTCGCCTTCCACAGTCTCAGGATCGATGCATTGTCAAGAGTGGTGCGAGGCTTCTTGAGCATCATCGCTTCATACGCGGACAAACCATTCGATCGCGATCGCGCCAGTGCGTCAGCGCTATTCTGCGCTTCAGATTCCGCGAAGATCGCTGGTGGATTTTTGTAAAGGTAAACTCCCGCATACGACAAGCCGCCAATTAGCATCAACGTGACAAGTACGAAGCCGCTAAACTTAAATCGCCTCTGCTTCGTTGAGCACAGCAGGCAAGTGTACGGGCGAAGCAGCAGGCATTTTTGCAGCAAAGATGCAGGATCGTCCCGCAAATCTCTCGATCCGCATTTCCCGCAAAATCGCGTTGCCGAAAAATCCGACTGCTTCGACGGCGGTACCCGGACCATTAACGCTCTTGCATTCGCATCTGGCAGAGCAGGCGCAGACCAACCTCTTGGACCAACCTCTGGCCGCGCCGGCGGATACCAGCTTTTCATCGGGCCTGCTTCTGGCCGAACCGGTGGTATCGCAGGTTTCGGTGCAACTTCAGGCGGAGTCTGCTCGATGGCGACGTTACTCCCCAAATCGGGCAGGGCGAAACGGATAGTTGGCTTCACGCGGTAGGGATTGTAGGCAAGTCTCTTTTTCATAGGGTATCCATCTCCCCCAAGCTTTCAAATTGTTTCAGCGCTTTCGCCGACGTTTTCTGCCCGTTATCAGCGCGATTGAATTGAGTTGATCTCCGAATTGATGGAAACCTAATATCGGTCAGGGTAGCAAACACGTTTTCTCGCACGGAAACGCGCAAGAGATTTTTGGCCGGCTTACGACCAACTCCGAAACTAGACCCCTGACCGGAACGGTGGGGCCGACCGCTTTCAAACTAGAGTCAGCTAGTCAAGCCTTGCCCAAATAACTCGGCAATACTGTTGGCTGTGAAAAGTCGAACGCCCAAATCTTCTAGTTCCGGCAGTGATAGCTTGGCGATTTGCTCTTCGTGGGCGGAGGAAATCGATCCAAAGCGCGCTTTGATCAGGCGATGAAGAAAAATGAGCGCTTCTTGGTGCCGAGCCTCTTCCTTGGCTTGGAGCACCTCGCGTCTGCCCTGCTCAAGCCCTTGCGCAATTCCTTGCCGGATCGCTGGCCCGATCACATCATGATCCATAATGTCGTCAAGAATCGGCATCGTCTTCGCCTCCTGTTTAACTATCTCTCCGAGTTTTCGGATGCCAGCCAGTATTAGCAGCCTGGAAAAGGCTGCATCCAGCTCGGGGCCCTTTCCTAGTTTAGCGATTCTTTCCAAAATCCGCCGAATCGTTTCACGCCGCCCAGATGAGTCCGCCAGAATCGCCAGCACACTGTCCGCTGCAAACGGACTATTCGCCAGCGTCTCTGCATCCCAAGCGCGAATGTCGACCATCTTATATCGGCAAACGTGGTCCGGTCCGTTCAATGCCGAGGGCATGTTCAGCGGATCACTGCCCACATAGAGAACATACTGCTCGGGAAACTGTTTATGCAATCGCAACACCCGCAGAGAATATTCGGCCATGCGCAAAGGCAGCAGCGCATCATTCGTACTCTGCAACTCCATCGCGATCAAACGCCGAGGAACATCAAGTGTCTCAAAGAGCAAATCCACACGCGTCTGCGTCACATTAGGCAGTTCGACGTTGAGCCAACGGCCTCGACGGGCGCCGGTGATCTTCTCAAAAATGGAGTTCTCCGAATCCGTTAACAGAGACTTGAGAACCGTATCGTAGTCGTGCACCTGCGCTTACAAGTGTGGCACGCGCGCAGACTCGCACCGGCTACGGCTCCCTTAATCTTTCCTACCCGGAGCCTCTCCAAATTCGCCGCTCCTTGCGATCCGCGAACCCCCGTCCACTTGGCCGCCAATGCCACTGCAAAGAATCAGCCAGTTTTGGATCTGAGTTGACATGTCTTCGGCCTCATACTAAAGTACTAATACTGCTCGGCATGCTTCTCCTCGTTAGGAGTAACTTGCACACTAGGACGCGATACATTTCATGACTCAGGAACTGCCAGATCAATTCGCGTTGCTACCGTCTGTGAAACAAAACCGCGCCTGGAATCACTCCTAAGTAGCTAGGTCCCGTAAATAAACCTCATGCGAGCAATTTTCATCAGCTACCGCCGTGACGATTCCGAAGGCGAGGCCGGTCGCCTCTTCGACGACCTGGTCGGCCGCTTCGGCGAATCATCGGTTTTCATGGATGTTGCCGGCATCCAACCAGGCCGCGACTTCCGCAAAGCGATTGACGAAAGTGTTGCCACCTGCGGCGTCCTCCTCGCCGTCATCGGCAAGGGCTGGCTCGACGCCAAGGACGAAGCCGGCAAAAGGCGTCTCGATAACCCCATGGATTTCGTCCGTCTCGAAACCGCCTCCGCCCTTAAGCGCGACATCCCCGTCGTCCCCGTTCTGGTCCACGGCGCCAAAATGCCCAGCCCCGATCAACTGCCCGACGACCTGCGCGATCTCGCCTTCCGCAACTGTTGTGAAGTGACGCATGCCCGCTGGAACTCCGATGTCCAGCTCCTGGTTAAGGCACTCAGCCCATATGTGGAGACTGTTCCGGCCCAAGGCGGCCAAACTGGTGCTGCTGCCCAACCCGCTCGCTCTCCCGCCACATCTCAACCGCAAACAGTAGCCCTTCCACCTGCGCCAAAATCCTTTAGCGGTCTCCTCATCGCCATCGCTTTAGTCTTGGTCGCCGCGGTCGGCCTCGCCGCTTACCTGCTTCGGCCAAAACCAACCATCTCCGTCCCCGCAACCTGGATTGACGGATTTGTCAAAGCGTCGGAAGGTCCGTCGCTAGTAGGTCTGGAGCAGTATTTTGATACCACCGTCTCGCCCTATTTCAGCCTTCCGCAAGCCACCTGGATCGACGTCGCCAACGACAAGAAAGCCTACTTCGCCCGATTTCCCGAGATCCAGTACACATTGATTGCGCCACCTGCCGAAAGGAAGCTGCCGGGCGGCAGTGAGATCCTCGATTTCGACCTGCACTACCACAACACCCGAACCGATGGCACACAAGCGGAAGGCAAAACTCACTTGTCTGCCGAGGTGAAACTGATCGCTGGCCAATGGAAGATCGTGGGCATCGGCGAGCAACTAGCGAAGTGAGCTGATTTAGCCGATAGGTATTTGTCAGTGGCGGAAGTACTGTAGTACAGCGTTCCGGGATCGAAACTAGAGAATATGACCTGTGCATCCAGCGGCGTCCATAGAGTGATATAATAGCCCTATGCGAATTGGTTATAGTCGCAGACCGGGAAAAGCAATTTTCCCAGGTCGGCAACTTCTAATCGCGGTCAGCGGTGTATCGGCTGTCTTGTTAAGCACCTGGTGCCTGGAGACGATGATCTCCAAACCAAAGGCCGAGGTGGCAGGGGTTTTTAATTCCCGGCCCAAGACGGACCCTCGGACGATTCGTCTGAAGAGATTCCTCAACAAGCTCCATTGTCCGGTAGCTTACCTAGCCGAGGATTTCATACACGCTGCCGACGACAATCATCTGGATTGGCGGCTTCTGCCCAGCATTGCGATTATCGAATCGGGTGGGGGAAAAGCCTATATCCGGGAAAAGAACAACATCTTCGGCTGGGGCGGCGGTGAAATTTACTTCACCAGCGTTCGAGCAGGACTCAACCAAGTAGCTTACGAATTAGGTCGTGGACCGCTATATCGGCGTCATAACTCGCTCGGTAAACTTCATCTGTACAATCCCGATGAAAACTATTCCCAGCAAGTACTGGCCGTGATGCGGCGAATCAGCCCAGTCGTGAAGCTCGAGTCCGACGAAGAAATCATTCAAAAGGACGGTGAGTACATTTATCTGGATAGCGTAAACGGTGCGGATGCCCGCCGCCAAATGGAGAAGGAACTCGCTCAAAGTTTGGTCGGCGGGTCAGATACCGCCTCCGTGCTGCGCTAATTCTGAGAAGTAACGAAAAGCGGCCCGCGTCTGGAAACAGACCGGGCCTTTTTTGTTGGTTCCAATCCCTGTGCCAGTTTGGGCCGCCACCGATCCAGTTTCGCTTGGTCTTTACCCAGGATGTTGACCTTTATAGCCCGTCAGCGGCGGCCGCAGTCGTTCACGGAGGCAGCTCAACGGCCTCATCGCTTGGAAGACCAACGAGCTCCGCATTTGCGATCACAGCCCCAGCCACTTTATTTTCAAATCCCTAACTCATTCCCCACCAACATCTTTCCCGGAAATTCCGTCAACTGCCGCTGCCCTTGGATATCAGCCCCTTCGGCCCATCCGCTAATTTCTAAGCGAAGGAGAACCTCCCAATGTCGAACCGATCCGCCCGCACCCTCCGTCGCGCCGCCGAGCGCGCTGCCCTAAAAGCTGCCCAGAAAAC
>Ga0182012_10006325_pt1 | contig 12101 bp, 13 predicted proteins | sample 612S2SmetaG_FD_120486 | JGI IMG/M metagenome (GOLD analysis project Ga0182012, IMG submission 120486) | Permafrost microbial communities from Stordalen Mire, Sweden - 612S2S metaG | ecosystem: Environmental > Terrestrial > Soil > Wetlands > Permafrost | place: Sweden: Stordalen | collected...
CTCCATTAGCCTTAGTTTACATCGGTCCCCGACCCGCATCAAGAAAGGTTCGTCCCTAAAGCCGCCTGAATTGGGTAAAAGCCTCTACGTAAAAGTGAATATTAGAAAACGAGGGGCAGGATTTGACCTGATCCACTTCGTCTTTCAGGTCAAAGCGGTGAATTTCCAGCCACAGGCGTTTGGGACATTGAAGACCGGCAAGGTAACGGGATTTGGAGATGGTTTTGGGCAAAGGAACCTCATTTGAACCACGGAGCCACAGAGTTCACGGAGTTAAACATTTCTTTTCACCACCATGCCGACCTTCCATAAAGCTTTTAACAGGGTATTGAAAAATAATTCTTCAATACCTTGTTAAAGATTATAACCTTGAAGAAATAGTGGACCTATTTTCGACCTTATAACTTTTTCGATAACCCGTTAAGGACATCCTCGTCAGTAAAAATACCACGCGCCCTGGACCGTTTAACGGCCTTTTTCTGGAATTCCCGGAACCGATAAACCGCCTTGGGCTCTTCCAAAAATCCGATACGCCGTTTGGGTTTGTCTGGAGTTTTCATCATCTCTCGTATGGCATCGAAAACAGCCTGAATTTGGGTGTCGTGAACCTTTACCTTTTTTTCCAAGTCATCCAGTTTTCGAGTCAGATCTTTATGCTTGGACAAAACTTGGCGGAGACGCACGAAAGCGCGGATGTCCCGATTCTCCATAAAGCATTCAAAGAAATCGGGACTATGCCGACCTCCTTATGTATTTATGGATGGTCGGTATGATTTCAATGTTAACCAATATCGCTCTTTCGCTGTTAAGAACGGTAGAAAGCATAGCTACACCAAGTTCCGTGAAGGCTAAAGGCAGATAACGACGACCACCTGATCCTTTTTTTGAGGTCGCAATTTGCGACCTCAAAAACTCTGCCTCTTCTTGAGTGAGCTGAAACATAAAATCAACCGGAAACCGCTTGAAATTTCTTTTGACTTGCTCATTCAGTCTCTTGGTGGGGATTCCATACATTTCCGCCAGATCAACATCCAGCATCACTTTATGACCACGAATGATTAAAATTCTCGATTCAGGGCGCGCGTGAATAATGAAATTTTCCATCTCAATCCCCTTACTGATAGGTGGTCGCGATTTGCGACCACCTCTGAAATCTGCACCTGTGTTGAGTCCACGAGTTTTGGGACGTCACCAACCAACATTTAGGCTTCTTGAAGTTGTCGCAAATTGCGATAACCTCCGCTTCAAATCTAACCTGTAAAACCTGCAAATTTTACACTTTTTAACAAAGCCATAAAAATTTTAGTGTGCAGCCCCAACTTGATGTTCCATTCTGGAACATCAAGTTTTCAAACTCCCAGAACTCGCTTAGATGCGGTCACGAATTGTGACCGCATCCATGAAGCTTCCTGAAGGGTCAAAAGAAAGGCGAAATCAGATGGAAACCGATCAGCATTTCTTTTGACGGCTTGATTTAAGGCTTTTGTCGGCACACCGTAAATTCGCGCAAGGTCGGTATCCAAAATAACTTTCTGGTTCCGAATCGTTAGGATCAATTCCTCGACTGAATCAACAGCATGTGGGATTAGTTTTTCCGCCATAGGTGTTCCTCAATTTTCCCTGTTTGTTTTTAAAAACTCGTCGGGTGTGCAAACGGTGATTTCCGCTTTGGAAAAATCCCGGACATTGCGGGTCACCAGGATTCGGATATTCCCTTCCAAGGCCGTGTAATATTGAACCGCGTCCTCGAAGTCTTTGAATTCGGAAGCTAAAGCCAGATCAATCACCCGGCTGGTCACCGGAAGAACATGAACGAGAGGCCGAAGGGTTTGTAAATGATGAATGGATTCCCGGCGCTGTTCCGTCTTTTGAAGGATATAAGCCAGATTGGTAAAGGTGAGAGAAGAAAGATAACCTTCCAAAGCCCCTTTTTCGATCAATGAAAAAAGAACCGCGGCCGAGTGGTAATGGGGTTCCCGGGCCAGCAAAAGATCAAGCGTGACATTGGTGTCTAAAAATACCTTCTTCATTTGTATTTCTTGCTCAAATAATCGCCGTAGTCCTTTTTGAAATCAAAATGCTTCGGCAGTTTGACTTTCCCCAACAGTTGTTTGACCACAGGGGTATAAGCCGCTGGTGTTTCATGGGCTTCCGAGGTTAAATTTTCAAAAAAGGTTTCCACCAGACCCGAAAGAGTCTGGTTGTTTTTTTTCGCGTAAACTTTAACTTTACCGATTGTTTTCGAGTCGAGTTTCAAAGTCAATTTAGTATCCATATTGCCCCCTTAATCTATACGTATGATTATATTATTACTATACGTATATTTTCAAGTCGCCTTACCGTTTTATGTAGTTTCAGGCGGGTTCAGCTTGTCGTAAAAAAAGGGTTCAGGCCAACATTCAATACTTACAAAAACCCCTAACTAAAACCTGTCCAATTCTACCGTCGCCCCAAACCCCCATTCCCTTTTATTTGTCTCAAACCCATTAATTAACATGGCGTCCTCAAAATTTGTTGTATTTCTGTCCGTTTCTTATCCCCTCACGCCACCAAAACCAGAAATTTTCATTGCTACGAACTTTTCCGTTGCGAGCGGGTTTCGCCTCCGTTTAAACTTTTCCCGAAATTTCTATCAACCGCCTTAAGTACCCAGACCATGCCTGAAAACCAAATACCCATTTCCAATACCGGCGATTCAGCGCCTAAGCCGACAACCCAGGGGTCTCAGGCCGAGTTCAAACGGGTTTTGCTCTCCCAAATCCGTCCCAGCCGCAATAACCCCCGGAAGATCTTCCGGCAGGAGATGATCGACGCCCGGGCGGCCAGCATGGCCGAGGAAGGTCAAATCAACGCCATCATCATCCGCCCCTTGACCCCGGCAGAACTGCTCAACGACGGGGTGATATTTGAGATTGTCGACGGCGAACTGCGCTACCGGGCAGCCCTTAAGAACGGGGATAAGGATATTGACGCCAAGATTGAGGATATCAGCCCCCTAAAAGCCTTCAAAACCGGTGTTTCGGCCAACCGAAACAATAAGATGGAATGGTTTGAGGAATACATAGACATGGAATACCTCGATAAGAACGACCCGGACATCAAACGACAGGAGATTGCGGCCCTTTTTGAGGTGGACAATGCCACTGTCACCCGAGCCATGAAGATAATGGATGCCTTAAACGAGGCCAGCCGGGCCCTAGTTTTTGAAAATTTCAAAAAATCTACCGGGTCTTGGCGGATTGCCGAGAACACCCTTCTTAAACTGGCCGAATTAGGCGACCCCCAAACGGTAGTAAAAGCCCTCAAAGTGGCTATTGATGGCAAAATGACCACCCAGAAGGCCACCAACCTGGTCACCTGGGTCCAAGCCGGTAACCCGCCCGAGACCTTCGGGTCGGACCCCAAGACTCCTAAAGCCAAGAAAGCCCCCGGTATATCCCCAGAGGCCTTGGCGAAGGCGCTAGAGCTGGCTGAACAGATAGGGGTAGCCAAAGGCCGGGGCGAAGACCCGAAACCATATCAAGACCGGCTGGACGCCCACCTTGCCGAGATCAAAACCGCCCCGCCGGTAGTGCCATCCCCCTCCTTCAAAGTCACCAGCCCGGAAGGCCGGGCGCTTCTGCGCCAAGCCTGGCAGGAGATGAAGGCGCTTATATCCCCTCATTCGGGGATTTCGTCCCCGTCTACAAAAACATCAAATGAGGGTTCGGGGATTTCGTCCCCGTCTACAAAAACATCAAATGAGGGTTCGGGGACTCAACAAACCCAAAAGGAAATAAAACCAATAGTCCACTGGTTTGAAAAAGCCGCCCATTGGGTCATTAAGATTGTCTGGCACATAATCGCCAAAACCGAACATCACCTGGCTCGAAAACTGGCGCATGCCCTAGTGCCCTCGCATCTCTCTTCCCGTTCCGGCCAGACCCATTCCAGCGGGACCCATTCGGGTCATAGCCATCACCGAAGCGGCAGTTTGTCCCAAGGGTTCGGGACTTTGGTTCTGACCATTCTGCATTGGGCCGTCTATGTCATCATTCAGTTTATGGTTTTGTGGTCGTTGGCGATGTGGTTCACTTCTCATTGGTTTACCGGTTTAAAACCTTGGATAGGCATGCCCTTCCGCTTCACGGCCAGGTTGGCGCTGGTGGAATTTCCCAACTGGGCTTGGCCGCTTGCCCTGAGCTATTGGCCGATTGCCATCGCTATCGCTGTGGTGTTGTTCATGGGTTGGTCTTATCTGTGGAACACCCAAAAAGCCCGCATGACCATGCTCAGTCTCTGTTTCCTTCTGTTTTTCTATTACGGACGTAAATGGGCCGATCAGCCGGGGCCGCTGTCGCAACCGGTTGTTAGTGCCAATCAAATCGTAAGCGCGACACCCGCAGTGATTGAACCAGTTAGGAGTGCGTCCCCTGCGGGGATTTCGTCCCATTCTGGGACTCAAGAGCCAGCTTCTAACTCCTCACTTCGAACTTCTAACTCGACGCCCGTGGCCGCGTACCAGCCTTCCGTATCTTTCGCGCCCCCTGCTTCCCCCGCTCAAACTTTGTACGACCCGAAATTATTGGAACAGGAAATCGCGGCCCTGCCGAAGAACTGTATTGTGAAATCTTTTCCGGTTTTGACGGACGAAAACATGCCTGGCGATCTGGCCGTCAGTCGTTTACAAGACCTGACCGATCCGGACAAATACACCATGAAGATCGGCAGCGGCAAACAACTAATCCAGTCGATCACCACAACTACCACGAACCTCATCATCAATTACAAAAGCACCGACCCCTTCAATATGTTCAATGGCCCGGGACAGTTGAATTACTTTTGGGAAGACGTGTTGTACATCCATACCGACGAGATCGACACAGGGGCGTCAGTTAGGAGTTCGGAGTTAGGAAGTTCGTCCCCTAGTTCGGGGATTTCGACACCTACGGGGTTTCAACAGTCTCAAACTAAAACTTCTAACTCAGGCAATGTTTTCTACCAGTTAAGTCTGGTAGTTTCTGGTTCCAAATACGCTTTGACCATTCAATGCGCTTCGGTGGATGATTTGAAACATCTGGTTTCTACCATGCAATATTTCATCCGCAATTCCCGCTTGTCCCCGAGTGGAGGGGGCCTGGGCCATGACACCGCTTTAGCGGGTATGCCTTTCCCCAGCCAGGGTTTGGTTTTGAATAATGCCTGCGTGGTGGACAAGCTTTGGGCCGATAGCCCTATGGATAAAGCAAGCGTGGCTTTAGGCGATCACTTTTGGAGCATTGGGAAAGTTACTTCTGAAAGACAAAGCCGGAATGATTTGGAAGCGGGACTGCAATCTCTACCCATCACCTTGTTCGTAGCTTCTCCCGCCGAATGGGAAAAAGCCCTGACCGCCGCCCGCGTACCGGGCCAATCCATCGGCTTTAGACCGAAATTGAGGAAGGTGGTTTTAACCGAGCCTTAAAGGCGCCGGTATGGCGGTTCACCTATTTGCGGCTGATCAAAAGTGTGCCATAGCCATTGGAAAGCCGGTATTCGTCACCCTGCTTGAAAGCATCTATGGTTTGGAAATAGACCTTGGCTTTGACCTTGTCGTTCTCATACTCAACGGATAGATCCTGGACGGGAATATTCATCTGAACCATGTTCCGATAATCGTAAGTCTTAATCACCTGCTCAATTTTTTGAAGGGGGATATCGGCCAAGAATTGGCCTTGGTACTGCACCGTCATGAATTGGTTCTTATCCGTGAAACTCACCAAATACTCGTCCCGGTTTTGCAAACTGGGTACCGGACAGGAAGTGGAAAGGTTGATGTGTTGTTCTTGGTCGTAGCCCTTGATGTCTAGGGGGTTATTGTACATACGGGTGCCAAAGTGCTTCGATTCATTCCCGATCAAAACATCGCATTGGGTAACCCCCAGCGTTTGAAGAATGAGGGGCGCGTTCTGCCATAGGCCTTCTTGGTCTTGATCGGTATTGTTCTCGAAAGCCTTTAAATCGAGGCTGAACCAATCCTGCAGGCGGGTGATGCCGAACTGGCTTCCCACTGTGGTCAAGTCCGTTTGCAAGTCGTTGTAGGGTTGCGTTTCCAGGCCGGCGGCAGGTTTGACCAGCTTGCCGTTTTGGAACATCCCCGCAGCCTGGAACAACCGCGCCAAATCACCCCGGTAGTGGTTGAAAGAAAGTTCCCTCAGGCTCAGGGGTCCGGCCAGTGAAAAAGCAATGAGGATCAGTAATCCCAGCGTGGGTATGGCCAGACCAGTCCGGGGTTTGATCAGAGACCATAGATAAAGCCATGCCAGAGCGAGGAGGACGTAAACAAAAGCGAAATCCTCCCAGCGGCCGAATATCGCGCTCGACTTCAGGATTAGGAAAGTAAAAAAGATAAGCGGCAACGCGGCGATTGAGATGTAACGCCGGTAATCATCCATCCATTTTTCGGTTTTACGCGTTTGAACGGGGTTTAGCAGGAAGATTGAAAAATATCCAAAGAGAAGGATGAAGGTCAATCCATAAGCGTAGTCCGAATCGATCAGTTTTTGGGTGACGGCGCCATAGGCCATGGTTATCCAGCCGATGAAGAATCCTAATAACGCCAGCAGCATGAACGAGTAAAGCAGAAAGGGGCCAACCGGCAACGCGGCCTCGGTGCTTTCACCTTTTTCTTTTATGTATTGGCTCAAGGTGCCCATGAGGTACCAGGGCAACACCAGAAACAGAATGTTATTGTCTCCGTAGACAGTTCCATAATTATCTTCGCTCAAGAAATAAGAAAAGTAAGGAATGGGAATGTGCGAAATGATGAGGTGAAAGAAGAAACTGGCCAGCCAAGTCATCAGCAATGCCCCGCCGCCGCTCAGCACCAGGCTTGAACAATAAGCCCATTGGCGCTGGGGGTCGCCCTCGTTCTCCAGAATTGGAAGACTCAGTGCGGCAAAGAGGAAAAAAAGATAAAGTTGGGCGATGAGGGGTGAAAGGTCGAGGCTGGAATGGGATAGGAAATATTGCATCAGTAAAAAGAGCAGAACCAAACCCAGGGTGTAGAAAACCAGGGGTAGCCGGATTTTTTTAAGTTTCGAGGATTCTTGGGACAAGTGCAAGAGGCCATAAAGGGGTACGGCTACGCCCAGGCAGCGAACAATGGAATCAAAACCAAGAATGGGATTATCAAGATACTGGAACAAGAAGATATGGGCGACAGTATTCAACAATGTGGAAAAAGCGGTGGCCAAACTGAAAATAAAAACCAAAGGGTAGCGCTTGATATAGCTTCGAAGATCCAAAACGGGAAAGAGCCAAGATGAACGGTCGGTCATAAGAACTCCTTTAAAATAAGGTCCGAAGACCCAGTTTCATACGGGACTTATTGTACCCGAAGCCCTTCTTCGGGTGACGGAGTGGTTGATGGTCCACTTCATTGGGTGGATAATAAAAGGGCAATATTTAAACAGAAATATATACCTGGAGTTTTTATGGCCCTTTTATCGCTGAAGAAGCCTGCGCCCGCCGGTTGGGTGACATTAGCCGGATTATCGCTGGTCAGTTTGAACGTTCTCGAAAAATTACATTCTTTCCGGCCGTCGCCGGTAACCCTTTCCTACGTGCTTTGTGACGACATTCTGCCCGTCTCAATTCTAAGCGTTTTTATTTTTTGGAGTTTAAGCCTCGAATCCCGTAAGAAGTTTGGCCATTGGCTTTTACTACTGGTCTTGGTCATTCATTGGGTCGACATGGTCGGGTCTACTTTCTTGATGATCGGCAAGACCACCCAGGAATTGAGGCTGATGATCCATAATTTCTCCACCAGCGAATACGTATTTTGGGTGGTGTTGATGGGCTTCGATAAAATGATTTTTTATTTTTTGACCGCTTGGACTTTTTACAAGAAAACGCCTTGGTATTTCACCTATGAAGAAGTGGACCCTTTTCAAAATGTCCTCTTCAAATTCGTCGGGGCTCTTTTTTTCTTTTTCGCGATTTTCAAAACCTATGAGGTTCTCGCTGTGACGATACAGGCTTTTTCGATGCGGTTGATTTAAACAAAAAGTGGGGGGATTTTCGGTGGCCGATTGTGAAACCCGATATGAGTTTTCTTAATATTGCTCAAAGGCCCGGAGTGGACAACCCATAAGAGCTGTCCACTCCGGGTCCCTGTCGCGGACAATAGTTTTCTGGACTTTTTCGATCCCAATTCTTTAAAAATTAGTGAATATAAAAAACAAAACTCATTCCAACAAAAACAAATAGTACCCCAGTCACAAGAACAACAACCACATAAACAGCTTTGTTTATTCGTATTTTGAGATCCTTGTACCATCTGTCCACGGCATATTTAGAAATCTTTTTCCAAAAAATAATTTCCACGAAACCAATGACGATAAGGATCACGCTAAAAACATTTATAATTAATCTGGTTAAAAGGTCTTGCATCCTTTGCCCCTTAAATTCAGTTGTTCATTATGGGTCCCCGTAAGGAACAACCTGTTTCAAATTTTAATTTTTAACAATGCCGTGCCAATTTTCCATCTTCAGTTGATCAAAATGGCGGTAATTCCGGATGTTGTTGGTGACCAGGATCAAATCATGGACTTTCGCGATGGAAGCAATCTGCCCATCCGCGAAAGCCGGTGTAAGTCCCAGCCGGGATAAACGGGCACGCTCCCTGCCGTGCCAAGCAGCCGCTTCCGTGTCATAAGGGAAAATGAGCATAGAGGAGTTTGCTAATTCCGAAAGGAATACCTCTAAAAGAGTCCGTTTTTCGGAGGGTGGCAAGCGGTCGCAACCGAAGACGAGTTCATGCCAAACGATGCTTGCGATTACCAGTTCGTCTTTGTGTCGCTGAAGCCTTCTCATCACGTTGGGATTTGGTTTTACCCGAGCCGCTTCCGAAACAACATTGGTGTCTAACAAGTACCGGGGAGTCACCAATTAAATTCTCTTCCGGGTCCGGTTTCACGGATCCCCTGGAAATCTTTAGGTTCCAAACCGGCCTTACTCGCCTTGATGCGTCCGTGGAAGGTCGTAACGACGTCCCAAAACCCGAGACGGGGAGCGGTCAAATGCCGGTAGGCATCTACCGATACCAAGATGGCAACGGGCTTGCCTCGCCGGGTTATCTCCACCGGCTTCCCTTTTTCCGCATCGTGGATAATCCCAGGAAAATGGGTGCGGGCCTGTGCAATGGTAAAGCTAGTTGGCGTCATGAGCGACTCCTTATGTACATGTTAATGTACATGTTATACCCAAAGTTTCGCTGTGGCAAGTACTTGTTTATTGACCCTAGCTTGCCCCCCCAGGGTCCCCATAAGGAATAACCAAATGGAACCGATTTTACCGCTTTGGCGTCAAAAGGATTGTCCCCTCTGGGTCCCCTGGCCGCTGATTCAGGAAGGAGTCAGAAACTCGGTAATCTTTTGCGTCAAGATGAGTTCATCAGACTTATAGATTTCTAATAAACCTGGCGGATCTTCATCGGAGCCCATGACAATAACACTGACCTTATAAACATAATTACCGTTCTTAAAATTAAAATAATGGTTCCCCCCACTTCCATCGAAAACTATTTCGCCGTTTTTCAAAATCAAATCTGGCTTGCTGGACTGTTGGCTATCTTTCGGCCATACCGCATATCGATATCCCAAATTTCCCAAATCATCGATTCTGACAATGAATTTATCAGTTACACCTACCAGCACCGGTTCCTCGAATACCCGTAGCGAAGAGTAGAGGCTGTTCTTTTCTTTATCGATCAGGTCATTTCTTAAACGCGTTTCCGCTTCGGATTGATAGTTAACGCCAATGATAGTTCCATCGTAATCCATCCAAAGCAATCCCTGGCCAAGCATGATTCCGCGCCACCCGACGGCGGACCAGTCATTGGAAATGGAGGAATTTACGATTTTAGTCGTCAAATTCTTATCAAATATCTGATCAAAATTTTGGAGGAGCGCTTTTTCGTTGTCGATAGAGGGTAAGGGGTATTCCCGCGCAAGAGGGTATCTGACCAATTTAGAAATGGCTTCCCGGTTATCGGTTGAAAATGCCGCCACAAGGGATTTCACCAATACCTGGTATTCCGGTTCTAGTGAATCCTCATCCGAAAATACCGGTGCTTGAGTAAAAAGAACAATCATGATGAGAGAAAGGCTGGATATTTTTATCATTGCAACGCCGACTCGCTTCATCAAATTGCCTCCCCGTCATGGACAGCTTATTCATTTTAAAATGGTTCATGGTCTATACCCCGCTGCAGCGCGGGGTATCTAACCCCCTTTTATCATTCAAAAAGTACGGGAAGATTTTATATTAAAGGCAGCCCGTATTCGGACGTTCGCGGGGACTTCGAAGTACCGATAGGACAGGTAAGCCAACAGCCAGGTGGAAATCATAAAAAGCGACAACGCGGCGAACGGATTTATTTGCCCGTAAACATTCCAAAAAATAAAGAGGGCCGTCATATGCAGCAAATAGCATCCGTAACTGAACTTACCCGGCCAGGAAATCAATTTCCAGAAGGAACCCCACTCGCCGCGGTTTCCTCCCAGGATCATGAGCGCGCAGCCCAAAGCCAAAATAGTCGGGCCAAGAATCCAATCCCCCATGCTGCGGGCGGCGGTTTCAGTGTAAACCGCCATGAAAAGCGCCAGACCAGCGCACAGGAAAAGAATTCGAAGCCAGGGTATCCGCCGCGCCTCTTTCTCGAATCGATCCTGCATCAGGAAAGCCGCGGCGCCGATGGCAATTTGATCGAACGCCGCGAAAGAAGCGATTTGGCTCATACCAAACCCGCCTATGTTTTCGAAATAAACCCACGCGCGGAAGAGGACTCCGGAAAGGATGACCAGCAGGAGAAAAAAAAAGGCCCGGCGGCGGGTTCTCAACACCCTGAGGACCAGGGGATAACCCAGGTAAAATTGTTCCTCGACGGCCAGGGACCACATGACGCCCCAATGGCCGGCCAACTTCATGGCTTCGGCCTTGAAGATGACAAACCAGTTGAACGTGAAGGTGAAAAGGGAAAGCCAAAAACCCCAGGAAAAATAGAATATTTCTGCCGGAAGCAAAAATCCATCGCCGGGCTGCTTTGGGGTTGGACGGCCATGATGCCCAAACCCAGCAGGATCACCAGGAGCAAAAGGGGAAAAATCCTGGCCGCCCGCTTAACGTAAAACTCCCTCAAATCCGTACGGCCATAATCCTGAAGCCGGCCCACCAGCATTTGGGTGATCAAGTATCCCGAAACCACGAAAAAACACGTTACCCCGTAAGAGCCGTTTTGGAAGAGGGTTTGGATGATCCCTCTGAGAGGTAACGTCTGATCCGTTGGAACGGGCGGCGCGCCGCTGTTAAAAAAATGCGAGCCCATCACAATGAAAATGCTCATGAAGCGGATCAAATCCACCATTACCATCCGCTGATTCAAAGCTGTTTCCTTAAACCAACCTGTTATTTCAATTTGCCCAGTCTTTGCAAAGCCTCTTCCAACCGGGCCTTATCGACCGTCAAGGTCATCCGGAAATAACCCTCGCCATCCGGTCCAAATCCATTACCCGGGGTGGCCACAATGCCCGCTTCTTCCAAAAGTTTGCCGCACCAGTCCGCCGAGCTCATGCCGTTCGGAACCTTGATCCACAAATAAAAAGCGGCTTCGGGCACCTGAAAGTGCCAGCCGAGTTTCTTTAAACCAGCGGTGAAAATATCCCGGCGTTCCTGATAAATTTTGCGCAAAGTGTCCGTCACCGAATCTGGCGCTTCCAAAGCCGCGATACCGGCATATTGAATAGGATTAAACACACCCGAATCCAAATTTCCTTTCACTTCGGCAAGAGCCTTAATCACACTCTTGTTGCCCACCGCGAAACCGACACGCCAGCCCGTCATGTTGAAGGTCTTGGAAAGCGAATGGAATTCCACACCCACTTCCTTGGCGCCAGGAATTTCCAGATAGCTCACCGGTTTTTTGCCGTCGTAATACATTTCGGTATAAGCGGCGTCGTTGGCCACGATCAAGTTGTGTTTCTTGGCGAATTCGACCACCTTCACGTAAAAATCCTTCCCCGCCAACGCGGAAGTGGGATTGTTGGGAGAATTGGTCCAGATCAACTTCGCCCGTTTGAGCA
>Ga0182012_10006327_pt1 | contig 12100 bp, 10 predicted proteins | sample 612S2SmetaG_FD_120486 | JGI IMG/M metagenome (GOLD analysis project Ga0182012, IMG submission 120486) | Permafrost microbial communities from Stordalen Mire, Sweden - 612S2S metaG | ecosystem: Environmental > Terrestrial > Soil > Wetlands > Permafrost | place: Sweden: Stordalen | collected...
GCGGGATTGATCTTTCACCTGACCCCGAACCCGAAGTAACCCCTGATCGGTCTGAGGCGTTGCTGGCAACTCTCTCTTGAGATGCCTGGTTGCCGCGTCAGACCGGTTTCTGTTTATGGCGGCTGGAGAAATGCGATGCAGGTGACCATAGCCTGCTTAGGGCACAGTACGCACTACTCTCGAAAGAGATAGCCCACATAGGGTGAAGTCAAGAGATATTGTGGATGGGCGGGATCGTCTTCAATCCGCTGCCGTAGTTGCCGAACATAGGTTCGGAGATACTCCACATGGTCTCTGAATTCAACTCCCCATACAGTGCTCAATATCTTCTTGTGTGCGACCGGCCTTCCCTGATGGGTCATGAGGAGGTGAAGGATGTTGAACTGTGTGCGAGTGAGTGGGATTTGCACGCCACGCTTGAAGAAGAGTCTGCGCTCGGTACAGAGTGACATCTCGCCTATAGAGATCATGGTGCCGGATTGAGAGACGGGTTGCGCACGACGGAGTCCGGCGTTGATGCGGGCTACGAGTTCGCGAACAGCAAATGGCTTGGTGACGAAGTCGTCTGCTCCGGCCTCCAGGGCTTCAACCTTGCCGTCTTCATCGTCGCGAACGCTCAGCATGAGAATCGGGACGGTCGGAGATATGCGTCGCAGCGCTCGACAGGTGGCGACGCCGCCCATGCCCGGCATATTGATGTCTAACAGGATGACATCTACAGGTGACGTATTTACAAGTGACACTGCCTCTTCCCCTCGAGAGCTACCTGTCACCTCAAATCCAAGCGGCTGCAGAGTGGCCCTGACCACTTGGCGTATTGCAAGTTCATCATCGACGATGAGGAGCTTCGTTGTTGTCATATCAAACTCTCCATCACTTTTCCAGTCGCCTGTCGGGGTAAAGCGAGATGGAAAGTCGTGCCCTCGGAGTCGCCGCTGGTGACCCAGATTCTGCCGCCATGAACCTCGACCATACGACGAGCAACAAACAGTCCTAGACCTGTGCCCGGGGCAGCATGACGATGCTCGGCCCCACGGAAAAACTTCTCAAAGATATGTTCGCGATCCTCCGTCCGAATTGATGGGCCAACGTTGTGGACCGATAAGTGAAGCTCACTCGGGCCATCCTTGGCGGCTACGGTGATGGGCGATCCAACGCTTGAATACTTCACGGCATTGTTGAGGAGCTCTTTTAGAGTTGAGGCGAGCATATCGTGGTCAGCGAGAAGCGGTCGTGTCTGACTACCGATTGAGACGTAGATCGCCGGGTGCATATCAATCTTGTCGTAACGTTCATGGCACTCCGACCGGAAGTCCTGGATCACTTCACGGATCAACGTCGGAACATGTACCCTCTCCAGCTGCAGGCACAGGTCCTGGCCCTCGATCTTGGCGGTTTGCAGAACCTGGCTGGTCAGGTCCTGCAGGCGCTCGGACTGATCGTCAACCATGCGGATGAGATGACTTTGTGTCTCATCGAGCCTGCCCGACTCCAGCAAGCCTGAACTGGCGGCCCGGATGATAGTGAGTGGCGTCTTGAAAGCATGAGCGAGGCCGTCCAACACTGTGGTCCGAAGTTGTTCGGTCTGGCTCGCAGCCTCTGCAGCGCCTTCATTCACCAGCGCGCGATGACGCTCGAGTGTGAGCGCGATAAGGGAGGCCAGGGAGTCGAGCGTCAATGGCGCAATATTACCGAGTACTACCAGGTGGCCTATGGGCCCGCTGCCGCTTCTAAGGGGGCGATGGGCTATAGCTGCGGATTCCTGTGCAGATTGCAGTGCGCCGGTATGCACGAGATCCTTGATGCGGTCCTCCTGTGTAACCCAACAACCGGCGGTACCGACGGAGTCTAGAGCAGTGTTTACAAGGGCTACCGCTTCAAGATGAAATTCACTGAGAATAAGGTTTGCCAACGAGTTCTCAGGAGGGTAGTGGGGATCCAGGACCAAGGCACCCTGGCTAACGGCATAAAGCTGCTGCACGCGCCTGCGTTGCATCTCGCCTTGAATGGCATAGGCCTTTTCGCTGGCAGACACACAGCTGACCACCAGAGCTGTGGCCTCAAAGATGACCAGGGCCATACCATTACGCGCGTCTGCCATCAGGAAGCTATCCAGCGGCGTCGTGAAGAGGTAAGCCTGACAGAGGAATGCAGCGATGGAGATGACCGAAGCCGGCCAAAAGCCAAAGCGTACGGCGAAAGCGACAATCAGCAACAGATATAGCAGGCTAGAGGTGGATTGATTGAGCCTGAGGGCAATCCCAAGCGCCGCGAGCCCAAAGGTCAGGGCAATGCCCAGAGAAGATTCCAGGATAAATGCGTATTGCCCCTCGAATCTTCGAAGGGGCCAGTGAGAATAGGCACTCCTGGGAGGCGCACTCAGCTCCAGGCTTCCGTCCATAGATGACTTACTCACTCCTGCAAGGTCCCCTGGGGACTCTCGTGGCTGGCAGGTCTCTTTAGCGCTGCTCGCCGGGAAGTACTGCCCCAGTGAGGTTATCGTTCAGATAAAGAACCGATGAAGATTTGGCTGTTCTGTGTAGATATTAGCCTTAGTTCGCCAAGAAAGCTATGGGTGAAACTGGCCAGAATCGTAGCTGTCAGACAGATTCTTGCACAGGCGGGCGAACTTTCTTTATGGGTTATATGCGTTCTTTATGACCTCTCCGTTTATATACATATAACTTTCCAGCCGAACCAAGCACCCGGTAAACAAACTTTCCGGATGGGCGAGTACTAGATTGCACGGGCAAACGGCCTCGTGACAACTAGAGGAGAGTTGTATCTGAATCGAACGGATTACAGCCCAACAGCTGGGCTTCCGACAATTCGAACACCAATTCGCCGGATGAAAAGAGACCAGAACTTGACGATCGCAAACGTGTCCCGCAGCCTCTTGCCGACCCTCGCCTTCACGCTTCTCTTAGCCAGTCCGGCCATCGGCCAGACGACTCCAGCACCAGCAACACCGGCCCCAGCAGCGGCCGCGCCTGCAGCGGCTCCTTCGCTGACCATCTCGGCCCCGTCGGCAGCACCGGAACCAAAGGCCCTAGCCAAGAGCTGGGTTCAGGTCAGCGGCATCCTTGACGGATACTACGACTACGACTCCAACAACCCGGCCAATGGCAGCACGAATCCGACCACTGGACCGAATTCATACAACTACATCCGCAACTTCGACATCCGCGCCAATACAGTCTCGCTGACAGAGGCGAAGATCACCCTGTCGCACGATCCAGGCTGGTTCGGGTTCCGCACGGATATCGGACTTGGATCAGTCTTTCAGGTCATGCATCAATCCGGGAACCCGACCGGAACCGGCCTGAAGTATGTCGAGCAGATGTACGTCGCCACGAAGCCACCCAAGTGGAAGGGCTTTGAGGCAGACTTTGGCCAGTTCACGACATCGGCCGGCGCCGAGGTCATCGAGTCCGGAGATAACTGGAACTACTCCCGCTCGCTGCTCTTTGCCAATGCAATCCCGTACTACCACTTCGGACTGCGCACCAGCATCCCGATCGGTTCGGCCTTTACAGGCGGCGTGCAGGTGGTCCAGGGCTGGAACAACATCTTCGACAACAACTCAGGTAAGACGGTCGGCATAACGGGCGTCTATGCCAAGAAGTACTACACCTGGAGTGGGAACTACTACGTCGGACCGGAGAACAACAATACGAACTTCGGTAAGCGGAACCTTATCGACACAACGCTATTGCTGACGCCGACAGGCAAGATCAATGCCTATCTAAACTATGACTACGGGCAGAACCGGAATGCCACCTATTCCCTAGCCGGCGTTGGTACGGGTACCGCAGATCTGGCTCACTGGCAGGGTTTCGCCGGAGCGGTACATGGGCAGATAACGTCGAAGCTGACGGGCACGTTCCGTGGTGAGTATTACACCTTCTCAGATCCCGCAGGTCTTAAGGGATACATACCAACCAAACTGACGGAAGAGACGATCACCGGCGACTATCTTTTCTATCCCGGGATTCTGTTTCGTGCTGAGTACCGTCACGATGGCGCCAACCAGCCTACTTTCGACAAGAACAAGAACCCCGGTTCGACGACTGGCCAGAACACATTTGACATCGCACTTATTTTCTCCTTCGGACCCAAGACCTAACGTAGTATTAACCGCATCAAGCAGCTTCAAGCAATTGGACGGTCTTCACCCGGGATATCCGTATGCGTCTTGAACGAGGCGCATACGGAAACAACTCCTGGCCTTTGACACTGTAAGACTTCACCTATCTCGCGGAGGATGCATGGCAGAACCAACGACCACCGAAATGAAACCCACACTGGGTCTCACAGGCCTCACCAGCAATGCGATGGCCCTCATCGCACCTGGTGCGTTCCTTTGGCTGACCTTCTTTATTCAGGCAACCACAGGTGTCACAGCTCCAGCGATGTGGCTGGGAATTATCGCCGCTCTGTTGCTTTGTCTGGCAACCGCGGTCTGTTACGCGGAGATGGCAAAGCTCTACCCCGGCACGGGCAGTTCGTACTACTTTGCCGAGCAGGCGATGTTGAACCGTGACAATGCCTGGAAGTATGCTCGAATCTCCAAGTTCATTGTCGGATGGGCGTCGCACCTCTACTACTGGATCTATCCGGGCGTGATGGTCGGCACCACAGGTATCGTTATCGGGTACCTTGTCGGAACGCTGTGGCCGAACTTCATGAGCGCATCGAATCCTGGGATTCTGTTCATGATGATAGTGGCTGTGGTCTTTGCCTTCGCCATTGCCTATGTCGCCTACCGCGGCGCGAACGCGTCTACCGCCTTGAACATGGGCATCAACACCATTCAGATCGTGGCGTTGCTTGTGTTCTCCGTAGTGGCTCTTGCCTATCGCGCGAATCACCCTCCTGGGTCGGTGGCGTGGCAGTTCGATCCCACGAGCGGTGAAGCCTACCAGTACGAGTTCAAGACCACGACCTCTGTCGTTGCCGGCGTATCTACCGATACGATCGTTCGCGACGCCAGCGGCACGCCGTTGCCCAAGCTGGATGCCTCCGGGAACCCCGTTCCTTTCCACATCAGCTATGACTCGTATGACGCCTCCGGCAACTTCCTGGCGCATTCAACCGCGCTGTCGGTCATCAGCCCGCACAAGATCCAGTGGGTCTTCATCCAGGCGACGGTGGCCATTCTAATCCTGGTTGGATTCGAGTCGGTCACCTCGATGGGAGGCGAAGCCAAGAACCCCAAACGAGATGTACCCATCGCGGTCATTACGTCGCTGCTGGTACAAGGAGCGGTCTTCTACTGCTTTGAGTACTTCTGCGCTAATTACTTCCTCAATAGCGGTTACACCATGCAGAGTGCCTCAGGTTCGGCTGCTCCGATCGGCGACATGATGGTCATTCTGGGCGACGCGCTGTTCGGCGCCGGCCATGGCCGCATCTTCATGCTGGTCGAGGCATTCACGGTTGTGCTTGCCCTGATTGGAACGACGCTCTCCTGCATGAATACGGGAGCGCGCGTTACCTACGCAATGGGCAAGGACAAGGAAGTGTCCGGCCACTTCGGCACGCTGCACGGAAGTACCCTCTCTCCGCATCGCGCGGTGTGGACCCTGGCCACCATCTCGGCGGTCATCGGTTGCATTGCCGTAGCGCTGATGTTCGGTGACGCAGGTGCTCCCACCGACGCTGCCATTGCCGCACTGCCGCATGGGATATTCTCCAGCTTCGGATATACAAGCCATGCCGCAATGTCGGCTCTGCCCAATAGTCTGCTGACAGTCACGCTGGCCTCCAACTTCGGAACCTTCGTGCTGTACGCTCTGAGCTGCATTCTGTGCATGGTGGCCTTTCATAAGCACCCGAACTTCAGCTTCATTCGCCACCTGGCAATCCCGGTGTTCGGGCTGCTAGCCAACCTTGCCTGCATGAGCTTCTATCTGATCGGGCCGTTTATGAACTACGGCACCAAGATGGAACCCTATGCGGCGCTTGGTATTGCTGCAGTCTGGGCGCTCTATGGAGCTATCCACTTCCTGGTATCCAGTAAGGGCGCTGGAAAGTCGGTTGTGCTGCAGACTCACCCAGGCAAGTCGTAAACTAGACTTGCCCCACCCAAGACCGGCGAGGCGGAAAAGCCTCGCCGGTCTTGCTTTGATTCCCTATGCTAGATATAGAGTTCGCAGAACTATCGGATGCAGGACACGCGCGCGGCAACAATGAGGATTCGCTGGGCCATGTGCTCCCGAACTCCGCAGCGCAGGTGCAGTCGCAGGGCTGGTTCTTTGCCGTCGCCGATGGCATGGGCGGTCACGCGCACGGCGAGGTTGCCTCGCAGATAGCTATCAAGACTGCGGTGGAAGGCTTCTGCAAGATTCCCAAGGGCGTGATGCATGTCTCGCTGCTGCCAAAGCTGGTGCAGGAGGCAAACCTGGCAGTCTACGAGGCTGGACACCATGCAGGCGGCCATGGATCGCACATGGGGACGACATTCGTCGCATGCGCCCTGCGCTTTGACTCCGCAGTTATCTCGCACGTTGGCGACTCGCGCTGCTATATGTTTCGCGGAGGAGTTTTGACGCAACTGACGCGGGACCACACGATGGCAGATGAGCAAGTCCGTCTCGGGCTGCTCTCCAAGGAAGATGCCGCGACTGGCGAAGGACGCCATGTGCTGACGCGCTCGCTCGGCAATGAGCTGTTTGTGGCAGCGGACACGCAGACCATCAACATCATGCCCGGAGATGTTCTGCTGCTGTGTTCCGACGGTCTGCACGGCTATGTTCCGGATGACCTGATCCAACACCTGCTGCGGCAGTATCAGAAGCTGGAGGAAGCCGCCAAGGCACTCATTTCTGCCGCGCTGGAAGCGGGCGGACATGATAACGTGAGCTTGCAGCTAATCCGCATCCTCTCGGTGGAACGCATGGGCCTTTACCGCGGACGACCGTATCGGCTTCTATAGATAGATGATCGCTCCCAATCTCACCATCAAGCCCGGCCAAACGCTCGACCACTTCGAGCTGCTGGATATAGTCGCTACCAGCGGAATGGCCACAGTGTTCCGCGCGCGCGATACGCGTAACGGCCAGCAGGTCGCCATCAAGGTTCCACATCCCGAGATCGAGAGCGATCCGACGCTCTTTGACCGCTTCCGGCGCGAGGAGGAGATCGGCACGCGCATCGACCATCCCAGCGTGATGAAGGTATATGCGAATCCGGGCCACACGCAGATCTACATGGTGATGGAGTGGCTCGACGGCAGGTTGCTGCGCGAGATCATGCGCGAGGAGAAGCGGCTGTCTCCAGAGCGCGCCGCCAAGATTACCTGCGGCATCTGCGATGCCCTGGACCATATTCACGCGAATGAAGTGGTGCATCGCGACCTGAAGCCGGAGAACATCATGGTCGGCCCGAACGACGAGATCCACCTTATCGACTTCGGCATCGCCGGAAGCTCCGTTGGCCGGCGACTGACGTTCGCGCACTTCTCGCAGGGTCTGGGAACTCCGGATTACATCTCACCTGAGCAGGTTCGCGGCAAGCGCGGCGATGCGCGCAGCGACATCTACTCGCTGGGCGTGATGCTGTACGAGATGCTGACTGGAACTGTGCCGTTTACGGGCCCGAATCCGTTTGCAGTGATGAATGACCGTCTGCTCAACCAGCCGAAGCCTCCATCGCAGATTGAGCCCGCGGTTACGCCGCAAATGCAGGAGATCATCTACCGCGCGCTGGAACGGGAGCCGAAGAACCGCTATGCTCACGCCCGCGAGTTGAAGCACGACCTGGAACACCAGGACGAGATCGGCATTGCGGCTCGGCCCGATGCGGAGCAGTGGGAGAAGCGGCAGTCGCCCGAGCGGCGCCGTGTGATGCAGTATGCGGTGCTGGCGCTGATACCGATCGTGGTGCTTCTGCTGCTGATACTGGTGGCTCATCACCACCACTAATCAGGAGCGTGGGACGAACTCATCGGCGTGCATCACGAACTCCGGATAAGCTCCTGCGCCGAGTTCACGCACATCCATCCCTTGCCAATCGCCGTCCATGTCCACGCGGAAGGGCACGAAACGGTTGAGCAGCAGATTGCCCATGTGGATGAGCGGCAGCATGATTCCGATCAACGTGGCAATGCCGATGAGCTGCGATAGCAGCAGAGCAGCTCGCGAGCCAGTCGATGGAGCCAGAAGGCCGACGGCAATCAGGCCCCACAGTCCCGCTCCGGCGTGGATGGCGATCGCGCCGATCGGGTCGTCGACCAGAAGGCGAATCTCGAGGGTCTCGACGCAGAACGTGACGAGACCGCCAGCGACGAGCCCGATGAGAACCGCCTCAACCGGCGTAACCAGACCGCAAGCGGCGCTGCCTGCGACCAGGCCTGCAATCCAGCCGTTGGCGCTGAGCGAGGCATCAGGCTTGCGGTAGCGGATCTGCGTGGTCACCAGCGCGGCAAGACATCCCGCAGAGGCCGACAACACGGCGTTGATGACCACCAGGACGATCTGTCCGGCCGAAGCGCCGTAGAACAGGATAGAGGCAGCAGCGTCCAGCCCGATCCAGCCGACGAGCGCGAGCAGGCAGCCGAAGAGCACAAGCACGACGTTATGGCCTGGAATCGCGGTGGCAGTGCCTTCGCTGTACTTGCCTTGCCGCGGGCCGAGAATCCACGCGACCGACAGCGCGGCGAGTCCGCCGACGACCTGCACAACGCCTGCGCCTCCGCTGTCCACGAAGGCGGGAAGGCCGAAGACCGTGGGCAGTTTGGCGAGCCAACCTCCGCCCCAAACCCAGTGGCTGAACAGCGGGTAGAGGAAACCCGCCAGCAGCGCGGTGGAGACGCAGATGCCTTTCAGCGTCCAGCGGTCGTTGCCGGCGCTGAGCGGAATCAGCACCGCCAGAGCGACGGTGAAGACCTGCAGGCAGAGCACAAGCGCGGGATACGGATTCGTGAGCACCGTGGAGTTGATGCCGCGCGCGAAGAAGGGTTCGGCGCCGAGCCAATCCCAGGCGATGCTTCCGGTGTGCAGCGAGTGCGTCAGGCCGCCGGAGAATCCTGCCCACGACGAGCCGACCAGCACGAAGGCGATGGCCGCAACGCCGAGCGCGGCGAGCGTTGCCAGCATCGCGTGCGCGGCGCTGCGCGCGCGGCCAAGACCCTGGTGCATCAGCGCCAGCCCGGCGATGGCGAAGGGAACCAGCAGGATCGCGAGCAGACAGAGAGAGAGGCTCATCGCGCGCCTTTCTGCAGGGCCTTGTAGCTCTGCGCCAGCAGCGCAAGACCGAGGAACTCCACCAGCAGACCCGCGGCGACAAAGGCGAAGCGCTCACCCAGCGAGGTGAGCAGCAGCAGAGCAGCCGCGACGATCGTCCAGCCAGAGGCCAATAACAGGCAGCCGATCCACTTCAAGCGCGTTCCTCACTGGATGGAATAGTTACGTCAGGATGAAGTCCAGTCTAAACGCAATCAGGCTGTGCGCGGAACCAAACCGCGCGGAAGTGGGTACTCGCTACCCCCATCCCCCCTTTTTCCGCTAAAATCTTCATGAATAAAGACTTAGCTTTGGACCTCGAGCGCCGGAAGGCGTTGGGGTCCGGTGATAACCCCTTTGTTTTCAGCGGGGTTTTGAGCATGTATCTTAAAGAGGCATGCTCTGACCTATCTTGCGGATAGGTTGTCCTCGCGGGGTTGCAGGAACGGGCTAAGGTTCTCAAATAGCTGGTGTTACGCCTTTGGCTCTGGGCCGTGGCGAGAGGAGCCCGGGGTTAGCCGCGCTGTCCTCTCGTCTGCCTCTATTATACCGGGCGTGTCAAGGGGGAAGTGGTTGTCACGGACCCCGGTCATGCACAAAGAACGCGCATGACCGGGCCACCCGCCACGAATACTCCATACTTCCTAAGCCCTTATCGCGTATTAGCACCTCTTCGTGCCAGCTTTTCAACTATTTTCATGAAGCCAACTAACAACAGCAAATCCGCTCCGAACCATGGAAAAAGAAGAGGGGTAGGAAGATTGATGTTTGTCCAGTGAATGCGCTGTATGACTGCAAATTGCACGACTGCCATCGCTGACACGTTTGCCCAGAACCACCACTTCTTCCTTAAGTTCCATCTAAATCTCACGGCACAGAACAGTGCATAGGCACATACAGCCGCTGCTCTGCCGCGAGCGTTATCGTTGGGATACATCCAATAGACAAGCAAGGCGCATACGCCGAGGAATATCGCCCATACCTTAGTGAGGGGATATGAGGTCGGCTCTTTGTCCATCTCATCTTGCACGTTCACGGGAGGCTCTTCATACATTCGTCATAAGCCTTCTTATAATTATCTACGTCGTGGTTCAGGGAAAATAGTCCGATTCCAATGCCACCATTTTTGACATAACTCCCTGCATTCGCCCAAATAGACTTGACATTAGCTCCGATCGGAGCTGCCAGGAAGCCCGAGATGCCCGTCATGCTACCTGTAAGATCCTCGTTAATTGCACTGTTTATCGTACTTGCAAACGATACGCCCATTCCGAATGCGAGCGCCGGAATCTCCTCCTCAGGGACGAGGAATCCTAGTAAGTCCAGGCCAACCGAAATACCATTATTATTTGTAATAAAGGCGTCAGCGCCGCAAATATCAGCATTGGTAACTTGAGGCCCACCATCTGTGGTGTAGTTTGCTGGGGTCATGTACGGGTCGAACCCTGATGCGATGTCCACTGTGGCGAAGGGTGAAATATCGTCATCGCCGCTGTCAACATCGACACTACCTCCATTACCGCCGTTTATTAAGGCTCCGCCATCAGATCCGCAGGTGTCGCAAGCGGTATATGTGTTTCCATTTTGATCGTAAGTAATGTAGCTGCCACCGCCGCCGCCACTGTCACTACAGTCCGGATCGTCATTGCCGCAGCCAGTGCCGTCTTCGTCGTCATCCAGACCCAGGGAATCCACACGGCTGAGCGGGTTGTTCTTGGTGTAAGAATACCGGTTGAAGCTTTGAGGATCATTCAGTTCGTAACTGCCGTCGTACGGGTCAGGGCGGAGCCAGCGGCCCTGGGCGCTGGAGAGTTCCCGGAAGCCGGCGTGTTCCAGATTGGGTTGGTCCTGGTCGAGGCCGGTGTAGTGAGAGGCGTCCGTGTCGGTGCCCTGGGTGGTTTGCAGGCCGTCGCCGTAGGGCAAGGAGATGAAGGTGCCGTCGAGTATGCCGTTGTACTTGGTCCTGAAGCGCTCCGTTCCAATCCAGTCCTGGTGCTCGAAGTGCGCGTGGCCATCGGCGGCAAGATAGTAGGCCAGCGGCGCGCCAGCGGCGAAATAGTTTGCGGAGATCAGGCTGCCGGTTGCGCTCCACACCGTCGCCCGGCGACCGGCAGTATTGAATCCGAAGTCCTGCGTGGCTCCGTTCTGGGTGGCCTGGACACGCTGGTTGAGAGCGTCATAGAGGAAGGTGGCCGTCGATCCGTGGTCGATGGCAGTGAGGTTGCCCTCGGCGTCGTAGGTGTAGGTATGCAGAGGGTCCTGCGTGAGATTGCCGGCGACGTCGTACTGGTAACCGGAGCTCGTCACCTGGTTGGTGGCGTTGCTGAAGGTGAGTGACGGCTGCAGCACCGTCCCGGGCCATGAACCCGAAGAGCTCTGGGACCAGCGATTGCCGTAGCGGTCGTAGGTCCAGTTGAGGTTCAGACTGCCCATCGTGGCCGCGCTGAGACGGTTCATATCGTCGTAAGTATACGATGCTGAGCCACCGTTGACGCTGTCCTTTGAAGCGGTGACGCGCGAGCCGCTCCAGGTGGCCGTCCAGGCGTAGATGGGATTGTTCGATTGCGAAAGGCCCAGGCCGGCGGGGTGGCCGAGAGCGTCAAAGCTGAGGGTCTCGGCGAGGCCGTTGCCGAGGCTGGCAGATACCGGACCGTAGGCTGTCATGGAGGTCGCTGTCGTGGAGTAGAGCGACGACAGACTGGTGTCCTGTCCGCCGGTGACCGTCAGAAGCTGGCCGGCGAGATTGACCCCGTAGGGGGCTTGACAAGAATTTGGGGGATTGGCCGAACCGGCGGAGGGGGATGAACCATTCTTCAGCGAAGTTTTCGGGATTTTTCTTGACATCATGGAAAGAGCTTCTTAGATTAAATCCGACC
>Ga0182012_10006330_pt1 | contig 12096 bp, 12 predicted proteins | sample 612S2SmetaG_FD_120486 | JGI IMG/M metagenome (GOLD analysis project Ga0182012, IMG submission 120486) | Permafrost microbial communities from Stordalen Mire, Sweden - 612S2S metaG | ecosystem: Environmental > Terrestrial > Soil > Wetlands > Permafrost | place: Sweden: Stordalen | collected...
GCACACAAAAGCGATTGAGAACAGTGCCGAATACCTCGTCGTAATCGAAGCGATTTATCAGAGCCTCATCCATCGCGGTTTCGTCAGTTATCGTTCCGTAAACTACACCCTGATTCAGGTCAGTCGCGCGCAGTTTCCAGATCTTGCACGCAAACATCATCTTGTGGCTGTCGTGCACTTTTGAAAGGTGATAAAAAGAACCGGGCTGCTTCGGGAACGGCAATAGGTCTTTGCGCCCATTGTGCTCGATATTTATGTAGCCTTCTTCGATATCGATGTTAGGAGTTCCGTACTCTCCCATGGTGCCTAGTTTCACCAAGTGACAATCGGGCTGAAACTCGCGCAGAGCGAACAAGAGGTTAAGCGTACCCACCACGTTATTCACCTGCGTGAAGACAGCATGCTTCCGATCAATCATTGAATAGGGAGCGGCACGCTGCTCGGCAAAGTGAATGACCGCTTCTGGTTCGGCCGACTTCACGTACGACGCCAGAAAGTCGTAGTCGCAGCAATCGCCGACATACAGATCGATGGAGTGACCTGTGAGTTCTTGCCAGATCTTTAGTCTTTCCGCAAGTGGACGAACCGGTGTGAGGGTTTGCACACCCAATTCATAATCCCATTGGCGTCGAGAAAAATTATCCACGATAGAAACGGAATGCCCCCGCGAAGACAAATAAAGAGCGGTGGCCCAGCCACAGTAGCCATCTCCACCAAGAACGCCAATTTTCATATTTTAATGAACTCCCTCCAACATGCGAAATTTTTCGTATTGCTTAGACGACTTCAAACCAACTTTTAATGTTACACAGCAACTGTTAAAGATTCATCAATTTCGGACAATCGAGTCTTCTGAGCGTTCGGGTGTAGAACCTACCAGTACTATGCCAGAAAAAATTAATATGGTACCCATCCACCGACCAGTTCCCACGTCTTCGCCCAAAAACACTTTGCCAAGCATAGCCGAAATGATGTAGCCGGTAGCAGTTAAGGGCAAAACGAAACTGAGGTCAGCTACACTCAGCAGAGCCATACGCGTTAACAAAGCTAGCACCAGCATTGTGATGCCAAGCGCCACAAATGGGTTCAACAAAGCTTGAAGGTAGGGCAGCGGTTCGAGCCGCAGGAGGCGGGGAAAATGGTGCATGCCCCAGGCAAGAGACAAGTTGCCGAAGGGCCGGAGCAATAGGGTCAAAATTAAAAGACGGTAGGTTCGGGCCGTATGGCCGCTTTTAAAGAACACTGTCTTGATTCTAAGCCAGATGGTGAACGCTTGCTAAGATCGTGTTCGTTCATGCACCTCAGCAAAATCGCCCTTAGTAGTCTGCCTATTTTGCTACTGATTGCAGGCCTTTGGGTGTTCGCTTCCGACGCTACCGGCGATTTCGACTTTGCGATACTCGGTGATCGCACGGGTGAGACGGTTGAGGGAGTTTGGGAAGAGGTTTGGCGTCAAACGAACATAGATCATCCCGCGTTTGTGGTGACGGTAGGCGACACGATTCAGGGAGGCGATGACCGAACGGCAGAGAAGGAATGGGAGGAGGTAGAAGCCCAATTAGCTCCTTATCGCCAGTACAGGATTTTGTTTACTCCAGGCAACCATGATGTTTGGTCGACCGTTTCCGCAAACGCCTACACAAGGCATAGCAAGCGTGCCCTGCATTATGGCTTTGACTTCAAGCAAGTTCACATCACGGTGCTGGATAACAGCCGCACCGACGACCTCTCAGGCGAGGAACTCGCGTTCCTAAAGGCGGATTTGGCAGCGCACGCAAAGCAGCCACTTAAGTTCGTTTTTTCGCACCGCCCAGCGTGGATTTTGCAGCTGGTCTTAGGAAATCCGGCTTTTCCCTTGCACCAGATTGCCCTGCGGAATGGAGTCAGATATGTCATAAGCGGGCACATTCACCAGATGCTGCATTTCGATCTCGACGGCATCACCTATTTATCGATGGCCAGTTCAGGAGGGCATTTGCGTGAGAGCAAGACGTTTGAAAGGGGTTGGTTCTTTGAACACACATTAGTTCATGTGCATGGACAAAAGGTAAATTTTGAGATTAAAGAGCTGCCTGCGCCGCATGGTCGCGGTAGAGTCACCGCGCCCAACGATTGGGGTGCTGCGGGCCTGGTGAAACGCTGATTAGACGTATACTCAGAGCTAGCGAACTGCATGCATTGCGCCGGCTTCAATCCCGATACTTATGACCGATACGTACTGGGCCTTCTTGAAGAACCGGACCGCTCGCAATTGGAAGCGCAGATCCAGGAGCAGTGTCCAGTTTGTTTGACTGGGGTTCAGCGCAGCATGAACTTGTGGTTAGTTTTCGCGGAGACACTTGAAAACGCCTCTCCTTCGGAAGACTTTCGTGGTCGAATCGTACGGATTGCGGAATTAAGTAAGAAAGTATTAACCTTTCCAAAGTCGTCAGCAGTGCGAGACCGGCCGACCGTTCCCATATCGGCGCTTCTCATGATCTGCGTGGTCACCTCAATTTTGCTGGTGGCGACTTGGTATGCGGGCCGTGAGTCGATCAGCCTTGACAAGCAGCCCAACACCGCAGACCTGGATCGGCTGGCGCAAGATGTGGCCAATAGCGAGATGAAGCTCCAGCAAGAGACTGAGAAACGAGTGCAGGCCGAAACGAAGTTGGGGGCGTCGGGGAGCGCAGTGCTAGCGCACACAAAACAGCTCGAAGACTCGTTGCTCAAGGCGCAGGCAGACGCAGAACAATACAAAAGCGCCATTGCACGAGACAAGCAGCAGATGACCGAGGCTACCGACCTGCTGAACGCGTTCTCGCACAGCGGAGCGAAATTGCTTCCAATGAAAGCCACCGAATGGGCCGGCAAAGGCTTAGGGTATGCGCTGCTTGCGGAAAACTCGCGGTTGGTATTTATCGGATCAAACTTGCCAAGGCCTCCAGCAGGCCGTACCTTTCAACTTTGGGTCCTGAGAAATGAGGAGCCGACTGAGGTGAGCGCTGGCGTATTCATTCCGCAAGGGATAGGTGGACCAACACTGGTGGAGTTTGAAAACTCGTCGCTCCTTTCCAATGTCACTGGCGTAATGGTAACCGAGGAACCCGTGGATGGCAATTACAACAAGCCGACCGGCCCAAGAATGTTCGAAGCGAGCTGGTCGGAAGGCAATTGAGAGTCAGCGGAGAAAATCTTCCAGCTGGATTTTGGCCTCCGTGCCGGCATCGCGATACTTCACAATTACGGGCGTGTATAAAGAAATGCCCCATTCTTTGCCCGGGCCGGATTTGATGGCGCGTGAACCAGCCACGACGACTGCTTCTTCAGGAATTACTAAAGGCGTATCGGTTGAAGCGCGATGAACAGCGTCGCGAACCAAGTCGTAAACAGGTGTGGAGCGATTGAGAATCGTGCCGCTACCTAATACAGCGCGTTTCTTGATGACCGTGCCTTCATAAACGCCGCAGTTTCCGCCGACCAGCACGTCATCTTCCACGATTACCGGAATTGCACCTACCGGCTCAAGGACGCCGCCAATTTGCGAGGCAGCCGAAATATGGCAGTTCTTGCCGATTTGGGCACAACTACCGATCAGCGCATGAGAATCGACCATGGTTCCGTCGTCGATGTAAGAACCTGCATTGATGTACATAGGAGGCATGCAGGTAACACTGCGGCCAATGTAGCAACCGTCGCGAATACTAGAGCCTCCCGGCACGACACGGACGCCGTCCTGCACGGTCAGGTGTTTCAAGGGATAAGTTGATTTGTCGAAGAATTGCCCGGACATTTCGACAATGCCGCCAATGCGAAAGCCCAGCAGGATGCCCTTCTTAACCCAACCATTCACGCGCCAACCAGTAGCTTGTGTTGTATCTGGCTCAGCGGCGCGGACCGATCCGTGATTTAGCAAATCAATAAATTCACTGAATAGCTTTCTATGTTCGTGCGTATATTCGGATGGTTTATTTTCGAAAAGCTCTTCGATCGCTTTGCGGAGAGTGTCGTTCAAGCCCGCACTCCCGCCAATAGACCGAGCGCTTCGAGGACAGCTTCGATCTTCTGTTGCGATGCGAGAGCCGGCGGCACCATGGGAAGCCGCCAGATAGGTTCGCACAGGCCCATGCGCGCCATAGCAAACTTCACAGGCCCCGGACTGGTTTCAACAAAATTCACTTCCATAAGAGCTTGATATTTTTTTTGCAGCTGACGGGCGTGTACGAAGTCACCCTTTAACGCGGCTTGTGTTAGTGATGTGAACTCGGCTGGAATTTCGTTGGAGACAACAGAAATGACACCGTGGCCGCCTAGCGCGATAAGCGGCAAGGCAACCGCGTCATCACCCGAGAGAACGACGAAAGATTCAGGAACTCGCGCCAGTATGCTCGCCATTTGCGAGACGCTACCGGACGCTTCTTTCACCCCAATAATATTCCTTATTTCGGAGAGGCGCACGAGAGTCGCGGGATCAACGTTGACAGCGGTCCGTGGCTGCACGCTGTAGACGATGATGGGCAGCGGCGTGGAATCCGCCAGCGCGCGGTAGTGCTGAAAAAGGCCTTCTTGAGTCGGCTTGTTGTAGTAAGGAGTGACGGAAAGGATACCATCAACACCGAGCTTATGCAGGTCGGCAATCAGCTTGATTACGTGGGTGGTGTCGTACCCGCCAGCACCCGCCAGAACCGGCACACGCCCGCGGGCCTGTTGCACGGTGATTTCTACTACGCGCATATGCTCGGCGTGAGACAAAGTTGGGCTTTCGCCAGTAGTGCCGCAGGGGCAAAGAAAGTTGATCCCCGCAGTGATTTGCCGCTCTACGAGAGCACGCAGTGCAGGCTCATCGAGCAAGCCATCTTGCTGAAACGGTGTGACGAGAGCAGTGCCGCAGCCGGTAAACATGATTACTCCTTACCAAACAATACTTCTTCAAAAGTGTAGACGCCCTTGCGGGCCAAAATCCAACGCGCAGCTTTCAAAGCTCCACGCGCAAAACCTTCACGGCTACGAGCGGTGTGGCGAAGCGTGATGGTATCGGCCGCCGAATCGAAGCCGATTTCGTGAGTACCTGGATGCTTACCAGCGCGGCTAGAACTGGTATCGATGTTGCGTTGGTAGCCCGCGTCTTTCATGGCTTGGATCAAATGGACAAGGGTGCCGGAAGGCGAATCCTTTTTGGCGTCGTGATGAATCTCCCATGCCCAAGCGCCATACTCGTTTTCGTCGCGGAACAAATGAGCCGACATCGCGGCTAGCTTGCGAAACACCGCGACGCCAACTGAAAAATTTGGACTCCAAACCAAGCCAGTCTCTGCCTGTTCTACTGCCTGCCTCACTGTTGGGAGATGATCGAGCCAGCCGGTAGTGCCGGTTACGACCGGCTTATTAAGTTGAGCAAGCCGCGCGAGATTATGGGGTGCGGCTTCTGGTATCGAAAACTCAATCGCTACGTCTATATGCTGAAATGCTTCGGGAGTGAGCGACGCGCCATAAGCATTATTCTGTCCGTTGAGACGCAAGGCCACGTCGAAATTGTATTCGGAAGCGAGTTGCTCAATGAGGCGGCCCATCTTGCCGTAGCCAACGATCGCGAGTTTCTGATTTTGAGGCATTTACGCAAACACCGCCGGATCGAGATTAGAAAAAAATTCTTTATGTAGTGCAGATACCGCACCCGAGAGATCTCTGTCTGCAATGACGAAACCCAGGTTCAGCAAAGATGCACCTTGGGAAATCATACGAATATTTTTATCAGCCAAAACCTGAAATGCGCGACCTGCGATTCCAGGTGTGTGCCTAATATTCTCGCCCACCAAACAGACGATAGCGTGTTTATCTTCCACCGTGATCTCAGCAAACTGACAAACCTCTTCGCGGATGGCGTTGAGGTTCTCCGTATTATCTAACGTCAGGGAAACGCTGACCTCGGAAGTAGAGAGCATATCGACACTGGTTTCAAAGCGATCAAAGATTTCAAAAATGCGCCGCAAGAAGCCGTGCGCCATGAGCATTCGGGTGGAACGAATATTGACAATAGTAATGTCGCGTTTGCACGAAATGGACTTGACAGGGTTGCTGCAGGGGGCGGCATCCAAAGTTATACGAGTGCCATCAACTTCTGGTCTTTTGGAGTTGAGAATTAACACTGGAATATTTTTCTCTACAGCGGGTAAAACTGTGGCTGGGTGAAGAACCTTGGCGCCGAAGAATGCCATCTCGGCCGCCTCGGCGAATGAGATACTCTTAACGCGATGCCCGCCCGGCATTATGCGCGGATCGGCAGTGAGCATGCCGTCCACGTCGGTCCAAATTTGAATTTCTTCGGCATTAACACCCGCACCAACGATCGCAGCAGAATAATCGGAACCACCGCGCCCCAGAGTCGTGGTGACACTGTCTTTAGTCGCGCCGATGAAGCCACCCATAACGACAACGGAGTGCTCGGCGATGGGCCGGACGTTTTCGGCTAGGGCGGCGTAAGTCTCTTCGAAAAGCGGCTGGGCTTGAGTGAAACGGTCGTCGGTGACGATGACACGCCGTGAATCGAAATGCTGCGTTGACATTCCAGCAGCGCGAAAGGCGAAGCTGACGATCAGACTCGATAGACGTTCACCGACACTAGCAATGGCGTCCATGGAACGCGGGGATAGTTCGCGGACGACAGAGAGACCCTTAACGAGTTCATCGAGCCAATCGAAATGGGTGCGAATGAAACGGTCGAGATCGGCAGCGGCGGATCCGGCGATAGCGAGCCCGTGCGTAAGATGGTGGCCCCGCAGTTCATCGACAATCGTGAGAGCTTGATCGCGGCGACCAGCAGCGGCTTCGTGGGCAGCTGCAAGCAATTTATTGGTGGTTTTGCCCATGGCCGACACGACCACAATGGGCTGGCGCTCTTGGTGGGACTTGACAATGGACGTGACGCGGGCGATTGCGTCGCGTGATTCCACCGACGTGCCGCCAAACTTCATGACGATCATGAGCTAGTCCAGATAGCCTTCCGACGCCATCAGTTCAGCGTTAAGCACTGCGGCTCCAGCTGCGCCCCGTATCGTGTTGTGGCCACAGGCGACCAACTTGATATCGAGTACTGGACATTCGCGAATGCGGCCGACCGTAACTGCCATACCGTTTTCGCGCATAGCATCCCGGCGCGGCTGCGGCCGGTCGGCTTGCGGAAGGTAGGCCAGAGGATTCAGGGGCGCGCTAGGCAACTTCCGCTCCTGCGGCACGCTCTGAAAATTTTCGATGGCAGCTTGCACTTCGCCAACGGATGGCTTCTTCAAGAATTCTATGGACACAGTGAGAAGATGACCATCGGTTACCGCCACGCGATTGCAATGGGCGCTGACGCGCGCGACTAAAGGCGTGATGGCTGAATTAGCGAAGCCGCCCAGGATTTTTTGTGTCTCCTGCTGCATCTTCTCCTCTTCAGAACCGATGAACGGAACGACATTGGCCATAATGTCCATGGAAGCAACGCCCGGATAACCCGCGCCTGAGACCGCCTGCATCGTGGCCACAATGACTTTTTCTATACCGAATTGTTTGAGCGGCGCGAGAGCCATCGTAAGGACAACAGTTGAGCAATTTGGATTCGTGACGATCATCCCTTTCCAGCCACGATTTTTCTGCTGAGCGTGAAGGATGGCAAGATGGTCAGGATTGACTTCAGGGACGATGAGAGGAACATCTGATTCCATGCGGTGGTTGCGGGAGTTAGATACTACGATATGACCGGCTTGAGCGAATTCGCGCTCAATCTCCGTGGCAACCGACGCATCCATGGCGGAGAACATGAGGCGGGGCGCAACGGCAGAAGGTTTAGAATCTGAAACAACGATTTCGGCAGCAGCGGCGGGAAGGTCGCCCTCCAATCGCCATGAAGTGGCATCCTTAAGTTTCTTGCCCGCCGAGCGATCGCTTGCTCCGAGCCACGTGAGATTGAACCATGGGTGGCCTTGCAAAAAACGAATGAAGTGTTGGCCCACCATTCCGGTGCCGCCAAGAATGCCAACGTCAATACTTTTCATGCTGAGACAGCCTTTCAACAAGTTCCGAATAGATTTCGACCGCGGCAGCAAGCTCCGATTTGGCGATGCGCTCGTCAGTAGTATGCGCAACGTGAATGGTACCGGGGCCAAGCAAGAACGGCTGGCCCCAAGCGCCGCCGAACGCCGGGATGTCAGTAGTGTAAGCCACAACCGTGGTGGCAAAACCGGGCAGCGAACCTAAGTGGACGGCTGGAATATAAAGGACCTCATTCGCTTCAGCGTCGGGCGCTGCGGCAGCTTTGATTTGAGTCCGGAGATCATCGACATCGGCGACGACGCGGATGAAAATTTCGGCAACGGCCTCGTCAGGAATCACATTGGGTGCGCGGCCACCGCGAATGACTCCTATGTTAAGAGTACTGGGTCCAAGAATGGCGTCGACAGGCAACGTCATTTTGCGAATCCGGTCAAGTGCATTGAGCAGCTTTTCGATGGCCGATTCACCGAGTTCGGGATACGCAGAATGGGCCATGCGACCATTGGCAACAAGCTCAAACCGAAGCGCGCCTTTGGAACCAAGCGCGAGCTGATTTTCAGTCGGTTCGCCGTTAATGATGTATTTGCTGCCGCGCGGCGTCTTGGCCGCCGCGAGGGCTCCAAGGCTGTTTCGCTCTTCACCAACAACGAAGAGCAGACCGAAGTTGCGTTTGCCGGCGGTTAGAAGATTTTCGGCGGCCACGAGCATAGAGGCAATGATGCCTTTGGTATCACAAGCACCTCGACCCCAGATCTGGGTGCCATCGTCGCGCGAAGGGATGAACGGTGGCACGGTATCCATGTGAGTGGAGAGCGTAACGATTGGATCGTCGAAGCGCACGAAGACATTATCGCGGTCTTTCTCGACGGGAAGGCGTTCAACTTCACCCACAAATCGGTGCGCCAAATCTTCGCAGTATTTGAACAGGAAATGACCAATTTCGCGTTCGTTCGGCGTTATTGATTCGATGTCTATCAGGGTACGGGTAAGTTGAACGACGTCCATTGAGTTCGCTTAGAAGTGAGGCGGGGAGACGTTAAAACGTTCAGGATAGCAGAAGCGATAACGCAAACAAACGGCGAAATAGGCAGGGTTATTAGAAAGAATAGTTCCGTTATCTAAGTGAATTGGCCGGATTTCAATAGAGAATTGTCCCTTGTGCGGACGCGCCGATCGGAAGAGTTCTGATCGATGAAAACGGGATGTGGAAAGGATATTGGACCGAGATGTTGACGGTGACTGTAGAACCAGTAACAGCGTCTGGCGACCAATTGGCATTGACCGAGACTGAATTGGCCGGTGCGCCCCAGATGAGTGGCGTGACGATGTTTGTCAAGTCGGCATTCGTGCAGGGACCGAACGCCACCGCGCCGTGGACAATCGCATAACGCACCGCGACTTGGCAGGCGTGGATGGTATTGCAAAAAGTGAAGAAAGCGAGAGAAAGCTTTGCGCAGCCAAAAATGAGTGCCAAATAAAGGGGAAGTGCGAGAGCAAATTCGACGGTCGAGCTTCCCTGTTGGAATGTATTGCGACGGGTACGGGCCATTATCGGGCCCTCATGGTGGCACTGCCTGCCATAGGAATGCTAAGCGGTATGCCAGGAAATTTGAAGAAGAGAGGAATGGAGGCGCTAGTTCGAACCTGGACATACTGCGCTGGCAGGTCGTACATGTTGCAGACGGTAGAGCAGCTAACAGGACTGCCACCAGCAGAACAGGCGCACCAGGTGATGGCCTTCGCGGTTATTCCAGGTACCTCAGAGGCTGCTCTGGCGGCAGCAGCTGCCATGCCGTCGGTGTCGTTGGAGTTACCTTCGGCGGCGCCATAACGCACGCCGGCCTGGGCGGCTGAGGTGACATTAATCGCGTTGGTAATAGCCAGGGAAAAATCGACAATTCCTAGCGTAAGCAGACAGATGGAAGAGCTTAATAGCGCGAATTCGATCAACCCACTGCCGCGCGCGAGCTGAGCTTTCTTTGTTGAACATCGATTCATTGGACAAGAACTCCGTCATCGTAGTGATAAGGAGAGTAGCCACCAAGAGTGCTGTACTCGGTAGAAATGAATGTGCCAATCCCTCCAAATTGATAGAAACAGTCGAGCACCATGCCGCTGTAGTTGTTGTCGGTGTACAGGCAATTCCAGAGCGAAACACCAGTGTTAGGTATGTACCAGATGCCATCGCCTGCGATATAAGTGTTGGTCAACGCTACGCTGTATGATCCGTGAGCTACCCAATTTCGATCGCCAAAAATTACAATGCCAGGGATGCCTCCGCCAGAGGAGGATGTGGGCGCAGCTAAAACAAGGTTCGATGAATAGTTTGTGCCGATCGGAGCAGATCCGTTAGCGGTGATTGCGCCGTAACCTGAGCCGCCACCCGACGTGAAGTATAGGGTCACGCCAGACATGCCATTTAATGTGCTATTCATCATGGTTAGTCCGCCAGTGATGATGTATAAGCCAGGACTGAGAATCACCTGGGAGTTATTCAACGTGATTCCGCCACAGTAAGTGCCGGGAGACAGCGTGACGCCTGCGTTTGACAAGTTGGTATTGCGATGGGTGCAGGACGAGAAGGTGGGCGCGGTGAGATAAGCAAGCGGATCATTCTTCGCAGCAGAACGAAACCTGGGAGGAGTGTAGACGCTGCCGGTTGAAGCGTTACCGCTCGAAGGTCCAACGACCCTGGTCCGCACTACATCAAGACTGGCAAAACCATCAACGAGAAGGCTGTTGCCCGTCGCGGTATTAACAAAGACTCCGCAAGATGCCTCGAATGTGGTGGAGGCCAGCCAGAACGTGCCACCATTTGAAAAAGTGCTGTTTGGATTTAAGATCCAAAAACATGTGGGGATGACCCTTGCGACAGCGGTGGCAGTGATGGTGGATTTCCCACCGTTAACGAGGCCCATGAAAATATTGTTCACGTTTTGGGTAATCGTAGTTTGAACAGCGCGGTAATCGATAAATCCGTCGGAAGAAACGTTGTTGCCGACGCTAACTGTTACACCATTGACGCCATTCGTGAAGCCGTTGAGAGTGGCCTGTGCCTGACCCGCTGAGACCCAATCACTATATGTGTGAGCGGTTTCATACATAGCTTCTTGTGCAGCAGAATCTGCGGCCTGTTGCAAAAGCTGTTGCCGCCACTCGAGAATTCCGGCGTCGACAGCGAGACCACCTAGCAGCACCAGAGTAAAGAGTAAGAGTACGTAGTTAAGGAGCATGGGCTCTGGGGCTGTGCAGTCACCAGAAATATCGGCGAAAATCAACAAATAGTTTAGGCGTCAACTCGGTTCGGGCTCGTTTAGCATAGCGTTACGAAGCTACGCGGGTAAAACGGTTAACTGCTCAGTTTCACGCTCAGGATTGCCAAGCCGTCGGCAAACCTAGGATGAGTCAGGAAAGATTCGATCTGCACAAATCTCAGAGCGCGCTCGCGGCAAATATAAAGAGAGAAAGGAGAAATGAGGAGCCAGGCGACAAAGCTCACTTGCAGTTTTGGCGTCGTTTGAGCACAAAATTCGCTCACCCCCCAGGTTAGTCAATTCGGCTTCTTCGATTGACTCTTAACCACGACCCGATCGCCGACCTTCGGAGGCACGTCACCGGTAAAGTTGCCAGACGCATAGTCTAGCGAGACCTCCGTTAGAATCACGTTACCAATTGGTTCTCCAATCGAGATCTGCTTTCCGCTGCTTGGATCCTGAACCAAATCGACACGTTTAACCTGAAAAACTTCACCGACGCGATGGCTACCTTGGGACAAACTAAAGGTTACGATGTTTCCTTTGATCCGAATGATGGGACCGAGTTCGCCCGTAAGTGGAGCGTAAGTTGGTTTTGGTTCTATTGGTTGGGAAGTCTGCGGTGGTTTATTGGTGTCTGCGGTCGGCTGGGGCCCCACCGGGCGAGGAATTTCACCTAAGTGAGCGGAGATTTCGGCGGCTAGAGCGGCGCAAGCCTCCTCCACAGCTTTGTCGATAGCCTGACCAGCCGCGCCACCGTTACCCGTGCCACCGTCTTTCCACTGTATACTCGAACTGACCTCAGCGTCGCGGCGGGTTGATGGGGCAATGA
>Ga0182012_10006334_pt1 | contig 12092 bp, 7 predicted proteins | sample 612S2SmetaG_FD_120486 | JGI IMG/M metagenome (GOLD analysis project Ga0182012, IMG submission 120486) | Permafrost microbial communities from Stordalen Mire, Sweden - 612S2S metaG | ecosystem: Environmental > Terrestrial > Soil > Wetlands > Permafrost | place: Sweden: Stordalen | collected...
AGGCTGTTTATTTTTGGCGATTACCAAGGCACCCGCATTGCCACGGCAGGCGGATCGATTCAGAACCTTGGATATGGCGGCTTTTACACCATACCTACGGCCGCCGAACGAGTGGGCGATTTTTCAGGCATCGGTTTGCCCGTCTATGATCCGACCTCTACGGTTTGCACCAGTGGTTGCGCCGCTGGAACTTTGACGCCGCTTTCGGGGGCGACGCCGACCTATTCGCGTACGCAATTTGCCGGCAACAAAGTGCCGGTTATGATGCAGGATCCAGTTGCCGCAAAGTTGGCGGCGCTCTATCCGAACACCAATCAAGCGATCACGCCTGGCGTAGTACCTCAAAACGACTTTTACACGGTTACGCCGGGTGGCTTGAACACCGACCAGGGCGATGGCCGCGTTGATTATCACCTGAACGATAACAACAGCATCTTTGGAACAATCAGTTGGTCAAACACCGCCAAGACGAACGTAACGCCTTTCGGCGGCGCTCTGGATGGCGGCAATTTCTACGGCAATAGCGAGCAGGATCTGGGACGCAACGCGATGATCAGCTGGACGCATCTGTTCTCGCCGACGATGGTGAACGAGGCGCGCGTTGGTTTTAGCCGCCTGGTAACCGCACGCACTCAAGCAAACGCGAACACCGACGAATATAAGGCCTTTGGCATTGCCGGTTACGATCCAACCACCACGTTAAACGGCGGGTTGCCGCAATTTGGTTTAGGCCATTACAGCCAGATCGGCGCCAACGATTGGCTGCCGACCAAGGAATACAACAACGAGTGGGATCTGATTGAAAATCTGACGATCAGCAAAGGTAATCATTCACTTAAGGTGGGCGGCGAGTTCAGAGAACTTCACTTCCCCTTCTTCCAGGTTCCATTCCCGCACGGCGAAATGAACTTCTCGCGTACAGAGACGGCGTTCCCGACGGTTGCGACCGCCGGTACAACAGGTGATGAATTCGCTTCGTTCATGCTGGGTGCGATCGATAATGGGCAGATTTCCACGGCCAATTTCATCTCCTCCACCAAACAGGGATATGCCGGATACATTCAGGACAACTGGAAGGTAACGCCAAAGCTCACCTTAAATCTCGGCCTGCGCTACGAATTGTTCTCGCCGATTGGAGAGCAATTTGGACGGCAATCGAGCTTTGACTTGCAAAACCTGACTCTTTATATTCCGAGCGGCCCAAATTCGAACGCTCCACTAACTCCGAATTTCAACGCCCCTGCGGTCATCAATGGCGTGACTTTCCCCGCGTTATTCACCACCCCGATCACGGTGAGCCGCGGGCAAGTTAACTCGTACATCATTCCTTGGGACAAGGCGGATGTTGGCCCGCGTCTGGGTTTCGCATACAACGTGAAGGAAAAGACCGTGGTTCGTGGATTCTACGGGATTTTCTACGGCGGCGAAGAGAATCAAGGCGGCAACCCGAACCGTGGTGAATCCGCCCCGTTCAATGAGTCTCCTCAGTTGAACCGGCCGAACGGTGTCACCGAATTCCAACCTGATCCTTTCTTCGCCAACGGCAATGCGATTGGCGCTATTGGCGTTGGTTATCCAACCAACGTTTTTAATGGTTTCCCTGTTTCATCGCTGCAATTCCGCAGTGTGGCCGAGGATTTCCGCAACGCCATGGTGCAGGAATGGAATTTGGCCGTTCAACATCAATTTCCATTTGATATGGCGCTGGAAGTTGGGTACTTAGGCAATCACCAATCGCACCAACTTTTGCAGCCCGATCCGAACTCGTGTCCCAATGTCTATACGGCCAATGCGGCTATCACTTGTACCGGCTTGCGGCCTTATCCGGATATCGGTAGCATCTCAGGCACCGCGAGTTTTGGCTTCGGCAATTACGATGCCATGACGGCTTCGCTGCAAAAGCGCATGACCAATGGCTTGCAATTCCAGGCTTCCTATACTTGGGGGCACGCATTAGCCAATAGCGGTACGACGTTGTCGGGTTCGAATGGTCTTTACAATATCAGTGGCACGAACTACGCGCTGTCCTATGCGGACGCTTCGTGGGATATCCGCCAAAACTTTACGATGTCGTTTAACTATGACATCCCGTTCGGCCGGGGCCAGAAGTATGGCGGCAACCTGAACAAGGTGGCCCTCATTGCTCTTGGCAATTGGCACACGAATGGTATTCTTTCGCTGCGAACTGGCCAACCGTTTACCCTCGATTCGAGTGGTTGCGAGTTCGTCGGTGAAGGCGGCTGCGGACCTGAATTGAAGTCGGGAAGTCCGAACGCTGCCCCACCCGGAGGGCGCACGCCGAGCGAATGGTTCAACACGGCCAACTTCGCTCCAGCCGGTAGCCAAGGCCTGTCGCAGGGCAACATCGGCTTGCAAACCAATGTCGGACCGCCCACGAGAACCCTTGATTTTTCTATCTTCAAGGATTTCGAATTCACCGAACGCATGAAGCTGCAGTTCCGGGCTGAGGGTACGAACGTGGCAAATACGCCGCAGTACAACTCGCCGGATTCCGGTCAAACCGATTCGAACTTCGGTAAGATCACTAGCACGCAGGCCGGCAGCGAGCGGCATATTCAATTCGCACTGCGGTTGCAGTTCTAATCGAAGAGTTGTTTCTCAAGCCAAGGCCGCCGGATCCGAATGGGCTCCGGCGGCCTTTCAGTTTTAGTAGGTTTAGTATTTGGTGATATTCTTCGTTTTTCTCCTGGCCGCGGATTCGCCCACACAGTTGTTGCAGCGCGGACTGTTGGCGTTGCAAAGCGGCGATTTGTTGCAGGCGCGTACGGCGTTTGAACAAGCTGCGAAAGATGATCCGCATAACGCTTTCGCGTGGGCGTCGCTGGCCGAGACGTACGCGCGCCTGAAGCAACTAAGTGCGGCCGAGACAGCGGCTAGCAAAGCGGAGAAGTTTGGCGGAGAGAATCCAGCGATTGATCATGCCTTGGCGATGTATTATGCCAAGGCCGGACAGTTTGCGCATGCGGCGGAGTTGGAGCAGAAATTTGCGGCAAGCGAGCGGTCTGATGCGGGGGCGGAGGGGCGCGTCGCGGGCTTGTTGCTAAACGCGGGTAGGATGCCGGAAGCGTTGGCGGCGGCGGAAAAGGCGATGGAGGAACATCCGTCTGCCAGTGCGGAGGATGTATTGGGCCGGGCGCTGGTGGCTGTTGGTCAACCGGCAGAGGGTGAAAAGCATCTGGCGGCCGCGTGGGAAGCGCAGAAAAACGACGCGGGCTTGGCGTTTGATTATAGTCAGGCATTACTGCGGACACAGGCGTTCGACAAAGCAGCGGAAGTGATCTCCACAGCGCTTGAAACGCATCCAGACGAGGCGCAGTTGACGCTGGCGCTTGGCGTGGCGCGTTACGGGCAAAGGCGATTTGACGACGCGATCGGCGCGTTTTTGAAAGTGATACGGATTGACCCGCAAGTGGAGCAGCCCTACGCGTTCCTGGGCAAGATGCTGGATCAGGCGGGCGAGCGATTGCCGGAAATCACCGCGGCGTGCGAGCAATGGTCGGCCCGCAATCCGGGGAATGCGACGGCGCTGCTTCTTTTGGCGAAAGCGCGGCTGGCGAGCGATTCGAAAGATGGCAGGGCAGAGGGGTTGCTGCGGAGGTCTATCAAGATCGACGGCAGCAATTGGGAGGCGCATTACGAATTGGGCGTAGTGCTGGAGGACAAGCGTGATTGGAACGGGGCGTTAGCTGAATTGAAGAAGAGCGCGGAACTAACTGAAAAGCAAGCGATGCCGCACTATCATTTAGCACGCGTCTATGATCGTTTGGGCGAAGGGGACAAAGCTCAGGCGGAGAGAGCGATCCACGAAAAGCTTATCAGCCCGTAACCGTCAAAGGCCTAAGTTCTCACGGGCGTATTTCAGGCAGTCGATCACGTTTTGATCTTCGGTGTGAAGTTGCTCGGGGTGAGTCAACTGGGAGATGTGCGGCAGGGGCTGGGAGCCTTTGTGAGTGCTGACGAAGCGTAGAGTGCGTGCGAGATAGAGGCCGCTGCGGTCGGGGAAACTGGCCCAATACTTATCTCCGAGACAGGGGACTGGGAGCGGGTCGCGCGTGATCATTTCGAGAGACAGGCGGGCCTTGGGGCGGGCTTGTTTTACCAGACCTATGGCGCGTGGGAGGTCGAGATAGCCGTCTCCGAGCAAAACCTCGGAAAGCAGGAAGCCGTCCGAGTAGCTATCCACTGACATGTCTTTTAGATGAGTAGTGACGGTGTAGGGCGCGAGCTTCTCGATGGCGTACATCGGGTCATCGAGGAGCGAGATGTTGTTGCCGAAATCGAGACAGACGCCGAAGTACTCGCTCGAATACTTCTTCATGAGAGCTGCCATTTCGTCGGCTGTCCAATCTTTGTGGTTTTCGAGGCCGAGCGGGAGTTTGTATTTTTCCAGCAGCGGCAGGGCGGCTTCGATGGATTGATGGGACTCCTTCACGTGCTGTTGCCAGGCGTCGAGAGTCGCGAAAGTTTCATAGCGGCGCGTGCCCAGACAGGCTGCTCGCAGAGCAACGGCGCCGGCTTCTTGCGCGTCTTTGAGCGATTGTTCGAAAGCCGTGGTGTCATTGCCGCGCGGCATGGGGACCATCGCTTCAATGAACATGCCCAGCTGTTCGGCGCGGCTGCGAATGCGCGAGATTTCGGCGCGCGTGGTGGCTTCGCCCGCGATATCGCCGTGAATGCCGGCTTGGATGCCGGCGGCGCCGAGCGAGTGACAGTGTTCCAGGAATTCGTATGTGTCTTTCGGACGCCAAACGCCCATGTAAGACGTGGTGGCGATGCCTAGCTTTGATTTGGGATAGTTTTCGGCCATAAGGGTGCCCGCTGCCGCGGCAGCGGTTTGGAGAAAGGTTCGTCTGTTCATTGTTTCACCGGCTTGTGTCGGAAGAAGACAACCGTGACGATGCTGGAGAGCCAGCAGAAAGCGGCGAGAGTGACCATAGCGATGGTCATGTTGTGAAATCTGTTGTTGATAAAGCCAATGATAGAGGGGCCCGCTTGACCTCCCAGATTACCAATGGAGTTGATCATGGCGATGCCCGCGGCGGCGGCGGTGCCGGACAGGTAGAGCGTTGGGAGGGACCAGAATGAGGATGAGGCAGAGACGACGCCGGCACAGGCGATAGAGAGGGCGAACAAGCCGAATGCGCCCGAAATACCCGGTATGGCCGAGAGGGCGAGGCCGAGACCACCGGCGGCGGCGCAAGCGGCGATGTGATACGCGCGTTCGCCGGTTCTATCGGAGTTGCGGCCCACGAGAACCATAGCAATAGCGGTGAAGCCCCAGGGAATCATGCTGATCAGGCCAATGGTGAATTGGTCTTGGCTGAGAGTATTTTTGATGATTTGCGGCAGCCAGAATTGCAAGGCGTAATTGCCGCTGACGGAACCGAAATAAATCAGGCAGAAGAGCCAGACGGCAGGTTTGCGCAAGGCGTCGGCGAAGCGGCTGTGGCCGCCGACACTCGTTTGTTTGTGCGCTTCCTCTTCGGCGAGCCGTTGAGCGAGCAAGGCACGTTCGTCCTTATCGAGCCACTTGGCGGAGAGCGGGCCGTCTTCGAGAAAGATCATGGATGCCAGACCGGCCAGCATGGAGGGGATCGCCTCCAGGACGAAGAGCCACTGCCAGCCATGCAGGCCCGAGACGTGATCCAGGCGTTTCATGAGCCAGCCGGAGATCGGGCCGAAGATGAAACCGGAGAGTGGAACGGCGGTCATAAAGACGGCCACCATCTGGGCGCGATAACGGCTGCTGAACCAAAAGGTAAGATACAAAATCACACCCGGGAAGAAGCCGGATTCGACAATGCCGAGCACGAAACGAATGGCGTAGAAATCAACCGTGCCGCGAACAAACATGGTGCAGGCCGACACCAGGCCCCAAACGATCATGATGGGGCCGAGCCAGCGTTTCGCGCCTATTTTCTGCAGCGCCAGGTTGCAGGGGATTTGAAAGAACAAGTAGCCGATGAAGAAAATGCCGGAACCGACGCCGAAAACGGCGTCGTTCATGCCGAGATCTTTTTTCATGTCGAGACCGGCAAAGCCAACGTTGACGCGGTCAACATAGGCGAAGATATAGCACATAAACAGGAACGGCATCAGACGCCAGATGACTTTCTTGTAGGTGCGCTCCTCAAAGCCGGGCGGGAATTGATTGGCGTGAATCGCTTGTGAGGGTTGAGCCATTAGAGTTCCTTCTTGCGGGCGAGATCGACAAGGCGATCGCAGCCGCGGGCGGTTAAGGCCAGCATGGTGAGGGTAGGATGTTTGTCGCCGGTGGTGACGAAACAGCCACCGCCGAAAACGAAGAGGTTATTGATGTCGTGGGTCTGGCAGAACGAGTTGAGCACGCTGGTTTTGGGATTGTCACCCATGCGGCAGGTGCCTACTTCGTGAATGAGCGAACCGGGAGGAGCGAGGAGGGGCTTGGTTTCAGTGAGTTCGCCTTTGGCGGCGTGGAATAATTCGTGAGCGCGGTTGAAGAAATCCCGATAGAGCGCTTGATCGTTCGCGGAGTGGGTGCAGTGAATTTTGAGAACGGGGATGCCCCACTTATCTTTGACGATGGGATCGATTTCCACGAAGTTTTCTTTGCGCGCCAGCATTTCGCCGCCGGACATCCAGACGAGTGCATGGGCGGGGTAGAGAGACTTGACGTCTTTTTTGAAGCTGGAACCATAGCCGGGAAGCGTAGAGGCAAACAGCGGAAACATGGCTGCGCCGCCGGAGGCGCTCATGGCGTAACCGCGGATGAATTTAGGATTTTTGGCGGGGCTGAGGTTATTGAAGTTGGGGATGTAGAGGCCGCCGGCTTTGCCATCGTCATTGCGGATGGCAGTGTTTTTCAATTGCGGCAGGAAGCCGGACGCACCCGCGCCGACGAGTTGATCCATGAGATAGTGGCCGAGAACGCCGCTGCTGTTGGCGAGACCTCCCTTCTGGGAGTTGAGCAGCAGGCGAGTGTTTTCGAGAGAGGAACCGGCGAGGATGACGATGGGCGCGTTCAGTTCGACTGAATGATTGGTGAAGCGTTCGATATAGCGGACGCCCGAGGCGCGCTGCTCGGCATCGAGGAGGACGTGACTGACTACGGAATCGCACAGGAGGGTAACGTTGCCGGTTTTTAGAGCTGGAGGGAGAGTGGTGGAGACGGTGCTGAACATGGCGCCGACGTCGCAGCCGTTGGCGCAATTGCCGCAATAATGGCAAGGAGGACGGTTGTTGAGCATGCGAGTTAGCTGAGCGACGCGGCGCGTGGTGGCCGGGAAACCGATTTGGCGGCAGGCGGATTGAAAGATGGTTTCGGCGCAGTTGAGCGGCATGGGCGGTTGGAAGACGCCGTCGGGGAATTGTGGGAGATTCGCCTTGGCGGCGCTAACGCCAATGAAGGATTCGACGCGATCGTAATAGGGGGCGATGTCCGAATAGGAGATGGGCCAATCTTCGCCGTAGCCATCGCGCGAGGCGGCTTTGAATTCGAAATCGGACATGCGGTCGGAAGCCCGCGCCCAATGGAGGGTGCGGCCGCCGAGAACGCGCGAACGGGTCCAGACGAAGGGTTTGTCGGGATCAGTGGTGTATGGATTATCGCGATCGTCGCACATGATGCGGTAGTTGAACTCGGTCGCGTGATGGAAGTATTTTTTCAGGAGGCCGGGTTGGCCAGCGCCCCGGAAAGCGAGTTCGTACGGCCAGCGATGACGGAATTCGCGCGCGGGGAGGACCGAGGAACCGGCCTCGAGCAGGGCAACTTTGAAGCCCTGTTGGGCGAGCGTCATGCAGGCCCAGCCGCCGCACGCGCCGGAGCCGACGATGATGGCGTCAAATTTGCTCATGATGCTCCTGGTGCGTGCAGCCGGGGAATTCGGTGAGATAGGCGTTGCCTTGATATTCAAGAACGTCGATGAGGCCGACGCGGGAGGTGTAGAAAGCGTGGACCGTCATCTCCTTGATGAGCTGGAAATGCGGTGAGTTTTGATCTGGCGCGGCGAGATCCATGGAATGCAGCCACGCGATGGCGGCGCGCCAGTGGTCTTGCGTTTCGGGCGCGAATTCGGCGGAAGCAGTGACGACGAAATCGATGAAGGCGGCGACGTGAGCTTCGCGTGCGCCCGGAGTATCGTCTGTGGGGATAAGTATTTCAGTGAACGACGCGAGAAGCTGGAAGTCCGAGGGCGAAAAGAATTGGGGGCGATAGTTGGTCCAATTGTGGGGATCGGCAGGCGCGGATGAATGCAGATGTCCCAGGTACGGAGACAGCGCCGTGGCGCGCAAGATCAACCAATTGGCATCGCGGCGTGTCATTTCGCGGTCCAGCCTCCGTCGATGAGGATGTCGGTGCCGGTGATGAAACTGGCTGCATCGGAACAGAGGAACGAGGCTAGGCTGCCGATGTCTTCGACTTTGCCCCAGCGGCCCACCGGGATGTTGGCGACGAACTGGGCATTGAGTTCGGGGTTGTTGACGATGGGCAGATTCATTTCCGTGGCGAAGGGGCCAGGGCTGATGCCGTTGACGGTGATACCTTCGGTGGCGAGTTCGAGAGCGAGAGCGCGGATGAGGCCGAGGACGGCGGCTTTGCTGGCGGAATAGGCGCTGCGCTGCGGCAGGGAAACGTGACTCATGATGGAAGTCATGCAAAGGACGCGGCCATAGCCGGTGCCGCGCATGTGCGGCACGAAGCGGCGGGACATGAGGAAGACGCTGGTGAGGTTAGTATCAATGACGCTTTGCCATTCGGCGAGGGTGAAATCGATGAGGTTTTTGCGCACGTTGATGCCGGCGTTGTTGATAAGAATTTGCACTTTGCCAAGGCGATCGGCGACGTCGGTTTCGAGGCGGTCGACTTGCGATTCGCTGGTGACGTCGGCGATGAAGACTTCGGCATGGCCGCCGGCGGAGGCAATCTCGGCTTGGACGGCGGCGAGTTTAGCGGCGTCACGGGAGACCAGGGCGATGGTAGCGCCGGCGGAAGAGAGCGCAAGGGCCATGGCTTTGCCGAGGCCTTTGCTTGCGCCGGTGATGAGAGCGATTTTGTTGGTGAGAGACATTTGGGGATTGGGGATGACCCTAGACATACTATCGCGGAGTGGAGGCGGGAAAAATGGGGTGGATCGGAGCGATTCGTTCCCGCCTATAAGTAATAGTAGGCGGGAGGCGGGAATGAATGGGGTTTGAGGGATGCGGGAGAGGGGAGAAAGAATGGCCGCAGATGAATGGGATGAACGCAGATTTTTGGGCGGACGCGTGGCGGGGGTAGGGATCGTCGAATTGCGAAGCGAGATGGTCATAATCTGCTCCGAAGATAAAATGCGGGTGAACGAGATGAGCGAGGAATTTCCTGTAAAGTATTGAAAATAATCAAAATATAATTTTGTGTCGAGCTGTGACTGATCACGGCGGGCTGGAAAAGCTCATAGGAGGCCTGCCGGCGGACGCTGCTCCCTCACGGTCGCGGTTCCGTTAGGAGTTCGCTCGGCGTTGCGGCGATGCTTTTTCTGATATCCTGGCAGCCATCCGAACTATGCGCATCCTGCTTACCATAATCTTTAGCGCAGCCGTTTCCATGGCTCAGCACCAGCATGTGAGCAAGCCCGAGCCGGATATCACTCTCTATAAAGGCCTGGGCGGCTGGCATCATCCGGTCGCGACCAAGTCTCCCGAGGCACAGAAGTATTTCGATCAAGGGCTGATTCTGCTGTACTCCTTCAACAAGCACGAGTCCATCCGGTCTTTCCAAAAAGCGGCGCAACTCGATCCAACGATGCCGATGGCCTATTGGGGATTGGCCGCGGCTTACGGTCCGTATATCAATATGGACATCGATCCCGACTATCGCCTCAAAGATTCGTGTGACGCCGTGCTTAGCGGCTTAAAACTTTCCAACATCAACGAAGTTGAGAAGCGCTGGCTGCAAGCAGCTCAAACTCGCTGTCCGGATTTCGGCGACCCATCGGCTTACATCGCATCCATGAAGTCTCTTGCAAACGATTTCCCCGACGATCCGGATGCTCAGGCTTTTTACGCTGAAGCGCTCATGATTCCGATTCGCTGGCGCTGGTACTCCAATGGTCAGCCTTCGCCGGGCGAACGGGAAGCCGAGCAAATCATCGAGAGTGTCCTGCGGAGGTATCCACAACATCCCGGCGCCAATCATCTTTATATTCATGCCGTGGAATCGTCCCCAACGCCGGAACGCGCTATTCCAAGTGCGCAAAGATTGATGGGAATTACGCCGATGGCCGGCCACATGGTGCACATGCCCGGACATATTTGGCTCGTCACGGGGGACTACGAAGCCGCCGCGAACGTCAATGAACGCGCTGCGCAGGTTGATCGCGATTTGTTCGCGCGCAATGGCATTCACTTGGCCTACTACATGTATTATCTTCATAACCTTACCTTCATCACCTATGCGCGAGGTATGCAAGGTCGCGTGGAAGAAGGGAATGCGGCGGCGCGCGAATTGCAGCAAGCCATCGCCGACGTGATGCAGGATATGCCAGATGCTGCTGTCATGGCTGGGCCTGCTATTGACGTCTTGCTGCGCAACCAGCAATGGAATGCCGTTCTTGCCATGCCTAAACCGGATGCAGCCGCTCACCCCGCGCTGGCATTTTGGCATTTTTCGCGCGCTCTTGGATTTCAAGGAAAACATGAGAAAACCCTGGCCGCTGCGGAGCAAGAAGCGTTTGAAGTGGAACGCAAGTTGGTCGACCCAGAAATCCACGCCGGAAACAATGCCATGGGGCCAATCCTTTCGCTGGCGTCCGCGGTCATCGTCGCGCGCCTTTCCGGCGCAGTCGATGATTGGAAAAAAGCAGTCGCTATTCAAGATTCGCTGGTTTATGACGAACCGCCTCCCTTCTTCTATCCGGTTCGCGAATCGCTGGGGGCCGCGCTTTTGCGATCAGGCGATGCACCCGCCGCTGAACAAGTTTTTCGCGACGGCCTGCTACGTACGCCTCGCAACGGGCGCATGTTGTTCGGACTACTCGAGAGCCTTAAGGCGCAGCACAAAACCGAAGCTGCCGCCTGGGTCGAAAGCGAATTCGAACAGGCCTGGAGCAAAGCTACGCTAACCTTGCGCATCGAGGACCTCTAGGAGACGCGGAAGCGCGCGGAACAGCGGAGCGGAATGTCCCCTTTTTTCTCCTTCTTGATAGGCTGAAGTTTTGCAGCCGAACTCGCGAAAAATCGTGGCCGGGGTCGACCTCGGTGGAACCGCCGTCAACTATACTTTCTTCGATGGCGACAAATTCCTGATCGAAGGACTGTGCGAACATCCGTCGCTGGCGCGTGAAGGACCGGTTATCTGTCTTGCTCAAATGGCGGAGGGTCTATACGTGGCCGCGCAACGCCACGGCATCCAGGCGGAGCAAATTGCGGTAATTGGTCTGGGGACACCTGGCCCGGCGTCGGCTAACGGCGTGCTGAGCGCTAGCGGTTCGACGAACTTTCTGCACCCGGACTGGGGCGGTTTCGATATCCGCGGCGCATTCGAACGGCAACTCAATATACCGGTGGTTTACATCAATGACGGCAACGCGGGGGCGGTGTGGGGCCACTACGTTTTGTTCGGCAGGCAAAATCACAAGACGTCTATCTCTGCCATCATCGGGACGGGCTTGGGCGGCGGCGTGGTGGTAAACAACGATGTTCTAAAGGGCTGCCGGGGCTTTGCCGGCGAACTGGGTCACGTGCTGTTGCCTTACCAATCCATTCCGGGGCTGCAACGCAGCGTGCCGCTTTGCAATTGCGGCCGCATCGGGGATTTGGAATCGCTCTGTTCGCTGACCGCGCTCGAAACCTCTCTGCTGCCTGCTTTTTTGCCGCACTTCCCCGATCACGAACTGGGCCAGTTAGGCGATTTGCGCAAGGCAGCGCGCCTGGTGCGAGGCTTGGCAGAGAAGGGCGACCCACTAGGCCGGCAACTTTTCGCGGCGCAAGCGCACGCCTTGGCTTTGTTTTTCGATCAAATGATCACAACTTTCGATCCCGACGCATTGATTGTGGGCGGCGGCGCGATTGAGACGAGCGCCGAGTTTCAGCAGTGGTTCATTGGCCAAATTCGG
>Ga0182012_10006336_pt1 | contig 12092 bp, 8 predicted proteins | sample 612S2SmetaG_FD_120486 | JGI IMG/M metagenome (GOLD analysis project Ga0182012, IMG submission 120486) | Permafrost microbial communities from Stordalen Mire, Sweden - 612S2S metaG | ecosystem: Environmental > Terrestrial > Soil > Wetlands > Permafrost | place: Sweden: Stordalen | collected...
CGCCCGCTGAAGCAGCGCTTCCCACTTCCGCTTCCCACACACCCTACAGCGCTCGGGAAGCGGAAGTGGGAAGTCCATCAAAATCCTTGCGCAGCGGTCCATCAAAAAACGCGGCGACGCTCATGACCTCAAATGCGTCAAGTTCGGCAAGAAGACTTTGTTTTACGCTGCCGACCTTGCCTCGTTCCTGACACGGCTCAGGCACCTGAGCGAAGCGAAGGCGGACCGCATCGGTCGCACGCCTGGTGCATCCAAAAATATCGAGCGAATCTGAGACACCGGTTTCCAACGTCCTGATGGCGGCAGTGTTCGATCTGGCTGCCGATATCGGGATCGAATTTCGTGGGATCCTCGCGGAATGCGCGGCCATGCAGCGCGGCCAGACCGTGCGGGATATGGCCGACTACATATACTAGTTTCTCTCGATGGACGCCGTGCAGACAGTCGTGTCCATCCGGGCGGGCCGATGGGCATGGCCGACATCGCGACCGTCCTATTCCGAGATTTCACGCAATTTGACGCGGCCGATCCGCACTGGTTCGACCGGGCCCGGTTCGTGTTGTCGAACGGTCATGCCTCGATGCTGCTCTAACCATCAGCGGCTGGATCGGCTTACGCAGCGATCCGGAGCACAATGAGACGAAAGCCGCGAAGTTTATAGCGGTGGTGGGTCCGGTATCGTGGAGCGCGACGGCTAGGCATTTCGGGGCGCCGGCATTCGATGCTCTAAAGCGCTTGTCTGGCAGCTTCTCTCATGCGAGACGTTTCTAAGCTTGCCACAACCACCGCGCGGGACCACAGGGTATGACATCGAGACCGGGAAGAGAGGGGAGCGCGCTCGTGGCGATAATCACCGTCGTAGAAGAGGAACTTGCAGCTGTACGAGCAGTCGAAACATTCACCGGGTACGCAGGCGATACCCCCTATTTCTATAGAAATCAGCTCGACGACAAAAAGTACGATGTGATCCTCGCTCGGTGTGCTGACCGAAGCAACACCCCATGCTCTGAACTCGTCTCGGAACTAGCGGAAAGCTTTCGGCCGGAGTTCATTATTCTTTCGGGAATAGCTGGAGGCGTTGGTGGGCGGGACGGAGTTGGGCTTGGCGACGTAATTGTTGCGGATCACGTCGAAGGATACGAAATGAAGAAACTGGAAAAGGGGCGTGACAAAACTCGCCGGGTGGCCCTCGATCACCCATCAAAATATCTGCGGGAAACGATCGCCTATCGGGTCCGTCACTCCGATCGTTGGAAAGGCAAAATTAGAAAGGATCGGCCTCTAAACGGCGATCCTAAGGTGATCGTGGGAAATCTTATCGCGGGGGAGAAGATCCTTGGTGATGGCGAGAGCGAATATCAGTCCAAAATCCTTTCTGAGTTCGACAAAGCGGTAGCGGTTGATATGGAGTCCCATGGTCTGGCCAGAGGGGTTTATTCCGCTCGCAGCGTTCGTCACTATAATCTTAACTATCTGATAGTACGAGGAATTTCTGATCTAGTCGAGGACGAGGGAAATAATGAAACCCGCAAGCAATGGAGGGATTATGCGGCTGCCACAGCGGCGGCTTTTACAATGTCCGCAGCTGAGGAGCTTGTTGCTTGTTGCTTGCAAAGCGTGTAGAACAATAAGAGAACAAACACCGGTGTGGGAGCGGTACTATGGGCGATCTGCGGGATAAAATCGCTGCCGACACCAAGGCGACATCAGGCGTATTTCTTGTCGGACTTGGACCGACGATTGAAGTCAAGGTAGCGGAGTGTGAAGGGTATCATGCCGTGCTCCGCGGTGAGCATTTGGCTGCCTTCAGCCTCGATGATCTGTTAGCCGTGGCGTCACGTCGTGGGCGGGTAATTATTTGTGGCCGGGGGGCATCGGGCAAATCTGCTCTGCTACATCGAATAGCGGTACGAGCCGCCGAAATCGGAAAGGCGCCGTTTTTCATCGGCCTCTCGCGGTGGGATCAGGCTGCCAGTGATGGTTGGCGAGAGGTAAAAGACACGCCCCGGGATGCTCTAGATTTCCTACTTCTGCGGTTCGGTTCATCGAAGCATGACGTGACGGATGCGGAGTTTTTGCCAGTCGCAGTTGAGAAACTGTTTTTGCTGGATGGGTTGAATGAAACGCCTGGTGCAACGGCGGATGAAATCCTGGCTGCTTGCGACCAGATTGCTTCCATGATGGTGGGAGCTGCGGTCATGGTCACTGATCGAATAGTTCGCCGAAGTCTCGATTCCGAAAAGAGGTGGCGCTTCGCGATGCCACTTCCGGTAGCACCAAGCGAGGTGGATCGTGTGATCCAGGGAAAGCCAATTCCTACAGGGGCCGAGGTCTTACTATCCTCGCCGTTTTTTCTCGACAAAGCGATGCGAGGAGAGCTTCGCAACTCCCCCTTAGGGACCATTAAGGAATTGGTCGAAAACAGAGGAAAATTAGGCCCGGGGGGGTTGTCTGCGGCCTCAGAAGCGGCGTTTCGAGCTTATGAGATCGATCGATCTCGGACTTTCGTTCGCGCCCGTTTTGAGGGCGTCGAGGGACCTGAGGTGGCGGAAACGCTCCTGGCCGGAGGCATCTTGCAGCCCGCTGGCGCCGATCGCGTTGCGTTCATGCACCATTGGGTCCACGACTATCTAGCCTCAAAGTATGTTATTGAGCGACCCGACCTCTGGGATTTCAAGCAAAGGCATCGAGTGCTGGATGTACTGACGTTTGGCGCAAATTCCTTTGATGCGATTACCTTTGCGCTTGAGCTTTCCTCTGGTGACGCCAGCGGGGAATTCCTTCAAGCGGTATACGACTGGAACCCTTACGCGGCGGGATACGCGCTCTCGGAAGCAAATATCGGGTTGGATCACGTTCCACATGAGGTGAGATTGGTCATTCTCGCCATGTTGGCCGAGAAGCGCTTTGATCGGCATTTTTTTTCCGCCAGAAGAGCATGCGACGCGCTTGATCTCCTCAGCGACTCCGATGCCAAGGCTATGCGGGATGCCCAATCTCTAGACGACCTTGCCGCGTTGATTTCTGCGGTAAATTCTGAGTCCGAGATTTTCAACAAGTGGCGCGGATTGTTCACGCTAAAGAGCGATCAGGTGGCTTTGGACGAAACGGTCCAAGTGCTGACCCATGAAAACTCCATGATTGGGTGGACGGCAGCCAACGTGCTGAAGCGGCTCAAGTTGACTAATAGCCAAATCGCGGCCGTTATATCCGCCACTTGGCATGAGCGACCTGTCGTGCGCTGGCGCGCAGTTCATGCGATGGGCGGATTCACGATGGACGATTTTATCGACGCACTGTTTTACCGACTGAAGCAGGATCCGGACGAAAGCGTCAGGTACGGCGCTATACGGTCGCTTATCGAGATTGCATCCCGCGACGCAAACATTTTGTCTCGAATTGTTAGTGGCATCATCGACCATCTTGACGCGATTACGGTTTCCTCGAGGGTATTAAACGAACTGACACGCGCGGTCTTCCTTTCAGAAGGCTGTGCACCCCCGAATTGGTCCGACGAGATGTCGCGGGTATTCTACGAGCTAATGGAGCGTGCCAATGATACAACGGAGATTGAGCGGTGGTCCAAACTTGCCTCAAGGGTGCGCATACACCATCGGGTGCTGCCTAAGCTTGCCGCATGACTGAGAATTCTCCCTCCGTTTGGGACCGACGGTTCTTGGTGCTGGCGGCGGGCGTCGGCTCCTGGAGTAAGGACCGTTCGGCAAAAACGGGGTGCGTTATTGTGGGGCCCGATCGCTTGATCCGTTCAACGGGTTACAACGGTTTTGTTCGGGGCGTCGATGACGATGTGGACGCGCGTCACGAGCGCCCGGCAAAATACTCATGGACCGAACATGCCGAGCGGAACGCGATCTATAATGCTGCAAGAGTTGGTATTTCGATCTTGGGGTGTACAGCATACGTCAATTGGTTCCCTTGCGTAGACTGCGCTCGGGCTCTCATCCAATCAGGAATTACTCGGATGGTAGGCCTGCGGCCAGACCACACCGATCCGAAATGGGGCGCGGATTTCAAATTTTCAATCGAAATGTTCTCAGAGGTCGCTGTTGAGGTAGCGCTTTTCGATATGCCCGACTTAGCTGCGCGAGTGTGAAAGCGGCGCGAAAAGCTTGCCGAGGATCGGCGCCAGCCCTCAACGCACGCCGCATTCCCAAAGACGCTTTGCATCCGATGGATTCGCGAAGATGTTTGGGGCTCTTTCACCGAGGAAAATACGACACTGCTGTTTCTCTATGGCATGAAGCAGTTGAGGTTGTAGTACGCCACGCGTCCATAATGCCATCATTGGCGTCAAGTCAATGCGCGCGACATTTAAGCCCGGCACCGGCCGCGGGCCACAGGCGGTTCGCTCGCAGTGACCCTCGCGTTAACCGACACTCCATCATCCGAAGTGTGAATCCGCCTCGAAAATTGACCCGCAACCGACTTTCCTCGAAGCCTCTGATCGGAAAGCCTATTGACGAAATAGATTGGTTTACCGTTGGACGCCGATCAAATCCTCCAAAGGGCGCCAACTCCGATGTTGCGACGCCGGTTCACAGACTGGCCCCGCGCGCCACACCGTGTTGTTCTGGTCGGAGATACAGGTCTGGAACAACGCAGGTCACCCTGCCCTCCGTTGATTATGGAAGGACGTTGCTTAGTGACAGATATCGTCAGCCCGGTTCGTCGGTCCGAACTCATGAGCCGAATCCGCGGAAAACACACAAAACCCGAGCTGATCGTGAGGAGCACCGCGCACCGGCTTGGCTTCAGATTCCGGCTCCACGTCAAGAAGCTCCCCGGGTCTCCGGACTTGGTTTTCCCCAGCCGGAAGATCGCCTTGTTCGTCCACGGCTGTTTTTGGCACCGGCACAGTGGGTGCCCTTATTGCTATGTTCCGAAGTCGAATATACAATTCTGGCGGGAAAAATTTAAGAGCAACGTAATACGCGACAGGCGCGTACGAACGGAGCTAAAAGAGATGGGTTGGCGTGTCGCAGTCATCTGGGAGTGCGAAACGGCGGATACTGACAGTCTCCGCAAGAGGTTGAAGGAATTGCTGGATCGCCGATGATTACCGCAGATGCGCTCCTGATTCGACAACGAAAGCTTGCCTGGCTGCGCTCGGGCGGAAGTCCGCGCGCTCTAGAAATCTGTTCCGGCTGCGGCGGCCTGTCCCTGGGGCTGCAGACCGCAGGTTTCGAGCTCGCCGCCCATATAGAGATCGACCCCGAAGCCGCAAAAAGCTACGCCCTCAACTTTGCTAACGGTCGCGACCTTGAGGGCCCCTGGGCTGCGCCGCGAAACATGGAAAGGGTCTCAGCAGACGAGCTTGTAGCCGAACTTGAGCTGCCGACCGCCGCCGCGGACTCGTTCGATGTGCTGGCGGCCGGCCTGCCTTGCCAGGCCTTTGCCCGGATCGGCAGGTCGAAGCTCCGTTCCGTGTCCGGTGGCGAAGAGGACGCATTCCAGAAGGACCCGCGCGCGTCGCTCTACCGCCGTTTTCTGAAATACGTCGAGGATACGCAGCCGCTCGCGATCGTCATCGAGAACGTACCCGACATTCTCAACTTCGGCGGTCACAACGTGCCGGAGGAGATTTGCGAACATCTGGAAGTTGCCGGCTATTCGACGGGCTACACGCTGCTGAACGCAGCCTACTACGGCGTGCCGCAGATCAGGGAGCGCCTTTTCATTGTGGCTCTGGCCCGGGTACTCGGAGAGAAGCCTCGCTTCCCGGAGCCTACACATTTTGCCGAGCTGCCAATCGGCTATCAGGGATCGCGCCGCGTCGCGCTTAAGCATGTTGATCAGACGAGCGGTCGCTTTCACGAGCTCCACCAGCCTGCCGAAACCTTGAAGCACGCTGTCGGCGCCAAGGACGCCCTAGGCGATCTCCCGCGCATAATCGAGCATGCAACCGATCCCAAGGTCATCCGTCGGCGCAAGCTTACCGACAAGCTGCCCTACCGCAATCCCAGGAACGGCATCTCCGATTACGCACGCACGATGCGGGAGTGGAAAGGCTTCGCCGCCGGGACCATGACCGACGGGCACCTTGTGCGTGTCACGCCCCGCGACTTTCCCATCTTTGAAGCCATGCGTCATGGCGCGGACTATCCCCAGGCGAAACGGATCGCTGAAGAAATGTTCGAGCAGGCGCTGCGCAGAAAGCGCCTGACAGCCATTCACAAGAACTCCGCGACCTATCGCGATCTTCGAGCCGAAATGGTGCCGCCCTACGATCCCGAGAAATTTCCAAACAAGTGGTGGAAGCTTGATCCTGCCAGGCCGTCACGGACTCTGACGGCTCACATGGGCAAGGATACCTATTCGCACATTCACTACGACAGCCAACAGTGCCGGACCGTTTCAGCGCGCGAAGCCGCGCGTCTGCAATCCTTCCCGGATGGGTTCGTCTTCGCGGGTGCAATGAACGCGGCATTCCGACAGATTGGAAATGCGGTGCCTCCTTTGCTTGGCCTTGCCGTTGCCCGAGTCCTGCGTGAACAGCTGGACTATGCTGCCAAGAACGTGGACAGCCCCAGCGATCGTCAGGTTGCCTGATGGCTAAAGAGCGGCCCGTCGAGATCACTCCGTCGGCGGCAGCTCTGATAGAGTCTCTCAGGGGACTGGGTTATTCACCGGAAACGGCCATCGCCGACCTGATCGACAACAGCATTGCGGCAGAGGCCGCAACCATCGAACTTGCAATCGAGTGGAACGACGGCCATCCGGAGGTCGCTCTGTTCGACAATGGCAACGGGATGAACCGAGCAACGCTGGCCGAGGCGTTGCGCCTCGGCGGCATGGGTCCATCCTCCACGCGCGCGGCCAGTGATCTGGGCAGGTTCGGTCTGGGTCTGAAAACGGCGTCGCTATCACAGTGCCGTCAGCTTACGATCATCAGCAGAACAGTATGCAAGACGTCGGCCCTGGTCCTGGATGTAGATGAGATAGCAAAGCACGGATGGTTCGCGACTGTTCCGGCGGCGATGCCGCAACACCCGTTCGTCGTCAGGCTGCTCAAGCTTGAACATGGCACGCTGGTCCTGTGGGATCGGATGGACTCGCTGGGCGGCCTGTCAGGACTGGGAAAAGAGGCCTTCTATCTTCGTCTTGAGGATATCCGGGCTCACCTCGGCATGGTCTTTCATCGGTTCATCAACGGTGATGCAACCAAGCTTGCGATCATTCTCAACGGGCGTCCGATTAAGGCCTGGGACCCGTTTCAGACCGCGCATCCGTCGACCCGCGAGCTGCCTTCGGAACGGGTGCGGCATGCGGGCTCCGCCTTCACCGTCAGACCCTATGTGCTCCCGCACCGCGATCGGTATGCAAATGAAGCGGACTATGAGGTCGCCGGAGGCCCCGGCGGCTGGGCAGCACGTCAGGGCTTCTACGTCTATCGCGGAAAACGACTGCTCGTCGCAGGCAGCTGGCTGGGTCTAGGTGGCGTACGTACGTGGACGCGCGATGAGGCCAGCCGTCTGGCACGGATCGAGATCGATCTTCCGACCGACCTCGACAGAGACTGGCGCATCGATGTTCGCAAATCTCAGGCACGTCCGCCCGGAGAACTCCGCGCGCGTCTGACCGCAATTGGTGGCCGCTGTCGTCAGGAAGCCCGTGAGGTCTTTGCATACCGAGGTCAGGGTCCTCGCGCGCGTGGGGTGCAACAGACTGCGCCCACGGTCTGGCTTGCCCTGAAGGGACCGAAAGGACTTCAGTACAGAATCAATCGCGACCACCCCGTGATAGCGGCGTGCCGAGACAGCGTAGGAGGCGCTCGTCCTCTGAATGCTGTCCTGTCGATCATCGAGAGAAGCGTACCGATTGAGCGTATTTGGCTTGACGTATCCGAAACCGAAGCTGCCGCTTCACCGCCAATGGATGCGAAAGAAATCGCTCAGCTGGGCGACCAGCTGCTCGAACTTGGCAAGGTTCTGCCAGCATCCATGACCCCTGATCAGCGTGCAGACATGCTTCTCGTCAATCTTCCCGGCGACCTCACGAAGCTGAGAGCAGAACTCGTGCGCAGGATGGTGCGAGCGACATGACGGACATCGTTGAGGCGCTCGCGCTCCGAGCGAGAAAAATCCTGCAGGTACAGAAGGAGGCAGGCGAGGTAATCAACCGCGAGAGCATCGCAAGGATCGTGGACCTTGATGCTCAGACGTTCACTTTGATGACGAGGCAGGCGGTTACTCCCGAGCAGAAGGAAGCTACTGAACGGCTGCTGTGGACCATCTTCGTAACCGAACAGGGACCGGCGCTGGCGTTACAGGACAAGGAAAGGCCCGCCCCCTGGTATCTTGGAGCGCGTCGACAGCCCGGCCCGTTTATGCAGCGCTATCTCTACAAGCTGGAGGAAGACGGCTGGCCTGTCGAATCGATACAGCAGCTTCAGGAAAGCACTGCCAGAATTTTGGAGGTCATGGATGACCCGAAACGCCCGGGAAGCTGGGATTGGCGAGGGCTCGTTGTCGGCGACGTGCAGTCAGGAAAGACGGCCAGCTATGCCGGCGTCGTGAACCGTGCAGCGGATGCGGGTTACCGCATCATCATTGTGCTTGCCGGCATGCACAAGATCCTGCGCCTGCAGACCCAGAAGCGTTTCGACAAGGATTTTCTCGGCTACGACACGAATCCCAAGACCCGTCTGCCTAATCAGCCTCTGCGCATCATCGGGGTCGGCAACTTCAATCCGCAGCTTACCGTCGACAGCCTCACGATGGCTGATCCGAATGGCGACTTTAATCAACGCATGGCCGACCAGTTCAACTTTTCACCTGTCAGCCAGCCTTGCGTGTTCATCGTGAAGAAGAATGCAAAGGTCCTGGAGAATCTCAACAACTGGATTGCGCGCCTGCCCGGGCCCGCAAAGGCAGCGCCGGTCCTTGTCATCGACGACGAGTCCGACCAAGCGTCGGTTGACACCGGTGACCAACCGATTCTGGAAGATGGCACGTTCGAGCAGGATTACGATCCAAAGCGCGTCAACGGAGAAATCCGACGCCTGCTGATGTCCTTTGATCGCAGGGTCTATGTGGGTTACACGGCAACACCTTTTGCGAACATCCTCATTCACGACGAGCGAACGGCCAACGACTACGGATCCGACCTTTTTCCATCGACCTTCATCGTTTCACTCACCCCGCCGGATGACTACTTCGGCCCGGCCGCCGCCTTTGGCACCAACGATGATCCGGACAATCCTGGCCTGCCCCTGATCCGGCCCTTCGACCAGACCGCGGAAAACTGGATACAGGACCCGCACGACAAATATCTAAGGCCGCGCTTCAAGAATCAGGATGTCATCCCGCCAAGCCTGGAGCGAGCGATCGACGCCTTTCTGCTGACGTGCGCCGCCCGGGCGGCACGAGGACAGGAGCGCGAGCACAATTCGATGCTGGTCCACGTCTCACGCTTTGTTGACGTTCACGGCGAAGTACATCGCCAGGTCGAGAAGTACCTGCGCGAAACGCGTGCGATGGTTTCCAACAGCGATCGCGCAACTATGCGGCGCCTGAAGACAATGTGGGAAAAGGACTATCTTCCGACGACGGAGGCAGTCCGCGCCACCGTCTACGGTCGAAACACCATTCCTGTGACCTGGGATCAGGTTGCAGCAACGCTCGCTGAAAGCTCAGACAAGATTCAGGTCATCACTGCGAACGGCAAGACCAAGGCCGACATCGACTACGATGCTTACAAGGACGTCGGCTATTCGGTCATTGCGGTCGGTGGCGACAAGCTCTCGCGCGGGCTGACCCTTGAGGGGCTTTCTGTCAGCTATTTCCTGCGGGTCTCGCGGCAGTACGACAGCCTCCTACAGATGGGTCGCTGGTTCGGCTACCGCCGTGGCTTTGCCGACCTGTGTCGTCTATATGCCACCTCCGACATGGCGGACTGGTTCCGTTATGTCGCGACGGCCCAGAAGGAATTGCGTGCCCAGTTCTTTGAAATGGCGCAGATGGATGCCACTCCGAAGGATTTCGGACTCAAGATTGCTGTTCATGACATTCTCGAAGTGACCGCAACGAACAAGCAGAGACACGCCGAACTTCGCCAGAGCAGCTATGCCGGTGAAGGCAAAGTGCAGACGGTCATGTTCCGAGATCGCATGACCATCGAACGAAATGCGGCAATCACGGACGACTTCATATCAGGCCTCGGTGCCGGCACAGACAATCCGCGCCGACCAGGCCCGGGGGATACGAGAGCTGACGGTACGCTGTGGACCGGAGTGGCTGGCAGAGAGATTGCCGAGTACCTGAAGAACCTGACTTTCCCGCCAGAAAGTCAGCAGGTAGTTGGCGACAAGCTGTCGACCTTCATCAACGGCCAGCTGGCCATGCAGCCCCCGGAACTCACGGCCTGGACCGTCTTTCTGGCTACCGGAAGCGAGAAGCCGGTCGACGTTGCGGGCCGACGCCGCAAGTGCGTCCTTCGTTCACCAAGGGTCCGGGAGGGCGAGCAGCCACCGGAAAATCGCTTCATCATCGGTACGACCCTCAGCCCGCTGGACCAGGCAATTGATCTGTCCGATGCCGAATTTGAAGAAGCTCTGGCCAGAACGAACCGGCAGCGAAAAACCGATAACAAGCTTGAAACTAACACCCCATCTGGTCACTACATTCGCAAGGTTCGCGGCGGGCGACCGCAGAACGGCCTCCTCATCATCTATCCCATCGATCCGGACAAGGCCGAAGTTGAGCCTACTGAGCGCCCGGTCATCAGCGTAGTCGTAAGCTTCCCGGACAGTGAAGCCGCGGATTCGCGCGTCTACCTCATCAACAGCGTTCAGCAGCGCCAGGAATCGTGATGACCTGGCTGGAAGCTCTCAATCACGCGTGGGACGAACTGGCGAGGACAGCGCCGCTTGCCCGCCATTACAGGACGAAGCTGATCTCGACAGAGGCTCCGCTGGATATTCTTGCCGGGATACGAGCCAGCGACAGCGCTCCCTGCCTGATGCTGCAGACCGCCCTTGCTGCCGAAGCCCTGTTCGAACTTGGCGGCATGCGCCTGAATACCATCCCCGACGAATCCGGACCGTTTCTTGTTCTCTCCCTGGAGGACAGCAGCCGGCGGGACCTGTTTTCAACCATCTGCGCAGACGTCGTGACTGCCGCAGCACAGGCCGGCACTGCAGACGCTTTGGCACAGTTTCTCGCTCGGCTGGATGCCTGGCGACAGTTTCTTCGAGACCGGCACGTTGGACTGTCACGGTCGGAAACAATCGGGCTGATGGGTGAGCTACTTGTTCTGGAGCGACTTCTTGACGCTGCCCCCGATAGCCTAGCGACCTGGCAATCGCCCAACGATGGCTTGCACGACTTCCAGAGCAATGGCCACGCTCTCGAAGTGAAAGCCGGACTCGGGCCTTCGTCTTCTATCACGATCTCAGCGCTCGACCAGCTTGATGCAACAGGCCTTCGGCGCCTTGATCTCCTCCATATCAGGCTCGTAGAGGTACCTGGTGCGCGCTGCCTCCGAGACGTTCTTGCCGCTATCAGCGGAATGCTTCCGGATGTCGCCTCACGCCGCGCATTCGAGAATGCGCTTCTGCGCCGCGGTCTGATGCCGGATGACGATGTGGCGAGGCTCACTCCGAAGGTTCAGCAGCGTTCCATCGACGCCTATTCCATAGGAGAAAGCTTCCCGCGCTTGAACCGGGCCGCTCTGCCGATAGCCATCACCGAGGCAACATACAGGCTTGAAGTTCGAGCCATCGCTGCCTTTGCCGTTGACGCGACCGCCGCTCTTGATGCGTTCGTTCAGGGAGGCGCCAATGGCTGACGATGCAGTTATCAAGTTCGCCGAAGAACTCTCCCGTGAAGTCGAAGACGCACTGTCGGCTGATGCGCCGTTCTCTCAGGAGATATTCACCGAGCTCGTGCTTGAACGCCTTGAAGACGCCGGCCATCTGGCAGGCACATTCCCGCTGTTCCAGCAGGGGCGCGTGAGAAACGCTATCTATCGCATTGATGGCTACTCGTTCGACGAGGAGCGCTCACGGCTCGAACTGTTCACTACCATCTACCGCGAAGACCTTCCGCCAACGCGGGTGCCTCAGGCTGAAG
>Ga0182012_10006338_pt1 | contig 12090 bp, 11 predicted proteins | sample 612S2SmetaG_FD_120486 | JGI IMG/M metagenome (GOLD analysis project Ga0182012, IMG submission 120486) | Permafrost microbial communities from Stordalen Mire, Sweden - 612S2S metaG | ecosystem: Environmental > Terrestrial > Soil > Wetlands > Permafrost | place: Sweden: Stordalen | collected...
ACGCTTGTCTTTGCGATACACAACCGAGACGGGAACTTTAACGCCGTCAGGAGCGGTGGCGTGGACGCGCTCGCTTGCGTAGAGAGTGCGATCGAAGCCGCCGGGGACCTCAAGCTGCTTGAGCAGCGCGGAGGTGCTCGAGGCGACGTCGTACTCATAGACCGAGGCGGGCGTCACCAGCGACTGGTAGGCGTAGCGAAAGGTGCGGGTGTCGAAGACCCGGTTTACATGGGGATGCGCACTGTAGGCAGGCTCGGGGAACGCAATTTCGCCTGCGCTTTCGGCCTCCGGACCGTCGCCGCGAAAGCGAGCGATGCGCAGGCGAGGCAGGCCATCTTCGCGTTCGCAGGCAACGTAGAAGTCCTGAAAGAGATCGACGCCTTCGAGCATTACATCGAGGCGATGAGGAATCAGCTCGGTCCAGTTGGCGAAGTCCGGAGCGTTCACTGGAGCGGCTACCAGGCGGAAGTTGCGTCCCATGTCGTTGGTGCGGATGAACCACTGGCCGTTGCGATGGTCGATGGTGTACTCGTGTTCATCGCGGCGGGCGATGACCACTGCAAAATCGCCAATAGGATTGTCGGCGGCGAGGACGCGGGACTCGGTAGTGATGTGGCTGGCGGACTCGAGCACAAGGAACTTGCCATCGCTCGTACGCCCGACGCCCAAGTTGAAGCGCTCGTCGTCATCCTGAAAGACAAGCATGTCAGCGGTGTGGTCTGTACCACGCGTGTGCCGCCACAACTGGTACTGGCGCTTTTGCTCCTCGTCTTCGACGGTGTAAAACAGCGTGGCGTTGTCAGCGGCCCAGATGAGGGATCCTACGCGCTCAACTCGGCCTGGGAAGGTCTCGCCCGAGGCGAGGTCCTTGATGTGGAGCGTGTACTGGCGAAAGCCGGTAGTGTCAGTGGTGTAGGCAAGCCAGCGGCCGTCGTCGGTAATGTCCGTTGCGCCGATGGAGAAGAAGGCATTTCCTTCGGCGAGCTTGTTGCCGTCCAGCAATATCTCCTCAGGGACATCCTCATCGGGAGGCAATTCGCCGCCCGCCTTGCGGCAGTGGATAGCGTATTGCTGGCCCTCTTCCGTGCGGGTGTAGTACCACCACGCGCCGTCGCGAAAGGGGACTGAGACATCCGTCTGCTTGACGTGGGAGAGCATCTCCTCGTAGAGCTTTTCGCGCAGGCCGGCGAGCGGGGCCATCACGGACTCTGCGTAGGCATTTTCGGCCTCGAGGTAAGAGGTGACCTCGGGATCCTGCTTGTCGCGCATCCACGCGTAGTCGTCAGTGAGCGTGACACCGTGCAGGACGGTTTCAGTGTGAATCTTGCGGGCGATGGGCGGGGACGCGATCTGAACTTCTGTCATGTACTTCCCAGTTTAAGGGAGTGGCTGGGTGCGGAACAGTTCCGAGTCCAGGATGGTGTCGACATCCGATTCGAAGCGACGCCAGCGATGCCTGCACATGAGGAAGGTTGGCTGAATGGAACATTCCGCAGGTCGCTTGCGTACAATTGAGAGCGATGCAAGGCACTCGCAAGTTCAATTCGCTGGTTTCCGGGCTTGTTTTGGCGGCCCTGGGAGCGTTTTCCTCTCTTACCCTCTCAGCCGAGAAGGTTTCCGATCTTCCACAGCCTACCGATTACGTAAGCGACTTCGCGCATGTTCTTTCGCCTGAGGCGGTTGCGCGGCTTGACAGCCTGTGCGCCGAACTCGATCATTCGCCGGCGAATGCCAAGATTGCGGTCGTGACGGTGCACTCGCTGGAGGGCGACGACGCTGCCGATTACGCCAACCAGCTTGAAACCCACTGGAAGATGGGCGACAAAAACCATGGTGCGAACCGGTATGCCATGGTCTTTCTGGCTGTGGACGATCACAAGTACCGGATCGAAGTCGGATACGGCCTGGAGGGAATCCTCAACGACGCCAAAGTGGGCGATTTTGGCCGCGAAATGGTGCCGCTGCTCAAGGCCAACGACTATGACGGTGCCGTGACCCAGGCGGTGGGCGAAGTAGCGCAGGTGATCGCCGACGATGCAAAGATCACGCTCAGCGATCAACCCGTGGAGCAGCAGCCAATGCCGCAACATCATTCCTCAGGGCTTGGCTGGATCAAAGTGGTGATCATTCTCATCGTTATTCTGCTGTACCTTTTCAGGGTGCTGGGCAGCTGGGGGCTTTTTGGACTTTGGGGCATGGGATTATTCGGAGGAGGCCGTGGGTTCGGAGGCGGTGGCGGATTCGGTGGTGGTGGGGGGAGTGGTGGCGGTGGCTTCAGTGGATTTGGTGGCGGCGGTGGCGGCTTCGGCGGTGGCGGAGCCGGCGGGTCCTGGTAGCAGGAGGACCGTTGCCTGCGGACGAAGGACTTAGAAGCGGATTTCAATGGGTTGAAAGCAGCTCCCCTTACGGCGAGCGAACGGAGAGGACAAATCGATGAACAAGGGTTGTCTGGGAATTGTGGGTTTGCTTGGAATTCTCGTGATCGGGCTAGGAATGGCCGGTTGCAGCTTTGTGACGTCAAAGAACCAGATGGTGGCAAAGGATCAGGCTGTCAAAACAGCGTGGTCGGATGTGGACGTGCAGCTTCAGCGGCGCGTCGACCTGATCCCGAACCTGGTGGAGACGGTGAAGGGATTCACCAAGGAAGAGAGCACGGTGTTTGGCGACATCGCCAATGCACGTGCAGGGATGTTGAACGCGCAGGGACCGGCGGCCAGGATTCAGGCCAACGGCACACTCGATTCCGCGTTAGGCAGGCTGCTCGCCATCACGGAGAACTATCCCCAGCTCAAGTCGAGCGACCAGTTCATGCGGCTACAGGATGAACTCGCTGGGACAGAAAACCGCATAGGCGTAGCACGCAAGAACTACAACGATGCGCTTCAGGACTACAACACCTTTATCCTGCAGTTCCCGAACAGCATCTGGGCGGGAATGGCCGGATACAAGGAAAATGATGCCTATTTCAAGGCCAGCGCAGCGGCGCAGACGGTTCCGTCGGTGAAGTTCTAAATTTCAATTGGAGCGGGGGAGATGGTCTCCCGCTCCTGTTGTGAGTTGCTGCTCGTCCGCGAAAAATGTGTAGCCCCGCGCTTAATTGAAAGGCCTGTCTAAAGACACAAGAGGCCACCCCGCATTCCGGGATGGCCTCTTTGAGCTTCTACGGAAACGGGAACAGTGGGCCTTATTTATAGGAAGCGATAGCGCTCGCCTCGTCGTCGTAGATGTCGAAAACGGTGTAGAGTTTGGTCAGCTGGAGCAGGTCGTGGACCTTTTTCGTCAGCTTGAGCAGCTTGAGCGACGCGCCTTGATTCTTCGAAGTCGTGAAAGCTCCCACCAACTCGCCCAACCCTGAGCTATCGATATAGTTCACGTCTCCCAGATTCACAAGGATGTTCTTGGCGCCCTTGCTGATATTGTCGCGAATGGCATCGCGCAATTGCACACTGCCCTCGCCCAGGGTGATTCGGCCACTTAGATCCAGAACGGTTACTCCATCCACTTCACGCGATGCAATACTCAGTGCCACGGGAATTCCTCCTTGTCGCTCTTGTTGATAATTCGGTTATAGCACTTTCGCAAGAAGCAGAGTCTGGATAATTCCGCCCTGCCTGACTTGCCGGCTTCAAATCGCTACGGAAGGAATGAATACCGCCCGCCGCCGGCGCCCGCTGCGTAAGCACCCTAATTCGTCTTGTCCTCGGCAGGCACCAGATGCTTCACCAGGGTCAGCTCGGTGCCAGGATGCAGTTGTCGAAAGTGTACCTCATCCATAAAGGATCGGATAAGGAAGATCCCGCGGCCAGTGCCGCGCAAGAGGTTTTCAGGAGCCAGCGGATCGGGCAGCTTTTCGGGGTCAACGCCCTTTCCCTGGTCCGCGATCGAGATCACAAGCGACTTGCCGGTGTTCTCAAAGCTTACAGAGATCTGTTTGTCTGGATCGTAGTCATTTCCATGTAAGACTGCGTTCACGGCGGCCTCGCGTACCGCCATGGTTAGCTTAAAGCGCTCGTCCTCGTCCATTCCGGCTTCTTCAGCCATCTTGTCCGCGACAGCCTCAACCTCGCTGACACTTTCCATGGTGGAACTCAGCGAAAAACTCATGCGTCCTTCTTTGGGCACATTCACCGGGTTCGATTCCGCCTCTTCCGGAACGGTCCGGGAGACAATCTCCCGTCCGCACCTGAGCAACCTTGCTGGCAGTTTCATGGCTGGAGACAAATTGTGTCAAGCCGGGAGTGAAAACAGGTGCTCCCGGCGGATCAGAGCCAGCTGCAAAAGGACCGTGTCAATTGGATTCTCGCCATGCGCCGGTGTTGGGTGTTGGCGGCCTGTGAGGGTTTTACCGGCTCCGCCCGGGGGAGAAGATGAATTGGGGCTGGGCGTCCGCCATTTTTCCGCAGCGAGCGGGTTCAACTCATTCGCCGGGGTACTAAACTCATTGCATGGAACCGCGCACCACAGCCCGCGTGAGTTTGACGGCGTTGCTCGGCACTCCGGTCACCGATGCCCAGGGCCATTTGCGCGGCCGGCTCAAGGACGTTGCTGTCGCTACCGGTCCGGATGCGGGCAAAGTGGCAGGGCTCGTTCTAAAGACGCGTTCGGGCCTGTCTATTGTCCCATCGCAGGCGATCATGGAGACTCCAGCCGGCACCCTTGAGCTGCGTTCTGCCGCAGCCCTCGTGCCCCTGAAGGACGAGGGAAACTACATTTACCTGCAGCAGGACCTGGTAGACCGCCAGATCATCGACATTCATGGGCGTAAGGTAGTGCGCGTGAACGACGTTGACTTGGAGTGGCTGGGGCGTGGAGCAGCCCACCTTCTGAGAGTGGCCGAGGTAGAAGTGGGGTTGCGCGGGGCAATCCGCAGGGTCTTCAAAGGCCTGTTGCCGCGAGCCACGCTGGAAGCGCTGTCGCGAAAGTTCAAGGCGAGCGCGATTCCCTGGGAATTTGTGGATGTCATCGAGGTGGATCCTGCGCGCCGGGTGAAGCTGCGCATCGAGTATGAGCGACTGGCGGAGATGCACCCGTCTGACCTGGCTGAGATTCTTGAGGATCTGGCCCCCGCAGAGCGCGAGGCCGTGTTCACTTCGCTCGATGAAGAGGTGGCGGCGGAGGCTCTGGAAGAGGCCGAGCCAAAGCTGCAGAAGGCATTGCTCGATAAGCTGGATGAAGAGAAGATCGCCGACATTGTGGAGGAGATGGATCCCGGTGCGGCCGCCGACTTGTTGGGTGAGCTGCCGGAGGAGCAATCGGACGCGATTCTCGAGGAGATGGAGCCCGAAGAGCGGCAGGAAGTGGCGGAGCTGCTTGAGTTCGACGAGGATTCGGCTGCCGGCTGCATGACGACGGACTTTGTTTCAGTGAGGACCGAGGCAACGGTAGCCCAGGCGGTTCAGGCGCTGCGCAACTTCGATGGCGATCCGGAGAGCATTACAGAGGTTTACCTTCTGGACGAGAAGCGTGTGTTGCACGGAGCGGTGGGGCTGGCTCGGATGGTGATGGCGCAGCCGGAAACGCGGATTTCCGTACTGGCCGAGCCGCGTGTGATCTCTTGCCCGGCGGACCGGCACCAGAACGAACTGGCTGAGCTCTTCGACAAGTACAACCTTCATGCGCTCCCGGTGGTCGACAGTCTGGGGCGGATGGTGGGCGTGGTGCAGGCGGACCACGTGATCAGCTTGCTGCGCGAAAAACTCTAAGGTTTTTGGAAGGTTTTCTGGAGGGCTCAAATTGGGATTTTTGATCCCGAATGCGGACCCATCCGCCATTTTGATGTCTTCCATACCACTTCTGTATGAGAAAGTTGCATCGATCAGCATTATTTGTGAAAGAATCCAGAGACGGTGGATTTTCCCAAAATCATCCAGGGGGGAATGGGTGTAGGCGTATCTAATTGGCGCCTCGCCCAAACGGTGTCGCGGCTTGGTCAGCTCGGAGTCGTCTCCGGCACCGCGATCGACCAGTTGTTTGTGCGCCGGCTTGCAGACGGTGATCCCGGCGGTCACATGCAACGCGGAGTCGAGGCCTTTCCGTTTCCTGAGATGGCCCGCCGCCTGTGGCAGGAGTATTTCGTGCCCGGCGGAAAGCCAGCCAACGTGCCCTATCCGAATGTGCCAATGCACCAGCGCAAGGATCCGCGCAAGCTGGTTGAGCTGTGCATGGTGAGCAACTTCGTTGAAGTGTTCCTGGCGCGCGAAGGCCACAAGAACCCGGTTGGCATCAATTTTCTTGAGAAGGTACAACTGCCCCATCTGGCCTCGATCTATGGCGCGATGCTCGCAGGCGTGGGCTACGTTCTGATGGGAGCGGGGATTCCGCTGCACATACCCGGTGTGCTCGATTCGTTTGCCGCGCATCACGTTGCTGAGTACAAGCTGTCGGTGACCGGCGCTCTTCCGGGGCAGGATACACAGATGCGGCTTGATGCCGCTGAGTATGCTGAGGGCTTTTTGCCCATGTTGCGCCGCCCGCGGTTCCTGGCGATTGTTTCCTCAAACACTCTTGCGACAACGATGCTGCGCCGCGCTACCGGGCGGGTGGATGGGTTTGTGGTTGAGACGCCGATTGCCGGCGGCCACAATGCGCCACCGCGCGGCAAGCTGCAACTGAACGACGCCGGAGAGCCGGTCTACGGCGAGCGCGACCGTGTGAACCTCCAGGAGATGAGCGAGATGGGTGTGCCCTTCTGGATGGCAGGCGGCTACGGTAATGCCGACAAGCTGCGGGAAGCGCTGGAGCAAGGAGCGGCAGGAATCCAGGTGGGAACGGCCTTTGCATTCTCTGAAGAATCTGGGATGCGTGCAGATCTGAAGAAGACCCTGCTTGAGCAGGCTCGCAGGGGAGAAGGTGTTGTTTTCACCGATCCGCTAGCCTCGCCCACGGGTTTCCCGTTCAAGGTGGCGATGCTGGAAGGCACGTCTTCGCAGCTTCCCATCTACCAGGAGCGGAAGCGCGTGTGCGACCTTGGCTATCTGCGTGAGCCGTTTGCGGCACCGGATGGGAATATTGGCTATCGCTGCGCCGCGGAACCCGTGGCCAACTATGTGGCCAAGGGTGGCAAAGTGGAAGATACTGTGGGCCGCAAGTGCCTTTGTAACGCACTCATGGCCAACATCGGCCATGCTCAAGTGCGCAAGGATGACGTTGTGGAGTCTCCGCTGGTGACGGTGGGCGACGATCTAAACAGCATTGCGCAGTTCCTGGCGCCTGATCGCGACAGTTATAGCGCTGTGGACGTGGTGAATTCGATTCTGGGCCAGACAGCGAAGCAGGCTGCAGCGGAAGAGATGCGTTCCCGACGCGAGATGGTTCTGCTGGCTACGGCGTAGACAATGAGTGTTTAGGTAAACAAAGCCCGGGCTTCGGTCTGGGCTTTGCCGCGTTTGGGCCCCGATAGGGATCAACAATTTGCGGCGAGCCTCAGGGGCTCACGATACCTGCGAGTGCCCGTTCCGGGACCGTGGTTGAGTGCCTCAAGTATCGATAGGCTAGCAATAGCCGAGCAAAGCGTGAACCTGGTGGGCATCGGCCAGAATGAAGGCGCCGCTGTTTTGACATCGAGGGCAGTTTGCACTCAGGTCTTGCGAGTAGACTGGGTCGATTTGCAAGTCAGGCCGTGCCGCAATCAGATCCTCAAGGTGGTTTGCGGCGGCAGCGAAGAGTTCCGGATGATTTGGCTTTCTGTGTTCGACCCAGACGGATTGCATTCGATCTGGATTGGCATGCGGTAGCAAGCGGAGGAAGTCCCGCGCATGTTTGCCTGGCACAGGTATGCCGAAGTTCAGGTCGAAACACAGGCGCGCCGAACGGGCGGTTAGATCCTCGACGGAGATGATGCTCCAGGTTTCCCCTTGAATTTCGATCGGTACTGCCCGGGCGGTAGTGCTCGCATAAGCGCGAAAGACGTCAACGCGGACCGCGGTTACCGGATCGACGCACTGCATCAGGGTCTTTCCTGGCGCGTCCTCTGGATGTACATGGCGAAAGATCAGGTCTGCCTTGAGAGTCGGCGGAATCTGATTAAACGAATCGACAAGAAAGTCGACGTCATTCAACGAGCGCAGATCCGCAGGCGCTCCGCTTTGCGTCAAGTGTGCTTCGATCGCAAGGCCTCCCGTTAAGACAAATGGCGAGGTGGCATGGCGCCTAAGCATGGCGAGAGTGCGCCGGGCACGATCTGAATCTTTGGGGGACAAAAAAGTGTTGAGGTACATCGCATTCCTGTAGCTCAGTGTATTGAGGTTACCGATTTGGCGTGGGGGCGGCATTAGCCAGGTATTCGTCGATTGCCTGCTGCCATTCCTTACCGGCGTTCTTATCTCCATCGCTCATTGCAGCAACATGTTCATTGCCCTCTGGAGCGATTGCGGTGCGGGTGTAGGTGACGTTCACGCTGGTCGTGTCCTCACTCAGGGGCTTGAACCGGACGTCGATCGTCGTGACCATCAGCCCCGGCAAGAAGTAGACGTACTGATAGTGACGGGCATCGAGGTCAAACGCCGTGCAAACCCAGGTTGCCGTGATTGCGCCGTGATGGATTGAGAAGACCGCACCCTGCTCGTCGTGGGCAGGTTTTGGGTAGATGAATTCTGGATTCCAATGGCTCCCTGCCCATGCTCGTTCGCCCTCAGGGCCGAATAGCGGTGCTGTCTGCGCAAGCGGCAAGCGGACTGCCAGATCGAAAGAGGTCGTTTGTCGAGTGAGAGGCTGAACATGCGGTGTTGGGGATTGTGCAAGGGTGTTTGTCATAGTTAGAACCGCGGCGATGGCAACCAGAATCGATTTCACCGTCTACGCTCCTTGAGGTTGTGGCTGTCGCTCGCCTTCAGCGTCATGCCGTAGAGCGTCTTGAATTGCTCAATTTCCTTGAGGGTGCGTTCGCCGAAGGGGGCCTTGCCCTCAAAGGCATGAAGGACGATGCCCTCGAGCAAATCGCCGAGCGTAAGGTCTTTGAGTTCAGCGATGGCTTTGAGGACTTTCAACATGCGCTTTTCGATTCGGACGCCGGTTTGAACGCGCTCGATGACGATGGGTTCGCGATTTTGCTTTTCAGTGGTCATAATTGAATTCTTGTGTGTACCTTGGTACATATATACCAAGATAGCAATAGGCGCGCAAGGTCGCACGGCAGGCTGGTTGAGCATGCGTGTATCGCCTGGTCGCTTTTTGATCGATGGTGGCTTGCGGCGCCTAGCTCTTTGGGATGGGGGCCGGGCCAGCTGGACCGCCCGCGGCAAAGATCCGTGGGACGCGATCGGCTGGAACGGGCAGGGCTGGAAAGGCGGCATGCGGCTCGGCCTGGTACCAGTAGGCCGTGGAGTAGAAGTTGTCGGAGCGGTGGTTGGCGTGGCCGTGCTCCATGGTGACGCGAATCGACGTTTCAAAGGCTAGCGGGCTCTCGATGTGCCAGCGGTAAAGGCAATATCGGCCTCCGATTCGTTCAGCGTCGACGATGAAGGGCGCGCCGTTATGCATGAAGTCGAAGGGGCGGCCGCTAAAGTCCCACGCTCCGTTGTAGTAGTCTTCCGTGCCCGTTCCATTGATGGTGGGCAGGTGGTCCCCGTCGATGAAGATCATGTCGTCGCCTTCGCCAAACCAGCCCTCCTGGTTCTGCTCCACCGCGTGGGTTACCCCGACGAAATGGCCCTTGCCTTTAGCTTCAAGGAATACGTAGTTTTCCGCGCCATCGAGGTTTTTGCGATCGCCCACGGGCGGGTCCCAGTTGTTCTTCCAGTTGTCGGTCCAACCCTTGCAGGGCGCAGCCTGCCGGTACTGCGCGTGAAAGCGGCCGAGATCGACGGGGAGGGATTCAAGCATCACGTAGTCGATGGCGAAATAAAGGTTGTCTGTGCGTAAGGTGCCTTCATTCGTTACAGTGATGCGTGCCGCGGAGGCAAAGGGCATCTGGAAGTAGGCGTTCAGCGCCTTAACGGGAGCAACGGATAAGAGGGCGGATTGATACGTGTAGTACTCGCCGAGGCCGAGCCCGAAGAAGTCGCCGATGGGCACTTCTACGGAAGGTGAGCTCTCACCGTCCCACCATGCACGGAGGACCAGGTTCTTCAAGTGCATATGGTCCGACGAATTGATGGTGAACCAGATGTGCGTGACAACCCCTGCGCCGCTCACGTTAAGCAGCGTGGCCGACTGGCCTGCTTCTACGGGAATCGCATCGCCGTTGCCACCAGTGCGGTCCCAGCTTGAGGATCGGCGGGACTTGTAAGAACGCAGGCGAGCCAGAGCGAACAACTCCTCAGGAGCGTGGTCGGACGGAACAGGGGCCGGGGTTGCGGCAGCAGGGGTTGCCGGGCTTAGTCCGAGAAGACCAGGGCCCAGCAGGGCAGCGCCCGAGACCATGCTGCCCAGCAACTTGCGACGCGCGCGTAGCGATTCTGTAGATTTCACGGGATCCATCGTACGTTCCTCCGGGCGTTTCGGGGTGAAAGCGAGTTGTAGCCGTGCATGCAGAAGCCTGTCAAGTGACGTGGATTCGATGTGGTTCCGATTCCGATCCCTTTGGGTTTCGCTGACCAGGGTTTTTCCTGTATGGTCAGGGAGGAATTTCAGATGAATCCCCCTTAGGAAGCCGCGAGCATGTGGAAGCGCTGGAGAACCCGGATACTGCTGTTCCTGGCCGTTCTAGGCCCCGGGTTTATCACCGCGAATGTCGATAATGACTCGGGCGGCATCCTCACCTACTCGCAGGCCGGCGCGCAATACGGATACAAGCTGTTGTGGACCATGATTCCCATTACGATCGCGCTGATCGTGGTGCAGGAGATGTGTGCGCGCATGGGGGTTGTGACCGGCAAGGGGCTCAGCGACCTGATCCGCGAGGAGTTTGGGCTTCGGCTCACCTTTGTGCTCATGATCTTGCTGGTGGTGGTGAATTACACCAACGTGGTCACCGAGTTTATTGGGATCGCCGGATCGCTTCACTTGTTCCATGTGTCCAAGTTCATTTCCGTGCCTTTGTGCGCAGCGCTGGTCTGGTACATGGTGGTGCGCGGTAACTACAAAAGTACCGAGAAAATATTTCTAATCGCGTCGTCGGTCTACATTGCCTACATTTTTGCCGGCGTGCTTTCGCAGCCTGACTGGCACGATGCAATGAAGGCTACCGTGGTGCTGCCGCCCAGGTCGGTATGGGGCGACAAGGCGTATATTTACATGGCCATCGGCGTGGTGGGGACCACGATCGCGCCCTGGATGCAGTTCTACCTGCAGTCGTCCATCGTGGAGAAGGGCATCCGCGTCAAGGACTATGCGGCGTCCCGGCTGGATGTAATTGTCGGCAGCTTTTTCACGGATATCGTGGCGTGGTTCATCATTGTGGCCTGCGCGGCCACGCTTTACGTTCATGGAATGGGGTCGATCCAGGTGGCCGCGGACGCTGCGGAAGCGATGCGCCCTCTGGCGGGAGACTATGCTTTCATCCTGTTCGCATTTGGACTGTTCAATGCTTCGCTATTCGCGGCGTCAATCCTGCCCCTTTCAACCGCCTACACCGTTTGCGAGGGACTTGGGCTTGAGTCCGGCGTCGACAAGCGCTTCAGGGAGGCACCGGTTTTCTACTGGCTCTATTCGTTGCTCATTGCGGGCGGAGGGCTGACAGTGCTGCTTCTGCCTGACGCGCAACTGATTAACGTGGCCATCTTGTCGCAGGTGCTGAACGGCATGTTACTGCCGTTGGTAATCATCTTGATGCTGCTGTTGATCAATCGCAGCGACCTGATGGGCGAACACAAGAATTCTCTCCTATGGAACATGATTGCGTGGGGTACTAGCATCATCGTGATCGGGATGACCGTTGTATACGCGGTGTGGGGCTTGATGCCTGGGCACTAAGGCGATCAGACGAGCGTTCTTTTGAATCCATTCGTCGTCGATGTGCGATTGGCTTTAAAGCAGCTTGCCTGCGGCGAGGTCGCGAATCAGGCCGCGGTCGGCAGCCAGGAACTCAAAATTTGTAAGCTCTTCGAGCCTTGTCCAGCGCACCTGATGGAAGATGCGGTTTTCGATTTCGCCAGTGAACTCGTGCACGGCAAAGAATTGGAGATCTACAGCGCCGCCGTGGCGGTAGTTGTG
>Ga0182012_10006339_pt1 | contig 12090 bp, 9 predicted proteins | sample 612S2SmetaG_FD_120486 | JGI IMG/M metagenome (GOLD analysis project Ga0182012, IMG submission 120486) | Permafrost microbial communities from Stordalen Mire, Sweden - 612S2S metaG | ecosystem: Environmental > Terrestrial > Soil > Wetlands > Permafrost | place: Sweden: Stordalen | collected...
CCAGACGCGGACGATCGCGCAGGTGCCGGTGGTCACCTTCAACGACCCGAACCAACTTCAGCGCCAGAACGGCCAGTCATTCACCGCCACCGAGCAATCCGGCACCCCGCTCGCCGAGCAAGCCAACACCAACGGCGCCGGCACGCTTGTCACCAGTTCAGTGGAAAGCTCGAATGTGGACATCGCGACCGAGTTTTCCCAGTTGATCGTGGCGCAACAAGCCTACGCGGCGAACGCCAAGATGGTGACCACCGCCGACCAGATGCTGCAGCAGACGATCGACATGAAGCAGTAGGCGACGCGCTCGTGGAGGCTGAGCCGTGAACCTGGATGCCGCGCTGAGCGTCGCCAATAGCGGGCTGGCCAATGTGCAAGCCCAGTTCGGCATCATCTCGCACAACGTGGCGAACGCCGGCACGCCTGCCTATGCGACCGAGATCGGCACGCAGCAGAGCCTGGACGCGAGCGGCCAGGGACTCGGCGTCCGCACCGGACCGGCCACGCGCCAGGTCGATGCCGCCCTGCAGCAATCGCTGACCGCACAGAACGGCACGGTGGCCGGGCTGCAGGCGCAGCAGACCGCATTGCAGGCGATCGACGCGGTGCAGGGCACGGTGGGACAAGGCAACGACATCGGCAGCCTGTTGAACAATTTGCGGTCGCAGTTTTCAACCCTGCTGAACAGCCCCGACAGCCAGGCGCAGCAGAGCACCGTGGCCGGCGCGGCGCAGACGCTGGCGCAGGGGATCAACCGTCTCAGCGCCGCCTACACCGCACAGCGGCAAACCGCGCAGGACAACATCGTCGCCGAGGTCGGCACGATCAACACGACGCTCGGCACGATCGGGACTTTGTCCCAGCAGATCATGACGCTGCAGGCCAGCGGCCAAAGCACTGCCGACCTGGAGAACCAGCGCGACGCGGCGGTGCAAACCTTGTCGCAGCTTGTCGGCGTCAAGACGCTGGAGCAGCCGGACGGCGACATGCTGGTGGCGACCAACGGCGGGCTGACGCTGCCGATTCACGCCACCAATCCGCTCAGTACGACAGGGGCGAACATGCAACCCGGGTCGTGTTATCCCGGCGGCGGCATCCAGGGGATCATGCTGGGCGGCGTGGACGTCACCAGTCAGCTTCAAGGGGGGCAGATCGGCGCCAACATCAGCCTGCGCGACGACACGCTGCCGACGTTCCAGGGTGAGCTGGACGAGTTCTCGCAGAACCTCGCCAGCCGTTTCTCCGCGCAGGGGCTGACGCTGTTCACCAACCCGACGGGCGCCGTTCCGGCGGGCGGCGGAACGCCGGTGCAAAACGGCTATGTCGGCTTTGCCGCGACGATCCAGGTGAACCCGGCGGTGCTGGCCACCCCGTCGCTGGTGCGGGACGGCACCACCGCGATCGCCGGCAGCGCAACCGGCGCCAGCGCCTTCACGCCGAACCCCGCCGGCGGGCCGGCCGGGTTCACGACCATGATCCAGCGCGTGCTGGACAACGCGCTGGGCTCCGACGTGCAAAGCGGCGTGCCGCAGCCTGCGTCGAACACCACGGGCCTCGGGGCCAGCGGCACCTTGTCCGCCCCCTACACCGCGCCGGCCACGCTCGCCGGCATCGCCGCAACCATGGTGGCTGCCCAGTCGCAAGCCAGCGCCACCGTCACCAGCCAGCTCAGCACCGAACAGGGCGTGCAGACCATGCTGTCCTCGCAGATCAGTTCCGCGGACGGTGTCAACATGGACGCCGAGATGTCGATCATGATCCAATTGCAGAACGCATACGGCGCCAATGCCAAGGTGATCTCGACGGTGCAGTCGATGTTCACGGACATGCTGAACGCGGTGAGCTGAGGAGGCGGCGATGAGCGGCAGCGTGGCAGGCATGGGCGCATCCGGCTACGGCATGATGAGCAGCCTGATCAGCAACACCGATGCGATCAAGCAGACGCTCGATCAGCTCACCAGCCAGGCCAGTTCGGGATATGTGTCCAAAACCTATGCCGGGCTCGGCGCAGGCGCGGCGGTGTCGCTCGACCTGTCGCCGCAGATCGCCTCCTTGCAGACCTGGCAGAACAACATCGATGCCGCCAGCGGGCGCATGCAGGTCACGCAGACGGCGATGACGCAGATCCAGCAGATCGCGTCGAACCTGGCCACGCAGATCGACTCGCTTGACACGGTCAGCCCGTCCGGGATCGATACCGTTGCGGCGCAGGCCCGCGGTGCGCTCGCGGAGGTCGGCAGCCTGCTGGATACGCAGGACGGCAACGATTACGTGTTCGCCGGGCAGGACACCGCGAACCCGCCGGTGCCAAATCCGGACAGCCTTGCCGATCCCACCACAGGGGGCTTCTACGCCCAGATCGCAGCGGCCGTCGCCGGGCTTGGCACCAACGGTGCGACCGCGACCGAGGCGGCGACCCTCGCGATTGCCGGGTCCAACGCGGTGGGGACGTCGCCGTTCTCCGCCGCCCTGTCGCAACCGGCCGCCACGCTGCGGACGCAGGTGCCGGTGCTGCAGATCGGGCCGGGGCAGACCGCGTCGGTCGGGCTGCTGGCCAGCGCGAACACGGTGGCGGTCTCGGGAGGCACTTCGACAACCTTGTCGTACATGCGCGACCTGATGCGCGCCCTGGCCACGATCGGTTCGCTCAGCAGCAGCCAGGCGGGCGATACCGGCCTCCAGGCGCTGGTGCAGGACACCCGCACCAGCCTGAACGGCGCGATCACCGCCATGGCGGCCGACACCGCAGCGCTGGGCGATACCCAGTCCCGGCTGACGGCGGCGCAGACCGGCCTTGGCGATGTGCGGACGGCGCTGACGGGCCAGGTGTCATCGGTGCAGGACACCGACATGGCGGCGACGCTGTCGAGCCTGACCCAGGTGCAGACCCAGTTGCAGGCGTCCTATCAGGTGATCGCATCGCTCTCGGGACTGAGCCTGGCGAAGTTCCTGCCCGTTGGATGACGGTTTGTTGTGCCCGTCCGCCGGCCGACCGTCGCAACATCAAGGCGGCGGCATTGCCGGGCCGCCGGATTGAGGGGCGAGAAACGCAACCGACGAAGAGCAGGCGATGACCGATTCATCCCAACGCGCCGATGCGGGTCCATGGCCGGATCTTCCGCTTGCCGAGTGGGCGGGAACGTGCTCGGCGCTGCATCTCTGGACCCAGATCATCGGGAAGATTCGGCTCGCACACGCGCCTATGATCAATCATTGGTGGCAGGTGCCGCTTTACGTGACCTGTCGTGGGCTGACCACCTCGCCGATCGCCTACGACGCCCGTAGTTTCGACATCGCGTTTGATTTCATCGACCACCGGCTAACGATCCGCACGAGCGAAGGCGCTACCGAGACGATCCCGCTTGGTTCAGGCACCGTTGCCGACTTTTACGCCGAGGTGATGGGCAAGCTGAGACGGCTTGGGCTGGAAACGCGGATTTGGACCATGCCGGTCGAAATACCAGACGCGGTTCCGTTCGACCAGGACCGGACGCATCGCCCCTACGATCCCGAGTACGCCCACCGCTTTTGGCGCATTCTCCTTCAGGCTGGTCGCGTGTGCACCCTGTTCCGGTCGCGGTTCATCGGCAAGGTGAGCCCCGTGCACTTTTTCTGGGGGAGTTTCGATCTGGCGGTCACGCGCTTTTCCGGACGCGCGGCGCCGGCTCCAAAGAGCAGGCCGCCCAACCTGGGGGATTGGGTTATGCAAGAGGCGTATTCGCATGAAGTGAGCAGTTGCGGCTTCTGGCCAGGCAACGGCGGATTCGGCCAGCCGGCTTTCTATAGCTATGCCTATCCCGAACCACCGGAGTTTTCGGCGGCGTCGATCCGTCCAGGCGCTGCGTTCTACAGCCAGAACCTCGGACAGTTCATCCTGCCCTACCAAGCGGTCTGTGTGGCGCCATCGCCGGATGACGCGCTGATGGAATTCCTGCAAAGCACCTATGGCGCCGCCGCTGATCTGGCGCAGTGGGATCGCGCCGGTCTGGAACGTGCGGAACCGGGATAGCGTGCAGGGGGGATGGCGATCCCGAATGGAAGTGTCGGCGGTTCACCATCGAAAACCATGCCCGGCGGGTCGGGTGGCGGGAGCGTGAGTCTTGGTGTATCGGCCGTTGACGGATGACCCGATGCAAAGGTGCATGATGCAGTTCTCGAAGCTGGCTGCTCCGGCCTTGGGCGCCTGCTTGACGCTCGCCGCGTGCGTTGTTGCGGCTCCGCCGAATCCTACCCGCCGGTGCCCGCTCCCCGGGTTGAGGTGGTGCCGGCCCCACCCCCTGTGCGCGAGCAGGTGGTCTGGCAGGCGGGCCATTGGCACTGGAATGGCACGGGCTATCAATGGATTCCAGGCCGCTATGTGACCTATGCGGCCGGCACCCACTGGCAGGCGGCGCATTGGGCGTGGCGGGGTGGCGCGTGGATTTGGGTTCCCGGACGCTGGTCATAGACCCGGTCCCGGGGCGGCCGGACCGGCCGGCTTGGGGCGCGCGGGCCGCAGGCAACGCCGGACGGTGTTCGCTCGCGCGGATTCGATTTGGCGGGGCGAGGACGCAATCCCAGCGTTCTCAGCGCTGACTGGGCCGGGCGATGGTCGGGGGTTCGTCGTGAGAGCTGAGCGTTGTTGCCGCGCTAGCCTAACCGTCAGGACGCCATGAACGACACCGCTCGCCCGTCCGTCGCCATTCAAGCTGATCCGGCGTCTTCCGACACACTCCCCGGCTGGGTCTATACGGCGGAAGAAAGCCTCGCCGCCGAGCGCGAGAAGTTGTTCTTCCGCACCTGGCACTACGCCGGCGCCGCGGCCGAGCTCGCGAATGCCGGAGACTATCTGACCGCGTGCCTGCTAGACCAGTCCATCCTCGTCTTGCGCGGGCGGGACGGCGCTTTGCGCGGCTTCTACAATGTCTGCCAGCATCGTGGCCATGAGCTGCTCGAAGGACGTGGCAATACCCGGGTCGTGACTTGCCCCTATCACGCCTGGTCGTATCACGACGACGGCCGACTGCGCACCGCGCGCGGCACCGAGCGGCAGCCTGGCTTCGCACCCGGGCAAGTCGGCCTCAAGCCCGTGCGCATCGAGGTCTTTGCCGAGAAATTCATCTTTTTCAACCTTGACCCAGCGGCGCCGCGCCTTGCTGACATCGCCGGCGATCTCGCGGCCGACATCACGGCCGAAACGCCGGATTTTGCCCGTCTCGAGCCCATCTCGCCGAGCCCGCCCTGCCCCATTCAGGCCAACTGGAAGGTCGTACTCGACAATTTCCTTGAGTGCTACCACTGCGGCCCGGCCCACCCCGCTTTCGTGGACCTGATCGACATGGCCTGCTACCGCACCGCGACCGCCGACCTGTGGTCCAAGCAGAAGGGCCTACTCGCGCGGCCCGACAACAAGGCATATCCCGTTGCCGCCGAGGCCAACCGCACGACCGTGTTCTGGTTCCTCTGGCCCACCACCACCTTCGGCTTCCTCCCTGGCGCCGCCTCGCTCTCCGTCACCGCAACGACGCCGATCACTGCAGGATCGACGCTCCGCCGCTTCCAGAACTTCGCGGTCCCCGGCGTTGCGCTCGACGAAGCCAGGGCCGCATACGGTCAGACAGTGCTCGTTCCGGAGGACGTCGCGATCTGCGAATCCGTTCAGCGCGGGCTTGCTTCCCGCGGCTACACGGCCGGCCGGTACGTCCACGACCCGGAAGGCGGGCAGACGACCGAGGCAGCCGTGCATCATTTCCATCGGCTCTACGCGGCCGCGATGGCGTTCTGAACGGCTGCGGGCGGACTGAGCCCCCATCGGTCCAGGCTGGTAAGCGGGGGTGACATTCGGTGCATTCAGCGGTCATCTCGTCGCGGCGGTCCTCATGGTGGCGCGTCGTGTCTCCTCAGCCCGTCCCCGGCGTCCAGTCCGGTGCAGCGAGCGTGAAGCCCTCGAAGCGGAACCCCGGCGCCACGACGCACGAGACCAGCGTCCAGGGTCCGAGCGTCTGGGCCATCTGCCAGGCCTCGGCGGGAACCACGGCCTGTGGCCGCTGGCCGCAGCGAAGGTCCGCCCCCAGGCACACGCTCTCGGCGGCGGAGCCGCCGTGGCTGATCGTCAGGATCAGTGGTGCGCCCGCGTGCCACAGCCAGATCTCGGCCGCGTCAACCTTATGCCAGGCAGAGACTTGGCCCGCCGCCAACAGGAAATAGATCGCTGTCGAGGTCGCGCGACTGTCCAAGAGCGTGCCGTCGCGGAAGGTCTCGATGTAGTGGCCGCCCTCCGGATGCGGGATCAGTCCCAACAGGCGTTTGACTTCATCGGCTCCGAGCCCACCTACGTCGTCGCGCATGGCCTGACCACGGCTCCCTGAAAGCAGCTTATACCTTAGGATGGCTGGACCGGCGTCGACACAAAGGAAACACCGGCGTTCGGGTCAGCCCGCCGGCTTCCCGATATTCCGCCGCGCATCGGATCGGGGACGGGGGCGGTATCATCACGGCAGTTTAGCATGACGCATTGAGGTCGCACGATGGAAGACTCCGGTGATACCGAGATCCATGCTCAGCGTCCGGAGCCCGGCGAGCGGCCGGGCCTTGTCGAAGCCAAGCCGGATGTCTTGCGGGGAGACGTGCCGGCACTCGTCCGCCTGATCGCAGCCAAGCTCCAATCCGCTGCGAGGCCAAAACAAAGAAACCACGGACGTGGGATCGTGACGCGCCGGCAGCTCATTGCAGACGCCGTGCTCGCCGGGGCGCTCCTGACCGCCCCGCAAGCGGGCGCGCAGCGGCCGCTTGCCGCCGTGTTCCTCTTCGAGATGGACGACGCCAGCCCGCACGACGCCATGGCGGCCCAAGTGCCGCAAGATCGGGTGCGTCTCGGGCGACTCGATGAGCAACTCGTGGTGTCGCTCGAACGGTCGGGGCAGTATGCGCCGGTCGCCGTCGCCGTCGATCCGGCCTGGCCAAGCTTGCGAACCTGCGGCGGCTGCGAGGTGGCGGCGGCGCGGCGAGTCGGCGCCCAGGTCGCGGTGACCGGCTGGGTACAAAAAATCCTGGACCGCCCCCTGACGATCAACGTCGTCGTGCGCGATGTTGCGACAGGCGGAATCGTGGCTGGTGGCAGTGTGACTGTCCCCAGCGACACCGACGAGTCATGGGCGAGCGGACTTGCCGACCTGCTCCGCGACCACATCCTGGGCACGGCGGCGAAATGACGCGTCCGCCCGCTTTCGACGCATGATCGGTCACTCGGCTGCATTCCCTGAGAGCGAGTCCGGACCGCCTGCCATAGCCCCCAAGGCTCATGCATCTCGGCGCCTGGCAGCAGGCCGTCGCGCCGGCGTTTATGACGCGGGCTGCCTCGGGCACACCGCAACCGCCGCCACGTTCTCCGACGACAGAAATTGTTGAATGAACCTCGGAGAGTGCATGCGCGTCCCCAAAAATGACCCAAGCGCGCGTTCCTGCGCCGCGGAAAGGCGCTCAAAGCGGACGCGTGCGAGCAACCCGCCTGCAATAATCACCGCCGGTAACGCAAAAAGACCGCGCAGCTTCAGCGTGATCATCCCGTTTTCGGGAAGCGGGAGTTGGCATTTGATCAAGGCGCCAGACAGTGACAGGTCGATACAAATAACCTTCAGAATCCGGTAGCAGATCTGAACCGAGCCTCTTCGAAATACCGGCACTCTTGGGCATGCCCGACGATCATCGTAAACTGACCAGGCGGCCAGCAGAAGCCGATTCGCGTGGTCTTGAGAGCCTTTCAAACGTGTCCACTCCGCCATGTCGAGCAAGCGTCCGACCAAAGCATCAGTATCAAGCGGTTGACGAGCGCTCTCAGCGCTCGGTCTGTGGCCATTCCCCGTAACGAGCCTGAACGGGACGATCGCCATGGCTTGCTCCATTCAATATTGTTAGCTCAAACCAGTCCGAAGTTCTGGTCTTGCTAAATTCCGCGCCGGATAGCACTCGCCAAGCGGTCAGCGAGCCCATGCCGCGCTCCCCCAGCCGAACTATGCGCGCGTTTGCCGGCGCTTTTCGAAGATCGCGCCGGCCCTAAATCGGGCAGGCACTGTACGGCCGTGCGCCACATTCGGGTCAGCCCGGCAACCCTGGGGCAGCGCCCAGGGCCGAACCGTGACGATCGCGAGTCTACGCAGAGAGCGCCATTGCCCCGTAATCCGGATAGTCCGACATGGCGTCAACCGCCGTAATGGCTCTGGCGGCGGCCGGGCTGGTCCAGAGCTTGCCGCCATCGGTGACGAAGTCCCAGATAGCGGGCTGGTCGCGCTGCACGTGGCCCAGGAAGGCTTCCAGGCTGGTGAAGGACGGCTGACGCTTGCCGTGGTGTTCCACCAACGGTCCGACCGCCTCGAAGTGCATTGCCGTCGACCTCAGCAGGCGCAACAGCGTCGGCTCCATCAGGGCGCACCAATGCGTCAGACCCAGTTCGCCGCTGAGCTGAACGAGACCTCGGACGAGGCTGAGGCGCAAAAGGCCCTGGGCCGCCGGACTTCCGATCCGAAGGTCCTTCGATATTGCAAATCGTGATATTTCGGCGACGTCGGGCAGCGACGCGCGGCTCAGGAAGCTCCAATCGCACACCCTTTGCAACGGGAAGCTATCATCCGGCGCGGCGGGATACATCAGCACTAGCCGGACGGTACCAATTACAATCCCGCTTTCCCGATGGCGCAAGACAACATGACGGGAACGGTGATCGAAATCATCGGTCTCGATACCGCCTTCAGACGCCTCGTAATTGCGCTCCAGGCAATAGACCTGGTAGCGCAACCGGTACGCCTCGCGGACCAGATCTGGTCGGTCATCCGTTTCAATAGAAAACTCACTTTTCACGGCGGCGATTGCTGCCGTCATCGTGTTTGACTGCATTTTGATCCCCGATATTTTTAGGATTGGTGTTACCTGCTCTGACGCGTTTACGACGTAAAGATCTTTCCTAACGCCCCGGAACTGCCAGACGGACTTGGGAAATGGGTCATGGATAAGGCAGTCTCTCAGAGGTCATCGTTCTTGGTCTATAGTAGAGTGTTTCGAGAGCGGGCAGCTCTTCAACCTCGCGGGCCGCGCTTTTCGGCGCGAAACACGGAGGAAAGAAGCGCATCCCAACGGGCAGGACGGCTTGCAGCGAGATCGAACGACCCCGGCGCACGTCGAGACCATGGCGGCATGGTCTACGGTTGTCAATAAATAAAATTGAGTAGCTACACATAAACGTTTAATGTAAATGCAAAGTTTGAAAGTCTGGCTGTAAACAAAATCTTGGAAGTATTTGGTTTTTTTCGCCATATTGTCTGGCGGAGGCGCATTTTCCTGGAATGGCGTGGGGCTCTGGCCCCTAAAATGACCGAGTGTCTTATTTTTAGGCCCCGCGCAATTGCGTGACCGGGATCTGACCCCACCGGACCCTCTTCGGTTCAACCAAATGAAGAATCTTGCTGGCCAGCCTGCGGGCGGCGCCGGCTGCCGAACGGCGAAATCCGGGTGCCGAGTCGCGATTAAGCTGCAACCCTGAATTTGCGGCCCCTCGGGGGAGAAGGGCTGGTTGGCGCATGCTCGCGACGGCCAGCATGCGCCTGAAGGCCCAGACCGAAGGGCGCACGGTACGCTCCGACGGCAGGCGGCGCCATCGGGGACGTCGTGCAGCTTGTTCTCAATGCCCCAATGCTCGCGCGACAACGCCAGCAGGCGTTCCGCTCCGCCTTATCGGCGGGAAGGCTGGTGATGGCGCAGCCCGCCTCGGGCACGAAACGCTCGCGGGTGAGTCGGCAGACCTGAACCAGATCGGGCCAGAACGGACCAAGATGCTCGCCCAGTGTGGCGGTGACGTTCAGCCGGCGCGTCTCCGGCCATGGTCTTTCTCGACCGTTTGCGTCCGCCGGACATCAGGCGGCGGCGACCATGCCATAGGGGGAAGGACTCCGGCCGGCCGCCGTGATCCTGTGTGCGCGCGGCAAGCTTTCCACGCTGGGGTCGGCCTGACGCGGGGGGCGCCCGGGCATCAGACCATCCGATGCTCCAGATTGACGATGTCGCGATAGGGGATCACGCCCACGATCATGCCTGCGTCGTCAACGATCGGAAGGGCGCGAAAACTATAGCGCGCGAAAAGCTTCGCCGCATCCTTAACCGTGTCCGCCGGGTGCAGCGTGACGACGTTGGTGCTCATCAAGTCTGACAGCCGATCCTCCGGCGCCGATTCCAGCACCTCTCGCAGATCGATGACGCCGAGCAGCCGCCGTCCGCCGTCGACCACGTAGATATACATCCCAAGATCCGACTCCTTGGAGACCTCCCGGTATTCCGAAAGCACCCGTGCGATCGTGGCTTCCGGCGGAAAGGCGACGAACAGCGCTGTTGCAAAGTCGGTGATCTTGTCGTCGTGGTGCCGGATCAGGCGACGGATCTTCTCACGATCCTCGGGATCGGTCAGCGCCAGGATGCCATCCACGTCCCGCTCCGGCAGCGCCGCGAGCGTGTCGGCGGCCTGTGCCGGCGTCATCTCGTCGATCAGCTCCGCCGCACGCTCTACCGGCAATGAGGAGATCAGCGCACGCTGCACGCGAGGTTCGACCTCTTCCAGCGTGTCCGATGCCTGCTCGGTCTCAAGCTGGCTGAACACCGCCATGCGCTCGTTGTGGTCCAGCTCTTCCAGAATGTCCGCGAGATCCACGGGATGAATCTCGGGCAGTTTCGCCTTCAGCACGTTGAGCTTCACCGCACCGGAGAAACTGCCCATGTCCTTCGGCAGCCGCTGCACATAGGTCCAGGGAATCGTGTCGTCCCGAAGTCTCGCCGCCAGGCCACGCACGAACGCGGCCAGCCCGCGCAGCCCGATTCGGCGCAGGAACGCGACGCGCGAGCAATCGACGTCGGTGGCGTAGAGCCGGCCGCCGCGCAGCGATAGCTTGATGTCGTAGACGACCTCTACCTCGTCGTCGTCACAGTCCAGGACCTTCTTGTCGAGCAGGTGGTCCTTCAGACAGACCTGCCCTTCCTCCGGCTCGCCCTCGTAGGGCTCGGGGGCCTCGATCTCCAGGATCACCGACCGGTTGCCGATCTCGCCCACCTTCGCCCAGGGCACCATCAGCGAGCTGTGGCCGAACCGGCGTGTGATCAGCAGATGCGTCACCTCGGGAAACGGTTCCGTCTCGGTGGCAACGAGTTCCGCCAGTTTGCCGATGCGCCGGCCGCCCGCGATCGCCTTGAGCCCGATCAGATCGTTCAGCAGGAACGTCTTCGGTGCGCCATTCTCCGTTGCCATCAGCCGGCCACCGTGATGACGAACTTGTAGACGAGCAGCCCGACCAGAACGAGCAGGTAGATCCGTAGCGACAGCAGCGCCAGGCGAACCGTTCCCGACATCTCGATGCGCGGGGTGGCGTAGCGGCGGTTGATCGAGCGGATTTTTGCGATGAACTCGGCGATCATCCCGCGAATGGTGTGTGCGAGTGTCAACATGGGACCTCCTGCGCGCTCAGCCGAACATCGAGGGAAACAGGGTGCTCAGGCCGTAGAGCGTGGACAAGACGATGATGACCGCGACGATGCCGCCGTTCACCAGGTTTTCCCACAGCTTGTTGGTGCGCTCACCCATGGTGCGGCGGTCGTTGAGCAGCAAAATCAGAAACACCAGCGCTGCCGGCAGCAGGGTCACCGCGACGACCTGCACGAACAGGGTGATCAACACCAGCGGTGCGCCTGGGATCAGCACCACCAGGCCGGCGCTGATCAGGGCGATGAAGTAGCAGGCGTAGAACCAGGGCGCCTCGCGGATCTTGGTGTTGAGCGAATGAGCCCAGCCGAACACCTCGCCGAACGCCCAGGAGCTGGCGAGCGAGATGCAGATCGCGCCGAGCAGGCCAGCATCAAACAGACCGATCGCCATCATCGCCCCGGCGTACGGCGAGTGTTGCATCACCATCCGCGCCGCCACCGCGGCGTCATTGACGTCCGCCCCGTGCAGCACGGTGCCGGTCAGGATCACGATGGCCACCGCGACCAGCACCGTGAACACCGCGCCCACCAGCGTGTCCACGCGGCCCCACGGAATGTCCTTCTCCTTGAGCCCCTTGTCCACCACCGAGGACTGCTGAA
>Ga0182012_10006346_pt1 | contig 12082 bp, 9 predicted proteins | sample 612S2SmetaG_FD_120486 | JGI IMG/M metagenome (GOLD analysis project Ga0182012, IMG submission 120486) | Permafrost microbial communities from Stordalen Mire, Sweden - 612S2S metaG | ecosystem: Environmental > Terrestrial > Soil > Wetlands > Permafrost | place: Sweden: Stordalen | collected...
CCCCCCGCCGGCGGACGACGGTTGGAAAATAACCTCACGCAGGGGGTGAAAAGACCGCCACCGGCCTCCCGCAGCTCAAATCATCTCTTTTTTCAACCGCTCGACCTCACGGGTGATCATTTCGGACACCCGACTTTTGGCTTGATACACCTGATTGACCGTGACGCCGAGGGCTTTGGCCACCCGAACCGCCTCCCACTCTTTGTTCACGTAAAAATCAAAGATTTGGTATTGCTTGGGATCCAAGCAACGCCGGGCTTTGGTCACCGCCACCGCGAGGAGGTTTTTTTCCCATTCCGCGTCCCAGATTTTCTCGAGATCGGGCATCATGACCTCGGTGGTGCCCGGGTGATGGAGGTGGTCATGCAGGGCGTCATCGCCGGACTCATGGGAACTCGCCGCCGGGAGACGTTTGCGGAGTTGATCGGCGATGCGCCAGCGGGTCATGTTGAGCAGCCAGATTTTAAAGGAGCCAATGGCCGGATCATATTTGAAGGCGGGCATGTTCCGGGCCACGGAAATCATGGTTTCCTGCACCACCTCCTCGGCCTCCACTTTGGTCAGCCGGTGCCGGACCGCCACACCATAGATGAGATGCCAGTAAGTCTCAAAAAACTCCTGCCAACTTGCCTGATCACGCCAGTTTTTGAGGCGCTGGATCAGCGAGGCCCGCGTGGGAATCAATTCCTCTGGCAATTCGACCATGTTTCAAGTAATGCGGTTTCGCCGGATCATTTGCAAACACAAATTAGCCGGTCCCCCCCAAAAATACAGCAGATTATTTAAATTTAGCGTGACGTCGGCCGGATTTTGATTAAAGATTGCCGTGGCAGCGGGTGGAGCTAAATTTTACGCAATAATTGCCGATAGTAACCCCCCGGGGACGGACGGACCGGGCGTTGGGAATCACCAGATTTGAAGATGAGCTGCCTTAAACTGGCGTTGTGGGCTGCGATTTGCCTCATGTTCGCGGCGGGCACGGGTATTGCCCCGGCCCAGCCCGCTCCGACCGTGCCAGACACCAAGGGCATCCGCATCGTGCTGATTCAAGGCACCGTCGAGGTGCTGCCCGCCCACCAAACGGTCTGGCGTCCGGCGGCGGCCAACCAACTCATGGCGCCCCTGGATCGGATTCACACCGCCGGCAACAGCCGCGTGGCCCTCCGCTGGACCGATCAAAGCATCATCTCCTTTGGCCCCTCGAGCGAATTGGAAATTCTACCGCCCGAGACGGCGGAGGATGAGGCGGGTTTGCACCTCCTGCGCGGGCTCACTTCCTTTTTTCATCGCGACCAGCCCGGGCGCATCCGCATCATCACCTGCGGGGCGGTGGCCGGGGTGGAAGGCACCGAATTCGTGCTGGCCGTGGATGACGCCGACCGCACCACCCTCTCCGTCATTGATGGCCGGGTGAAGTTTGGCAATGACCAGGCCACGCTCCTGCTCACCAACACGGAACAAGCCACCGTCGAATTGGGCCGGCCCCCGGTGCGCACGGCCGGCTTCATCGCCAACAACCTGCTGCAATGGTGCTTTTATTACCCCGCCGTATTGGACCCGGCGGAACTGCCGCTCACGGCGGACGAAACCAACGCCCTGGCCGCCCCGCTCGCGGCTTACCGGGCGGGGGATTTGCTGACGGCGCTGGCAAAATACCCCGCCGACCGGCCGGATTCGGATGCGGAGAAGCTGTTCCACGCCGCACTGCTGCTGGCCGTCGGGGAGGTGCCGGAGACGGAGGCCATTCTGGCCGCCCTGCCGGCGAATTCCGACCGCACCGAACGCCTTGCCGGCGCCCTGCACCAGCTCATTGCCGCCGTCAAACGGCAACCCGCCGCCACCACCGCCGATCCGAAACTGGCGTCCGAATTCCTCGCCGACTCCTATTTTGAACAATCCCGGGCCGTTCGCGAAACTTCCCTGGAAAGTGCGCTGCACCTCGCCCGGCGGGCCACCCAGGTTTCCCCCGACTTTGGCTTTGCCTGGGAGCGGTTGGCCGAGTTGGAATTCAGTTTCGGGCGGACGGATGAGGCCTTGGCGGCGTTGGACCACAGCCTCGCCCTGGCCCCGCAGAACGCCCAGGCGCTGGCCCTGAAGGGGTTTGTGCTGAGCCAGGCCAACGATCCACGGGCGGCGCGCGTCTGGTTCGATCGCGCCGTGGCCGCCGATGCCGCGCTGGGCAACGCCTGGCTGGGACGCGGCTTGGTCCGCATCCACTTGGGCGATACCCCGGGTGGCCGCGAGGATTTGTTGGTGGCCGCCGCCCTCGAACCCCAGCGCGCCGAACTGCGCAGTTATCTGGGCAAGGCTTACACCGCCACCGGCGACGACGCCCATGCCGCGAAGGAACTCGCCCAAGCCAAACGGCTGGACCCGAACGATCCCACCGCCTGGCTGTATTCCGCGCTGCTGCACCAGCAGAACAGCGAGATTAACGACGCCATCCGCGATTTGGAAAAATCCCAGGCTCTGAACGACAACCGCAGCGTTTATCGCTCCCAAATGCTGCTGGATCAGGACAGCGCGGTGCGCAGCGCCAATCTGGCCGGCATTTATCAAGATGCCGGGATGCTCGACACGAGCGTCAACGAGGCCGGAAGGGCCGTCAGTTCCGACTACGCCAACTATTCCGCCCATCTCTTTCTGGCCAGCAGCTACGAACAATTGCGCTCGCCCGATTGGAGCAATCTGCGCTACGACACCCCTTCCAGCGACGAGTATTGGATCGCCAACCTGCTGGCTCCCACCGGGGCCGGCTGGCTGACCTCCACCATTGCGGAACAGCCCTATGCCCGGCTCTTCGATCAAAACCGGTTTGGCATGGCCTCGGACACCACTTATTTGAGCCGGGGGGCGTGGACCCAGTACGACAATGCCTACTACACGTCTGACAAATTCAGTTTCAACTTCGGAACTTCCTACCTGACCGACCCCGGCCAGCGGCCCAATGAGGACTTCGAACAGCGTGAATTTGACATCAACCTCAAAGGGCAAATCTCCCCCAAGGACAGTCTTTTTGGAACCATACAACTGGGCTACGCTGATTCCGGGGATGTCAACGAGTATTACAAGCCAGCCGACGCCTCGCCAGGGCTTCGCAACAACCAAACCCAGCAGCCGAATCTGTTTTTAGGTTACCACCACGAATGGAATCCGGGTGTACAAACGTTGTTCCTGGCCTCGCGGCAGGTTGCCGATCAGTCGGAATACCTCCCCAATGTTGGACAATATGTCGGGACGGTGAGTGGCGGCAGCTTCCGTTCCGTCAGTTATTTTAATAGTCCAGACAACATAGACCTTCACCCCAAAGAATATTCCACCGAACTTCAACAAATTTGGGAGCAGGAGAACCATACGACTATCATTGGATCGCGATACGACTGGGGGAGTGTCGGTTATGGGAATTCAGATTTGATAAGCGGCAACTATGCGAACTTATTTAGCCTCAACTCAACTTACCTGCTGACCCAGAATTTCACCTTGGATTATCATCATTTCAGCCTTTATGGCTATCATACTTGGCAAATCGCCGATCCCTTCTCCATTACCGTTGGATTGAGCTACGATTTGCTGCATCAGCCGGCGGATGTATCCACCCCGCCTTTTGTTGATCAGGAAAAAACCAAGGCCCAAATCTCGCCCAAAGCGGGATTCGTCTGGACTCCCGCCGCCGGCACGGTGCTTCGGGCGGCCTATACCCGTTCGCAGGCTGATTTTGTTGGCGCTCAAGACAATCAACTGGAACCGACCGAAGTCGCCGGGTTCAACCAGGCTTTCCGCAGCCTGATTCCTGAATCCGTGGGGGTGGGCAGCAGCGGTTCCCGTTTTGACGCTTTTAACGCCTCCCTCGAACAAAAATTCCCCACCGGAACCTATTTGATCATCTCGGCCGATGCTTTATATTCCAAGCTTTCCGAGGTTCAAGGCGCCTTTGTCTTTTTGTCCGACTCTCCGCTGGGTTTTCCCACTTTTCCCTTGGGCTTGAATCAATCGCTGTATTATCGCGAACGAACTGCGGCCCTGCGGGTGGATCAATTGCTAGGGCAACAATGGACGGTCGGGGCAAAATACAGTCTTTCTCAAGCCAATCTGAACAGCAGCTACCCCCAAATTCCCGCCAATCTCGCCCCGAACGAATATAGTGCGCCCTTTCGGCAACATGAAAGCCTGGATAGCGTGTTGCAAACGGTGAACCTGCACGCCAACTGGAACCATCCATCCGGATGGTTTTCCACCCTTGAAGGGAACTGGTATCATCAAAGCAATTCCGGTTTCTCGCCCGCCGAACCGGGCGATGATTTTTGGCAGCTCAACGCTTATGCCGGCTACCGCTTCTGTCACCGGAAGGTGGAATTAACCCTGGGGGTGCTGAACCTCACGGATCAAAATTACGCGTTGGAGCCATTGAACCTATACAATGAAATGGCCCGTAGCCGGACCTTCTTGGCCCGGCTATTGATCAGCTTTTGACGCAGGATCACCGCCGCGTGATCGCTGTTTTCGGTGGAATGGGAAAGGAACGGATACGTATGATCATCGCGGTGATTTATCCGTGTACGGCGACGCGTTCGGTTGTCGCGGAGTGTCCTGTACTGCGGTAGTCCTCTACCGCTCTTGTCCCGCCGTAGCTTTAGCGAAGGCGGATTTGCGGTCCAACGCCCGAACCATCCGAAAGCATCGCCTCCTCTGCGCCTCACCCAGGGAACGTTTCCTCCTAAAGCAGCACCCGCCAGGCGTCCCTGTTCTTAAGAAACATCTTCGGAACATATTGATTGGTAGCCAGTTGCGTTCAGGGCCAAAGGCCCGACTTTATACCAGCCTGGGGCCCTCGCCCCAGGTTCCAGGCCCAACGAATAACCAAGGGCTGAAAGCCCGATCCAATGCCTCAGTCGCCCGTCTGAGGAAAGTTTCTCCCCAAATCAGCTCCCGCCGGGCGTCCCTGCTCTGCGGTTCGGCCCATCCTGTGCAAAAATGCATCTTTATGCTATAAACTATTGACAAAAAGCGTAATAGTGCGTATTGTGAATCTGAAGATGGCGAATGAACGCATCAGCCTCATCTTGGAAATGGCGGCCGACGGTTTGGCCGCGCGCTACCACCCTGTTGATCTTTGACATGTTGTGTTGAAACGGGGTCCGAACCCTGGCTTGGCTACGGCGGAATAACGGGAACGGGGAATTTAAACCACGGAGGCACAAAGGACACCGGGGAAAACCGGGGGCTTGGATCCCTTTTTCTCTCTGTGCTCTCTGTGCCTGTGGTGGATTTCCCCCGTTCCCGCCTTCCGCCTTGGACTTTCGGTTTCAGCCCGGCCCCGTCCAACCCGGTCAAGGTCGGTCAAGGTCAGTCAAGGTCAAGCTTGCCCAACCGCCGGCATCCCCGCCCCGCGCCTCACGCCCCAAGCCTCGCGCCTTCTCGGGTCAAGCCCAGTCAAGGTCGGCCTTCGGCCCGGCACCCCGGACCCAAGACCCAAGCCCCCAGACCCCAGACCCCAGACCCCAGACCCAAAACCCCAGACCCAAAACCCCAGACCCAAGCCCCCAGACCCCAGACCCAAGACCCGAAAACCGGGTCAGTCAAACCTTTCGCGGCCGTGCGGTCAGCCACCCTGCGGCAACCCGCCCGGCCGACGTAAATCACCCCGGCCCTTTGACTCAGGCAACCCGCCCTGACCTCGGCTGCCAAACCAGCGCGAAACCAGTTTGAAACCAAGCAAAAAAACCCCAGAATCCAGGTTAATCCAACCGATACGAGCATAAGTTTTTAGCCTCCGGTTTGGCCCTCGCGGAGCGACGTTTGCCCCGGTGGCTGGCCCCGGCGCACCGGGCCAAGCCCGGGTGGATTCCACCGAAAACAGCGAAGAACCCGGAAAACTGATGCAAGCAATTAAAATGCAACTGCTTGCATCAGTCGTTGCTCAAGGGCAGCCAAGCCATCCTTATGGCAGCGCACCAAGTCTTATTGGCCGGGTGTAGGCACTGGCTTTTGCCATCGATTCACTGCCAAGTGATCCGCAGGACCAACGGACCGTTGGTCGGTGCGGGACTGCTCACGACATATAATTTTAATTGGAAGCAGTCTCCATTGGTCACCGGAAACGAAACGCTGGTGTTGGCGCACCAAGTCATCAAATCACATCGGCGCATGACCGAGGTCACGGAGGCATACGGGGCGGGAAAGCCCGAAACGTCAGTCAAGATGGCGTTGGTGGTGCCTGCGGGCGGAGTGATCCAGCATCCCCCAAGACTGTTGGTCATGATGGCGAATCCGGTGAATGTCCCGGGGCAATCCGTCCCCTGACCACCCCCCCCGAAAGTGGCGGGAATATTCTCGATGGTTAGCATGCCAAAGGAGGCCCAACACCCGACGAAGGCCAGGGCAATAACGATGGAAGTGCGCTTGAGTTTAGGTAGTATTTTCATGGTTTAGTTATGTTATGGTTTTTATTTTGGCTGTAAAACCCGAATTTGTCGTCTTGCAATGTCCCCCCCCCGACGACAACTTCGCATTTTACCGCTACCCATACTAATACGTGGCAAAAATGCCGTTCTGCCAAAAATCTTCATTTTTCTTTAAAAAAGTTTTATCCCCCCCCCTTTTTTTCCAAATTCAGGTTCAAACCACGCCTGGCGGAGGTGGGCCGCCCTGATCCATGGCTTGCAGCACCGCCGCCAGCGCCCCGCCCATTTCGGCGGCGGTGGCATAGCGGTCGGCCGGCGTGGGCTGGCAGGCCTTCAAAATGACGTCGTTCAAGGGGAGAAATTCCGGCGGCTCCTCGGAACTCACCAGGGTGGTGGCCACTTCGGGAAACAACCCCGGCTGACGACCGGTGCTGACCACATAAAGGACCATGCCCAGCGCATAAATATCCGCCGCCACGGTGCCGGGCCGTTCCGGCAGGGGCGGCATGTAGCCCGGCGTGCCCACCAGCGTCCGTTCCAGATCCCCCGGGCGGATGTCGGTGATCAGCCCCAAATCCGCCAGTTTGGGCCGGCCATTCACAAAAATGATGTTTTGCGGCTTGATGTCCCGGTGGGTGATGCCGTTTTGATGGAGAAAATCAATGGCCTGGCACAGGGTCACGCCGATGCTCAGACAATCCCGGACGGGCAGCCGCCGGGCCCGCAGGGCGGCCCGCACGCTCACCAAATCGCGTGGCCGGTAACCGGCCGGTGCGCGCTCCCAGCCCGGCTCCAACGCATCGCCCAACTCCATCGCATAATAAAAACAACCGGCTTTCGGCTCGCTCACAAAATCCACCTGCAACAGGCCGGGATGTTTGTTGGCCATGGCTTGATACCTTTGGACGCCTTGGTATTCCCGTTCATAGGGCGCCGGATCGCCGTCAAATTTAGCCAGGTAAATGACCTTCAACGCCCGCCACTGCCCGGCCCGGTTGCGGGCCAGCCAGACTTTGCCATACGCGCCCTCGGCAAAGGGCGGGGGAACCAATTTGTAGCCCGGGGTATCCGGGACGGGCTCCAACTCCTCCCGCAGGGCGGGGTCCGGCGCCCGGCGAACGCCCGAGACCAGCGTCCAAGCCAGTCCGCAGGGGATTTGGCCGCCGACAATCACCACCCAGGGGAACCAGTAGTTCGTGTAAAAGCTCAGCCCGATGGCCGCCAGCACCACGACGGGTGCCAGTCCCGCCGCCACCAGACAGGCCGTCCGTCGGCGCAACCGGCACAAGCCGCCGCCCAAAAGCAGGCCCGCCACCGTCAACCCCAGCAGTTCCAAAGCCGCAGGCGGCCGCCGGAGCGAATCGTGGTTCACCAGGTTGAGGAACGTGGCCAGGAGGATTTCCACTCCCCCGGACGCCTCGCCCGTCCAACCAGTGTAGGGCGTCCGAAATTTGTCCGGATCGCCATTGGGCAGGGAAGTTTCCGGCTGTGTGCCAATAAACACCACCCGGTTGCGAAAATAATCCTTCGGTTGGGTGAGGGCATAGCGGTAACTCATGCGCACCCAATGCCCCGTTTGACCATAATAGCGCACCCAGCGCTCCTGCGGTTCGTCACTTAAGTGCGCGCCCGCCAGGCGGGCGGCCGTCCACGGCAGACTCGGATACGGTCCCGGCGAGGGAAACGGCCATTGCCGGCGCACAACCCCGTCCAAATCCGGGTCCAGCCGGGCCACGCCCCAATTGGTTCCGGTGGCCTGCAAAAACAGTTCGGCCGGCAGGGTGGGTTGCACTCCGGCAAATTCCGGATGGAGCAACTGGGCTTGATCCGCCATCAGGACCATTTTGTGCAGCCGGCCCATGGCGGCGGCCAAGTCACGATCTTTGACGGGATCACGCAATTGGTGAAAAAACGAATCCATCACCACCAGGGCGCAGCCGTCATCGGCCAGCCGGTTGAGCAATTCGGCGTGCAACGCCCGGTCCCAGGGCTGCCCGCGGGTCTGGTGGTATTGATCAAAATCGTCGTTATCCATCAGGATCAGGGTGACCGGGTTGGTCAGGGTCAACGCCGGGGAACCGAAACGGAACAGATTGTCATAGCTGGCATTCACCCAGGGTTCACCCGGCGGCGTGCCCCACAGAATCAAGCCGCAAAGGACCGTCCCCATCGCCCCCAAAAGGGAGACGAGGATGGCCTTTTTTTTGACGGCTCGGTCGGTCACAAGCGACGCGCCCCAGTATGGCAAAACGGCGACCAAACAACAAATCTCCGTTTGCACCCCCGTGGGTGGGGCAACCTGGAACCCAACCTATTCTTGTCCGGCCCACGCCAAATTTGACAAATGCCCCGTTATGGACAATTCTACCCCCATGAAATTCATCGCTTTGATCGCCGCCATTTTCATCCTGCAAACGGTCCTGGCCCGGGCCGAATCCCTCTACGACATTAAAATCAAGGATATTGACGGCCACGACACGTCGCTGGCCCCGTATAAGGGCCAGGTGCTGCTCATCGTCAATGTTGCCTCCCACTGCGGCTTCACCCCGCAGTATAAAGCCTTGGAAGCCGCCTACCAGACCAACAAAGACAAGGGTTTGACCATCCTGGGCTTCCCCTGCAACCAGTTCGGCGGTCAGGAACCGGGCAGCAACGAGGAAATCAAGCAATTCTGCACCAGCAAGTATGAGGTCACCTTCCCGCTCTTTGACAAAATCGAGGTCAATGGCGCCAACCGCAGTCCCCTCTATGTCGCCTTGGCGGGGGTGGAATCCCCGTTTCCCGGCAATATTCGCTGGAACTTCACCAAATTTCTCATCGGCCGCGACGGCAAGATACTCCAGCGCTTTGATTCCAAGGTGAAGCCCGATTCACCCGAGATCACCCAAGCCATCGCCGCCGCCCTGGCGGCCAAGTAATCGGCGGACCACGATTGGATCAACCGGCGTGTGTCGGATGCCGTTGTCAAGGTCACGCTTGCGTGGCTTCACCCCGCCGTTCACGGAGAGTTGAAGTTGTCCGCGTAATCGTCCATTATCGGATTATGTTTACGCGCATCCAGACCCGTTCGTTCCGCTGCCTCAAGTCGGTGGACCAGACGCTGGGTCCATTCCGAGCGCTGGTCGGTCCCAACGCCAGCGGCAAAACAACCTTTCTGGATGTCATCGGATTTCTGGGTGATTTGGTGCGAAATCGCGGGGATGTCCTGGAAATTGTCCGGCTGCGGAGCAGCAGTTTTGAGAAGTTATTGTGGATGGGCCTGGGCCATTCGTTTCAACTTGCGGTGGAGGCGGAAATCCCGGAAGCCGAGCGCAAGGCGATGTCCGAAGACAAGCAGCGGTTTACCCACGTTCGTTACGAAGTTCAGGTGGGACTTGAGCCCGGCACCAATGAGATTGGCTTGGATTATGAAAATCTCTGGCTTAAAGAGCCGGCTAAAGACGATAAACACTTGCTTCAGGACTTGTTCTTGTTTCCCGCATTACAGCCGGAAGGTCCCCCCATCATCAGCCGGTCACAAAAGGGGCAAAAGTCCGCCTTGAGTAAAGTGCCCGGAAGGAATGACAATTATTACCCGGAAGGCCGCGATTCCTACACCCCCTCCTTCAAACTGGGCCGCGGGAAGTCAGCCCTGGCAAACCTCCCGGCCGACACAAAAAGTTTTCCCGTCAGCACCTGGTTCCGAAATCTGCTGGAAAAAGGAGTGCAACCGTTTGTTTTGAACAGTCAGTTGATTCGACAACCCAGTCCGCCCGGATTAGGCCGGCGTTTTCAGACGAATGGGTCAAACCTGCCCTGGGTGGTGGCGGAGTTGCGGAAGGATCAAAAACGCTTTCGCGCCTGGCTCGATCATGTGCGCACCGCGCTGGAAGACATCAAAGATGTGGACACGGTTGAGCGGCCCGAAGATAAACATCGCTATTTGGTCATCGAATACATGAACGGAGCCAAAGTGCCTTCCTGGCTGGCGTCTGATGGCACGCTACGGTTGTTAACATTGACGATCCCGGCCTATTTGCCCGACCTTGAAGGGACGTTCCTGATTGAAGAGCCGGAAAACGGCATCCATCCGCGTGCCATTGAGACGGTGCTGCAATCTTTGTCGTCCATTTATAACAGTCAGGTGTTGCTGGCCACGCACAGCCCCGTGGCGTTGAACCTGCTTGAGCCGCGGGACGTCCTTTGCTTTGCGAAAGATGAAAATGGCGCGACGGACATCATCTCCGGTGACCGCCATCCCGTGCTGCGGGAATGGAAGCAAGGCGAGCCGGATTTGGGCGTGCTTTTTGCCTCGGGAATTCTGAGTTGAGTCTTTACCATGAAAGATCTCGTGCTTCTGGTGGCGGATAAAAACGCGCAATACGCGCTCAAGGGCGCCTTGAGCCGACCGGCGGCACTGGGAATTCGCGCCATCAAATTTGAGTTCTACGTGCATTCCGGGCGGGATGGCGGCGCGCGCCGGACCGGACCGGAAATGCTGGCCTTGGAGCAGCGACGCTTCCAGCACGCTTTGTTGGTGCTGGATTTCGAGGGCTGCGGCACGGACTTGCCGACCGCGACGGATTTGGAAGCACAATTGGACGCACGGTTGTTCCGGCACTGGCAGGCGGCGGCCAAGTCCATTGTGATTGACCCGGAATTGGATGCATGGGTCTGGGGATCGGATAATGCGGTGGAAACAGTGATCGAATGGCCGACCGGCCCGAGTATCCGCCAGTGGTTGCGCCAGCAGGGTTTTACGTTCCAAGCCAACGAAAAACCAACGCGCCCGAAGGAGGCGCTCGAAGCCGCCCTCCGGATTCCCGCGTTGCCCCGCTCATCCGCCCTCTACCAAAGCATCGCCGAAAGAATCAGTCTGCGACACTGTCATGACCCGGCCTACATCCGATTACGAAAACAACTGATCGAATGGTTTCCCAAACCGGCCTGAGCCGGCGTCCGCTTACTTTTCCTGGCCCGTAAGCCCGCCTTTTTGCAGGGCGTCGAACACGTCCTTGTCGTTGAAATTACCGGTCACTTCAAATGACTTGGCCCCCTTGGCGGCGGTGTTACCGGTCACGCCGGGCACTTTACCGAGAATCTCGTTGACCGCCTTGACGCATTTCCCGCAGCAGAGGTGCAGCCCCTCGATTTTGATGGACGCCACGGTCTGGTTTTTCGCGCCGGTGTCGGCATTGATTTTAATGGCCGGATCGCTGCTCGTGCCGAAATAACCGGCCGCCACGAGGGCGTCCGCCCCTTTTTGCACGGTGGCCGTGTCCGGGCCGGTCAGGGTCACGGTACCCTCATCCTCATCGGCCTTGGCGGTCAAGCCCGACACGCCGGCTTCGGCGGCGGCCACGCCCTTGACACAGGAACCGCAGCAGAGGTGGACATTGCTGATGGTGACGGTGACATCCGCAGCGCGACCGGAGAGAGTGAGGGCCAGCGCCACGCCCAAAATTGCAATGGTTCGTTTCATAATATTGTCTTTGTAATGCTTGATGTGGTTGACGATACCCGGCAATGATAAACTCATTTTGCCAATTTTCAACCCAAATTTATACTTTGCGGTGGGGCGCAGTGCGTATGCATGAAGGGTTCAGGCGAGTTTAGGGTGACGGTTGGTGACAAAGGCGAAAGCCTTGGCCAGATTGTCTTCGCCCATGGCCGTTTGGAAGTCGGTGAACCAGAGCCAGCGG
>Ga0182012_10006347_pt1 | contig 12080 bp, 13 predicted proteins | sample 612S2SmetaG_FD_120486 | JGI IMG/M metagenome (GOLD analysis project Ga0182012, IMG submission 120486) | Permafrost microbial communities from Stordalen Mire, Sweden - 612S2S metaG | ecosystem: Environmental > Terrestrial > Soil > Wetlands > Permafrost | place: Sweden: Stordalen | collected...
CGGCAATGGGTCAGGAACGCCCGGCCCGACGCCGCCCGATACGGATTGGACTCGACTGTTTGAAATGAACTTCTTTGCCTCAGTGCGACTTACTGAATACTGCCTCCCGCACCTCCATGCCAATCCCTTGGGAGGCTCAATCCTCTACATCTCCTCGATCGCCGCTCTCGAAACTACGCCCGCGCCACTTCCGTATTCGGCCGCGAAAGCTGCTCTCACCAACTACGCCAAGAACCTCAGTCGCCATCTTGCGCCGCAGCGCATTCGCGTCAATACCATCGCTCCCGGCAACATATTTTTCGCTGGCGGCTCGTGGGAACTTCATTTAAACAATCGCCGCGATGCAGTGGAGGCGATGCTCCGGAACGAAGTGCCGCAACAACGATTCGGAAGCCCTGAGGATGTCGCTTCCTTAGCCGCCTACCTTTGCTCTTCGCACGCTTCCTTCTCAACCGGCGCCACGTACGTCGTGGATGGGGGCCAAACGCATTCCATTTGATGAACCTTCCGGAATATTGGAGTGACAATGCCACCTGACGGCACGCATCGAGTCTCAGAACTGTTCGACCTCACAGGGCGCGTCGCCATCGTAACCGGCGGCGCCGGACTGCTCGGCTACTATCACGGTGAAATTCTCGCGGCAGCTGGCGCACATGTTGTTCTGCTGGATCTGGAAACAGCGAATCCCGGCCTGCGCGCGGAGCAGATTCAAGAGGCGCATGGCCCGGAGTGCCTCGGAGTCTGCGCAGACATCACCAGCGAATCTTCTCTCCAGCAGGCCCGCGAAGAAATCCTCGCCAAATTCGGCCGTATCGACATTCTCATCAATAACGCCGCCAACAACCCAAAGGTCGAGGCCGTCGGCGGGGCCACCAGCCAAAGCTGGTCGCGCCTCGAAAACCTGCCGCTGCAGGTCTGGCATGACGACCTGAACGTCGGCCTTACCGGAGCATTTCTGTGCGCCCGCACATTCGGCGCGCCGATGGTGCGGCAGCAATCCGGCGTCATCGTGAACGTCGCTTCCGACCTCGCGCTGATAGCCCCCGACCAGCGCCTCTACCGCGTCGATGGCCTGCCGGAAGACCTCCAGCCCGTCAAGCTCGTCACCTACTCCGTCGTCAAGACTGCCCTTATTGGCCTCACACGCTACCTGGCCGGCTATTGGGCCAAGGACAACATCCGCGTCAACGCCATCTCCCCCGGCGGCGTCTTCAACGGCCAGCCGGAAGTCTTCCTGTCGCGTCTCCACCAGCTCATTCCGTTGGGCCGCATGGCCCGCAAGGACGAATATCAGGGCGCAATCCTCTTTCTCTGCTCAGACGCCAGCTCCTATATGACAGGAACCAACCTCGTAATTGATGGAGGACGTTCCTGTCTCTAGGACCGATGCTAACTACGGAATCGGCCCCATTCCCCGCGTGGAGGAGCTTGAGGAAGATCGGCCAGCTAATTTAGGTTGTAAACCGGTCTTTGAGCCGGAGGAATGGCGCCTCGAAAAAGCGGAAGCTGAGATAGGACAAGAGAAGGGTTCCCGCAAATGCCATGACAGCCACGACCAACCCCGGCAATGGGACTCTTAAACGCTCCACTGCGAACTCATAAGCAACATGCGGTATATCGTGAAAGACATAAAAGCCGTAGCTGATCTGACCAAGACGACGTAGCGGACGGGCCGTCAGAAACTTATACAACTCGCCTTGCGTGTTCAGCGAGAGCAGAATTAATATGCCCGCAAAGACGTCAATAAGACTGTAACCAATCGTCCCCAGTACCGGCGCTCCCGCGGCCGGGGTGTAGAGGTGATGAAACGCGAAATGGTACAACGTCTCGAAAATCAGAAAGCCTGTAACGAACGTCCAGAATGCTTTCGGCAATATCTTGAAAACGCGGGACGCCTCGGGGCCGCGTAGCATCAGCGCAAGAGCCCCTCCCAATAAGAGTGCGTCGGCTCGCAGGGGAGTGAAACGGTACAGGATGTCGGCCTTCAAATACGCTTCGGGGACCAGGTAAACGCACAGGATACGCGCGCCAAGACACAAGAGGCAGACCGCGAGGCACAGATTGCGCAGGCGAGCCCGGTCCTTAATGGCGAAGACGGCCAACGGCTATAGAAGGTAAAACTGCTCCTCCACACAAAGAGACCAGAAGTGCCCGAAGTAGAGGAAGAACGGGCTTTTGAAAGGGAGGGACGACCTCAGGTGGTCGAGCACGCCGGTGCCCTGCATCCAGTCGCCGAGCCAGATGAAGCGGCCATAGTTGCCCAGGTAGAGCGGCCAGAGAATCCACACCGGATGCCATATCCAATGGAAGATCGGCGTCAGCAGGAGGCCCACGATCAATAAGCCGTAGTAGAGGGGGAAAATACGCAAGGTGCGGCGTACATAGAAGTTGCGAAAGCGGTGTTGCGTGTTGCGGGTGTCATACAGGATTCCAGTGATCAGGAAGCCTGAGAGCACAAAGAACAGATCCACTCCCGCCCATCCTCACCGCAAAGCTGGGAAGGCGTCGAGGTAGTGGTTATCGAAGACCATCAACACAGCTACCGCCCGCAAACCGTCGAGCGCCGGATAGTAGCGGTTGTTCTCCGGTGGCGGAAGACCGGGGATCAGATTATCCCCCAGTATCCCCTCCTCCTGGCCACGCACTTGAGCGTCGGGAACAAGAGTTGCGGCTGCAGGCTTTTTCATTCTGCTGAGCTCGCGGTTGGTTCGCGGCGAAGCGTGAGATAGATGGGGTAATGGCCCTGTGCGGCTACGATCGTGTGCCCGATCCAGTTGCCCAGGTTCAGACGCTGCATCAAGGCGATCTTGGATTGAAGTCTGGATGCTGTAATGCCCATTTCAAACTGAAATGGCTGGGCCAAACGGTCCAGGAAGACTTCGCTCCCAACAGAAAGCAACTCGACGGGGTATTTCTTAGATATCTGCTTGACCGCACGCCTGCACCAGACCGGGTTGATCTCTGTCCTCAATGTGAGCGCATATGACGGATCGCGGCCCAACAGTCGGAGCCACGCAGGCAAGAGGGACTTCCACAGAATCGGCGGCTGCGGGACCATATAGTGGCCTTCAAAATACGAGAGGAAGTTCGGCATCTCAAAATGCAAAATACCGTTCGGCCGCAAAACCCTTACTGCCTCCTCCAGCACGGTCATCGGAGATTCGGTATGCTCCAGCACATTCGCCGAATAGACAATGTCAAAGGATGCATCCGCAAACGGGAGCTTTTCGCCTTTGACAGGAATGATTCGCTCGGGGTCGATGTCGTTAGCTGTGAACAGCTCCCTTGAAGCCGAAAAGGAGTCCCCAAAGCCTATGCCGTCCGGCTCCGTGCCGTAGCCGTCAACCTCACAGGACTTGATCCAGGTCGCCAGGTTGGTCCCGTAGCCGGATCCAATTTCCAACAGCTTCCTGCCGGCCAGCGGAGAGTAGCGCTCCAGCAGTCGAGCACGCTTGTGGGACTTGGCAAGATCAAGGTGATCGCTTGCGGAGTCCTTTGGCGCGGTTTGCGCAAACGCCGCGAAAAAGAGGCCCACGGATTTCTCAGCAGCAGCGCGGACCGATTCCGGAATAATAATCGACACTGCCGAAGCATCATTCATTTGCTAGAAGCAAGTATAGTATCAACGGCACTGTAAGGTGCGCCAAAATCGGGCGGCGTGCATGTTCTGCCGGGATGAGGCGCGCGCCCCGTTTGCCGTCTCGCCAAAGACCGGATGACTCCCTTGTGTCAGAGCCGCTCGAAGGCTTCTTTCCATTCTTGCCGCGTGAGGTGTTTCTTGCGAATATCATTGTGAGACCGCTGGGCGAGTAGATGCGGTCCAAAGCTCGCAGCATGGGAGTTCCAAGCCATGATTCGAAATGAAGCTTGTCCGATCTGCGGATCGACGACGGATTCCCTTCTTGATTTGAGTTTTGGCAAGAAGATGATGTTGCCTACAGAACCGGGGATCCGGTATTGCGCTTCGGATAACTTTCTATTCCTCACCGATTGCGACCAGAGCGCATACGACGAATATTACGCTTCAGTGGCAAATGACACCGTCCATGCTGAATTGTCGGGCAGCGGTCAGGCTTCGCCAATTTCCAAGCTTCAACGGAAGAAGCTCGTTGAAGCTTTGGGTGCCTTTTTCGATCAGCCCAGAAATGTGCTCGACTTTGGCTGCGGCGAGGGACAACTCCTTATGGAGCTTGGCGCTGCCTTTCCAGGATCTCGATTCCGGGGCTTCGATCCAGGGCCTGCGGCGAAGGTGGGGTCCAGGAGGGCCGCAGAGCGCGGACTCGAGAACCTAAAGATCGCAGGCTTCGCAGAGACTGCCGAAAACGGACCATTTGACCTCGTCATCTTATCGCACGTCTTGGAGCACCTCGTCGATTTTGATTTGCTTCAGTTCCTCCACGATCAACTGACTGCCGGTGGACTTATGTACATCGAAGTCCCGAATTCGCTTCGATACGAGGAACACGGCCGAGAGGAGTTTCTGTATTACTTCGACAGGCTGCACGTAAATCATTTCACGCCCCAATCGATAGCGAGATTGGCGAGCCCATTCGGCTTGGAGTATCTAGAACATTTTGAATACGCGTTCCCGTATCGAAGAAGTGGCGACTACCCTGCGCTAGGAGTGCTTCTTAGAGCGGGGGACGCCAGCCCAGCCATCTCCTCCTCCAGTATCCTCGAATCGGCCGCACGATATATCAAGCAGGAGGCGGCACGCGCAGAGGCAATTCGCGACAGGCTGTCCTCGTTCGAGGGTGTCCTCGTCTGGGGCACGGGCGACAACTTTCACAGGTCGGTCGGAAACGGAGGCCCGCTTTCAGGTCTTCGGAATATGGTCCTGCTGGATCGGCGGGAACAGGATGTCCTGATTGAAGGGAAAACCTACCGTACTATGGATCCTCTCGGGGGCGTTCGCGAGTTGCCATGGCCCGTCGCGGTAACAGTCTCCGAAGGGGCGGGGCTGATTCGTGACCAGGTCCATGCTGTGGCGCCCAACAGACAGGTGTTCTTCGTATAGGGCGATTGATTGTAATGGAGCAGGATTTAATCACTTATGACAGACCAAACCGTATCGCCGAAAACCATTTCGATCATGACCCCCTGCTACAACGAGCAGGACAATGTGCGCAACCTCTATAACCAGGTCCGCGCGGTGATGCTCGGCATCGGCAAATATCGCTACGAGCACATCTTCATCGACAACAGCTCTCAGGATGCGACGGTAGCCATTCTGCGGGAGATTGCGGCAGAAGATTTGAATGTAAAGATCATTGTGAACTCACGCAACTTCGGCCATATCCGCTCGCCCATGCATGCTTTTCTTCAGGCGCGCGGAGACGCTGTGATCGGCATTGTCGCCGACTTGCAGGACCCGCCCCCGATGATTGCCGACCTGATTCGCGAGTGGGAGAATGGCGCGTACTGTGTGCTGGGCGTCAAGCGCACCAGCGAGGAAAATTCGCTGATGTTCTGGCTGCGCAAGCAGTACTACAAAGTGGCTGACCGTCTTTCTTCGATTGAGACCATCCAGAACTTTACCGGCTTTGGACTATATGACCGCAAGGTCGTGGAGCTGGTGCGCTCCTTCGACGATCCGTATCCCTACTTTCGCGGCATGATCGCCGATATCGGCCTGCCCACGGTGAAGATTCTTTACGACCAGCCAGCGCGCAAGTTTGGCATTACCAAGAACAACTGGTACACGCTCTACGACATCGGCATGCTGGGGATCATCAATCACTCCAAAGTGCCGCTGCGACTGGCGGCGCTGGCGGGGTTTATTGGAGCGGGCATCACGTTTTTTGTCGCCGTGGTCTACCTGGTGCTCAAACTCGTATTCTGGTCAACCTTCAGCTTTGGCCTCGCTCCCATGTTGATCGGGATCTTCTTTGTTTCCTCGATGCAACTGCTGTTTCTTGGCATTCTGGGCGAGTATGTGGGAGCGATTTATACGCAGGTACAGAAGCGGCCTTACGCCGTGGAGTTGGACCGCGTGAACTTCGGGCATCCGCCGTCCCTGCCGAAACCCGATGCCGGTGACGAGGGCCCACAGCGGTGAGTGATTCCGAATCGCGAGCGGCGCAAATGAAGCGAGCCATAAGCGGACATATACCGCCGGGCCAGCTCCTGCGCTATCTGCTGGTGGGCGGTTGGAACACGGTCTTTGGCTATGTTTGCTTTTTCCTGATGAATAGCTGGCTGTCCAGGTTTGTCACGTGGTATCCCTACATTGTGGCGAGCCTATCCGCCAGCCTGATCAGCATCAGCGTCGCGTTTCTTGGGTATAAGTGGTTCGTTTTTCGCACCAGGGGCAACTATCTTCGCGAGTGGCTACGGACACTGACCGTTTACAGCGGAAGCGTGCTTATCGCCACGGTGGCATTGGCTCCGCTGGTGGGGTTGATCCGCCATGCGACTCGATACCAGACCCAGGCTCCGTACATCGCGGGCGCGCTGATTTCGGGCTTTATTGTGATCAGCAGCTTCCTGGGGCACAGAAATTTTTCGTTTCGCAAAGCAGCGCCAAAAAGCGTAGGCCCCGGGCCCTCAGCTACGGATGCGTGACAAGAACGAGCGGATCGTCTCTGCCATGTAGTCAAGCATAGGTTCGGTGAGGCCGGGATAGATGCCGATCCAGAAGACGCTCCTCATGATGTAGTCGGTGTTGGGCAGGTCGCCGACGACGCGATAGGTGGCTTCGGCATATGCGGGCTGGCGAAGCAGGTTTCCGCCGAAGAGCAGGCGGGTGGCAATCTTCTTGGACTCCAGCTCCTGGATGAGTTGGTCGCGCGTTAAGCCTGCGCTTTCGCGCACGCCGATGGGGAAGCCGAACCAGCTTGGATTACTGCCTGGCGTGGCTTCCGGCAGCATGAGTTGATGTTCGCAGGATTGGAGTTTCCAGCGCAGATAGTCGAAGTTATGCCGCCTCGCTGCGATAAAGCCGGGCAGCTTTTCCAGTTGCGCTACGCCGAGCGCGGCCTGCATGTCCGTCGGCTTCAGGTTATAGCCGATGTGCGAATAAGTGTACTTGTGATCGTAGCCGCAGGGCAGCGTTCCCAGTTGCCAGTCGAATCGCTTGCCGCAGGTGTTGTCTTTGCCGGGTTCGCACCAGCAGTCGCGGCCCCAGTCGCGGAAGGAGTCGGCGAGAACTTGCAGCTGGGGTGAGTTGGTCATCACCGCACCGCCTTCGCCCATGGTGATGTGGTGCGCAGGGTAGAAACTGAGCGTGGCCAGATCGCCGAATGTGCCAACCTTTTGCCCGTTGTATTCCGAGCCAAGCGCATCGCAGCAGTCCTCGACGACCCAAAGCTTGTGCTCGCGGGCGAAGCGCATCAGAGGATCGAGCTCGAAGGGATTGCCCAGCGTATGAGCGATCATGATAGCCCTGGTTCTGTCGCTCAATGCCCGTTCCAGGTGCGAGACGTCGATCTGAAGAGTGGGCAGCGTTACATCGACGAAGACCGGTACAAGATTGTTCTGGAGGATTGGGTTGATGGTGGTCGGGAAACCGGCGGCGACGGTGATGACTTCATCTCCGGGCCTCAAGCGGCGATCGCCGAGCTTGGGAGAAGTCAGACACGATAAGGCGACCAGGTTGGCTGAGGAGCCGGAGTTGACCAGCGATACGCTGCGCACGCCAACGAATCGAGCGAGCTTCTTCTCGAAGTCGCGAGCGAATCGTCCCGTGGTAAACCAGCCGTCGAGGGCAGACTCGACAACTGCCTGGATATCGGCGGCGTCGATGACTTTTCCAGAGACAGGGACGAACGATTCGCCGGCGGCAAAGGCCTTCGCGGGAAAGGCCTCGGCGTGATATTCCGCGGTTAGCTCCAGGATTTGTTGACGAAGTAGGTCCGCGCGGCCAACCATGGTAGAGGAACTCCCTTTTGCGCGCTCGGCACGCGTCCCGATCCGGTATGCTGTTGCTCGAATCATATCGTATCCTTCGTGCGGCAAGGGATTGGGCTGATTGGCAGATTTGAGGACTCGATGAAGGTAGTGATTCTGGCGGGCGGACTTGGCACTCGCATCAGCGAGGAGACCACGGTGCGCCCCAAGCCGATGGTGGATATCGGCGGCCATCCCGTCCTCTGGCACATTCTCAAGATGTATTCGCAGCATGGCATCTTCGACTTCGTGATCTGCCTCGGCTACCGCGGCTATATGATCAAGGAATATTTCGCCAACTACTTCCTGCACACCTCAGACGTGACCTTTCACATGCCGGAGAACCGCATGGAAGTTCACGGAAATACGACCGAACCGTGGCGGGTGACGCTAGTCGATACCGGAGAACGAACGGGAACCGGCGGCCGAATCAAGCGAGTTGCGGATTATGTTCGCAACGACGAACTGTTTTGCCTTACCTATGGCGACGGTGTTTCGGACGTGGACATCACGGCCTCGATTGCATTTCATCGCAGTCACGGCGGGCTCGCGACTCTGACCGCAGTTCAGCCTACGGCGCGGTTTGGACTGCTGGACATTGTGGACACGCAGGTTCAAACCTTTCGCGAGAAGGAAGTGGGAGACGGCGGTTGGGTCAATGGCGGGTTCTTCGTGCTGTCGCCGAAGGTACTTGACTACATTCCAGAAGATCCTACCTCGACATGGGAACGCGAACCATTGGAACAGCTCGCCACGCAGGGCCAGTTGCACGCCTACCGTCATCGCGGTTATTGGCAACCGATGGATACGATGCGCGATAAACAAATGCTGGACGAACTCTGGGCATCGGGGCGTGCGCCATGGAAGACCTGGTGACTCAGACCTGGCATGGCGTTCGCGTCTTCCTGACCGGGCACACCGGCTTCAAAGGCGGCTGGCTGGCGCTTTGGCTGGCGAGCAAAGGCGCCGTGGTACGCGGATACTCGCTCGATCCAACCGAAGCGAAGACAACTCCGGCTATCTTCCACGCGGCGCGGGTCTTTGAGTCTGTGGATGATCTGCGTAGCGATATTCTCGATCGCGACGCGCTGCTGAAAGCGATGCAGGAGTTTCGTCCCGACGTGGTGTTTCATCTGGCAGCACAAGCGCTGGTGCGCCTCTCGTATGCCGATCCACTGGGAACTTATGCGACCAATGTGATTGGCACGGCAAATGTGCTTGAGGCTATCCGCGGCATCGATTCGGTTCGCGCGGTGGTGGTGGTCACATCAGACAAGTGCTACGAAAACCGGGAGTGGCACTGGGGGTATCGCGAAAGCGATCCTCTTGGCGGATACGATCCATACAGCAGCAGCAAGGCATGCGCTGAGATTGTTTCTGCTGCGTACCGAAATTCGTTCTTCAATCGCGAGAGTTCTGGTGGCTCACGCGTACTGCTTGCGACGGCGCGAACCGGCAACGTGATCGGAGGCGGCGACTGGTCGCAGGATCGGCTTATTCCCGATCTCATACGAGGATTCCTTGCGTCCGAAACGGTCCTGATTCGGCGTCCCAAATCCGTCCGTCCCTGGCAACATGTGTTGGAGCCTTTAGCGGGATATCTCAGGTTGGCCCAGGGGCTACTCAAGGGCGAGGCGGAGCTTGCCGAGCCGTGGAATTTCGGCCCGTTCGATGAGGATGCATGGCCTGTCGATCAAATCGCAGATGCGATGACCGAGCGCTGGGGCAACGGGGCACGTTGGGCGATCGATGCAAACTCGTCGGTTCATGAGGCGGGGTACTTGAAACTTGATGCCAGCAAGGCTCGCGCGCGCTTGGGATGGCGGCCGTATCTGCACCTTGGCCACGCGCTTGAGTACACGAGCGACTGGTATCAGGCATGGAAGAGCGGCGCCGATATGCAGGTGTATTCCCTCCAGCAGATCGCGGCTTACGAGACGCTTATGTCTGGCCACGCACCTTCGTCGCCGATTCTCTGATTCGAAGTTCCGAACCGACTACGCTCTTCGCATTCCAATTCAGCAGGAGCAGGCCGGCGATGACCACGGCAACGCCGGCGTAAGCGGTCCAACCGATCGGTTCGTGGGCGAGCAATCCCCAGAAGAGTCCCCAGATGGGCAACAGGTAAGTGACGGCTACCACATGGGTGGCTGACACATGCGCCAGCAGATTGTAGTAGAGAAGGTAGGCGATGCCGCTGCCAGCCAAGCCGAGCGTGACGATGGCGGCGATAGACGAAACGCGGACCCCTGAAGGATGCGTACCTGCCAAAGCTATGGGAAGCAGCATGAGACTGGCCAGCGAGAGTTGCGTGGTGGCAAGGCCGATGGGGTCGATGCCTTTGAGCCGGGCTTTGGCGGCAACGGTGGCGATGGCGTAGCAAAGGGAGGCGAGGACGACCAGCGTGACCCCCAAGGCAAATCCTCGCTGCGCGGCGGTGCCGCTATCCGCGTCGCGCTGGCCTGAAACGACCGTCACCACACCGGCGAAGCTTAGGAAAACGCCGGCGATCATGCGTCCGGTGACGTGGCCTCTCTGCACGAGGAGACTGATGAGCAGGGTCCAGATAGGGGTGGTGGCATTGACTACGGAAGCAGTGCTGGAAGGGATGTGGCGTTCTCCCCAGGCGAAGAAGGTAAAAGGGATGGCGTTGTTAAAGAGCGCCACGAGCAGCAGCCATGGAAGCAGTTCCCGAGGAGGCAGGGAGCGGCGGCCGGCCAGTTTGACCACCCACAATAGCAGCGCTCCAGTGGAGCAGCGCAGCAACGCGACCCAGAGTGGCGGAAAGCTCTCTCCGGCAATGCGGATGAGCAGAAACGAGGCTCCCCAGACTGCCGACAAAAGCAGCAGTTGAAAAAGGTGGCTGGTCTTCATTGCTCCACCTTCGCAGAGGCGCAGGTTGCGAGTCTATCCGAATCTTGATGCCAATTCTGCTCTGGTTTGCGATCAATAGCAGGGTAGACTAGTGGGACTGGAATGAAAGGGACGCCCAGCACACGACATGGCCGACGTGGACGACAAGTTTAAGAGCAGGGTCAGCTTTACTTTGCTGGCGATTACAGCGATTGCGCTTTCGCTGGGGCTGATATGGATTGGGCGGGTCATTTTTCTGCTGCTTTTTGCGGCAATCATTGGCGCTGTGCTCCTAACTACCGTTTCCGACTGGCTGCATACGCGGCTGAAGATCAAGCAGGGACCGGCGCTGGTGCTGTTTCTTTGCTCGTCCGTTGCAATTGTGGGCCTGCTGATCTGGATTCAGGGTCCGAATACCGTGGCGCAGTTTGCGGACCTGGAAGTGGAGCTGCCGCAGGCAGCACACAAGCTTTTGGCTCAGGTACAGAGCCACCAGTGGGGTCAGTGGCTGCTTCGGCAGTCGCCGGGTTCCGAGCAGCTTTCGGATGGTTTCAGCTTTGCTCTGACGCGAATCGGCGGGATCGTGGTCAGCTCGGCCACGATTGTTGCCGGGCTGGTGATTGTGCTCAGCCTGAGTATTTATTTCGCGGCCGAGCCGGGGCTGTATTACAACGGTTTGCGGCGCGTCTTTCCGGCTGACTACCGCGACAAGCTGGATGCTTGTGCGGCCAGTGTGGCGGAGATTCTGCGCTGGTGGGTGCTGGCCAAGTTGATTTCGATGACCATGGTCGGGGCGCTGATCAGCGTAGGTCTGTGGATTGTCGGCGTGCCGCTGGCCGGGACGCTGGGCATTATCGCGGGAGCGATGACGTTTATCCCCAACGTAGGCCCGCTGATTGCGCTGATTCCAGCGGCATTGCTTGCCCTCGCCATTAGCCCGGCCAAGGGATTGCTGACGCTGCTGGTCTTCGGAATTGTGTTCACCATCGAGGGATACGTCGTCACCCCGCTGCTGGAGCGCAATATTGTGCGGCTGCCTCCGGCCCTGACGCTGGTGATGCAACTGCTGCTGGCGGCCGTGGCCGGACCGGTAGGCGTGGCGCTGGCTGCGCCCATTGCTGCGGCGATCCTGGGCGCGTTGGAAGTGCTGATTCCCAAGGCGCCCGAAGTGCCGGTGTTGCCGGAAAATCCGGCGAGATCGACGAAGGCCATGAAGACCGCTTAGAACCGAATCAGCACAACTGTACCCATCGGCAGAGATGCCAGCCTGGATTTTTTGCCAGGAAAAATCCAACCGCACAAATACCTGATCGGGGACACCTATGCTGATTCTGCTCTAG
>Ga0182012_10006348_pt1 | contig 12080 bp, 10 predicted proteins | sample 612S2SmetaG_FD_120486 | JGI IMG/M metagenome (GOLD analysis project Ga0182012, IMG submission 120486) | Permafrost microbial communities from Stordalen Mire, Sweden - 612S2S metaG | ecosystem: Environmental > Terrestrial > Soil > Wetlands > Permafrost | place: Sweden: Stordalen | collected...
CAGGGCACCCCATCAGCCTTCCACCCGGCAACAGTCCCGCGATGCCCATCCCCATCCGGCGGCCCCTCGAACCCATCCGCGATGTTGTAGACGTGCGCATACCCCGCCTCCGCCGCCGCCCGCGCCGCCGCCAGGCTGCGCACGCCGCTGCGGCAGAGAAAATAAATGTGATGCTCCGGCTCCAACCCCGCCTTTTTCATCTGCTCGACAAAACCGGCATTCACCTGCATCGCCGGATAAATCTGCCATGGGATCAGCACGGGCTCCTTGCCATGCGCTCCCAGGTCCGGCAGGCCGACGAAATTCCACTCCGCATCGGTGCGGACATCGCAGAGTTGCGCCTGCGGATTGCTCCCCAGCGCCTCCCAGACCTTCTTCGGCGCAACGTTCTCGACCATGTTATGCACTCCGGCTGACCCAACGGGCGGCGATAGCACCACGCCCAAGACGATACGGCAAACGCCTGCGGAGGAAGCATGACCCAGACCTCGACCGCCGCCGACCTCGCCGCGGCGATCGGCAATACGCCGTTGATCCGCCTGCGCCGCGCCAGCGAGGCGACGGGATGCACCATCCTCGGCAAGGCGGAGTTCATGAACCCCGGCGGCTCCGTGAAGGATCGCGCCGGCCTCGCGATCATCACCGATGCCGAGCGCCGCGGCACGCTCAAGCCCGGTGGCACTGTCGTGGAAGGCACCGCCGGCAATACCGGCATCGGGCTGACGCTGGTGGGCAACGCGCGCGGCTATCGCAGCGTGATCGTGATGCCGGAGACGCAGAGCCGCGAGAAGATCGACTTCCTGCGCATGATCGGCGCCGATCTGCGCCTGGTGCCGGCGAAGCCATACCGCGATCCCGGCAACTATGTGCACGTCTCGCAGCGCATGGCGGAGGAGATCGGCGCGGTCTGGGCCAACCAGTTCGACAACCTCGCGAATCGGGAGGGCCATCGCACCACGACAGGGCCGGAGATCTGGGAACAGACGAACGGGCGCGTGGACGCCTTCACCTGCTCCTGCGGCACCGGCGGCACGCTGGCGGGCGTCGCGCTGGCGCTGAAGGAGCGCAATCCCGGCGTGCGCATCGTGCTGGCGGACCCCGAGGGCAGTTGCCTCTACGGCTGGGTAAAATCCGGCGACATGACGGTGGAGGGCAGTTCGATCACCGAAGGGATCGGGCAATCGCGCGTGCCGGCGAATCTCGAAGGCGCACCGATCGACGACGCCGAGCGCATTCCCGACGCGGAAGCACTGGAGCAGGTGTTCGACCTGCTGATTCACGAGGGCCTCTCGATCGGCGGGTCCGCCGGCCTCAATGTCGCCGCCGCGATCCGCGTGGCGCGCAAGCTCGGGCCGGGGCATACGGTGGCGACGATCCTGTGCGATGGCGGGTCGCGGTATCAGTCCAAGCTGTTCAATCCGGAATTTTTGCGCGGCAAAAACCTGCCCGTTCCGTCCTGGCTCGATCGCTAACCCGCCGACGTCCAGGCACCCATGCCGCCCTCGATGTGGCGCGCCGAGGTCAGGCCGGCATCCTGCGCGGCTTGTACCGCCATCGCGCTGCGCTCGCCGAAAGCGCAGTAAAACAGGATCGTCTTCGCCGCCGCGAGTTCGTGCAGCAGGCCGCCGGGGGCGATGTTGTCCTGCAGATTGCGATAGGGCGCATGCAGCGATCCCGGGATGACGCCATGCTTGTCCCGCTCGCAGCGCTCGCGCAGATCCACCAGCACCACATCGGACCGCCCAAGCAGGGCGGCGGCCTCGCCGGCACATACTGCCCAGCCGCGGCGCGCGATCTCGGCCTGCAGCAGTCCCTGGTGCATGTTGGCGGGCACCGCGACGTCCATCATCTTCGGGTTCGGCAGATGCAGGCTCTCCATCAGCGCGGCATAGGCGTCGGCATCGGCCACCTGCAGGCGCGGATTGTAGCGCCGTTCCTCGCCGATCGTGCTGACCGTGTCGCCCTTGTAGTCGTGCGCGGGGAAAACCAGCGTGCCGTCGGGCAGGCGCAGCAGGCGTTGCAGGCTCGCGTATTGCTGGCGCGCGTCGCCGTTCTGGAAATCGGTCCGCCCGGTGCCGCGAATCAATAAGGTGTCGCCGGTAAACACCCGATCGCCGTACACGAAGCAGTACGAATCATCGGTGTGGCCGGGGGTGTACAGCACGTCGAGGCTGGCGCCCTCGATCTCCAGGCTGTCGCCGTCGGCGATCCGCATGGACACCACATCCACCTTGCTCTGCTCGCCCATCACGGTGATGCAGTGCGTGCGGTCGCGCAGCGCGCCGAGGCCGGTGATGTGGTCGGCGTGCAGATGCGTATCCACCGCCTTGACCAGCCGGAGATCCAGCTCCTCCATCAGCCTGAGATAGCGATCGACCTTCTCCAGCACGGGATCGATGATCAGCGCCTCGCCTCCCCGCCGGCTGGCGAGGAGGTAGCTGTAGGTGCCGGAGGCGCTGTCGAAAAGCTGGCGGAAGATCATCGCTGTCCTCCTCCGGAAGACCTAGTCCTTGGGTTGGGCGACGATGCGAAGATACGGCTTTACCGTCTTCCATCCACCAGGAAATTTCGCCTTGGCGGCTTCATCGGATACGGCCGGCGGGATGATCACATCGCCGCCCGGGCGCCAGTTCACCGGGGTCGCGACGGTGTGCTTCGCGGTGAGCTGCAGCGAGTCCAGCAGCCGCAGCACCTCGTCGAAGTTGCGGCCGGTGCTCATCGGATAGGTCAGCGAGGCCTTGATCTTCTTGTCCGGCCCGATGAGAAAAACGGAGCGGACGGTCGCGTTGTCCGCGGCGGTGCGCCCGTCGGCAGCGCCGGCGGTTTCCTCCGGCAGCATGTCGTACAGCTTCGCGACGTGCAGGTCGGTGTCGCCGATCATCGGGTAGGTGACGGCCGAGCCCTGCGTCTCCTCGATATCCGCGGCCCAGCTCGCGTGCTTGTCCACCGGATCGACGCTGAGGCCGATCACCTTGGTGTTGCGCTTGTCGAATTCCGGCTGCAGGCGGGCCATGTAGCCGAGCTCCGTGGTGCAGACCGGGGTGAAGTCCTTGGGGTGGCTGAACAGGATCGCCCAGGAATTACCGATCCAGTCATGGAAGTTGATTTTCCCCTGAGTGGTTTCAGCAGTAAAATTTGGTGCTTCGGCGTTGATCCGCAGTGACATTTGTTTACTCCGTGATGTCGATACTGGCTTGGACCTATCGTATTCGCCCAGCACTGCTCTGGCAAATTCGCAGCTATTTGCCGACCATCCGCCGCAGGCCCACCCATTGCTGAACAACATAGCCGCCGCTGGCCAACGCTTCGGGCGCGCTGGGGTCGCCGGTGCGGGCGTAGCCGCGGGAGAAATCCGCGGTGCCGAAGATCATGTCCCACACCGGCAGGATCGCGCCGTAATTGCAGCTGTCCTGCCCGGCGGCGAGCACGCCGTGATGCGCGCGATGGAAGCGCGGGGAGATCAGCAGGCGTTCGCCGAGCCAGCCGAAATGCAGGCGCGCATTGGCATGCGACAGGCTTTCCAGGAAGCGCAGCAGCAGCACCAGCAGCGGGAACTGCATCGGCGGCACGCCGATCGCCAGCGCGACAGCGCCGAACCAGACGAAGGAGATCACATCGTCCAGAATGTGATTCCGGTCGTCCGACCAGAAGGTCATCTGGCGCTGCGCGTGATGCAGGGAATGCAGCCCCCACCACCAGGAAAAACTGTGCGACAGGCGGTGGCGCCAGTAGTCCGCGAAATCGAGGATGACGGCGTAGATGATGAAGGTCAGCACCTGCTGCCCCAGCAGCGCGGGAAACAGCCGCTCCAGCGTCGGCGGCACCCAGCCGTGATCGGTCAGATAGCCATTCACCGCGGTCTGCACGGTATAGAAGCCGACGAACGTCACCAGCGGCAGAATGCCGACGCGCGAGAGCAGCGTGTAGAACACATCCGTCGCCACCGCTTTCTTGTCCGGCCATTGCTCCACCGGGCGCCAGCGCTCCAGCGGCACGCAGACCGCGTAGGTCAGGATCACCTGCGCGACGCCATAGACGGCAAACAGCGCCCAGCCGTAGCCGATCTCCTCCCACTGCATCAGGTCGAACTGGTACAGCATCGGGATCACGAGCGTCTCGTGAATCCAGCCCGCGGCAAGGTCGAACGGGTTCAGCATCTACAGGTCACCATAATCGCCCGCCGACCTTAGCATAACCAGACGCTTAGCTGGTCAGGTTTACGCGCCGCGCAAACCTACTCGTGATGGGTGTTCAGCCAGATCCCATGCGGCGAGCGGCCCACATTGATCGTGTCGTAATCCCCCGTCGCCAGGTTCACGACGGCCACCTTCTGCGCGAAGCGCCGCGTGACCCACATGCGCCCGTCCGGGGCGAAGTCGATGTCATCCGGGCCGCCGGGGATCTTGTAGGTGTGCACCATCGCGAGCGTCTTCGCATCCAGCGTGTCGATCGTGCCGTCGACGCGGTTGGTGACGTAGATCAGCTTGCCGTCCGGGGCCAGGAACAGGTTGTGCGCGCCGCGTCCCGTGTGGATCTTGCCCACCACCTGGCCATCCGCAGGATTCACCACGGCGACGTAGTCCGCGCCCATGATGCCCACCAGCACGCGCCCATTGTGCCACAGGACGCCGGCCGGCGTTTTGCCGACGGGCTCGTTCCACGCGACGGACATCGTCTTGAGGTTGAGCGCGACCAGCCGGTTGGTGCCCTGCAGGGAGACGAAGACCATGCCGGAATCCGGGGCATAGGCGAGGTGGCTCGGCATCGATGGCAGCGGGAAGCGCTTCAGCAGCTGCATCGTCGCCGCGTCGTACACATCCACCTGATTGCGGGCGAGGCCGGTGACGGTGAGGAATTTGCCGTTCGGGCTGAAGCCGAGCTGGTAGGGGTCCGCCACCGGCACCCGGCGCAGCACGTTCCCGGTGCCGGGATCGAGGAACAGCATCTCATTGCCCGCGGTGTCGCCGACCAGCAGCTCGCGCCCGTCCGGGCTCAGCGCCAGATGGTGCGGTTCGCGCAGCACCGGAACGCGGCGCAGTTCCTTCTGCGTGGTGACATCGATCAGGCTGATCGAGGCGTCGTTGGAATTGATCACGAACGCGATGCCCGACGCGGCGGCAGGCAGCGGCAGCAGGATCAGCAGCAGGGCGAGCAGGCGCATGGGTCATCCGTTAGCAGCCGGCGCCGTGATCAGGCCAGCGAGGCGTTGCGAGTCGGCGTCCGCGCGGGCGAACACCGCGCAGACCCAGGTGAACAGCACGCTGGCCGTGGAAGCGATCAGCGTGTTGTCGGTGAAGGAATGCACCGCGAAGGCGACGAACACCAGCCGCAGGATGATCTGGTCGGTGCGGCGCATCCGCGCGGTATGGCGGATGCACCAGGCCGCCATGAAGGCGGCGAGCAGGGCGATGCCCGCCCAGCCCCCTTCCACGCCAAGACGCAGGTATTCGTTGTGGGCGGCGGTGGTGCCAAGCAGCTGGGCCACGGGATCGTCGATGTCGATCAGCACCTTGCCCGCGCCGATGCCCCAGCCCAGCCACGGGGAGGCATCCCAGGCGTCCTGGAAATAGGGCCAGATCACGTCACGGCCGGAGAGGTCGTCGATCGAATTGTCCAGCAGGTTGAACAGCCGGAAGGCGGTGAACCGGCCGGCGAGGATGAAGACCAGGGGAAGCGCGGTGCCGATACACAGCAGAACGGGGATGCGCCGGCGCCAGGGAAAGGAAGGGGTGCGCAGCAGCAGGAAGGCGCAGCCCCCGACCGAGGCCGCCGCGACCAGCGGGGCGCGGGCGCCGCTGAGCACCAGGATCAGCGTGTTGGCGGCGAGGAGGGCCAGATCGCGCCGCCGCCCCTCGCGGAACAGCTCAACCAGGCAGGCATAGATGCCGGCCAGTGCGACGCCGCCGAGGAAGGCGGGATGGCTGAGGCCGGCGAGGCGCAGTCCGTCCAGCTCGCGAAACAGCGGACGGATGTCGGCGATCGCCAGCGGAACGCAGCCAAGCACGGTCAGCAGCGGCAGCACGCAGGTGGTGCGGATGATCGCCTGCGCCCAACGCCTGGGCAGCCGTGCGAAGGCAAACGCGTAGGGCGCGGCGGAGCCCGCCAGGGTGCGCAGGCTCTCCGCGGCGCTCAGATTCGGGTGCAGCCCATGCGCCAGGCCGATGGCGAAGATGGCGGCAAACGCGAAAGCGGGGTTGGCCGGGTCCGCGCGGGCGCCGAAGCGCAGCATGCACACCGCCACCAGCGCGATCCCGGCGAGCTTGGTGAGCGCGATGATCGTGGCATCCGCGCCGGCGAGGTCGCCGAGCCACATTTCCGGGGTGGTGCCGGTGAACGCGAGCCAGGCGACGCTGGCGGGAATGGGGTGACGCACCGCAAGAAAGGCCACGCCGGCGAGCGCGGACGCAGCGAGCAGCGGCCAGACCAGCTCCGGCTGCAGCAGCGCGATCGCGAGTCCGGCGCCCAGCACGCAGGCGGCCCGGGCGGAGACGGGCGCACTCCCCAACATCCCACTACCATAGCGTGCATTTCCTCAGGGATACCAGGATCACGAAGCGAGGACGGGATCGCCCCGGCGGGCTTGCGCGATTTCCCGGCAGAAGCCGCCTTGACTGTCCAGGAATGATGCACAGCGCGGCGTGGTTCCGGAGGCGGATCGGCGCGCGTTCACCCTCCCGTGAACTGGCACAGCCATTGCAGCACCGGTCGGCGTGAACGTGTGACTGGCCGCGCGGTCGATGACCGTGGGCATGTGCTTGGCCTGTCCATCGCTCCGGAAACGAAACGTCACGCTAACAGGGGACTGAACAACAATGGCATCTGTCCGCAATCGGCCCGGTTTGGGCTGGATCAGGGGAATCGGCCTCGCCGCGATGACCGCCGCCGCGGCCCTGGGGCTTGCCCCCGGCGCCACGACCACCGCTCACGCGCAGGACACGATCAAGGTCGGCATTCTGCATTCGCTCTCCGGCACCATGGCCATCAGCGAGACGACGCTGAAGGACGTGATGCTGATGCTCATCGACGAGCAGAACAAAAAGGGCGGTCTGCTCGGCAAGAAGATCGAGGCGGTGGTGGTCGATCCCGCGTCGAACTGGCCGCTGTTTGCGGAGAAGGCGCGCGAACTGATCGCGGTGGACAAGGTCGTCGCGGTGTTCGGTTGCTGGACCTCGGTCTCGCGCAAATCCGTGCTGCCGGTGTTCGAGGAACTCGGCAACGTGCTGTTCTACCCCGTCCAGTATGAGGGCGAGGAAAGCAGCAAGAACGTGTTCTACACCGGGGCCGCGCCGAACCAGCAGGCGATCCCGGCGGTGGATTATCTGATGGCGAACGAGAAGGTGCAGCGCTGGGTCCTGGCCGGCACCGACTACGTGTATCCGCGCACCACGAACAAGATCCTCGAGGCGTACCTGAAGACCAAGGGCGTCAAGGACGAGGACATCATGATCAACTACACGCCGTTCGGCCAGAGCGACTGGCAGAACATCGTGGCCTCGATCAAGAAGTTCGGCAGCGCGGGCAAGAAGACGGCGGTGGTCTCCACGATCAACGGCGACGCCAACGTTCCCTTCTACAAGGAACTCGGCAACCAGGGGATCAAGGCGACCGACATTCCCGTGGTGGCGTTCAGCGTGGGTGAGGAGGAACTGGCCGGCATCGACACCAAGCCGCTGCTCGGCCACCTCGCCGCGTGGAACTACTTCATGAGCGTCGACACCCCGCAGAACAAGGCGTTCATCACGGAGTGGCAGACCTTCATGAAGAACCCGAAGCGCGTCACCAACGATCCGATGGAAGCGCACTATATCGGCTTCAACATGTGGGTGAAGGCGGTCGAGAAGGCCGGCACGACGGATCCCGCGAAGGTCATCGACGCGATGATCGGCGTGAGCGTTCCGAACCTGTCGGGCGGCTTCTCCGCGATGATGCCGAACCATCACATCACCAAGCCGGTGCTGATCGGGGAAATCCAGGGGAACGGGCAGTTCAACATCGTCTCCCAGACCCCCGGCCTGATCGTGGCCAACGAGTGGTCGCCGTATCTGGAAGGCTCCAAGGACCTGATCGCCGACTGGCGCAGCCCGATGAGCTGCGGCAACTACAATGTGAAGATCGGCAAGTGCGGCGGTACGGCTAAGTAAAGCCGGATGACGTGACGGATCGGGGGCGGGCTTCGGCCCGCCCCCGGCTTCGCCCCGCGCGCTGCGCATCTGGAGCCGAGATGAAGTTCATATCCGCGTTTCTGCTGTGTTGTTTCCTGCTTGCCGCGCGCGGTGCGCGGGCCCAATCGGCCGATGAGGCCTTCGCCGCCCTGGGCGGTACAAGTTTCGACGATATCCGCCGCGGCGTTGAGATGCTGTCGCTGTCCGGCTCTCCGCAGGCGATCAATGTCGTCACCGCGCTGCAGGCGGGCAATCTGTTCGTGCGCGCCGATCATGCGCTGTTCATCAAGAACGCCGACGGCAGTTTCAGCGCGGCGGCGACCGGCGCGCCGGCCCCGGATGTGAGCGCGGACTCGGTGCGCGCGGTGCGAGTCAATAACGCGGTGCGCCGTGCGGTTGATGCCGCGTTGGGCAGCCTGCGCCTGTTCTCCCCCGACCCGTCGGTGCGGATGGAGGGAGCGCAGGCGGTGTTCATCTCGCGCGACCCCGCGGCGCTGCCCGCGCTCGACCGCGCGATCGCCAAGGAGAGCGACAGCAGCGTGAAGACCGCGATGGAGCAGGCGCGCGCGGCGGCGATGCTGAACTCCGACGAGACCGACGAGACCAAGCTGATCGCGGCGGTGGCGGCGGTGCGCAGCCGCGGCGACATGGAAGCGCGCTCCCTGCTGGGCTCGCTCAGCGGCAAATCGCCGGCGGTGAGTGCGGCGGCGGCGGCGGCGGTCGCGGCGATCGACCGCAGCCAGCAGATCTGGGGGCTGCTGCAGAGCGTGATCTACGGGCTGTCGCTGGGATCGGTGCTGCTGCTGGCGGCGACGGGGCTTGCGATCACCTTCGGCGTCATGGGCGTGATCAACATGGCGCATGGCGAGATGGTGATGATCGGCGCCTACGTGACGTTCATGACGCAGCAGACGATCCACGCGATCGCGCCTGGCCTGCAGCCGATCAGCCTGCTGCTCTCCATCCCGCTGGCGTTTGTGATCACCGGGCTGGTGGGCGTGGCGGTGGAGCGCGGGTTGATCCGGTTCCTGTACGGGCGCCCGCTGGAGACGCTGCTGGCGACCTGGGGCTTGAGTTTGATTCTGCAGCAGGCCGTGCGCTCCATCTTCGGGCCGACCAACCGCGAGGTTGATTCGCCGGCCTGGATGAGCGGCGCGACACAGCTGGGCGGCGTCACCCTCACCTACAACCGCCTTTACATCATCGTCTTCTCGCTGATCGTGCTGTTCGCGCTGATGGCCGCCCTTCGCTACACCCCGCTCGGCCTGCGGATGCGCGCGGTCACGCAGAACCGGCGCATGGCCGCCGCGATGGGCATCCGCACACCCTGGATCGACGCGCTGACCTTCGGGCTGGGATCGGGCGTGGCCGGCATGGCCGGCGTCGCACTGAGCCAGATCGACAACGTCTCCCCCAACCTGGGCCAGGGCTACATCATCGACAGCTTCATGGTGGTGGTATTCGGCGGCGTGGGCAATCTCTGGGGCACGGCGGTCAGCGCGCTGACGCTCGGCATCGTCAATAAGTTTCTCGAACCGATCGCAGGTGCGGTGCTGGGCAAGATCGTGGTGCTGGTGCTGTTGATCCTGTTCATCCAGCGCAAGCCGCGCGGGCTGTTCCCGCTCAAGGGCCGGGCGGTGGAAGCATGAAGGTCTATGCGGGACGCAGCGGCTGGATCGCGCTGGCCGCGATCCTTGGATTTGCCGCGCTGCTGGGCGTGCTGAACCTGGCGACGGCGCCGACCTCGTCGGTGCATGTGCCGACCTATATCGTCTCGCTGTTCGGCAAATACCTCACCTTCGCCATGCTGGCGCTGGCGGTGGATCTGGTCTGGGGTTTTGCCGGCATCCTCTCGCTCGGGCACGCCGCGTTCTTCGCGCTCGGCGGCTACGCGATGGGCATGTACCTCATGCGCCAGATCGGCGCGCGCGGCGTGTATGCCAACCCGACCTTGCCGGACTTCATGGTGTTCCTGAACTGGAAAGAGCTGCCCTGGTACTGGGAGGGGTTCAACGTCTTCCCGTTCGCCATGCTGATGGCGATGGTGGTGCCGGGCGTGCTGGCCTTTGTGTTCGGCTACTTCACCTTCCGCAGCCGTGTGTCGGGCGTGTACCTGTCCATCATCACGCAGGCGCTGACCTACGCGCTGCTGCTGGCCTTCTTCCGCAACGACATGGGATTCGGCGGCAATAACGGCCTGACCGATTTCAAGGACATCCTGGGCATCCCCCTGCAGCTGGACGGCACGCGCGTGGGGCTGCTGATCATCACCGCGATCTGCCTGTGCATCCAGCTTCTGGTGTGCCGGTTCATCGTGCTCAGCCGGTTCGGCAAGGTGCTGATCGCGGTGCGCGATACGGAGACGCGCACGCGGTTCATCGGCTACCGTCCCGAACAGTACAAGCTGTTCGTCTGGACGGTCTCCGCGATCATGGCCGGCGTCGGCGGCGCGCTGTATGTGCCGCAGGTCGGCATCATCAACCCCGGGGAGTTTGCGCCGGCGAATTCGATCGAGGCGGTGATCTGGGTCGCGGTCGGCGGCCGCGGCACGCTGGTGGGGGCGATCCTCGGCGCCGTTCTGGTCAATGTCGGCAAGACGGTGTTCACCGGCGTGCTGCCGGAGCTGTGGCTGTTCGCGCTGGGCGGGCTATTCATCTTCGTCACGCTGTTCATGCCGCAGGGGATCATGGGGCTGTTCGCCAAGCGCGTGCGCCGGCGCGGTGAGCCGGAGCTGCCGGCCGCGGAAGAGAGTGCCGCGCGGGAGATCACGGGATGAGCGAGGCAATCGGCGCGGTCGGCAATACGCTGCTGTATCTCGACGGGGTTTCCGTCACGTTCGACGGGTTTCGCGCGCTGAACAATCTGGCGCTTGTACTCGCGCCGGGCGAGATGCGCGCGGTGATCGGGCCGAACGGCGCGGGCAAGACAACGATGATGGACGTCATCACCGGCAAGACGCGCCCCGATACCGGGCGCGTGGTGTTCGGGGCCGATACGGACCTCACGAAGCTGGACGAACCCGCGATCGCCGATCTGGGTATCGGCCGCAAATTCCAGAAGCCGACCGTGTTCGAGCCGCATACGGTGTGGGACAATCTGCTGCTCGCGCTTGCCGGTGACCGGCGGCCGCGCTTCACGCTGTGGGCGCGCGAGACCGACGAGGAGCGCGAGAAGATCACCGAGATTCTGCGCGTGATCCGCCTCACCGAGCACAAGGACAGGCTGGGCGGCGATCTCTCGCATGGGCAGAAGCAGTGGCTGGAGATCGGCATGCTGCTGGCGCAGGAACCGCAGCTGTTGCTGGTCGACGAACCCGTCGCGGGGATGACGGACGCGGAGACGGAACAGACCGCGGAGCTGCTGCGCGAGATCAACCAGACGCGCAGCGTCGTCGTGGTGGAGCATGACATGGCCTTCGTCCGCGCGCTCGGCGTCAAGGTGACGGTGCTGCACGAAGGCTCCGTGCTGTCCGAAGGCACGATCGATCACGTGAGCGAGGACCCGCGCGTGATCGAGGTTTATCTGGGGCGCTGACGAATGCTCGCGGTTGAGAATGTCGATTTGTACTACGGCGCGGCGATTGCGCTGCGGCGCGTGTCGATCACCGCCGAGATCGGCCAGGTGACCTGCATCCTCGGGCGCAACGGGGTGGGCAAGACGAGCCTGCTGCGGGCGATCGTGGGGGCGCATGCGATCACGCATGGGAAGATCATGTGGGAGGGCAAGGATATCTCGAAGCTTGCGCTCTACGATCGGGCCAAGCGTGGGATCGCCTGGGTGCCGCAGGGGCGCGATATCTTTCCGCTGCTGACGGTGAAGGAGAATCTGGAGACCGGATTCGCCGTGCTGCCGCGCGGGCAGCGCCGCGTGCCCGATGAGATGTTCGAGCTGTTTCCGATCCTGAAGACGATGATGCGC
>Ga0182012_10006351_pt1 | contig 12078 bp, 9 predicted proteins | sample 612S2SmetaG_FD_120486 | JGI IMG/M metagenome (GOLD analysis project Ga0182012, IMG submission 120486) | Permafrost microbial communities from Stordalen Mire, Sweden - 612S2S metaG | ecosystem: Environmental > Terrestrial > Soil > Wetlands > Permafrost | place: Sweden: Stordalen | collected...
AGCCCACATAGCCCGGAGGCGAACCTTTCAGCGTGGAGACCGTATGCGCTTCCTGGAACTCCGACATGTTGATGGTGATGATATTCTGCTCGCCGCCGTACAGCAGGTCGGACAGCGCCAGCGCGGTTTCCGTCTTGCCTACGCCGCTGGGACCAACCAGCAGAAACACGCCCACCGGCTTCTCGGGATCGTCCAGCCGTGCGCGTGAAGTGCGGATGCGCTGGCTGATGCCGGCGAGAGCGTGGTCCTGTCCGATGACCCGCGAGCCCAGGTGCTTCTCTAAAGCCAGCACCGTCGCAATCTCGTCCTTCAACATCTTGCCGACCGGAATGCCCGTCCATCCGGAGATCACCTCTCCGACGATCTGGGCGTCCACCGTAACCCCAATTAAAGGATTCTCCCCTTGCAGCGTCTCCAGCTCCTGCACTAAAGCCGAAAGCTTCCCACGCAACTCCGCGACATCCGGACCCGACGGAGCCGCGGCCGGCGCGGCTGAAGCTAGCGCTTGAGGTGCAGCGCCGCCCGCCCCAGCGCTCGCCGCCGCGGGAGCCGCCTGCACCGGACCGGACGCCGACTCAATCTGTCCCCGCAGCTCCCGGATCTTCGTCACCAGATCCTTTTCCTTTTCCCACCGCTCCTTCAGCGCCGCGAGCTTGGCTTCCGTGGCCGCCTTCTGCTCCTCCAGGCCAGCCATGCGCTCGCTATGATCGGTCCCCAGCGCCGCTTCACGGCCGAGCACCCGCATCTGCACCCCGATATCGTCGAGCGTCCGCATGGCATCTTCAATCGCCGGCGGGATCGTATTCTGACCCATCGCCAGGCGCGCGCACGCTGTATCCAGTACGCTCACCGCCTTATCGGGCAGCTGCCGGTCCGGCAGATAGCGATGCGAGAAGCGCACTGAAGCCGCCAGGCCCTCATCGAGCACCCGGACATTGTGATGCCGCTCCAGCGTATCCACCACTCCGCGCAGCATCACGCAACACTGCGCCTCCGAAGGCTCTTCCACCTTCACCGTCTGGAACCGCCGGGCCAGCGCCGGATCCTTCTCGAAATATTTCTTGTACTCCGACCAAGTCGTGGCTGCGATGGTGCGCAGCTCGCCGCGAGCCAGCGCCGGTTTCAGCAGATTGGCCGCGTCACCCTGACCCGCCTGCCCGCCCGCGCCAATCATGGTGTGCGCCTCATCGATGAACAGGATGATCGGCTGCGGCGAATTCTTCACTTCGGCAATCAGGCCCTTCAAACGATTCTCGAATTCGCCTTTCACGCCGGCGCCCGCCTGCAGCAGCGCCAGATCGAGCGTCCGCACCGAGACCTTCTTCAACATCTCGGGCACGTCGCCGGCGGCCACGCGAGCCGCAAAGCCCTCCACTACCGCCGTCTTTCCCACGCCGGCCTCGCCCACCAGAATGGGATTATTCTGCCGCCGCCGCGTCAGGATATCCACCACCTGCCGGATCTCGAAATCCCGCGCCAGCACCGGATCGATCTTGCCCTTCTTGGCATTGTCCGTAAGATTGACCGTGTACTGATCCAAGTTGGGAGTCTTCCCGCCCATCCCGTGGGGTACGTCCCCAGCCTGCCCAGTGGCGCCGCCGGCAGCCGCTTCCGTCAGAGCGCTCGCATCCTCACTGGAAGTTGCCGTGATCTTGTCGAAGTCCTTCTTCAGCGCGTCGGCATTGACCTTCTGAAGTTCGCGGCTGGCTTCGCGGATCAGGCGCGACAGCTCCTCATTCGAAACCAGCGCCAAAATCGCGTAGCCCGAGCGAACCTGTCCCGACCCGAAATCGATCGAGCCCAGCGTCCACGCTTCGGTCAGCATCTTGACCAGCGTGGGGCTCAGCGCCGGGTTGCGGGCGTTGCCCGATTTCAACTTGTCCAGGCTGCGCGTCAACTCGCCGGTCAGGCGCGTACGATCCACCTCGAAGTAGCGCAGAATACACGCCAGATCCCCGGCGTTCGAATCGAGCAGCTTCATAAGGAAGTGTTCGATCTCGATGTCGTAGTGCGTCCGTGAGAGGCAGAGACCTGCCGCACCCTCCAACGCCCCGCGGACAGTATCATTCAATTTGCCGATTAGCGACTTTAGATTTACGCTCATGATCCTCGCCTCGTAACACAGGCTTCAGCCTGCGCCTTTCTACTGTAACTGCAACACCGCATCCGCCGGGTCCCGTGTCATCGGGACATTCTTAATCCAGGTAGTCCATCCCAACATGAACTCGCACTCCGCATCCGCCTGGTCATACCGCAGCACCATCCCCGGAGTCTCCTCCCGCAGCAAAATCAGTTGTACCTCAAAATCGATCTCCCGCCGCGAGAAAAACTCGGTCAAATCGGTCAGCGCCTGGTACGCCGAGCCATTCGGTAAAAAGTCAAGATACTGCGCCAGCGTCAACGGTCCCAGCAAGATGCGTGCCGTCGATTGCTGGTCCCAGACTTCATCGCCGGCGATCGCGCCCAGCATCAGCTGTTCAGAATATTGGCGCTCATCGCCGGTGTGGGTCTGATCGTCTTCCGAAATCGGCCGCCACGTTCCTACGAATTGCTCGATCTCCACCGGCACGCCAAAATAGTCCTGCAGAACCTGCCGCAGCGCGATGGACGAACGCGTCTGCATCCCCATCAGGGCGGTGTAGAACGAAATCCCCTCGTCGGGGATGGCCAGCCGGCGCCGCAACCCCTCCGTACCCAGGCCGAGGAATGCCAGCAGGAAACGCGTGAACCGGTCGTTCCGGTCGCGCTCATAAGCCACCGGGAAGCGATATTTCTCCCAGGCCTGGTAAAAGAGTGACAGCAGCCGGTGGTGGAACAGATTGAAGAACGACTGCAGGGTGTGATCCCGGGCGCGCAGCCGGTCATTGACCCACTCGCTGTAGGTCAGCGGCAGCACTCCCAACTGCCCGGTGAGCCCCATAATATTTACCGACAACCGCGGCTGACCCTCCGCGGGCCAATCGAGCGAATGGATCTCACTCGGAGGAAATTCGAGCGCCGGATTGGACTCGATCCGCACCGCTTCATCCTCGGGATTGTCAAACCGTCCCACCGGTTTGCGCTCTCCCAAACGTTCCAGCAGACGGACCATCTGAAAGAATTCGAAATTCCAAGGCTCGCGCCGGAGTTCTTCCTCGACCGCCGCGCCGTAATACTCCGGTTCCCGACTTCTGACTTCTGACTCCTCTACATCAAAACCTTGCGTCCCGCTCTCGGAGGCCATTCGCGCAGCGTCTCCTTTCTCTGTTTGGTCGATACCACCAGCTGGCTGAAACTGTTCAGCGTGCAGTAGAGCCCCAGAAAGTATTCCATGACGCTGGCAAACAGATACACCCCGTTGCCCACGAACTGCTCCTCGTCGAGCAGCATCTTCACCCGGGTGCCGCGGGCGAAGCTGATCTCGGTGTTCGAAACCACGCGGGCAAAATGGCGTTCGCTTTTCACCTCCATGAGGCCGGCGATAATCTTCCTTCCGACCGGCGAATCAGTGAAGTTGTAAAGCTCCAGGATGTGCTGCAGCGCTTCCACACCGTTCTCCACCAGCGACAGGTAGTTCAGAGAAAGCTGCGAAATCAGGCGCCACATCACCGACTTCCCCATCGGCGGCCGGATGGGCGCGGTAGGCTTGTGCAGCGCCACGATCCGCTTCAGCGAGGCGTTTGCTTCCAGTTCAAAATCGCCATCTTCGTTACCGAAAGGCAGCCGGGCCGGCAGGTCTCGATTGGTGCAGGTAAGCCGCACGGTCAGCGCGTCGCTATCGGGGAACAGGGGACGCTGCGAAAGATCGCACAGCGACAGATACACTTCCGTGCCCTCATCGTGCGGACGCAGCGAAGGACGGCGCGTCGACAGCCAGAACGTGTCCTGCTTCTCCCGGCCGTGGCGGAAGGAGTAGAAGGGCTCGAAGTTGATAATCTCGCGGGTCTGGGGATTCAGGATGGCGACCTGATCCACCGAGAAAACCTCCACCGCATTGGGCCGCCGCACATCCGGCACGATCGAGTATTCGTGTTTGCGCTGGCTCAGCAGGATCGGTTCGGCCGTCTGTTCGAACAGATTGATGATGGGGCAGCAGCCCAGGCGGAAGGTGCGGCTCGAAATCCCCAGCTCCATGCGCTGCTGGTAGTCCGGTTCGAAACCGGCAATCAGGAAAATCAACTCCGCACGATCTTTGAAGCCGGTGGGCCAGACTTCGTCGAGGCCGTTCAAATCGAGGAACAGGAACTTCTCAGGGAAAGTGAAGTACTCCTGCAGCAGCCGGTAGCCCAGGAACGAGCGGGAAGAATAGGGCAGCACTCCCTCGTCTTCCTCAAAGCCTACCGCCTTCAAAGCCGAGGCCGGCAGCGTCACCGGCCGCACCTTCGAACCCGGGGTGGGATCCCGGACCACAATTCTGGCCAGGTTGGCGCACAGCAGTTCATACAGCGTGTTCACCACGCCGCTTTCCCCATTGAGGTAGAAACGCAGGCTGCTCGCGCCGAGCTTCGGAAACACCACGTCGGGCAGGCACTGCAGCTCCAGCCGCAGAGCCGCCGAGGCGTTCGCGCCGGCCAAAGGAACCTGCAGCCGGTCCGGCGTCTTCCACTCCGCCACGGTGACCGTCAACGGCCACAACGTAGTGTCGTAGCAGGTACGGAATTTGCAAGGGATGCCATTCACCGGCTTGGAATACAGCGTGGCGCCTCGCGCGATCGGGAAACCGGTGGTCACCTTGCCCTTGTCCTGGTCGAGCTGAAACTCCACGATCGACATTGATGGAATGGGGCGGACGAATTGCGGATAGACGACGCTCATCAGCGCCTCGGTGATCTCCGGAAATTCGTCGTCGATCTTGAGGTGGACGCGGGCCGCGAGAAACGAGAAGCCCTCGAGGATCCGCTCCACATGCGGGTCTTCGCACTTATCCGGCTCAAGCTGCAGACGCGAGGCGATCTTGGGATACTTGGCCGCAAACTGCACCGCCATCTTGCGGATGTAGGTCAGCTCGCGCTCGTAATAGTCCAGCAGCTCGTCACGCATCGCCATCATCCTTAATCCGGAAATCGCCGGTGGTGAGCTGCAGCGTGGTGTCGAAAGAGATCAGCTCCGGCGCGGGATCCATCAGCAGCAGCGCCTCGATGCGGATGCGCAGGGTACGCAGGCCCGTGGAGGTAACCTCGAGCGGCACGATGCGGACATTAGCCAGGCGCGGCTCAAACGTTTTCACTGCTGCCTGCAGGGCTCGCACCAGTTTGGTCTGGTCTTTGGGAGAGGCAATGCTGTAGGCGCTGAAATCCGGGAGGCCATAGTTGTAGAGCGAGTTTTCGGTTTCTACGCGCGTGAGGCCGGGATCGTCGGGAGTGCGGCGGGTGTTCAACAACCACTCGAGATCGCGGCGCACACCGGCCTTCAGCCCACGCACCGATTCGGCGCGGGTCAGCGGAGCTTCGATCGTCGGCGTTTTGGGATCGTTGTCCGTGAGCCGGTCGAGCACGGACAGCGTAACAGCCGAATTCGGTTGGGTGCGCATGCTCTTACTCATGGTCGCTTTGTGGGGCGGGCAGTTTCAGATTCCTTAGGCTGCAAGGGAAGTGGCATTTAGAACATCAAAGCCTGGACCGGATCGAGCCGGCAGACACGCTCAAAGTATTTCTGCTTCTCTTTGGCGTCCGCCTGGATTTTCTTACTGGCGCGCACGATGGTGATGAGCGCCGACGCAATCATGGCTTTGTCCTCCCATTCCTCCAACTTGTGAGTATCGATCGTCGCGATGAGATCGTCCAGCATGGTCTGCACAATGGCTTCCTTGCCCGCCGACATGCATAATTCAACAAACTGGATGCGTCGCTGGAAGCGTCCGCGAGCCGAATTCTGCCGGATGAGTTCCTGGCTCATGATCTCGATAGCCTTATCGGGTGAACCCATGCGCACAGCCTCTTTGGCCAGCAAAAAGCTGTCGATGAACTGCCGCTGCCAGCGGGAGCCGCTCCCGTTGCCGTTGCCGATCTCGGCCACCACCGGCGCAATCCCCTCGGCCGGTTCCTTCATGATTTCACGCAGCCACTTGCGGGTTTCGTCATTCGCCGCGGGGGTATCGTCCATCAGCGTGGCTTCGAGCACCTGCGGAACATCCCGCAGCAGACACCGCAACTCGGACCGGATGGCCAACGCAATCGGATCGTAATTGCTGCCCAGCGCCACGCAGGCTTGCACCACGAAGCGCTGCAGGTCGAGCCAGGCGCGGCTGCAGGGCAAAGCCATGAGCGTTTCGCCCGTCTCCAGCAGATCTTTCCATTTTTCATCGAGGGCCAGCCGTTTGATTTGCTGGCGGACTTCGGTGGGCGGCGCTTCCAGCATGGCGGGATCGGATTGCCACGCGGCCGTCCGCAGATCGCCCCAACGCAAACCGCGCATCATCAGATACGGGGCTGGACTGTAAGGCTCTTTTTGCCGCAGTGCCGCTGCGACCGCTGCGACTTTGCCTACCAGTTCGCGGCGGGCAGGGGATTCGGATGAGGAGAGATTAAATAAAAAAGTCTGCGACCGGGCCCCGGCAGCCTCGCCGGAAGCTCCGTCGGCTTGATCCGCACCGGGCTCGGCGGCCACGGGTTCCGGCGGTGCAGCTTCCACCGGATCGGGTTCGGTTTCCCGCTTCTTGTCGAGCAACCCGTGCGCCACATGGCGGACTTCATCTAAAGCGGTTTTGAGTTTACCGAAGGACGGGCTGCTGTCGCCGAACTTCTCGTCACAAAGTTCGGTGAGCACCTTGAGGCTGGTGATACATTCGTCGAGACTCTTTTCAAGGGCTACATAATAGACCTTGGGGGTCTCGCGGAAAGACTTATCGAAGATCTCCGGCGCCAGTTTCTTATCCGCCAGGGCCTTGTCACGTTTCTTTTTCTGGATCGGATCCTTGGCCTGATCCTCATAGCCGACGGCACGGGACTCGACGTACAGGAACCAGCTGTGCCCTTCGCGGTTCAGGGGCGACTGGCGAACCTGAATGTCGAGCTTCATGGTGAGCGGCGCGGCGCGCAACTCCAGGTCATCCTCTTCGATCGGCGGATAGACCGTGTCCCAGAATTTATCGAGCAGGCCGTAAAAGAGCTTGAGTCCCAGCGCCAGGCCCGCGAAGCCGTCTTTCCGTAAATTCGCGTCGGTTAACCATGCTGCGATCTGCAGATCCTTGGTTTTCTGCTTGAGCGCATTGGTGGCCAGGGAAATGGTCTTCGGCAGGTCGGCAACTTTGCGTTCGGTCTGCCAGGCGCCCTGGTTCAGGTCCTCGTCTTCGCGACGCGACTCACGGATGTCGTCGTAGATCTTGTCGTAGCGGAGGTCCTGGCCCGAAGGATTGTCGCCGGGAATGGGCTGTAACAGGTCGTCGAGCAGCTTGGGGACATCTTCGAGCAGTATCATTGGGGTTTTGCCGGACTATCCGGCGGCAGCTTGCTCGGCCTCAAATTCCAGCTCTCGCACCTCCAGCAACGGGAACTCTTCCCCATCCACCAGAAACACCTTCTGGCCGGAAGGATATTCCTTGCCGTGTTCGTCCGCATTCCAGACGGTAGTTCTGCCCAGCCATACCTCTTCATCCGGATCCTTCCAGGAAAAAGGATAGATGGCGGGGATAATCACCTGGCCGAGGTCCGTACCTTTAAAAGACGGTCCGGTCATGACCGTGGCATCAGCCCAGAGCATGTCCCGCAAGCGTTTGGGCGGACCCATGGAAATCGACACGATGTGATGAAAGGGGATCCAGAGATAGGCGCCTGCGGCGTAGACCTCCAGGCGGGCTCCGACATCGGGATCAGCATCCCGAAAAGAGGTGAAGGGTTTGCCGTTCAGGGTTCCGGAAATGGCCGACGACGCTTCAGTTTTGGGGAAGGTTTCGGTACGGAACAGTTCGTTGCGGTTGCGCTCGGCATGCAGCGCGGAATAGTACAAGGTCGCACCCAGCTGGGTTCCTTTGTCGCCTTGGGAAAGAACGCTCAGTTGTTTCTCGGCGCGGTCGTATTGCCCGGCAAAGCACAACAGTTCAAACAGAAAGGTTCTCTGGGCGACGTCACCGGGATTGTCGCGGAGCCACGCGCCGATGGCACTGATGGCCTCCGAAACGCGGCCGGCATCGAATAGATCTTTGGCTTTTTTCATGAGAAGTATTGCGGCTCAGTATACCCGCAACTGAGCCGCGTGATCAGCAAAGCGGTCCGCGCCTTTAGAAGGAGTCTGGAGCGGCGTAGTCGGATTTGAGCGTCGAGAGATCGAAACCCTTCGGGACTGCGCCGGCTAAGGTACCGTCGTCGTTCTCGGCCTTATAGGCTACTTCTACTTTCTGGAATGCGAAGCTCACCGATTCAGTGGGATTCTCGTTGCTGCCGGAGTTCTGAATCGAAGTGATCAGGCCGTCCTGCAGGTAGATGCGGAAATAATCCGCCTGCTCAGTGCCCACCGGCTTGTCATAAAGCAGAATGACCTTACTGAGGATGTCGCCGGACCAGCAGTGTTGAGCCAGAATCGGCGACGTCTTGTCGAGCACCTTCATGATGGTTAAGTCGGTAAAGTTCACACGGCCGGCCTTCGCTTCCAAGCCCGAAGCACCGACGCCGTAGGTGGATGTATTGGAGGCGCCAAAACTGAAAGATAGAATATCGATATATCCGGTTTTGCTAGTACTCGGTCCGGTAACTCCATCGACGTAAAGATACGCGTTTACAGCCATTGTGTTAGCTCCTTAAATTGAATTGAACGGTGAAACCCTAAGTGTGGAAAACGATTATTTCGCAGGCGCCGGAAGTTCGGCAACCAGACGAAGGGAAACGGTAAGTTCGTCAAGCTGGAAGTGCGGACGAAGGAACGCGACTGCTTTATAGCAGCCCGGCTTGCCGGGGACTTCGGTGACATCGATGCGAGCTTCGCGGAGCGGGCAACGGGCCTTCACGGAGGGTGACGCCGTATCGTCCGGCACCACATAGGTGGTGATCCAGCGATTCAGGAAGATCTCGGCATCGGCACGCGACATGAAGCTGCCGATCTTGTCGCGCATCATCGCTTTCAGATAATGGGCGAAGCGGGAGACCGCCATAATGTACGGAATCTGGGTAGATAGCCGGGCATTGGCGTTAGCTGAATCGGTATCGTAGAGCTTGGGTTTCTGGGCCGACTGCACGCTGAAGAAAGCCGCGTAGTCCGCGCCCTTGCAATGCACCAGGGGTACGAAGCCGAGATCCGCCAGTTCCTTCTCACGCCGGTCGGTGATGGGCACTTCGGTGGGACACTTCATAGCGACATCGCCGTCATCGGTATAGAAGTTGTGGACCGGAAGTCCTTCCACCAGGCCGCCGCCTTCCACTCCGCGCATGGCGACGCACATGCCGTATTTGGAGAAAGAGTTGGTCATACGGGTGGCGAGCGCATAGGCCGCGTTCATCCAGAGGTATTTGGAGTGGTCCGTGCCATCCACGTGCTCTTCGTAGTTGAAAGCTTCAACCGGCTTGGTATCTTTACCGTAAGGCAAACGGCCCAAGGTGCGGGGAAGACACATGGCTACGTAGCGGGAGTCTTCGCTCTGGCGGAAGCTCTTCCACTTGGCGTACTCGGTGGTGTCGAAGATCTTGGCGAGATCGCGCGGCGCATCGAGGCTGGTGTAGCTCTGCAGATTGAACAGGTCGGGGGCGGCGGCGGTGGCGAAAGGAGCGTGCGCGGCCGCGGCCACATTGGAGATCTTTTCGAGCAGTTCGACATCTTCGGGGTGCTTGCCGAATTCGTAATCGCCTACCAGCGCACCGAAGGGCGCACCGCCGTAGATGCCGTACTCTTCTTCATAGACTTTCTTGAAGAGGGCACTCTGGTCGAATTCCGGGGCGCGCTGCAGATCCTTGAGCAGTTCCTTCTTGGAACAGTTCAATACCTTGATCTTGAGCATGACGCCGGTTTCGCTCTGATCCATCAGGTATTTCACCCCGCGCCAGGAGCCTTCGAGTTTCTGGAACGTGGGGTTATGCATGATTTCGTTGAGCTGCAACGAAACCAGGTGATCGATCTGCGCGATGCGCGAATTGATCATCATCTCCGCGTCCCGGGCGATGGTCATGGAGCCATCGATGTACTGGGAGATGAATTCCTTGACCAGGTTGCGCCCGCGCTCTTTGGATGCGGGTTCCTGGCCGAAGCGGCCCTCATCGACAATCTGGTCGAGAAGTCCTTTCTCAGCCACCTTTTCCTGAGTTATCGCCGCCGGTGTAGCAGCAGTTGCCTGTGGATCAGCCATTAGAACCCTCCTTGATTTCACCCTTCAGTTTGTCCAGCTTTTCAGTATTGCCGACTGCTTCTAGGAGCAGTTCTTCGAGTTTGTCATTGCCCTGCAGACTGCCTCGCAGATCCGACAGACGTTGGCGGAGGTCCAAAAGTTGCTTGAGAGGCGGGACCTGTCGCGCGACGTTCTCGGGTTCGAAGTCGTCCATGCTTTTGAAATTGAGATTGACCTTCAGATTGGGGGCATCGGGTTCGTCGCTGAGCTTATTTTCCACCGAAAAAGCCAGGTGGGGTTTCATACCCTCGAGAACGGAATCGAAGTTGTCGGGGTTGACTTCCACGAACTTGCGTTCTTTCAGCTTCGGCAGCGGTTCGGTCGGTTGACCGGTAAAATCCCCCAGAACACCGACTACAAAAGGTAATTCCTTGAGTTCGATGGCGCCGCCTGTTTCCACATCGTAGGTGATATGTACACGCGGGGAACGGACTCGATCCAACTTATGCTGTGTGCTTTCTCTCGCCATACTTTCTCCTTAGCTAATAAGTGCTGTCGATATCTTGAAACCGGTTCGTGTGGAGGAGTTATTGAGGCGGCGTGTGTGACACAGAGAGCACCTTAGCCGATCTACCAAAACGATAAGCACGACGCCCCGCAGCATGATCCAAGATCCTCCGTGCTCTTGAGTCCGGTTTGCATTATAGCTCAAACGAGTGTATCAACGGCAACCGGGGAATTACTTAACTTAGTGATCATTTCACTGCCTGCCAGCGAGTAAGTCCCGGCGGTCTAGCCGCACTGTACTGGTTCACCCAAGAGCAACCCAACAAGAATTAGCGGGTGGGTTTCCAGAGGTTCCCGGCGGGGATGAAGAGAATTGAGGCGGCGCAGGCGGAGGCGGCCATCAGGACTACGAAGGTGCCGGCCGTCGAGGACAAGCGCTTGAGCGGCGAGGTGTCGGGGACGGCGCGGTCGAGGGCGGCCAGAGCATAGAAGGCGGCCTGGGCGGCGAGGGCGCAGTAGTTGAGCGGGGCGGGCAGGGCGAAGCTCGAGAGCAGTACGGCGAGAAAGGCGTAAGGGAGTATCAGACGACCCAGTTTGTGGGAGACGAAGTGCAGCCACAGCCGGTGATTGGGAATTAGCAGGCGGGGGAAGATGCCGATGACCTGGTAGACGCCGGCGAGGGTCCGCACCTTGCGGCGGAATTCGGTTTTGAGCGAGGCCGGATAGTCGAAGGCTTTGGCTCCGGGCTCCCAGGTGACCCGATAGCCCTTGAAGTAGGCACAGAGCGGCAGGAAGACATCATCTAGCAGAGTGCCGTCCGGCAGGACTTGGGTCAACTCTCGGCGCATGGCGTAAATTGCGCCGGTCGCTCCGGGAACCGAATCGATGCGGCTCTGGGCGGAGCGGATCAGTTTCTCGTATTTCCAATACAGTCCGACGCTGGCTTCTTCGGAAGACTCGCCTTCGCGGATCACCAGTTCGCCGCTGACCGCGCCGACGCGGGCATCTGCGAAATTGCTGACCAGCACGCGCAGACTGCCGGGTTCGAGCCATTGCCGGACATCGGTGAAGAAGACGATTTCGCCGCGAGCGATCGCCAGGCCGGCATTCAAGGCGCGGGCTTTGCCGGGTTCCGCAACTTCGAGGACGCGCAGTTGGGGGCCGGCGTGTTGGTGGGCGATGGCCAGGGTCTGGTCGGTCGAGGCGCTGGAGATCACGATGGTGTCGAGCATCTCCGGGGGATAATCCAGTCCGGCAATGGCGCGCAGTTTGTCGGCCAGCCAGCGCTCGCCGTTATGTACCGGGAGGACGATGGACACGGTGCGCGGGGTGAATTTCCGGACGAT
>Ga0182012_10006352_pt1 | contig 12076 bp, 3 predicted proteins | sample 612S2SmetaG_FD_120486 | JGI IMG/M metagenome (GOLD analysis project Ga0182012, IMG submission 120486) | Permafrost microbial communities from Stordalen Mire, Sweden - 612S2S metaG | ecosystem: Environmental > Terrestrial > Soil > Wetlands > Permafrost | place: Sweden: Stordalen | collected...
TGGTGAAGCTCCATTGGATGACCGGCGGCGTCACCACCGCGAGGACCGCCACTGAACTGGTGGTGGCACCGCCCGAAGCCGTGGCCACGGCGGCATAGTTGCCGGCATTGGTCAGGTTCACGGCAGCAAACGTCAAGCTGGGGTTGGTCTGACCGGACAGCGGACCGCCATTGAACAACCACTGGTAAGTCAGCGGCGTGCAGGACGTGGCCGTCAGGGTAAAACTGGCGGTGGTGCCAAGATTGTTGGTGGCGTTCTGCGGCTCGCTGACGATTACGGGGGCCGTCTCGTCCGCCACTACAATTGTGTTGGTGGAATGCGCGGCATTCCCCGAGGAGTCGGTCGCCGTCAGGATCACCTGGTTGGTGCCCAAGGGAAGGAAGGTATTGGTGGGCGGACTCTGGGTGATGACGGGCGGACCGGACAAATCCGCGGCCAAAATATCATTTGTGCCGGTCACGTTTAACATGATCGCCACGCAATTTGTCCCCGCCGCGAGCACCAGGTTGGTGAAGCTCCATGCGATGGTCGGGGGCGTGGTGTCGCGCACAATCACCAGCCGGGTCACCTGGCTGCTGTTGCCATTGCCGTCCTGGGCCAGATAGACCAGTTGGTTGGTCCCCAGGGCGTTGGTGTTCACCGTGCCAGTGACCGTCACCGCCTCAGCTCCCGCACAGGCATCCATGGCCGTCGCGCCGGGATCGGTGAAAGTCGTCCCCAATTCCACGTAGAACGGATTGGCCCCAATCAAGGTGATGACCGGCGGCTGCGTGTCCTGCACGGTCAACGTCACGCTGTTGGTCGCCGCCCCATAGGCGTTGGTGACGACCACGCTGACGGTGTGATTGGGCATGTGGACATTGGTCAGGGTGAGACTGACGTTGGTCGCTCCGGCCAGGACCATGCCGTCCAAACTCCACTGGCAGACCGGCGGCGGCCACCCAACGAAGGCCACGGAGAAGGTGGCATTGCTGGAACATTCCACGGTTTGTCCGGCCAACGGCGGGGTGATGGCCGGGGGCTCAAACACCGTGAGCATCGCCGGGCTGCTGGTCACCGAGCCGTACAGGTTGGTGATCACCACCGCGTAATTTCCGCCGCTGTTGGTGCCCACGGCGGTGAGGGTCAATTGATTGGTCGTCGCGCCGGCCACCCCGGTGGCATTGGCCAGACTGACACCGTTCCTGAGCCATTGATAAGCCAGGGGCGTCGTGCCGGTGGCGGTGACGGTGAACTGCACATTGCTCCCCAGCAGGTTGGTGGCACCGGTTGGCGGCGTAGTGACGGCCGGGGGGAAACCCACGGCCAGCGCCGCCACGCTGCTGGTGATGGCGCCATAGACATTGGTCACCACCACGCTGTAATTGCCGGCGTTGGCGGAGGTGACATTGGTCAAGGTCAGGAGGCCGGCCGGAACGCCCGAGACATTCGTGGCGGTCAGGGAGGCGCCATTGAACAGCCAGCGATAGGCCAGCGGCGGCTGACCGCCGGCGGTGACGCCCAGGCTCACCGTGCCGCCATTGGGCGCAAACCGGCCGGCCGGCTGGACCAGACAACACGGCCGGGGCGCCAGGAAGTTGACCAGGTTCGTCCCGGCGGGGGTGCCCAGACCGGTGCAGAGGTCGTATCCGTTGGTGGCATAAAACTGCCCCGGGGTTGCACCGTTGAGGTTGTTGCCGGTGGTGATGTCATGGAACGCCGCCGTGTAATTCGTGCCGGCGGCGATGGCGTAAAGGGCGGGATTGAGGAAGCCGACCGTGTTGGTGGCCCCGCCGCCGGCGACCGACTGCTGGTTGATGAGCGCGGCAAACCCCGCCCACAACGGCGCGGCGCAACTGGTGCCGCCCACCGTCGCGGACGCGCCGTTGTTGTAATCCACATGAATCGCATCCGCCGTCAACGCCACATCCGGAAGGTTGCGATAGAGGGTCGAACCGCCGTTGAGCGCCATGCTGACATTCGTCTGCCAGGCGGGGATGGTGTAATTGGTGCTGATCCCGCCACTGCTGCCCACATAATTGCCGTTGTCCAATCCCCAATTCCAGACGGTTTCCGAAGACCAGCTTGCGCCGGGGCCATTCATGGTCAGGGTGGTCCCGCCCACGCTGGTGACATAAATACTGTCGACGGGGACCGGGCCGGAGTCGGGGCTCAAGGCCTGGCTCCCCGCGTAGGCGTCGGAATCCCCGGACGCTTGAAAGAAAGACTGTCCTTGCGCGCCCATTTCTTTGAACAGGGAATCCAAGGTGGAACCGGGGAAAAAGGTCCAGTCATAGTTCGGACCGTTTCCGAAGGCCCACGAAGAGCTGACCTGCTTGGCCCGGTTGTCGGTGACAATTTTAGCAATGACGTCGTAGGGCGAATTGCCTTCGTAAACCAGCACCTTGGCCAGGGCCGGGGCCATGGCCACCCCCATTTCGATGTCCAGCGAGACTTCGAGGACCGCGTCGGCAACCCCGCTGTAACCGGGCTGGCCGGAGACGAAATCCACCAGGACATTTTGCAACGGGATATTGGTGCAGCCGATCTGGCTTTCGTACTTGATGATGTCATTGGTGTAATAGCCGTCATATTCCGTCAACGCCAGCGTCTGCCCGGCGCCGACCAGGCCGGCGGCGCCGGGGAGGTAGGCGTTGCGAAAATCGGCGCCCATATAAGTGCCACCCGGACCGGAACCGTTGTAATTGAACGGCACACCGCGCACAGCAGCCGCCGGATGGACCAGAGGCCGGGGCCGGGCGAAATCGCTCAAGCCCCACAGGTCCGCCACCGGCACGTTGGTGGGCACGGAAGGCTCCGAATCCGGCGCGAAGAAGTCGCGCGCCTCCGCCGGATGCCGGTAAGTGTGGAGGGTGACAGCAAACGCCTGCTCGACGCCGGCCACGCTGCCTTGCACCTCCAGCACCAGCCGGTTGGAATGCCGGCCCGTGACCGCCAGGCCGTTCGCGGCCAGGTGGTCAATGACCGCCTGATACTCCGGTTCGGTGGGGCCGAACCGGGCGGTGAATTCCTCCGGGGTGAGAAACCGGTGGTAATTGGTGCTCGCGGGGTCGCCCAGTTGACGGAGCAGCTCGTCGAGTTCCGCCGGATGGCGCAGGGGCAGGCCGATGGAGAGCCGCAACTGATTGGTTTCCGGCAGGCGACCCAGGGGCGTCCACCGGCGCGCCGACGCCGCAACGTGCCCGGACAAAACGTGCCGGTCCGTCCCCGCGGCCCGGGCAGGGCTGGTGGCCAGCACCAACAGCACCCACAGGCCCGGCAGCCAGCCGGGCATAAAATTCAGCTTGAGATTCAGTTGGCGTTCCAATTGGTTGTGCAGGTGCTGATTGCTTCAGTTCGTCAAATCCACCGTCGCCGGGCAAACGGCGGCAGAATAACTTAAACTATACCACGGAATAAGGGCGGAAGTCAAATTCACAAAAGGAAACCAACTGCAAGGCCCACAATTTCAATCGGAATTAAACGCAAAGACGCGGCGCAAAAGCCATTTTTAACAGAAGGAAACGAAGTTAACGAAGGGGGCGGAGGCCGGTTTAAAACCGCGAAGCTCGCCACGCGAACAGAGGCCTGGGTGGACTTAAGGGGGAAATGAGTCAGAGCCTCGTCACGGGCGTGTTGCCCAAAGACAAAAACGGAAAAAACAGCGCGCATTCCATCAATCGGGCATACGAAAACCCCGGCAATTTTATCGGTTTCAACGTTGCTGTGCCCGAGGACGGGCACGCTCCGGGACTTGGGCAACACACCGTCACCCCGGCTGCCACATGAGAACAAGGCGGTCGGTGACCCGAGGCGCGCAGCCGGCGTTCCTGGAGGCCGGGTTGGTTCAGGAATGCACGCCCCCCACCTCCGCCATAAAGTTCCCCATCCCCACGCTCCCGGTTAGCATAGCGGCAGAATCTGAGAAAACTTGACCGAATTGTTGCTTCTCACCAGACCCACCAGGATAAAGACTCTGTGGGCGGCCTTTTCCGTCAAGGTCCGGGCACATGCCTGTTGGGGCACTTGCTAATTATAAATATAAGCACTATGATAGGGTGTTGTTCAAGATTTTTGACTCGCCGGCCCCGGGTCACCGATTCTGGCCATACTTTTACCAGCAATTAACCCGGGGGCCAAGCGAATCATGACAGATCAAGAACTCGGAAAGCACCACAACCCCGCCGGTAACATCCAATCGAAGCTGATTCCGCATCCCGTTGCGGCCCGCGGCGGTTGGTTTGCCCCCGCAAGGCTGGTGTTGGTGCTGGCGGGCATCCTGGCGCCATGGGGCGCCGGCGCCGCGACTCCCACGGTCGCTTTCAGCGCGCCAACCAATGGACAGCAAGTGGCGGTCCTTTCGAGCCTGGCCGGCAACTTTCAAAACTTCAGTCCGGCGCCTGCGGTTACGTTGGTCATCCATGAAATGGACATCAACGGGGGGGCGGGGCGCTGGTGGAACGGCACAAATTTTCAGAGCAGTCCCGCCGTGCTGACCGCCGCGGTCACGGGGACCAATTGGACAGCGGCGGCGGCGGTGGGGCTGCCGCACCTGAATTCGGGGCTGAGTTATGCGTTGAACGTGACGGCAACGAACCCGGTCAGCAGCGCCTCGACCAACATCACGGTGCAGGCCCCGATGGCGGTGCTGGCCTGGGACCCAGGCCAAACGGCCCTGGGCACAGCGGTATTGCCCAACCCGAACACCAACGGCGGTAATTACTGGTTTCAGATCAGCCCGCAGACGCCATCGGTGGGCGTGTGGCGCACCGCCTTGAATGTCCACGCAGGCGCGGCGAGTGTGTATCTGAGCCAAGGGTCTCCACCGACGGCGAGCAGTTACGCTTTCAGTTCCCAACAAGCCGGCTCCAACGGCTTTATCGTGGATGCCTCCCAATTCAGCGCCGGGCAGTCCTGGTATATTCTGGTAAATGCCTCCCCCAACGCGCAGTGGAATCTTGTGAGCGGGGATGCGTTCGTGTTTAATCTGGGCGCGCTGGCAGCGGATGCTTCCAGCAGCACGAATGTATCCATCGGGGCCGAAGGGATGGTTTTCTTCACCACAACCCTCCCGGCCAACACACTGGCCTGGCAACTTTGGCTGAACGGATTGACAAACACCATTTATGTCAAACAATCCTCCGCAGCGGACACGACATCCCATGATTTGTGGCAGTCCGGCCAAATGCTGGTGGTGCCGCCTTATGTGTCATTCAGTGGCGCGTGTTTTGTCAGTGTGCCGGGCAATCCGGGCGCAGCCATCGAGCTCGACTCCCGCCAGCAACCCGTGACCCGCGTGTCATTTAACAGCTTCACGAATGTGACCGTGGCCGCGACCAACTTCCCGTATGTGACGTTTGAAGTTCAGGTGCCGGTGCAGCAAATCGCCTGGCAATTGAATCTGACTCCGACGAGCGGCGCAGCGAACCTGGCCGCCCGCCGGGATGGCGTGCCGAACGAATTTCACAATGACGCCTATTCCGACACGGGGGGCGGCGTGGGGAACAGCCTCACGCTCGTGCCATCGGGGACCGGCACCGGCCCGGGTTTGAGCGACGGCACTTACTATGCGACGATCTATGGTGCGGGGGCGTATCAGTGCGGGTTCACGAACGGCAGCCCCATCATCACGCCGGTTTCCTATGTCTTTGACATCACGAATGACGCCCCCAACCGGGTGGGCTGGCGGTTTTACGGCGTGTCCGACATCAATTCGCAACTGGGCTCGTATGGCTGGGAGCTGCAGTTGAGCAACGCCCCGGCCGGCAGCGAGATGGCCATCCGGCGCAACGCGGTGCCCGGGGAGTGGAACTATCGCGCCATCGACGACAACTACGGTTTTAATTCCGCCGGTTATGCGGATTTGACCAGTTTCGTGAATTTGCTGGAACAGCCGGGGCATCAGGCGGACATCTGGTATATTGGCGTTTACTCGCCCACGCAGGCGCTGGGGAGTTTCGTGCTGAGCGGGCAACAGCTTGCCCGGCCGGTGCCGCAAGGGATGGCCTTCGACGGCCCGGGAAACAGCGCGAGCAAGACCAACCAAACGGCCGGGGCCTGGCAATACTTTGAAGTGGTCGTGCCCGCGGATACGAATCTGCTGGGCTGGGATTTGCGGTTGACGAACGTGACGGCGGGAAGTCCGCAACTGTACGTGAGCCGGGACACGCTGCCGCCGGCGGCGGGCATTGCTTCAGGCTCCCTGAGCTGGCCGAGCGGGGCCGGGGTGGCCGGGGGGGCGGATTGGTCCGGTTGCGGCGGCCCAATGCTGGAGGTGGGGATGGGGAATCCGCTGCAGCCGGGAACCTATTACATTGGGGTGCAGGATCCCAGCTACACCAGCAGCTACACGCTGGTGAGCCGGGGGATCGGGCCGGCCGGCTACAGCATTCCGGTGCGGCCGTTGAATCTGACCGGGAGCGTGACCAATCCGGCGTTGCCGGTGGGTGAGGCGGCCTATTACCAGGTGGTCGTGACCAGCAACACGCCGGACTGGAAGCTGCATTTGGCGCTGACGACGGGGGATGCGCTGTTGATGGTGCAACAGGGCTGGCTGCCCAACAGCATTGAATATGATGGTTATGTGTATGGGGGTGGAGGACAGAAGATGCTCAAGGCGGGGGATGAGCAATGGGCGATGCTGCCGGACAGTGGCGGCAACGGCAGCAACGTGACGACGGGCACGTATTACGTGCTGGTGGCCAGCCAAGGCCAGAACCTGGTGAACAACTGCGAAGGGACGGGCGCCGCCAGTTACACCTTGAACAGTTGGATAGACGGAGTGACGAACCTGGCCGGGACGATTGCCTACGGCAGCAACGCGAGCTTTACCAATCACAGTCAGGCGGGCGGGACGGTGGAGTTTTACCAGTTTACAGTCCCGGCGGGCGTGGCGAGCCTGCAGGTGACTTTGAACAACACGGCGGGCAGTCCGGAGATGACCCTGAACACGGGCAGCCAGCTCGTCAGTCCGATGTACGGTGAATCGAGCGATGTGTATGGGAATTACGGCGGGCCGGGGGCGCAGTGGGTCAGCGGCAATCTAATCACGATTCCCAATCCGGCGGCGGGCATTTACAGCCTGTCGGTCTATGCGGCCGACCTCAATGCCGGCACGGCCCCCGACCCGGCCGCCAGCTATACTATCCTTGTTCAGGCCCTGCCGCCCACGCCGGTGGCGTTTGACGGCCCCGGGAACAGCGTGCGGGAGACCAATCAAGCCGTGGGCGTGTGGCAGTACTTCGAAGTGGTGATTCCCACCGATGCGAACCTGCTGGGCTGGGATTTGCGGTTGACGAACGTGACGGCGGGAAGTCCGCAACTGTATGTGAGCCGGGACACGCTGCCGCCAGGCGTCGCGGGCATCGGCTCTTCCTCGACCGCCTGGCCGAGCGGGGCCGGGACGACCGCTCCGGCGGATTGGTCCGGGTGCGGCGGCCCGCTGCTGGAGGTGGGGATGGGCAATCCGCTGCAGCCGGGAACCTATTACATTGGGGTGCAGGATGGCATGGATGTCAGCAGCTACAGTTTGGTGAGCCGGGGGATCGGGCTGGCGGGTTACAGCATTCCGGTGAAACCGCTGAGTCTGACCGGCGGTGCGACGAATCTGGCGCTGCCGGTGGGAGAAGCGGCGTATTACCAAGTGGTGGTGCCCGCCAACACGCCGGATTGGAAGCTGCATCTGGGGCTGGCGGCGGGGGACGCCCTCCTCATGGTGCAAGCGGATTTTTTGCCCAACAATTTGAGCGCCGGGGGGTACGGTTACCTGGAGGGAGACGGCGGGGAGAAAATGAACAAGCCGGGGGATGAGCAGTGGGCGTTGCTGCCCGAGAACGGCAACGGAAGCAACGTGACGGCCGGAACGTATTACGTGCTGGTGGCCAGCCAGGGCCAGGACCTGGTGAACAATTGCGAGGGGACGGGCACCTCGGCTTATACGTTGAGCAGTTGGATTGACGGGGTGACGAATCTGGCCGGGACGATTGCCTACGGCAGCAATGCGAGTTTTACCAACCACAGTCAGGCGGGCGGGACGGTGGAGTTTTATCAGTTCACGGTGCCGGCGGGCTTGGCGAGCATCCAGGTGACCGTGGCGGCGGCGGCGGGCAATCCGACCATGACGCTCACCGCCGGATCACTCCTGGTGAGTCCGGTGTATGACAATGAGTACACTGATGGCTATGGCAATTTTGGCGGAACGGGCCCGGAGTGGGTCAGCGGCAGTCTGATCACCATTCCCAATCCTGTGCCGGGCGTTTACAGCCTGTCGGTCTATGCCGCCGATCTGAATGCCGGCACGGCTCCCGATCCCGCCGCGAGCTATGCCGTGCAGGTCAAGGCCCTGGAGCCGGTCCCGATGGCGTTTGACGGGCCCGGGAACAGCGCGAGCGAAACCAATCAAGTCCCGGGCACGTGGCAATACTTTGTGGTGGTGGTGCCGACCGACCCGAATCTGCTGGGCTGGGATTTGCGGCTGACGAATGTCACCGCGGGGAGCCCGCAGTTGTACGTGAGCCGGGACCTGCTGCCGCCGCAGGCGGGGGTGAGTTACAGTTCCATGGCCTGGCCAAGCGGCGACGGGACGACGGGCGGGGCGGATTGGGCGGGCTGTGGCGGCGGGCCGCTGCTGGAAGCGGGCATGGGTAATCCGCTGGAGGCGGGCACCTATTACATTGGCGTGCAGGATCCCAGCACCACCAGCAGCTACACGCTGGTGAGCCGGGGGATCGGGCTGGCGGGGTACAGCATTCCGGTGAAACCGGTGAGTCTGACCGGAAGTGCGACAAATCTGGCGCTGGCGGCGGGCGAGGCGGCGTATTACCAGGTGGTGGTGCCAGTTGGCACGCCCGACTGGAAACTGCATTTGGGGCTCACGACGGGCGACGCGCTGTTGATGGTGCAGAAGGATTTTCTGCCCAGCAATTTGAGCCCGGGGGTTTATGGCGGTTTGGAGGGAGGTTATGGCGGGCAGAAGATGAACAAGCCGGGGGATGAGCAGTGGGCGCTGCTGCCCGGGTACGGCAACGGCAGCACCGTAACAGCCGGAACGTATTACGTGCTGGTGGCCAGCCAGGGCCAGAATCTGGTGAACAACTGCGAAGGAACGGGCACCTCGTCGTACACCTTAAACAGTTGGATGGACGGGGTGACGAACCTGAGCGGGACGATTGCGCAAGGCAGCGCCGCAGCCTTCACCAACCGCCAGCCGGGCGGGTCGGTGGTGTTTTACCAGTTTACGGTGCCGGCGAACACGGCGAGCATCCAGGTGGCCTTGGAAAACACGGCGGGCGTTCCGATGATGACGCTGAACACCGGCACCGCGCTCGTGAGTCCGGTGTACGGCGCCAATGATATTGATGGTTACGGGAATTACGGCGGAACCAATTGGCAATGGCTCAGCGGGGATCTGATCACGATCCCCAACCCGATGCCCGGAACGTACAGCCTGTCCGTCTATGCGGCGGATGACGGCACGGGCACGTACCCCGACGCCAGTTATACGGTAGCCGCCAGTTTCCCCCTCCTGCCGCAATTGAGTTTTTCGCCGGAGTTGGACACCGCCACATTGACCAATGTGGCAGCCGGGACGCTGGCGGACACGGCCAGCATATTCTACCAGGTAACGGTGCCGGCGACGGTCAATGGCGCGCCCGGGTTGGGTTGGAACCTGCAACTCTCGCAGTCCAGCGGGACGCCCATGGTCCGGGTGCGGCCAACGTTGTTGCCGGATAACACGGGAGACACCACCGCCTACGCGGCCGGCAGCATCATCATCGCGCCGCCCTACCTCGCGCCGGGCGTCTGGTATGTGGAGGTCACGGCCACGGGCAGCACGACTTTCGCCCTGACCACGAGCGTCATCACCACGAACACGCTGACACGGAACCTGTGGGTGATGCCCGCCATTGGACAAACGAGCACGGCTCCCGGCCTGACGTTGCCGACTTTTGGTGACACCGGGGTGAATGGGGGAGGGACGAATCTGCCGGGAGATCAGGGCGTTGATCTGGCGCAGGGACAATATGATTTCTACGCCATTGAGGTGCCGACCAATAATGCGGGCTTGTTGCGGACGGAATTGCAGGCCATCAGCGGCAGTCCGAATTTTTACCTGCGGGCGGGGGCCGCGCCGACTTTCAACCATGGTGCCAGCGGTTCGAGCGGAGTGCTCATTGACCGGCAGTTGAACGGGAGCGGAACGGAATATGGGAACTGGGTGCCGCTGGACGGCCAGACGGCGACGAATTTGACGCCGGGGATTTGGGTGGTGAGCGTGTTTGCCTCGGGCAGCGCCAATGCGCGCTTCCGGCTGCAACTGTCGTGCGGCAGTGCCGGGACCAACGGCCTCGTGCAGAATCTGCCGATCGGCGGCAATATCGCCTACACCAACCAGCAGCTGGCGGGCGGCGACTGGCGTTACTATCGCGTGCAAGTCCCGACGAATGCCCCGAACAATTGGGTGCTCAACTGGACGCTCAGCCAGGGCAACGCGCATCTCTTTGTGCGCGACACCGTGCCGCCGGGTGACGGCACATACAATTACATCGACTACAATTCTTATCCCAATTACGCGATAAGCTGGGCCGGCGACGACAAGAATGAAGGGCCTTATCCGGATTTTGCCTCGCCGGGCGCGGATACGCTAACGACTCCGCCGCTGCGGCCCGGGGCCACGTATTATGTTGGGTTCTGGTCGCCGGATGACGCGACGTTTTCCATCGGCTCGGCGACCAATGGCGGGGCGATCAATGTGACCAACACCATCGCCTTCATCGGCGGTTCGGTCACAAATGTGATTCCCGGCAACGGCGTGCTGCATTATCGCATTAATGTGCCCAGCAATGCGACGCGGCTGGTCTTCACGGCGTCCAATTCGACCGACCTGGTGTTCAGCCTGGAACAAGGAACGGTTGCCCTGGCGGGCGGGCCCGCGCACTGGCTCGGCAATCAGGGTGATGCCAGCCTCAGTCAATTTCTGGATACGCCCAACAATTGGCCCTGGCTGCCGGGTTATGCGTATTTCCTTACGATCACCAATACCGCGGCGACCGCGGAACCCTTTGGCCTGGCGATGGCCGTACCCGCCGACCTTACGCCGGTCAGCTTCAGCGCGCCCAGCGCCGTGACTTCGGGCGCGCCTGATCCGGCGGTGCAGGTCACTTGGGAAGTGACCAATCAAGGCGCGGCGGTGCCGTTCAGCGGGTGGTACGATGACGTGTGGTTCTCGACCAACGGACTGCTCGACGCGAACTCGGTGGTCGTGGGCAATTTCGCGATCAATCAAACCGTCCCGGCGGGGGCCGGTTATGCGGAGACCAACCTGGTGACACTCCCAATGAATGCGAGCGGGACCTACACGCTGTTCCTGCAAGTGGATGCGGGCAATAACCTTTACGAGGCGACCTTGAGCGACAAAGTTTCGGCCGGCGTGACGGGAATATTCACCCTGGCCGCAACGCAACCCACCATCACCAGCATCAACCTCGCCGGGACGAATCTGGTGGTGACCGGGGCAAACGGGTCAGCGGGGGCGACGTGTTATGTCTTGATGAGCACCAATCTCGTGCTGCCCTTGGGGCAATGGCAACCGGTGGCGACCAACCTCCTCGACGCAAGCGGGAATTTCACCATCACCGCCACGAATGCGGTAAATCCCCTGGCCCCGCAAGAGTTTTTCATTCTTGAAATGCAATGAACGGAAACTCCACTAAATACGCGAGCAGAGCCTGAGAACCTGTCTGAAAAATCTTAAAGCTCCCCGATAAGCCAGTCCTCCACCTTTTTCCGCGCCCAAGCATTTTTGCGCAGGAAGGTGAGGCTGGACTTGACCGAGGGATTGAACTGGAAGCAGCGGACCGGAATGCGCCGTGCCATCTCGCTCCAACCATGCCGCTGGACGAGCTGATTGAGGATGTTCTCCAGCGTTATGCCGTGCAGGGGATCGCGGGGATGAGAGGATGGTGAGGGCATATAAAGACTGGATGATGCACAATTTGCTGAAGAACTGCACGAAAAATATTGGGGGGAAAGGCTGAAGCAGAAGGCTAAAGGCTAAAGGCTAAAGGCTAAAAGGCGGGAAGGGCGGGAGCATGCGAAA
>Ga0182012_10006355_pt1 | contig 12076 bp, 15 predicted proteins | sample 612S2SmetaG_FD_120486 | JGI IMG/M metagenome (GOLD analysis project Ga0182012, IMG submission 120486) | Permafrost microbial communities from Stordalen Mire, Sweden - 612S2S metaG | ecosystem: Environmental > Terrestrial > Soil > Wetlands > Permafrost | place: Sweden: Stordalen | collected...
ATCTTTGTCCGCGTTGTTTTCGGTCTGCATGCTACTTGGCTCGTGAATTCCGCCACTCATATGTGGGGCAGCCGTCGCTTCAACACCCGCGACGATTCACGCAATAATTGGTGGGTCGCCATGATCACCTTTGGCGAAGGCTGGCACAACAATCACCATGCTCATCCCACTTCAGCCCGCCACGGTTTGGCTTGGTACGAATTCGATCCGTCCTGGCTACTCTTGAAAGTGCTTCGCGCCGTTGGCATCGTCAGCGGTGTCCAGGTTGCCAAAATCGAGCGACCCTCCGTCGAACAACGCAAAGCCGCCTAATATCTCCAAATACAACAAGAGGCAAAGCATTCCAGTGCTTTGCCTCTTTCCCTTTGTGGCGCCGACCCTCGTGTTTGCCGCGCCGGGACAGTCTCGTCTCGACGCTACTTCCTCTATTTCAATCCCCGCACCTTGTCCGCTAACTCCTTCAACGCCCCATCATTCGCCGTCCCATGCGTCCGCCAGCGAATCTCCCCGCTCTCATCCAGCAGCAACAGATACGCCTCATCCGCTTCCGAATAACCCGCCGCCTTCTTCAACTCCGCCTCGCCCTTCACCACAACCAGAAAGTGACCCTGCCGGTCCGCCGGCGTCGATCCCTTCATCGCGTGCTTGATCATCCCTCTCACAAACGAAGGCGCATCTTCCAGCACCGCTACTTGATACACATCGAACCCATCGCCCAACTCTTTGCGAACCCGCTTGTCCCATTCCTTCACCGTGTCCTGCGAACTTTTGCTAAAGCCCAGAATAACCACCGATGGGTGTCCCTTCAACGACTCCGGCAGCGTCATCTGCTGCCCCGCCAGACTCTCCGCCGCCGTCTTCGGAATTTGCTCGCTCCAAACAGGCACAATCACAAACAAGCAACTAATCAAAAAGCAATTCTTCATCATCCGCATAGAGTTTCCATTACCGCTTCACGTGCCCTGTCGCCACCACTTCCACTTCCACTGTCTTATTCACTTTAAACAGAAAATTACTCGGATCTTTCATGCCCCAATCCACGAACGGCACAACAAATTTTCCGCTCCCGCTCACGTCGTTGCCATTCATCGTGATTTGCAGCGGAACACTCAATTCGTGGGTCGCTCCGTGAATCGTAAACTGCCCCACCACGCGCACGCTAGAATCGTTCTTCAACGGCTGCGCACCCTCTAGTTTGGTCACCCTAAAACGGATCTCCGGGTATTTCTCCGTCTCCAAAATTTCCTTGTTCATGCGCTTATCGCGGGCCGAATTCTCGCTATCGCCGCTGTTGGCCGCCACCACCAGTTCTCCCGAAATTTCGCCATTCGCCGGGTTCACCGTCACGTGCCCTTGCTTCAACTGGAACGTTCCATGCGTGGTGTGTACATTCCCCACTAAACTCCAATTGATCTTCGTGGTGGCCGGGTCAAAATCCACTGCCATCTGCTGGCTCCAGCCCACGGGAGCAAAACACAGCACTCCTGCCAACCAAACCCGAACGGACTTTCTCAAAAGAATGCTCCTTAAGCGGTTAGAAAATCGAAACCAAAACCTACAAGATGGCGCGACAGCAAACCAGCCATCGTGGCCTCGCCCACATGCAGTTTCAACAGCGCATCGAAAAGCTCCGGCCGCTTTGCCAAACTCGCCAACGCGCGCCGTTGGATTTCGCCATGCCACTCCATGGTCAGCATCAATGACGCCATCCTGCGCGGTTTGGCCGAGAACTTCTTATGATGCGCGGCATATTGCTTTAAATCGCCCGATCGCAAAGCGTGCGCCAATGCATCAGCTTGCTTGAATGCCAAACACATGCCTTCCCCGGTGATCGCATCTACCGACCCCGAAGCATCGCCCAACAACGCCACGCCGTCTTTATAGATACGTCTCAGGCTTCGCGAGATCGACATTGATCCCATCTCGTGCGAACTGTGGTCCGCACCCGCCAGCTTTTGCCGCAGCAGCGGAAATTCCTCCAGCGCTGCATCCAAACGCAGCTTGGAGTCGCGTGAAATAAACACTATGCAGATCTCACTCTTGGCGATCGGTGTAATGTAAAACTGCCCGCGCGGTCCCCAATACAACTCAACGTAGTCCGACCAAGGTGCCACTCGATAGTGTCGGCGAAATCCATAACGGCGCTTCTCGCTCTTCACGGCATCCAGCCCTGCACTGGCGCGAATCGCCGATTTCAACCCGTCCGCGCCCACCACAAAACGTGCCGCTAAGTGTGTGCCCTGAATGGAAAGGCCGCCCTCGCAGAGGTGGACATTCTTTGCGCCCCAAATCGTCTGCACGCCCGCTGCTTCCACATGTTTCACCAGCAGTTCATGCAATTGGAAACGGCGCACTCCTAAGCCGCTGCCATTTGGAAATTCGCCGCGCACGGTAGACGAACCATCGCTGAACGAAATCCCTCGAAACGGATACCCAATACTGCTGTCTAGTTCCACTCCCAAGCGCCGCAACGCCGCCAGACTATCCGGCATCAGTCCTTCGCCGCAAGCTTTATCAATGGGTGGCACCGCACAATCCACCACTGTCACCGCAAACCCCTGCTGACGAAGAGCCAACGCCGCGGCCAGACCCGCTGGACCGCCCCCTGCTATACAAACGTCGCTCACCATGTCAGATATTCACCGCCCTGCGTGCCAACCCAAGCGCATCGCTCCAAAACGCCGAAGGCGTATTCGCCATCTCAACAACCGACCGTATCGCCGCCACGCACTTATCGATCTGCGCGCGCGTCACAATCAGCGGAGGCGCTACTTTGAGCACCGTGAAATTGTTACCGCAGATTTGCGTTAGAATCCCGTAATCGTTGAACAGCCGCATCACCAACACTTGGCCGAACATCGCCGGGTGGATCGCCATAAACGCTTCGTACGAAGCCCGCAGCGTCAGCTTGCGCGGCGCTTTAAACGCTACGCCTGAAAATAATCCCGCCCCGCGAATCTCGTCTACCATGTCAAAGTCTGCCAGTTGCTCGCGCAGTTGCGCACGCAGATAGTTCCCCATCTCTTCTGTCCGCGGGCCCGCATTCTCTTTTTCCAAGGTGTCCAGCACCGCCAGCCCCACGCGCATCGCCAATCCGTTTTCCGAATACGTCGACGTATGTATCAAGCTCTTCTTCAGCGACCCATACACCGCGTGGTTAATCTTATCCGTCATCAGCACGGCGCCGCTCGGAATCAACCCACCGCTCAAGGCCTTCGCCAAAATCACAATATCCGCATTCACCCCGAAATGGTGCGCCGCCAAAAACTTGCCCGTGCGGTAGAAACCCGTCTGCACCTCATCGAAAACCAGCAGCGTGCCGTAGCGTGAACACAACTCGCGCGCCCGCTTCAAATAACTGTCCGATGGCACTCGGATACCGCCCTCGCCCTGCATTGGCTCCACAATAAAGGCCGCGAACTTTTTCGTCTTGAGCTTCTCCGCCAGCGCCGCTTCATCGCCAAACGAAATCTCTTCCGTATCGCTCAGCATCGGCCCGAATCCTTTTTTCCAGAACGGATCGCCCATTAACGACAAAGCCCCGCACGTTAAACCATGAAACGCGCCTTGCGTATACAGCATGCCTGTGCGGCCCGTAAAAACCCGCGAAAACTTGATCGCCGATTCCACGCCCTCGCTACCCGAACTGCAAAAGAACGCTTTCTTCAGGTCGCCGCCGGCCAATCGGCACAAACGCGTCGCAAGTTCTCCCGCTCTTTCGGGCACATGGCTTTGCAACATCGCCGGACCCATGCGGTCCAACTCATCTTTGATCGCTTCAATAATCGCTGGATGGTTGTGTCCTAAATTATGAACGCAATACCCAGAAAGGCAATCTAAAATCTTCGTCCCGGTCGTGGTGAATAGTTCAGCACCGCTGCACCGTTCGTACTGAACATTCATCTGCATCAACTTCAACAGCCGAACCCAATGTGGATTCACCCCGCTGACATATTGTTCTTCAAAACTGGCTGTAGTCTGATTCTCGAAAGACCCGTGCACTTCAGGTGCGGCAGATACCATGCAATCCCCAATTGTCCATTTAAAACTTTAGACGCTTCTATAAAACACCGGGTTGCATCAGTTTAGGTAAAAATCCCGGCCCAGATAACTCAGTGGCCGAAATCCCCAAAGCCTCTCTTACTGGTGGGCCAGGCGCCTTCGCCTGCTTCGTTTATGCCCACGTCGCTGCGGTTCACTCACATACCCAAATACCCGGTTTTCCGCAATCGCACCCACCACCAGCTCCGGCCCGTGCTCCGAATTTCTCGCCAACGGAATATGCTCGTCCAGTTTCACATCTTGTCTGTAAAACTCCCGTTGGCTTGTTCTCACCGTGATGTCGTAAGTGCGTGCCGACGCGTTTACGCCCGTGAGTCGCAGTTGTACATTCCCGATATTCTGAAACTCCGGCGTCACCGAAAGGTTGAATTCCGTGACCGCCCGATTAAGCGCCTCAGGAATAGTAAACGTCGGTGCCCCCGTGCCTGTAACAGATATTGATCTCGCATCCGCTGGCGCAACAGCCTCAGCCGGTGGCTGTGCCGTCGTCGTGCTTCCCGCAAAATGCAACCGCTGAACCGAATCTGGCATCGGCCCCAACGTATCGCCAGCACGCTCAAAAAGATTTCGCTGGCTCACAAAGAAAAATGCGAACGCGCACGCTGCGCACACACTGCCCACTCGTAGCGCTTTCCAAAGCAAATCAGGTGGAGCTTCCTGCGCTGATGCCCCCGCCGCCCGCAGCTGCCGGTTCGAGTAGCGCGCAATTACCATCGCCGATGACCGTTCCGGCGGTGTTAACACTTTGAACGGACGCCGTTCTGTGCCAGCATTCATGTGTGTAAACTCATTTGTCACAATGACTTCCATCATTATCTCTCGTAGCCCTTGAAAAACGAACAGTTTTCTGCCTACCCGCTCGTTTTGTGGTATCTTTCCCTTGCGATGTCAGAATCTCTCTCACTGTCCCGCCGCCATCTGTTGGCCACTTTAGCCGCGGCTCCTATCGCCGCTTTCGCCAAACAAAAGCACATCCCCGTTGGACTGGAGCTCTTTTCCGTTCGCGATGACTTAAAGCGTGATTTGCCCGCCACTCTCGAGGCCGTCGCCAAACAAGGCTACGAATGCGTAGAGTTCTTCGCTCCCTACTTCGAGTGGACCAGCGACTACACCAAGCAAGTGCGCACGGAACTCGACAATCTCGGCTTGAAGTGTTATTCAACCCACAACGGTTTGAAATCATACTCCGCCGAGGGCATGGACAAAGCCGTCGAACTCAATGGCATTCTTGGCACGCATTACATTGTCCTGGCGAGCGCGGGCGACCCCAAGACCGTCGATGGCTGGAAGCAAGTTGCCGACACGCTTAACCGCGGTAACGAAAAATTCCAGAAGGCCAATCTTCACGCTGGTTATCACAACCACGATGTCGAATGGCGTCCCATCGATGGCCAGCGCCCCATCGAGATTTTGGCCAAAGAGACCGACAAAAGCGTCATGCTCCAACTCGATGTCGGCACTTGTCTTGAAGCCAAATGCGACCCAGTGGAGTGGATCGGCAAGAATCCCGGTCGCATTCGCTCTCTTCACCTCAAGGACTGGTCGCCCGACAAAGGCTACAAGGTCTTGTTCGGCGAAGGCGTCGCGCCTTGGCAGAAAATCTTCGCTGCAGCCGAAACCGTCGGCGGCGTCGAATACTATCTCATTGAACAAGAAGGCAGCCAGTATTCCGAAATCGAAACCGCCGACCGCTGCCTGGTCGCCTTCCACAATCTTCACACCTAACTTCGTAGGGCGGCCATTCTTGGCAGCGAGGCGGCTTTCTAGCCGCCTCCTTTTTGTTTGTCACGAATGCCGAAACAGAACCCCGAGCAAAGCTTGGGGATTAACACAATGACCCAACCCATTCGCGTTCTGATCACCGGCGGCACCTTCGACAAAGAGTACGACGAAATCCACGGCCGCCTCTTCTTCAAGGATTCGCACCTCCCCGAAATGCTTTCCCTCGGCCGCGCCAAACTTCCCCTCGAAGTGCGCACCCTCATGATGATCGACAGCCTCGACATGACCGACGCCGACCGCGCCCTCATCGCCGAACAATGCCGCGCCACTCCCGGCGAACGCATCGTCATCACCCACGGCACCGACACCATGGCCGACACCGCCCGCTACGTCGCCGAACGCCTCACCGGCAAAACCATCGTCCTCACCGGCGCCATGATCCCCTACAAATTCGGCAGCTCCGACGGCCTCTTCAACTTAGGCAGCGCCCTCGCCTTCGTGCAAACCCTGCCCCCCGGCGTCTACGTCGCCATGAACGGCCGCTGCTTCCCCGCCGCCCGCGTCCACAAAAACAAACAAACCGGCATCTTCGAGGAACGCTGAGCAGTAACAGAATCCAGGTTTTCCTCACCGACCAGACTCTCCCTTCCACCCGCCCGCGTGCGCATCAGAAAACACTAATGGTTGTACGTGCGCTTCACTTGCGACGAAGCTGAGAATTCGGTGAACTCAAAAAAAGCATTCCGGAATTACTTTCGAGCAAGCCCAGGACGTTTTTGATCATCCATGCCACGACGTTCTGGAAAACTATTTCATCATCGAAGACGGCGAGCAACGTCTCCAGGCAATCGGCTTGAGTCAAAGGTTACTCTTGCTCCTCGTAATTTTTGTCGACCGCTCTTCAAACGACGAAATCATCATCCACATCGTCTCGGCCAGAAAGGTACACGCTTATGAAAAAGTAATTTACGAAAAGCAGTTCCGCTAAACGAACGTGCCTTGGCCAACGACCCATAAGCGCCAACATTGCCCCCGTAACTCTGGACCAACGCAACAATAGGCAAATACTACCGCCCTAGACACCCCCGGTAGCAGGGCCACCTGATCGATGCGCCGTCGGGCAATTTATCAATTTATCTCGCAAAACCGACATCTTCCTGTCGTCCCCAAAAGTTTAAAGTCCGTGACGGGCGAAGAGTTGCTGGGCGGGGTACTTTGTAACACTCAAAACTTCTTGATGAAGCGGCGTTCATCCTCAACGAAGCCGTTTGCTGAATAGAAGTGAATGTGCCCGCGCGCCGTATGGCTGCGCTCAGGATGAATTCCTGAGACTCAACATTTGATGCGTTCCTAAATAAGCAGAAGGCCAGTTCTATATTGCGCGACCGTTGGAAAACAACTGGCTCACACCGCCGAGAGCATTTCTAGTGCTCATTTACGCTGTTTTGTGGGGACGGATCATTAGGAGTACGAACAGCAGGCAGCCACCAACAAATAGGCCGAGCGAGGACGGTTCAGGAGTCGTCTCAAAGCGAAAGCCGGTAACCGTGTTTGGGCTTGAAGATGCTGGTAGGTTATAAACCTCGAAATCCAAATAATTCAAACCAGGATTCAGATTCAGCCCCGTAGTAATATCGAAGGCTGTCCAGCAGTCGAAACCACAGTTAGGGGCGATATTGTTGGCAGAATTGAGAGGAAAGGAGGGTAGCAAGTTGCCGTTAAGATAGACAGCCAACAATTGGTTGTCGGAAGAATACTCGCCTGCGATGGCCGCTGACCCGGTGAAGATAGTTTGGTACGTATAGTAATTGTCGCCCGCTTCCGCAATGTCGGCCCCATTTGGGTTAATCCAGTCCGAGAGGCCATCAGGCGGTAACCAAGCAGGATCAGGCGGCACAACCGTGTACGCATTGCCTGGTGAGGTAACGCCAGTGCCCGTTATAGTCGCAAGACTTGCAGTTTGCTCGACACTCCAATTCAGGTCGAGGGCATCCCCCGCCGGTAGCGCTCCCCCCACACAGGCGCTCGCGCCAGTGTTGCAAAGTGAACTTGCAGTCGCCATCAAGGCTAACGCCAGGGTGCCTATTAGAACGTTAGCAATCGTTTTCATGTCTTTCATGAACTCCTTCTCCTTTGTCGGTCGTCGAGTCCATAATTTCTATGTTAGAGACTCCTCCGAGTTTCATTTGCTCTCTCCGACTATGAGTAAGTATAGGGTTGATTATTCGCGAATCGAGCATTTCTTTATTGGCCATTATTGCGATTTGTTGGCGATTTGTCCTGCTCGATAAGTGCCATCGTGCGCACGACGAAAACGGCGCGGAGACATTCCAAAGTGTTTTTCGAAATCGCGAACAAAATGGCTCACATCATGAACACCCACCGCATTGGCGATTTCCTTAACGCTCAAGTGAGATGTAAGTAGCAGATTCTCGGCCTTCTTAAATCGGATGGCGCGAATGTACTGTGTTGGCCCACTGCCGGTTTCGCGCCGAAAAAGGTCATAGAAGCGAGACAAAGACAGATTGACTCTCTCGGCCATGGCTCGCACGTCCTGAGTGACAGAGGTGTCGAATTCGATCAACCTCAGTACTACCTGTATTCTAACGTCCATCGGGCCGCCCTCCTCCGTTTAGGACAACTGCAGGCGAAGACCGTTTAGTCGAGACCGTCTTTTCGTCTAATTGTAGGTATTAATTCACGAAATCAGTGGCTTTGTCAATTGATTTGTTGTTTGTCGTGGTTCTGAAGACCTCATGCAAAGCTTGCGCGTGGGCATGCGCCGGTTCTTTGTTTCAGAAACTTTCGAGACCCCCAATTCAAAATTCTGGCCCGATTTCAAAACCTAAAGCACCCATTTCCAGTCACAACCTATATTCCAAATCAAGTCAACAACAGACAAAAAATCGCTTGGTAACTCGCGCTGCACTAACATTCACGGGATGAGTTAACCCTCCCGTATCTAAACTTCAAAAAGCGCCCAGACCGGCCGTGGTCACGGGCGTTTTTTATTTTCAACCAGGAGCAATCAAAATGTCCACTCAATCCCAAATCAACGCCAACCGTATGAACGCCCAGCAATCCACCGGTCCGAGAACCGACGCCGGCAAAGTCATCTCCTCCCACAACGCTGCAAAAAATCAGTCCTCATCGAACGTTGCCAACCTGTCGACAATGATGTGTTGGCGTGGCTGAAGTCAAAGGGCACCGGCCATCTCAGCCGGATAAACGAAATCCTGCGCGGCCAAATGCAAGCCGATCTTAAGAAGTAGAATTCAAGATTTGCGATGCCTTACTCAGCGCCGCTTTTCTTCATATGGTTGAGCGGTTTGGCCTCACAAACTGATTCACCACGCCATCTTCCCGCAACAAACCATACATCGCCGTGGCCTCCAGCACAGCCATGAAATAGGGCATCGTCAACGCAGCAAAACGGGCGCCCGCTACTTGTGCCGCGTTTGAATACTGAAGCGGACCAGAAGCTGGCTCGGGATGCACCCCGTTTCGTACGATCGCATAGGTTGACCAAATTAGGCAGAGCATCCAGAACGACAATGCTGCACGCCGCGCCCAATTGCGTCGTTGGTGGAGCGCCAACATCACATACAAGAAACTGATCCCCAAACTGAAAAATGCCGCACGAGCGATCAATAGCAACGGTAGTCCTGATGCCAACACCTGCTTCAGATGATATAGGCTCGCAAACAGCAAAAGGAGACCGGAGAAACTCAAAACCACATACGTCAGCGCAACAGCTTTACTGAATGCACTGACTTTAACCGCGCTTGTCGCAGGGCTGCTTGATGATGCTGTGGCATCGTTGCTTTCCATATTGATCTCCGATTCTACAAAAATTCTGGCCAAAATTCCTCCCCAGATTCCAATTCCCGACCTCCCCATTTCCAGTCACAAACTATATTCCTCATCAAATCAATAACTTAACAAAAATCGCTTTTTTTCATGTGCTACACTAAGGTTTACGGGATCAGTCAACCCTCCCGTATCTTAACTTCAAAAAAGCGCCCTGACCGGCCGTGGTCACGGGCGCTTTTTTATTTCCCAAAACAAGGAGTCCTTAAATGTCCACCCAATCCCAAATCAACGCCAACCGCCAGAACGCCCAACAATCCACCGGCCCCAAAACCGACGCCGGCAAAGCCGTCTCCTCCCACAACGCCGTCAAAACCGCGCTCACCGGCCAAACCATTCTGCTTCCCAACGAAAACGTCGAAGCCTACCAAAAACTCGGCACCGTCCTCATCGAACGCTACCAACCCGTCGGCACCCTCGAAGAACATCTCGTCCAATCCATCATCAGCAGCGAATGGCGTCTTTTACGCATCCCTACTCTGGAAGCTGGCATCTACGCCGTCGGCCACATCGAACTTGCCGACCAGTTTTCCCCACTCGAAATCGAACTGCGAACCTACCTCAAGTACGAACGCCAACTGAAAAACTTGAGCCTCCAGGAATCTCGCCTCCGCCGCATGCGCGACAAAGACATCGCTGAACTCCGCGCTCTCCAAACCAAACGCCAGGAAAAGGAAGAAGCCGAAAAAGCAGCCGCCAAAAAACAGCCTGCGGCCAAACCCGAACCACCCGCACCCGCCACCCCCGCCACCCCCAACCAACCCGAAATTGGCTTCGAATTTGCAAAAGCCGAAACCGCGTAGAATCAACTACCTCCAACCCGATAAACTAACTACCATGCTCAAAATCATTCTGTTTGGCTTCGTTTTTTCAACTCTCGCCACCCTCTTGCCAGCCCAGCAAAAAGGGCCAGTCTATACCGACCAGGAAAAGCCCATCATCGAGCAACTCAAAGGCCTCCGCGGAGTCGCCGATAGCCAGCGCGGCGCAGCCACCAAGAAAATCGCCCTTGAGATCCGCAACCTCCCGCCCGACCCCGCCAAGGTCCGCCTCGCCAACGGCCTAGCCAGTCTCTCCACCGAAGGCGATTTCGGCCATGACACCTTGCAAGAGGTCGGCACAACTCTCGCCGAGGCGTTACGCGAACAACCTGCACAAGACCCCAGCACCTATTCCGAACTCGCGCAACTCATCCGTTACGAACACGTCCAAGTGTCCTTCGACAACGCCCAACTCAAACAAGCCATGGCCGATCTCGAAGCCCATGACCTCGACCGTCAAAACGCCAACTTCGCCTTGACCGATATCACCGGCAAATCCTGGACGCTGAAAGACCTCCACGGCCACGTCGTGCTTGTCAACTTCTGGGCCACTTGGTGTCCGCCGTGCCGCAAAGAGATGCCCGACCTCGATGCCCTCTACCAACGCTTTCAATCCCAAGGCCTCATCGTCCTCGCCATCTCCGACGAACCATCCGCCACCGTCACCACCTTCCTTGGCACCCACGGCGTCTCTTACCCGATCCTTCTCGATCCCGGTCGCAAGGTGAATGACGCCTTCCACGTCGACGGCATCCCCAAGAGCTTCATCTATAACCGTCAAGGCAAACTCGTCGCCCAATCCATCGACATGCGCACCCGCCACCAGTTCCTCGAACTCCTCAGTAAGGCTGGTTTAGGAGAGACCCCGTAAATTCACTCGTTTCATGTTGCTTCACCTGAGCATCTAATCTCTATGACCAATGTCTTAACTGCAAACTCCGCCGGCACAATCAATATCGGGCGAGATTTAACTGTCAACCGCATGGGCTACGGAGCCATGCGCATCACCGGCGAAGGCATCTGGGGCGAGCCCAAAGATCAAGCCTCCGCCAAAGCCGTCCTGAAACGCGTCGTCGAATTGGGCGTTAACTTCATCGACACCGCCGACTCGTATGGTCCCGAGGTGAGTGAGCGGCTGATCGGCGAAGCCCTTGCCCCCTATGCCGCAGGCGTGGTGATCGCCACCAAAGCCGGCCTCACCCGTCAAGGTCCCAATCAGTGGTTGCCCGTCGGCCGTCCCGAGTATCTAACCCAGCAAGTCGAGATGAGTCTCCGGCGTCTTAAATTGGAGCGCATCGACCTCTGGCAACTGCACCGCATCGATGCCAAAGTCCCCGTCGAAGAATCCTTGGGCGCCATCAAGAAACTCCAAGAGCAAGGCAAAATTCGTCATCGTCGCCTTCCACAACATCCACGCTGTTTGAAGGTGGCGCAGACACTTTGTGACCCAACCCATTCGCATCCTAATCACCGGCGGCACCTTCGATAAAGAATACGACGAGATCCAAGGCCGCTTATTCTTCAAGGACTCGCACCTCCCCGAAATGCTAACCCTCGGCCGCGCCAAGCTCCCCCTCGAAGTGCGCACCCTCATGATGGTC
>Ga0182012_10006356_pt1 | contig 12075 bp, 16 predicted proteins | sample 612S2SmetaG_FD_120486 | JGI IMG/M metagenome (GOLD analysis project Ga0182012, IMG submission 120486) | Permafrost microbial communities from Stordalen Mire, Sweden - 612S2S metaG | ecosystem: Environmental > Terrestrial > Soil > Wetlands > Permafrost | place: Sweden: Stordalen | collected...
ACACCACATGTTCACGGCGCCGATCCCCGAGGCGATCCTCGTCTTCGTGATGCTGAGCTCCTACTTCATCGCCGTGCCGACGGGGGTCAAGATCCTCAACTGGATCGCGACGTTGTGGCGCGGGACGATCGAATACAAGACGCCGCTGCTGTTCTGCGCGGGGGCGATCGCGATCTTCCTGATCGGCGGGCTATCGGGGGTCTTCCTGGCGACGTTCCCGATCGACTGGCAGGTCAACGAAACCTACTTCGTGGTGGCCCACCTGCACTTCGTGCTGCTCGGCGGCGCCGTGCTGCCGATCTTCGCGGCGATCTACTACTGGTTCCCGAAGATCACCGGGAGGATGATGAGCGAGGGGCTCGGGCGCCTCAGCTTCGGGCTGATTTTTGTTGGCGTTCTGACAACCTTCTTGATCCAGCACGTGATCGGGCTTGACGGGATGCCACGGCGCGTCTACGAGTACGACAATGTCGGTCATCTGGCGCTCTACAACGCGATCTCGACGGTCGGCTCGTTCATCCTCGGCGCCGGGGTCCTGGTGACGATCATCAACGCCACCCGGAGCCTCAAATACGGCGTCATAGCCGGCCCCGACCCGTGGAAGGCCAACACGCTCGAGTGGTTCACCAGCTCGCCGCCGCCGGTCAACAACTTCGACACCATCCCCCGCATCCGCTCGGCCGAGCCGATGAAGGACATCCGCCGCGAGGTCGAGCGACGGACCGGCGCACCGGCGCCCTCGGGCGCGACGGTGCCCGCCGGCGCGACCCAGGTCGGGGTCTGATGACCCCGCCGGGGGGCGCCGCGGGAGCACTGGAGGCGGCGAGCCTCGGGCTGGCGCCACGCACCCGCCAGCTGCTTAGCGACTACCTCGAGCTGACCAAGCCGAAGGTCCAGTCGCTGCTGCTGCTGACGACGATCGCGACGATGTACGTGGCCGGCGACCCCTCGCCGGGGCTCGTCGCGCTGACCTGCCTCGGCGGCTACCTGTCCGCCGGGGGCGCGGGCGCGGTCAACCACTGGTTCGACCGTGACATCGACAAGCTGATGACGCGGACGGCCTCGCGGCCGATCCCGGCCGGAAGGATCGCTCCGCGCTCGGCGCTGATCTTCGGCTGTCTGCTGGCGTGCCTGTCGCTGCTCGAGCTCTCATTGGCCGTCAATCCGCTCGCGGCCGCCCTGTCGTTCTCGGGTTTCCTTGGCTACGTCTTCATCTACACCGTCTGGCTGAAGCGCCGCACACCTCAGAACATCGTCATCGGCGGTGCCGCCGGCGCGGTGCCGCCGCTCGTCGGCTGGGCCGCCGTGACGGGCTCGCTGAGCGGCACGGCGGTGTTCCTGTTCTTCATCGTCTTCTTCTGGACGCCGCCGCACTTCTGGGCCCTCTCGCTGCTGATGAAGGACGAGTACAGGAAGGTTGGCGTGCCGATGATGCCGGTCGTCCGGGGAGAGGCGGAGACGCGCAGGCAGATCCTGCTCTACTCGATCCTGCTCTACGCCGTGACCCAGCTGCCGTTCTGCGCGGGCGGCTTCGGGCTGATCTACCTGATCGCCTCCCTGACGCTCGGAGTCGGCTTCATGGGTGGCGCCGTCCGCCTGTACCGGCGCGCCGACCGCGCCTCGGCACTGCGGCTCTATCTCTACTCGCTCGCCTACCTCGCGCTGCTGTTCTGCGCGATGGTCGCCGACGCACATCTATAAGATGAGGAGCCCGCGACGATGACCCGACGCCTAGCCCGCAAGAACATCCGCACAGCCCTCCTGGTCACCGCGATCTGCATGTTCATGTTCGGAATCACGTTCGTCGTAGCGGCGGTCTACATCGCGTGAGCCCGCTCGACCCCGAGGTCCCGCCGGTGGGCGAGGAGATCCACCTCCCGGGCCCGTCGATCCTCCCGGTCCTGACGGCTGTCGGGATCACCCTGGCGCTGATCGGCATCACGACGTTCATCGAGTTCACGGTCGTCGGCGTCCTGCTGACGATCGGCTGCATGGTGCGCTGGATCAAAGACACCCGCAGCGAAATCGACGAGCTCCCGCTGGACGCCCCCGAGGCCTGAGAGCCCAGCCGGGCAGCGCCGTGGAGCGCCCGGCGCGGCCCCTCAGCCGCGCCCGGCGGCTACGGCGAGAGTGTGCCCGCCCCCCGGCGGGCACACTTCCCCTCTCACCCCACGGCCACCCGGGCTGGCACCGGGCAGATCGCGCCATCCTCGGTCCAGCACCGAACCACGTCGCGGACCGAGAGAATCCCGACCGTCTCACTCCCGTCAAGGACGATCAGGTGACGAAAACCTCCGCGAACCATCGCCGCCGCGGCCTCCTCGAGCGACCAGTCCGGCGCCGCGTAGACGACCTCGCGGGTCAGATGGTCTGCGACGAGCTCGATGTCCGGGTCCTGCTCTTCGCCGATCGCGATCAGGATGTCGCGCTCGGTGATGATCGCGGGGCCGTGCCCGTCGGGATCGATGACGACCGCCGCGCCCACCCGGCGATCGGCCATCAGCCGCGCGACGGCGCGCAGCGAATGTCCGGGGCCGACCGTCAGGACCATCTGGCTCATGCCTTCGTGGACTTGCATCTGTTAGCTCGCGCCTCCGCTCCCGTGGCCTTCTCCGAACCGGGTCTCCCCGTCTGCCCGCCCGCGAAATCCGGCGCCCACACGCCGGTTCGAAGGTTTGCAACTATTGCCTCAATCTACTACGGACGGTTGCCGCAGTCAAGCTCGGAGCGGTCCGTGGACGGAGTCATTAGGATCACGCTCCCGATGAGCTCCAAGCGCGCACAGCACCGATCCTCGAGTTACGGAGCTCCGGCCGGTGTCTAGACGGCGATCGGTCACGGTCACCGCGGTCGCCGGCCTGATCGCGATCGGAATCGGGATCGCGATCAGCTACGCGATCCGCTGGTTCCCGCCCGAGGCCTCAACCCAGGCGAAGCGGACCGATCACTTCTACCACCTGCTGGTGATCGTGACGATCCCGATCTTCGTCCTGGTCGTCGCCGTCATCCTCTACTCGGTCTGGCAGTTCCGCATGCGGCCCGGCGAGGAGCTCAAGGACGGACCGCCGATCCACGGCAGCACGAGGCTCGAGGTCTTCTGGACCGCGATCCCGACCGTGCTGCTGCTGAGCATGGTCGGCTACTCGTTCGTCGTCCTGCACGACAACGAAAAGAAGCCGGCACGCGAGATCGACGTCGAAGTGACCGGCCAGCAGTTCGCCTGGTCCTACGAATACCCGCCGTCGGTGACCGGCGGGGCGCCGTTCAAAACGACCCAGCTGTATGTCCCCGAGGGCGAGTCGGTCGAGTTCAACATGCGCTCGAAGGACGTCATCCACGCGTTCTGGATCCCGGCCTTCCGGATCCAGGAGGACGTGGTGCCGGGGATCACCACCCACTGGCGCGCGACGCCCGACCGGCTGGGCAGCTATCCCGTCATCTGCAACCTGCTCTGCGGCGTCGGGCACTCGCTGATGCGCTCCACGATCCACGTCGTCCCCGAATCGGCCTTCCACCGGTGGATCGCCAGCGAGACGGCCTCGACGAGCGGCGCCGCCACGGCGACTGCCGCCGGGAGTTCGGGATAATGTGGCGGCCGATGAACAGCCGCGGGAGGACACACTGATGGTGGCGAGGTTCAAAGCCCCCGGCTTCTACCGCGCCGGCGTCCTGATGGTGCTCGGCGTCGCGTTCGCGACGGGGCTGACCTGGATCGTGCGCATGGCCACGGGACACGCGACGTTCCATCACTTCCTCTCCGGGGAAGCGATCCTGACCGTCTCGCTGGTCGCCGTCCCGCTGGCCTTCCTGCTCGGCATCGGCGGCTTCGACTACTGGTTCTACTGGGCCGCCGGGCGCCCGACGAGGCCCGAGGACCACTCCGGCCACGGCGCCTACTCGTGGAAGGACTACTTCCGCATCAACACCGATCACAAGGTGATCGGCATCCAGTACCTCGTCAACTCGTTCTTCTTCCTGCTCGTCGGCGGCCTGATCGCGCTGCTGATGCGCGCCCAGCTCGCTCAGCCGGGCTCGCACTTCGTGAGCGCCAACACCTACAACGGCCTCTTCTCGGTCCACGCGACGATCCTGATCTTCCTGTTCATGGTGCCGGTCTTCGCCGGCATCGGCAACTACGTGATCCCGCTGATGATCGGCGCACCCGACATGGCCTTCCCGCGCCTGAACGCGCTGTCCTTCTGGCTCCTGCCGGTCGCCGGGACGATCATGCTGCTCAGCTTCCTCGCCCCCGGCGGCGCCTTCGCGGACGGCTGGACCGCCTACGCACCGCTGTCGGACACGGCGCCGGTCGGCCAGACGTTCTTCTCGCTCGCGGTCCAGTTCGCCGGCGCCTCCTCGATCATGACCGCGCTGAACTTCCTGGTCACGATCATCACGATGCGCGCGCCGGGGATGAGCTTCTTCCGCCTGCCGCTGCTCGTGTGGGCCAACTTCGCGACCTCGCTGCTGGTGGTCATCGCGACGCCCTTCATCGCCGCCTCGCAGTTCTTCGTGCTGCTCGACCGGGGTCTGGGCTTCAACTTCTTCAACGCGGCCAAGGGCGGCGACGTGCTGATGTACCAGCACGTCTTCTGGTTCTACTCGCACCCGGCGGTCTACATCATGATCCTGCCGGGGTTCGGGATCATCAGCGAGGTGATCGCCGTCAAGGCGCGCAAGCCGATCTTCGGCTACCGCATGATGGCCTTCTCGCTGCTGGCGATCGTGGTGCTCGGCTTCACGGTCTGGGCGCACCACATGTTCACCTCGGGGATGGCGGCCTGGATCCGTATCCCGATGGCGATCACGACCTCGATCATCGCCGTGCCGACCGGCATCAAGATCTTCTCCTGGCTCGCCACCCTGTGGCGAGGCATCCTCCACCTCGACACGCCGATGCTGTTCGCGCTCGGCTTCCTGACGACCTTCACCCTGGGCGGGATCAGCGGCGTGATGCTCGCGATGATCCCCTTCGACATCCACGTCAGCTCGACTTACTTCATCGTCGCCCACATCCACTACGTGCTGTTCGGCGGCTCGCTGATGACGATCTTCGCGGGCGTCTACTACTGGTTCCCCAAGATGACCGGCCGGATGTTCGACGAGCGCCTCGGAAAATGGCATTTCTGGACGACGTTCATCTTTCTCAACCTGACCTTCGCGCCGATGCACATCCTCGGCCTCGAGGGCATGCCCCGCCGAGTCTCGACGTATGCGAGCGAATTCGCGGGCATGAACCTGTTCATCTCACTGGCCAGTTTCGGCCTCGGCGCGAGCACGCTGGTGTTCGTCTACAACATCGTCACCAGCTGGCGCGGCGGGCCTGTGTCGGTCGGGAACCCCTGGCGCGCCCTGACGCTGGAGTGGCAGGTGTCCTCGCCGCCTCCGGTCTTCAACTTCGAGCGCATACCGACCGTCGTCGGCGGACCCTACGAGTACGGCGTGCCGGGCGCGGTCCACGGCATCTTTGCCCCAACGCCGGCGAGCGCCGGCGGCGTCCTGAGAGCCCCCAGCCCATGAGGAGCAGCCGGTGAAAGAGGTATTGGTGGTCGCCAACCGTACGCTGGGCGGCGCGAAGCTGCTCGAGGCAGTCCGCGCTCGCGCCGACGATGGAGCCGTTCGCTTCCGGCTCGTCGTGCCCCAGAGCAAGCCCTCGGCTGGGCTCGTCATCTACGACGAGGCCGTCCGCGAATCGGCCCAGGTGCGCGTCGACCTGGCGCTGTCGGCGGTCGCGGCCGAGGGTCTCGAGGCGACCGGCGAGGTCGGCGACTCGGATCCCTTCTCCGCGACGATGGATGCAGTCGCCGAGCACCGGCCCGACGAAATCATCGTCTCGACCCATCCGGCGCTCAGCTCGGGATGGCTGCGGCGCGACCTGATCGAGCGGATCCGCAACGCCTCGGGACTGCCGGTCGAGCATGTCGTCGTCGACCTCGAGCAGGAGGGCATGCTCTTCCGGGTGACGCTCGTCGTGGCCAACAAGACCTCGAGCGGGACGGAGCTGATCGAGCACCTCAAGTCGAAGGCCAGCGACGGTCAGCATCTGTTCATCGCGGTCGTGCCGCAGGCCGACGGCCGCGGCACCTCGGCCCGCGAGGCGCGGGCGCGCCTGGCGCAGATGCTTGACAAGCTCGGCCAGGCCGGGCTGCTCAGCTCGGGGATGATCGGCGACCCCGACCCCTACACGGCGACGATCAACGCGCTCGAGCTGTTCCGTGTCGACGAGGTCGTCATCTCGACGCTGCCCGACGAGCGCTCGGGCTGGCTGCGCTCGAACCTGGTGGAGCGGGTCAGCGGCTCGACCTCGGCCAAGGTCGAGCACGTCGTCGTCGATCCGCAGGGCGCCCCGACCCCCGCGACGGCGGCCTAGGCGCTCGCCCGATGGAGGCCGCGAGCATCGCCCACGGCGGCGTCCACGACGGACACGGGGCCGAGCATCACGGACCACCGCCGGCCAACCGCAGTTCGCGCGCCGAGCCGCAGCTGCTCGGGATGTTCCTTTTCATCATCTCGGAGATCATGGTCTTCGGGGCCTTCTTCACGGCCTACTTCTTCATCCGCGTCTCCCAGGGCGACCCCTGGCCGGCGCATGGGACGACGCTGCCGGTGGGGGTCGCCGGCTTCAACACGGCGATCCTCGTCTCCTCCTCGTTCACGGTCCACTGGGCCGAGCAGTCGATCAAGCGGGGCAACCGCTTCGGCCTGAAGGCCGGGATGCTGTTGACGTTCCTGCTGGGTTGCTCGTTCCTGTTCATCCAGATCAACGAGTACGCCAACATCGGCTTCGCGCCGCAGGACGCCGCTCAGCAGACGATCTTCTACTCGCTCACCGGCCTGCACGGCGCCCACGTGTTCATCGGCCTGCTGCTGCTGTTGTTCGTGACGATCCGCTCCTTCCGCGGCCATTACAGCCCCGAGGAGCACCGTGGCGTCGAAGTGCCGGGGATCTACTGGCACTTCGTCGACATCATGTGGCTGGTCGTCTACACGACCGTCTACATCCTCTAACGGCGCGGGCACGAGCGAGCGGACGTGCTCAACCCGTTGCGCTCGGAGGCCGAGGCCTTCCGTTTCCTGCTCTACGCCCTGGCCGTGGCCGTCGTGATCATCGTGATCATCCTGGCGGCCCGGGCGATCTTCTAGCTATTCGCTCGGCCCGCCGCTGATCGCCTGGACGACGGTCTGTTCGGCGGCCCGCAGGTAGCCGATCGCCGCGTAGGGGTCGCCGATGTTGTGGCGCATGCGGACGACCGAGGCGTAGTCGTCGCCGTCGCCCACTTTGCGCAGCACCTGGACGATCGTGATCACCGCGCCGATCTCGACCGAGTCGTCGTCGCCGTAGCTCTCCTCGAGGGCCTGCATCTGTTCGGCCGCAACCTTGCCGAGGATCGTACGGTCGAGCGTCATCCGAACAGCCTATTTGACGACGAGCGTGCCGTACATCCCGGCGGCCCGGTGGCCTGGTGCCTGGCAGAAGAACGTGTAGGTGCCCGGTTTGAGGGTCAGGCTGACCTTGGCCGCGCCGTTGGTGACGAATTCGCTGTGCCCGAGGACGGTTCCGGTGCCGCTCGCGCCGTGTTCGCCTTCTTCGATCGCGATGTTGTGGGCGACGCCGGACATGTTCGGCATTTCGATCGTCACCGCCCCGGCGGTGGCGGAGGCCTTGTTCGTCGCGTAGGCCAGCTGGCCGCTGGGGCTGGCCGGGATCGACAGCTTGCCGGCGCTCTCAACGGCCGGCTTGCCCGAGCCGGGGGCTTCGACAGCGGTCGCCAGCAGCCCGGTGTCTTTGCCGGGCAGATCGGCCACCTGCGAGACGTAGGCGGCGATGTCCTCGAGCGTCGAGCCCTTGGCGAGGTTTTTCGGCATCACGCCGCCCCGGTTCGGGTTTTCGACCTGGCCTTCGACGACGCTGCGAACCGTGCTCCGCTCGAGCCCTTCGCGGAGGCTGGCACGGAAGGCTTCGTCGAGGTTCGGCCCGACGATGCCTTTGGTTTCCGCGCGCGCCAGCGTGTGGCAGGCGCCGCATTTCTGGACGAAGTACTTCTTCCCGGCGATCACGTTCGCGTTGTCGGCGCCCTTCACGGCGCAGCCACTCATGAGCACCGCGGCGAGCGCCGGCACAGCGCCCGCGGCGACGCGCCCGGCGAGCCGGCGGAGGCGGTCGGATCCGGGCCGCGTGGCGGCGAGATGATCGGGCTGCGAGCTCATCGGAGCGCGCAACACTATCCGAAGGACCGGCTGACGGGCCCCCTGCCCGGGGCCCCGCGCACGGGCGCTCAGAGCTCCCGCAGGGCGGCGATCACGCCGGCGGCGACCCCCTCACGGGACGGTCGCCTGCCAACGGTCTCGACCTCCCTCCGTCCGGGCGGCTCAGGTAAAGTGCCGCGTGTGAGCACGAGACAGCGCTACCGCCTGCGCAGCCCCTCGACGGGCCGGGAACTGGTCATCGAGGCAGAGCAGGACGAGGTCTACCGCGATCGTGAGTCCGGCGAGGCGATGGAAGTCCTCGGCAAGGTGCTGCCGCTCGCGCCCTCGGAATCGAAGCTCCCCTGGGCGGTCGAGAATCTTCGCTTCTGCCCCTGGTGCGCACAGATGGCCCAGAAGGACCTCAACGACTGCCCCACCTGCGGCCGGCGGATGGGCCCGCTCGGGACCCCCTCCGGATCCAGCTGAGAGCCGTGAACCTGGTGCGCGCGCGCATCGCCCTGGCCATCTGCATCGCGTTCCTCTCCGGCCTCGCGCTGGCTGCCTGCGGCTCGAGCAGCGTCTCCGATCCGCTGCCCAAGAGCACCCCCGAACTGACGCCGCCGACGAACACCTCCGCCGAAGCGGCAGCCGCGCAGACGAGCTCGACCACCTCGGCGAGCACCAAAGCGAAGACCTCGACCGGCGAATCCTCCTCGACGGAAACGACCGCCAGCGAAGCGACCTCCGAAGCGAAAGCGCCGGCCAGCGAAAGCACGCCCTCGGGCGGCACCGGCAGCGGCGAAAAAGCAACCGAAAAAAGCGCGAAAACCGAAGAAACCGGCAGCTCAGGCGCCGGACCGACCGGCGGGGCGAGCGCACCCTAGGCCACCCCGGGCAGGGCGGCGGCGGCCGGCGGGGTCCCCGCTCAGGGGGTTGAGATCAGCGTGGCGCTGTAGGTCAGGCGGGCGGTCTGGTAGAGGCAGAAATACTGGACCGAGCTGCTGATCTGGGTGTGGGCGGTCTGCATGTTGGTCGTCGTGCACTGCTTCTTCGCACGGCTCGCACGCCAGGAGGTGTCGCTGCCGAAGCCGAGCGCCAGGGCCGGCGCCCAGGTCGGGACGGTCAGGGCGATCACGTCGCCCTTCTTCACGGGGATCGTCGTTTCCAACGGGAACTGGGCCGTCTTGCCGAAATAGCTCTGGAGCTTTACGAGCGGGCTCTGGGCGATCAGCTTGTAGGTCAGATTCGGCTTGGGCTGCGGGCGCAGGATGGCGATCGCAGCTTCAGATACGCCGCCCTCGTTGGTGTCGAAGTACTTGATCTGGCTGGACGTCGGCTTGCCCAGCGTGATCGTCCAGGCGACGATCGTCCCTTCCCGGGGGGCGGCCAGCGGGTTGTGGACGGTGCCGACCTTGACCTGGAAGCCCGTCGTGCGGCTGACGGCCAGGCAGGGCGTCGTCGGGGTCGTCGGGCAGCTGGGAACCGTGGCCGGCGTCGTCACGCCGATCACCCCGATTTCCGTCAGCGTGGCGGGCGCCACAGCGGGTAGCGCGAGTGCGAGGGCGAGCGTGGCGCTCGCCGATAGAGCGATCTTTGTGCGTCTCATGTCTTGCATTCAACACGCCCGGCCACTGGATGTAGCGGTTCAGATATTTCGCTACCGGCCGGAGAGTTCCTGCGCGACGGCGGCGATCTCGTCCTGATCGCCCTGCGATGGTACCCACGGCAGGCGCAGCGGGTCACCCCGGTAGCGCGGGATCACGTGGATGTGGAAATGGAAGACCGTCTGCCCGGCGGCTGCGCCGCAGGCGTTGAGCAGGTTGACACCGTCGGCCCCGAGGCGCTCGAGGACCCGCCCGGCGAGACGCTGGGCGGCCACGCCGGCCGCGCCCAGGTCGGCCGCCTCGATCTCGGTCAGATCGCGGCTGTGCGCCCGGGGGATCACGAGGGCGTGGCCTCGGGTCGCGGGGGCGATGTCCATGAAGGCGATCGTCCGCTCGTCTTCATCGACGATCCGCGCCGGCAGCTCGCCGCTGAGGATCTTGCAGAAGATGCAGTCGGGATCGGACACCCGGCGGATCCTACGTCAACGACGGGGCCCCGCGGGGGGCCCGTCGGTGAGCCGTCGCCGGGCCCACGCGAGTGCCTGCTCGCGTGTTGAGATCTCCCCTGCATAGCGGGCCTCGCTGAGCTCCTCGAGCAGCCGGCCGAGTGCGGGCCCGACCTCCACGGACAGCTCGCGCGCCAGCTCATCGCCGCGCAGCAGCGGCGCCGGCGGACCCGCGGCGCGCCAGCGCAGGGCGTCGTCGAGCATCCGGCCCGCCAGCTCGAAATGCGCCGCGATCGCAGGGCCGGCGTTCTCGCCCCGGGTCGCCGCGCGGTCGGCGATCGAGAGGAGCGTCACGTCGACCTCGACCGGCTCGCAGCCGCTCAGGTAGCCGTAGACGGTCCTCGGGGCGAGCGGCTGGGGCTCGTGGACGAGGAAGCCGAGGCGCAGATGGTGGCGGACGAGGGCAGCGACATGGCGGCGGAGGCGCTCGCTGGCCCGCAGACGCTCGAGCACCTCGCGCGCCACCTCGGCACCGGCCCGGTCGTGCCCGATGAAGCTGACGCGGCCATCGCCGGGGCGGACCTCCCTGGTTGCGGGCTTGGCTACGTCGTGCAGCAGAGCCCCCCAGCGCAGCGCCTGCCCGCGGGTCAGCTCGTCGGCGAGCGGCTCGGCGAGGAGGGCCGCGATCGCCGCCCGGCGCGGCGCGAGCAGCGCCTGCGCCCCGCTCAGCGCGGGTCCGCCGGGCAGGGTCAGCTCGACCGTCCGGTCGAGGACCTCGAGGGTGTGCCCGTAGACATCGGCGTGATGGAAGCGGCTCTGCTCGACGCCGCGCAGCTGCTCGAGCTCGGGCAGCACGACGCCGAGTGCTCCGATCTCGCCCGCCAGCTCAAGGCCCTTGCGCGGCGCCGGCGAGGCGATCACCCGCCGCAGCTCGGCCATGATCCGCTCGCCCGAGACGCCGGCCAGGCCGGCGGCCGCGCCGCGGGCGAGCTCGAGTGTGCGGCGATCGGCCTGCAGACCGAGCTCGCAGGAGATCCGCACCAGTCGCAGCACCCGCAGCGGGTCGAGCACGAAGGAGGCCGGACCGGCTGCGCGCAGGCGCCCGGCGCGAAGATCATCGGCGCCCCCCAGCGGGTCGATCGGCGCGCCCCCGCCGAGCGGCTCGGCGATCGCGTTGACGGTGAAGTCCCGCAGGCCCAGGTCCTGCTCGACCGTCGCGCCCCGCAGCGGGTCCACGTCGAGCTGCCAGCTGCCGTCCCGCGCGGCGACCCGCCAGGAACCGAACTCCTTCGAGAGCGCGAAGCTGACCGCCCCGCCGGCCGCGTCGGCGATCGCGCGGGCCGCCCGCTCGGGGTCCCCGGCGACCGCGATGTCGTGATCGGAACAGCTGCGGCCGAGCAGCCGGTCGCGGACCGCTCCGCCGACCAGCCAGGCATCGCCGGCGCCGAGCGCCTCACGGGCCGCGTCGAGGCCGGCGCTCATGTCCTGCCGTGCGCCACCGCCGAGGCGCCCCCCGTGGCAGCGACCGGGGCGTTGTCGCGGTGATAGAGGCGCGGCACCCTGGGCGTCAGGGCGCAGCTGATCTCGTAGTTGATCGTGTCCAGGCGCCGGGCTAGCTCCTCGGCGGTGATCCGCTCGCCGCCCTGGATGCCGATCAGGACCGCCTGCGCGCCGCGCAACGCCTCGGCAGCGGTGCGGTCGGGGCCGAGGTCGACGGTGATGCTGTCCATGCTGACGGTCCCCACCAGCGCGTGACGCTCGCCGCCGATCAGCACGTCGGCGTTGTTCGACAGGCCCCGCCGCCAGCCGTCGCCGTAGCCGACCGGGATCACGCCGAT
>Ga0182012_10006358_pt1 | contig 12074 bp, 10 predicted proteins | sample 612S2SmetaG_FD_120486 | JGI IMG/M metagenome (GOLD analysis project Ga0182012, IMG submission 120486) | Permafrost microbial communities from Stordalen Mire, Sweden - 612S2S metaG | ecosystem: Environmental > Terrestrial > Soil > Wetlands > Permafrost | place: Sweden: Stordalen | collected...
GACCAACCGTCAGGTCGAGACGGCCTACGAGGAACTGCAGTCCACCAACGAGGAACTCGAGACCACCAACGAAGAATTGCAGTCCACGGTGGAGGAGCTCGAGACCACAAACGAGGAGCTGCAGTCCACCAACGAAGAACTCGAGACGATCAACGAGGAGTGCCAGTCCACCAACGACGAACTGCAGGCCATCAACGAGACGCTGCGCGAACGCAGCCTGGAACTGGACGACGCGAAGAAGTTCCTGGATTCTCTGATCAACTCGGTCCAGCTGGGGATGGTCGTCGTGGACCGGGAGATGCGGGTGGTGGTGTGGAACCGAGGGTGCGAAGACCTCTGGGGGCTGCGGGCCGAGGAGACGACCGGGACGAGTTTGACCGGGCTGGACATCGGACTGCCGATGGAGACCCTGCGGCCGTTGATCGGTAGCGCGTTCGTCGACCCGGATAGCCTAGGTGAGACGCTGGTGGACGCGGTCAACCGGCGCGGGCGCCCGGCTCGGGTACGGGTCACGTGCACGGCGTTTCGTTCGAGTGAGGGAGTCGTCAGCGGGGCGCTGCTGCTCATGGAGGTTATTCAGCTGCCCTGAGATCAGGGTTGTGATCCGATTCAGTCGTCGCGTCGCGCGGCGGCCTCTTCGGCAGCTTGGTGGGCTTGTTGCGCGCGGTGCAACGCTTCTTCGGCCCTGCGTTGCGCGGTGGCCACGGTCTGCATGGTGGCGCGTAGCCCCGTGGCCAGATCCAGGCGTCTGTGGCGGAGTTCGGTCACCCGCAGTCGAGCGGCTTCCGCGCGGGCGGCCGCGCTGTTGACGGTGCGGCCCGGCGCTGGCGGTTCCCCTCCTGCGCGACGTGGCCGGGGGATCGGTGCCCCTGCGATGATGTCGGCCACAACGCGGCCGATCTCGTTGATCGGCAACACTAGATCAGCGCCGGCCTCCGCTGCCGCGATAGGCATGGACGGGTACTCGGCGGTATCCGGGCTCTGAGCGATGACGATGGCGCCGGCATGTTTCATGGCCACGGTGCCTCTGGCCCCGTCGTGGCCGGATCCCGATAACACAACGGCCAGCCCGCGCGCCCCATACGAGCCGGCCACTGAAGCCAGCAGTACGTCGAAGCGCCGCTCCCCGGGAGCCTCCGGTTTGCGCAGGCGACAACAGCCGTCCGGCATGAGTTCCAGGTTCATTTCCGGGGGGCATACGACCACCTGCCCGGGCACGACCACCTGGCCGTCACATGCCCAGCTGACCGGATGCGGTGTCGTCCTGCCCAGGATCGTCGGCAGCACGCTGGAATGGCCTCCGAGGTGTTGATGCACGACGACCGCGACCGGCAAGCCCGTAGGCAAATCACAAAGGACGATCGACAGAGCGTTCAATCCGCCTGCCGACGCGAGCAGCACTACCAGCTCCACCGCTGGACGATGCGCATCGGTCGCCATCTCTTCAGTGTCCACCCTGGCCGTCCACCCGGGCCGGGCCACCGTGGCTGGCGATCGAGTGGCTGGTGACCGAGTCAGCCGGCCATGAACTCGTGGTAGGCCGACTCCAGATTCGGCGGTAGCGCCGACAGGTTGCAATGACGCTCGGTGTCGCCGATCGGTGCCAGAATGCCGCGCAGGTCGGTGTACTCCTGCGGATGCGCGGTGAAATAGTTGCGAATGTTGGATTCAGCCTGCGGACGGGGCTCGCCGTAGGCGGCCGTTACTACTTGGTCGGCGCCCGGATGCGCGGCGAGGTACTGCTGCGCCGAGTCGGTCACCGACGAAACGGTGGCAGTGACACCGCCGGGACTGCAGTCAGTTGCCGCGGCCGCCGACGGCGGACCGACGATACCCATGGCCATTCCCCCGAGCAGGCAGCCGGCGCTGATACCGGCCATGCGCCGACACGCGCGGATACTGCTGATTCTCATGATTAGTGGTCCTTCGAATTGATTCGCATTAATTCGTAGAGGATCCCGGTCCCCGAGATCGAAAGTAGCTGAGGCAAACGCGTCCGCCGCCTGTCGTTTTTGTGCAGCTAACACCTGTATCGGGCACTAGTTCTCGTTGCGACGACTTTTTATGTGGCTTTGTCGTGGGTTCAGGCTGGCTGAAGCAGGTACCAGCAAACTCCCCTTCGTCGCGCAAGCGGGGCTCACGCCGCTGGTGTTTCCCGCTGTTGGATTATGGATATCCCTGTGGAGTATGGATCTCGCCATAGATATCGCCAAGGACATCAAAGACTTCTTGATGACCCGGCGCGCGAGAATTACCCCCGATCAAGTGGGTCTGCCGCCGGGCCGGCGACGGCGGGTGCCGGGATTGCGGCGCGAGGAAGTCGCACAAATGGCCGGCGTGAGCATTGAGTACTACACGCAGATCGAACGAGGAAATGTCACCGGCGTCTCCGGCGAGGTCCTGCACGCCGTCGCCCGAGCACTACAACTCAGTGAGGTTGAGGAAACGCATTTGTTCGATCTTGTCCGCGCTGCTGCCCCCAAGGCCGGCAGAGCTCGCTCGCCGAGCTGTTCGGGCCGGGCTCTCCCAGATGGTGTGCAGGCATTCCTCGACAGCATGATCGCCGCCCCGGCGGTCGTTCTTAACGGTCACCTCGATATCGTTGCCGCCAATGCTCTGGGGCGCGCACTGTATGCACCCCTCTTCGCGCGCGCGAACGCTACGCCTAACCTGGCCCGGTTCATCTTCTTCGATGCCGCCGCCGATCATGTCTTTCCCGATTGGGTCAGCGCAGCCGATGATGCCGTCTCCCTGCTGCGCGCAGAGGCCGCGCGCTCTCCCGACTCGCCGGCCGTCGCCCGACTCGTCGGCGAACTCGCCACTCGCAGCAAGCAATTTCGCACTCGTTGGGCCGCCCACAATGTCAAGGCGCATCGACATGGCGTCAAGCGGTTCCAGCATTCCGAAGTTGGTGAACTGTCCCTTACCTGCAACGTCTTCGATATCACCGGCGCGGGCGGCCTGTCGTTGATTGGCTATACCGCGCAACCGCATTCACGATCCGACGAAGCGCTGCGGCTTCTCGCCAGCTGGACCGCGACCGATTCTTCCCAAACCGATTCATCCCAAACGCCACGCCCGAATGGCTAAGCGCGCAATCGGTTCGTCAGTTGGGTGGCGGCGTATCGCCCGCTGAGCAAGGCACCGTGCACACTGGCGGGATTGTTGATGCCGACTGCCTCGCCCGCCAAGTAGAGTCGATCATTGATCGGCTCCTGCAGTCGCCGGCGGTCGTCGAGGCCGGAGCCGGGGGCGTGGAACGAATACGATCCCCCTGCAAAGGGATCGGTGGTCCAACTCGATGTCCGGACCTCGACAGGGTAGGTGTCGTCGCCGAACAGCTGTCGAATGATGGGCAGCGCGCTGGCCATCACGTCTTTCGGGGACGCCGACTCCACGGACCGGCCGCGGTCACCGGCGTTGAAAGCCAACACAATCGGCCCGGCGGCGCTCGGCAAGGTGAACCATTGCGACCAAAGGCCAGGGCCGGTGCCCATGAATTGGTAGAAGGCGTTCTCGGCCTGCCAGGTTCGCTGGTTGAAACGAAAGTAGCTCTTGGACAGTACGCCGAATCCCAGGGCCTGCACGGCGTGGATGTGTGCTTCGGGAAGCGGCGGGTCGAAGGTGATCGCACCGGATTTCAGGACCCCGAGCGGAACGGTGACGATCGCGGCGGGTCCCTCGAACGACCGGTTGCCGGACCGCACAATGACGGAGTCGTCGCGTCGCGCGATCGCGGTTACCGGCGTATTGAGGACGATCTGGAGTCCACTGGCGAGCAGCTTCGGCAGGGCGTCGTAGCCGTTCGTGACGACGTCTTGGTCGCCGCCGGTGTATTCGCCCTGGTCATACGTCGTGGCGGAGAGCTGGTTGGCGTCGGCGGCGTATTCGTCCGCGATCTCGGTGGTGAGGTAGAACGCCAACTGGGCGTGCTCGGAGTAGGAGAGCTCTTCATCGATCGCTGCTGCGTCGACGGCGGCGCCCAAGCTGCCGCCGTCGACCTGCTCACAAGCCTTTGCCACGAACTTGCGCCAAGCCTTTTGGTCGTAGCGCAGCGGCTGCAGTCTGGGATCAACCGCGAGTTTCGTCCACTTGTAATAGTCGGTCGGAACGAGCTGTAAGTGGGCTTTCTGCGCCAGCTCCATCAGTGGATTGCCGGTGGCGCCGTGGATCCACGACGCTCCCATTTCCAGCGGTACGCCCCAGTCGCGCGTGGTGAACACCCGGCCACCGATGCGATCGCGGGCTTCGATCAAGCGCACCGGCCATCCGGCGCCGGCAAGGCTTCGCGCTGCGGCCAAGCCCGCCATGCCGGCGCCGACGATGAGCACCGACTTGGTGTCCGGCGGTGGATGATCCGTTGTGCAGGCGACCGCGAGCCCGCCGCCGACCGCGCTCGTCGCGGCGGCTAAGAATTCTCGACGCGACATGAATTCTCGACGCGACATGAATTCTCGACGCGACATCGGGGACACGGTTGTCAGCGTCTCACACGCCAACCGGTACCGGTGTTCGGCGAATCGCCTGGCACGACGCCGACTTCGGGCTAAGATTGCGCCATCGAGATTGCGGCAGGGTGGCCGTGTCCGAGGGGGGAGCGGCGATGAGTGCTCGGCGATCAGCTCACGCAAGCGGCCGATTGCCTGGCGCATTGCCGCCCAGCCGCACAGTCACCGTCCGCGCGTTCGACGGCACTCCGCTGCACACAGAGGTATTCGGGCCACCCGACGGATATCCAATTGTGCTCACGCACGGGATCACCTGCGCGATCCGGGCGTGGGCATACCAGATCGCTGACCTGGCCGCCGACTACCGGGTGATCGCGTTCGACCATCGCGGTCACGGTCAAAGCGGCGTCCCACGACGCGGCGGCTATAGTCTCAAACACCTTGCCTCCGATCTTGATTCGGTGCTTGATGCGACGCTGGCCCCACATGAGCGCGCCCTGCTCGCCGGGCACTCGATGGGTGGCATCACCATCGCCGCCTGGTCGGCGCGCTATCGCCACAAGGTCCGCCGGCACGCGGACGCCGTGGCGCTCATCAATACCACCACCGGAGACCTGGTCCGCGAGGTCAGACTGCTGTCGGTGCCGCAGAAGTTGTCGCTGGCTCGGGCGCTGGCCGGGCGAGGCCTGATCAGCGCATTCGGCGGGTTGCCGCTTCCGGGTGCGGCCCGGATCCCGATTCGCCGCTTGGTCGCGACGCTGGCGCTGGGAAAGGATGCCGACCCGAGCGCCGTCAGAGTTGTCTGCGAGCTGTTTGCGCAGACATCGGCCGCGGGGCGCGGGGGCTGTGCCAAGATGCTCGTCGATTCGCTGGGGACGCAGCACCTCAGCTTGGCCGGTTTGACAGTTCCGACCTTGGTCATCGGCAGCGAACGCGATCGGCTCACACCGATCAGCCAGTCCCGCAGGATCGCGCGCATCGCACCCAATGTCGTTGGCCTCGTCGAGCTGCCCGGCGGCCACTGCTCGATGCTGGAACAACCCGGTGAGGTGAACCGCCACCTGCGGGCACTCGCCGAATCGGTGACCAACCAGGCTCGGATTCGGCGAGCCGGCTCATAGCAGGGCGGCAACCTCGGCTGCGGCCCGCTGGCCAGACCTGACGGCGCCGTCCAAAAACCCGGTCCATTCGTCTGCTGTCTCGGTGCCGGCCCAGTGAATCGGCCCAACCGGCTCGCGTAACCACGGGCCGAATCGTGTCCACGACCCGGGCGGTACCGCTGCGGTCGGACCGCCCGGCGCGAATTCCTCTGTGCCCCAACAATGGTCGACGTAGCCGATGGGTTCGAGCGCCTCGTCGCCGAAGAATGCCGAGAAGCAGCGCAGCGCGTCACGGCGACGCTGGTCGGCGGGCAGCGTGTCGAACGCGCGCGCATCGACGAAGCCCATCAGGATGCCCGGCCCGTCGGCGTGCGGGCTGACGTCGAAGGTGATGAAAACCGGGCCTTTGTCGGACAGCGCCTGACCCGAGAACCCGTGGGCCCGCCAGAACGGTTTCGAGTAGGCCGCGTAGGCCTTGCTGAGCCGGCCCTGCGGCCAATGTTTGGCGAGTTCTTCATAGTCGGCGGGCAGCGGGGGAGCGAACTCGATGGACGTGCGATGCGCCGGCGGAATCGCAACGATGACGTACCCGGCCTCAGCCTGGCCTCGGTCGGAGATGATCGTCACTCCCGCACCGTGTCGCTCGATGCGACGCACCGGGGCATTGAGCACGACGCGCGTGCCGAGCTCGGCCGCTGCCGCCTCGGCGATCTGCTGTGTGCCGCCCGCGAACCGGTCCTGCTGGGCACCGTTCTCGACGTCGAGCAGTCGGTCCAGGCCGCCGGCGGCGTGCGTGTAGCGGGCGGCGTGCAGCATTGACACGTCGTCAGGTTCGCATCCCCACGTGACCCTGGCCACGATGGCGAGCAGGTCGCGTGACGAAGCGCTGGCGCGGACTGAGCGCAACCAGTCACCCAGCGAAAGGTCGTCGAGCTGGCGCGCGCGGCGCGCTTCCCAGGGCGCCGCCACCGGAATTCCGCGGGCAATTCGATCGAATTGCCAACGCAGCCGGCCGATGTCGATCAGCCCGCTTGGCGAAAGTTTGGGAATGGTGCCGCGGTATGAACGCGCCCAGCCGCGCCGATAGATGACGTTCTTTCCATCGTTATGGGTTGGGGTGGTGGGGATCTGGAGTTCGGCGGCCAGCGCCAGGACGGCGTCCTGCGTCGGGCCCACAAAAGCGCCGCCCATATCCGCGGGCAGACCCGCGACGCTGCCGGTGAACGAACGCCCGCCAACGCGGTCACGGCCCTCGAAGACCAGTACGTCATGGCCCTCTCGGGTCAGCTCGCGCGCCGCGGTCAGTCCGGCAAACCCGGCGCCGACCACCACAGCATCGACCACCGCAGCTTCGACAGGCGGCGAGGGTTCCGTCACGCCCTATAGTGAACCGCATTTTGACGCTTCCGCCCGATAAATTCTCTGTTGTCTAGATTCTCTGTTGTCTAGATTCTCTGCTGTCCGACTTCTGCAGGTCGCTCCAGGTCCGTCGCATCGCGGCGACGGCTTTAATTCGCCGACGTCGACACGTGGGCTAATCTGTGACACCGGGGGTTGGGGAGGGGCTGGTCGTATTGCTGACCGCTGATTCGCCTACCTACCTTCAGTATTCGTTCGGCAGTTTTCGTTCGGCAGTTTTCGTTCGGCAGTTTTCGTTCGGCAGTTTTCGTTCGCTAGTATTTGTGCGGCAGGGAGTGCTGGATGAGTTTGTGAGCAGGATCTTTCTCAATGCGTTCGACATGGCGTGCGTCGGACACCAGTCGGCGGGGCTGTGGCGCCATCCTGATGATCAGGGCTACCGCTATCGCGAACTCGGGTATTGGACCGAACTGGCCCGTCTCCTGGAAGCCGGCGGCTTCGATGCGCTGTTCCTCGCCGACGTGCTGGGCGTCTACGACGTCTACGGCGCCTCGCGCGACGCGGCGGTGGTCAACGCCGCGCAGTTCCCGGTCAACGACCCGACCGCCGCGGTGTCGGCGATGGCCGCGGTGACCGAAACCCTCGGGTTCGGGATCACGCTATCGCTGACCTACGAGCAGCCGTATGCGCTGGCGCGCAGGTTGTCGACGCTGGATCACCTCACCGGCGGCCGGGTGGCGTGGAACATCGTGACCTCCTATCTGGACAGTGCCGCACGCAATCTGGGCTTGGACGGACAGATTCCGCACGACCAGCGCTATGAGATCGCCGACGAGTATCTCGAGGTCTGCTACAAGCTGTGGGAAGCGTCCTGGGAGTCTGACGCCGTGGTGCGCGACCCGAAGAGTGCAGTGTTCACCGATCCGACCAAAGTGCACAACATCGATCACGAGGGCCGCTATTTCTCGGTCCCCGGTCCGTTCCTGTGCGAACCGTCGCCGCAACGTACTCCATTGCTATTCCAGGCCGGCGCCTCGCCGCGGGGCATAAGGTTCGCGGCAGCCCACGCCGAGGCAGTGTTTATCACCGGCCCGACGCCACAGGTCGTGCGCGGTCCGGTACGCGCCTTGCGGACGGCCGTCGCCGAGCTGGGCCGGGATCCACGTTCGGTCAAAGTGTTCTCGATGGTCACCCCGGTGGTCGCCGAAACCCATGAGCGGGCCGTCGCCAAGCTGCGTGAATACCGGCAGTTCGTCAGCACCACCGGTGCGTTGGCCCTCTTCGGCGGGTGGACCGGGGTCGACCTGGCCGCCTACGACCCCGACGAGCCGCTGAAGTACATCGAGACCGACGCCAACCGGTCCGCGCTGGCCTCGTTCACCACCGCCGCACCGGAGCGCACGTGGACTGTGCGGGAACTGGCGGATGAGATCGGCATCGGCGGCCGTGGCCCGGTGGTGACGGGTTCTCCCACCGAAGTAGCCGACGAACTCGAGCGCTGGGTCGAGGAGGCCGACGTCGACGGGTTCAACCTGGCCTATGTGACGACGCCGGGCACCTTCGTCGACTTTGCGCAGTTCGTTGTGCCCGAGCTGCGTCGCCGCGGACGCGTGCCAGAGCGTGTTCCGCCTTCCACCCCGACTTCCGCCCCGCCCTCTACCCCGCGTTCCACACTGCGTGAACGACTTGGCGGCAGCGGACCGCTCTTGCCGCCCGACCATCCCGGCGCGCGGTACCGGCGCGGTTGCTGAGGCGGTCTTTAAGGCGCCACCGTCAACCAGTCGACGAACCCTGACGGGTCGTGGCGACCCAGCGCACCGTGCTCGTAAAGACCCCAGCCCTCAACTGGATCCCGGTCGCCGTCGCGGCAGACCGCGCGGCCCACATGGTCGATCACGCCGAAGCCGGACCGCGCGATGATCGCCGGGTCGGTCATGTCGTAGGTCAGCCGTTCGACGAACTTCTCGCCTTTCCACACGCCGTGCTGCCAGTCCGAATCGCCGCCGTAGCCGCCGCCGACGTGAATGGGGACCGGCAGCTTGGACTCCACATCGAAGTGGACGGGGGTGCCGTCGGGGGCGGTTGCGTCGATGGTGGCGCCGGTCGGGATGCGGGTGCCGGAACGGTAGTGGATTTTGACCCGCGGCCAGCCCAGCTGCTCGACGCGACCGTCGCGCCAGACCCGGGTGCAGTCGTTGAGCGAGCGGAATCCGTCGGGCTGCTCTTGGATGATCAGCACCACGGCGAACTTGTCGAACGCCATCGGCACGTATAGCCACCACATGCCCTCGAACGGCGGGTCGGCGGGCCGGCCGGCCGGTTCGGGCTCCCCGATCGGCCGGATGCCCCAGGATCGGTCGCGGCTGCCGATCCAGGTCGCGGGATCGACGGCGATCTCCGCCCCATCGAAGGCGATGCGGCCACTCCAGCTGCCGAGTTGGGCGAACCGCTGCGCGTTCAGCGTCACCCGGTTGCCCGACCGCATGACGTGCGGCTGTTCCTGGACGACGTCGAACAGGCCCTCCCAGGTGAGATCGGCTGCGATGCCCTCGGTTTCGTCGAGGATCAGCCGCAGTTTGCGCAGCGGCTCGCTGACCTCGATCCGGTAGCCGTTGACGTTCTGGTTGAGCCGGTCTTGGTCGATGGCATCCGAAAGGTGCACCGCGGTCTGGACGTCGCCCCGCCTGATCAGCACGAAAGCGTCTTTCACGCCCAGGTTCGGGTAGTAGCCGATGCCGCTGATCAAGAAGATGTTTCCGGTGCGGTCGTGGGCGTTGAAGTAGGCGCGGTCGTAGAAGTTGCGATCCGAGGGCCCCGGCCACGCGATCGGCTGGGGAACCTGATGTACCGGGAACTCGTCGAGTGGTCCGAGCATTAGTGATCCTCTCCGATAAAGCGTTTCATCAGTCCGGCGTGGTAGAACAGCGACTCCACGTCTTCAGGCTTTTCGGCTTCTCCGAAGTGGACCCGCCTTGCACCGGTGCGCATGAACACCAGAGCCCAGATCACCCCGGAGTATGCGTAGAACCAGGACAGGTCACCCAGTTCGACGCCGGTGAGCCGCTGATAGGTGGCGCGCACGTCGTCCTCACGCATAACCTCTGGCAGGCCCGAGAGCGTCGCCAGACCCGCGAGCTCTTGAAACACCATGTGCGCGTAAATCATCCATGCGACATCGAGCTCGCGTGGACCCAGCGTCACCATTTCCCAGTCCAGCACCGCCACCGGCGCAAAGTCGCGGTACAACACATTTCCCACTCGCGCATCGCCCCAGAGCAGTACCGGCTCACGTGCGGCCACCTCGTCCGGCCAGTTGTCCTCCAGCCAGTGGAAAGTCCGCTCCAACAGCGGTGATCGGCCGATGTCCGGCACCGCGAAGTCATACCAAGAGCGCAACCAGTTGAAGTGCCCGTGCAACGCGGTCTCGCTGCCCTGATCCGCGGTCTGACCCTCGTCCTGATCCTCGTTCTGATCCTCGTTGAGGAAACTAAACGTGCTCTGCACGTTAGGGATTGAATGCAATATAGCCAGCACCTGGACGGTGGAGTCCTGCAGTTCGCGCTGACGCTCGACGGGCGCGTCGGCGAACCAGTTGTTGCCGAAGGTGTAAGGCATGACGTCGGGCGGCACCACGCCGTCGACGTAGTCCATCACAAAGAAGGGTGTGCCCAGCACGTCGCCGGTGGGTTCGAGCCAGCGCACTCGCGGGACCGGGACGTCAGTCAGCTCGCCGACCAGCCGTATCACTTCGAATTGGTGGTCAAGCCGATACGTCGGGAAGACCTGGACGTCCTCGGCGGTGGGCGCGACCCGGGCCACGAGTTTTTGCTCTATCGGCTTTCCGTCCTGCTGCCAGCGTGCGGTCAAGATGACGGTTTCTGATGACATGCCCGTCGAATCCACGCCGCTCTCGATAGTCACCTCGGGCATCGCGCCACCGGGCAGGACGGTCGACAACCACTTCGACAGCACCGCAGGCAGGGTGGTGACGTCTCGGCTGGAGCGCTGGAGTCGGTCGACATTGTCGACGGCAGGTTCGCTGGGCACGGGGTGCCTCCATCCTTCCCGCTTCTTTGCGGTAATTACGATACGCTAGGTAGCGTTATGAAAACAGACCCGCCGGCCGTTGACAAGGCCCGCGTTGACAAGGCCCCAGGTGCCGGGCGTCCCCGGGATCCGCGGATCGCCGCGGCGATTGTGGCAGCGACCGCGGAACTGCTTGTGGAAATCGGCTATTCAAATCTGAGCCTGGCCGCCGTGGCCGAACGCGCCGGCACCACCAAATCCGCTCTGTACCGCCGGTGGTCGAGCAAGGCCGAGCTCGTGCACGAGGCTGCGTTCCCGGTGGCCCCCACCGCGCTGGAGGCTCCCGCCGGCGATATCGCCGCGGACGTCCGGATGATGATCGAGGCCACCCGCGACGTGTTCACCACCCCGGTGGTTCGGGCCGCCCTGCCCGGACTGGTAGCCGACATGACGGCCGATCCCGATCTCAATGCCCGCGTGATGTCGCGCTTCACCGACCTGTTCACCGCGGTCCGGATGCGGCTGGCGGCGGCGATTGACCGCGGTGAAGCCCATCCCGATGTGGACCCGGACCGGTTGATCGAGTTGATCGGTGGAGCGACGATGCTGCGAATGCTGCTGCGCCCCGACGAAAAGCTGGATGACGCGTGGGTCGATCAGACCGCAGCCATCGTCGTGCACGGCGTGACGGGGTGACCGGGTACCAGGGTGTCGGTGGGAATCTTCAGCAGTCGCTATGCGTTGAAGCGCGAATAACGCGTTTGAGTACAGGCGGAGATTCTGGTTCCGTCTTCGACCGGCGCTTCGCCGAGTTAGCTCATTCGTCTCAGATTCACCGAAGGGCAGTTGCTATGAAGGCATGGATTGTTGTTGTGTTGGCGATGGCCGGCATATCGGTTGCGGTTGCGGCGCCAGCTAGTGCAGATGACAGCGGGTACCTCAGCTCCCTGCAGAACGACACGTACCTCGTCAGCACGTACAGCAACCAAGAGCTGTTGAATGAGGGCCATAAGGTGTGCGATGCGGTGTCGCGCGGCGGGCAAGAAATAGACGCTATTGAGATGGTCGAGCATGACCTTTCGGTCCTACACGGTGCCGCGCGTAACATCTACAGCGCCGCGACGGACAATCTGAGCTGCTA
>Ga0182012_10006360_pt1 | contig 12071 bp, 14 predicted proteins | sample 612S2SmetaG_FD_120486 | JGI IMG/M metagenome (GOLD analysis project Ga0182012, IMG submission 120486) | Permafrost microbial communities from Stordalen Mire, Sweden - 612S2S metaG | ecosystem: Environmental > Terrestrial > Soil > Wetlands > Permafrost | place: Sweden: Stordalen | collected...
ACTGAACCCATTTGACGGCGATGCCCTGCGCGGCGAGCCGCTTCTCGAGCAGACCCTGATCCTTGAGGATCAGCAGTGCGCCGATCTTCTGATAGCCGATGCGCAGTTCTTTCGGCGTGTCGGCGGCGGCGGGCAGGCCCGTTCCGACCGCGCACAGCACGGCGGCGAGCGATGCGGACGTGATGAGAAACGTACGCTTGTTCATGCGGTACTCCATTGGACGGTGGCGGGCGGCGGGTCGGGCAGGGGCACGCCGAGCAGCGCGAGCAACTCGCGACGCCGACGCGAAAAAGCGGGCGACGACGGATCGCGCGGGCGCGGTTCGTCGATCGCGACGTGCGCGCGGATGCGGCCGCGCTCGAGCACCACGGCGCGATCGGCCAGCAGCAGCGCTTCGTCGACGTCGTGGGTCACGAGCAAGACGGACGGACCGTGCTGACGCCAGAGTTCGAGCACGAGGTCGTGCATCTTCAAGCGCGTCAAGGCGTCGATCGACGCGAACGGCTCGTCGAGCAGCAAGAAGTCCGGTTCGCGAACGAGCGCGCGGGCGAGGCCCGCGCGCTGCGCTTCGCCGCCGGAGAGCGTCAGCGGCCAGGCGTTGGCGCGGTGGGCCAAACCGACTTCGCGCAAGGCTTCATCCGCGCGAGCGCGCGCGTCGCCGGGCAAGCCCAGCGCCACGTTCTGCCAGACGTGCTTCCACGGGAGCAAGCGCGGCTCTTGAAAGACGACCGCGCTCTGCTCGGGAACGGAGACCGATCCGCAAGCCCCGCTCTCCAAACCGGCGAGCACGCGAAGCAACGTCGTCTTGCCCGAGCCGCTGCGGCCGAGCAGCGCCACGAACTCGCCGGGAGCGATCTCGAGATCGAGGTCGGCGAGCACGCGCACGTCGCCGAAAGCGAGCGAGAGATTCTCCACGCGAACGGCGCCGCCGGGCATCAGGCGCCCTCCTTGAGGATCGACGGCCGCCAGGCCAACGCGCGCTTCTCGACAAGACGCACGATCGCGTCGGTTGCGAGGCCGAGGATCGCATACACCAGCAGGCCGACGACGATGATGTCGGTGCGCAGAAAGTCGCGCGCGTCCATGATCATGTGGCCGATCCCGCTATCGGCGTTGATCTGTTCGCTCACCACGAGGCTCAGCCAGGCCGCGCCGAGCGAATAGCGCAGGCCGATCAAGGCGGGCGCGAGCGCGCCGGGCAGGATCACGGCGCGAATCGTCTGCGCGCGATTGAGGCCGAAGACTTTGGCCGCCTCGATGAGCTTGGGATCGACGGAACGGATGCCGCCGAGCAGCGTCATGTAAATCGGAAAGGCCGAAGCGAAGGCGACGAGCGCGATTTTCGGCAACTCGCCGATGCCGAACCACAGGATCAGCAGCGGCGCCATGCCGAGATACGGCAGCGTGCGCAGGCTCTGCATGGGCGGGTCGATCGCGTCGTCGCCGAGGCTGGAGAGGCCGGCCAGCAAACCGAGGCCCGTGCCGATGGCCACGCCGAGGATGAGGCCCACCGCCACGCGCGTCAACGAGACCAGGAGATCGTTGACCAGTTCGCCGCTCAGCAAGAGGCTCCAAAACGTTGCCAGGATCGTGGTGGGCGCGGCGAGCTTCGTGGCTGGGATGACGTGCGTCATCGAACCGATTTGCCAGGCGAGCAGAATCACGAGCGGAGACGCGATGCGCCGCACCAGCCTCGTGTTGACGGCGAAACCTTCGAAGCGCAGCGCGGCCGGCCGGACCGAAACGGCGGAGTCTTCCATTCATCCTCGAGGGGAGCCGGTAGACGAGCCTGATGATCATGCCCGGGCCCGATACTTAGACCGGAGCCGGGCGCGTTTCCTGTAGGTTTTCTTTGCTTCGAATGAAGTTCAGATACGCGAGGGCGGAGGCACGGGCACGCTCGCTCCCCCATCGACCGAGACCGCAACCGCGCCAGCCCGAGCGCCCGCCTCCGGCGGCACGAGCTGGAACTCGTACGTCTTCACGCCGCTGCCCGGGGCGCTGAAGGTGACCGTCTGCGGCGAACAGAGTCCGTCCGCGCAAAACGACGCGACCCAATTCGGGCGCAGGCCGGCCGCACGCAAGGTGACCTTCGCGTCGGCGGGCGCGGCCACGATGAGGCGATACTTCAAGGTCGAGGCGACGCTGCCGGGCAGATCCGGACCGCGGTAGCGAGCTGGACGATAGGCCAAGCCCAAAGCCGACCAGCCGTCGCCGTCGCGGGGCTGCAACTGCGTATAGCGCTGCGCTCGTGCGATCATGCCGGGATAGTCGTGCAGGCGATAGTAGGCGCGCGATAACGCCGACACCAGCTTCGGCGAATTCGGCGCGATGGCCAGCGCGTCGCGATACGTGTGCGCCGCGTCGGCCCAGCGGTTCAGATCGCCGTAACCGCGCGCGAGCATCACCAGGACGTCGACCTTTTGTCCCGGCGTCTTCGCCGCATCGAGGCCCGCCTGCGCGGTCGCGACCAGCAACTCGCCTTCCTCGTGTTGCGTGCGCTCGTAGTCGACGCTCGCCGCGTGCTTCTGCGCGAACGACTCGGCGCGATCGATCGCTGCGGCCGCCGCCTTGGCGCCCCTTTGCCGCTCGGGCGCGAGCAGCGCGTCGATCTCGGCCTGCTCGGGCGAAACCAACGTCGACGACCGTCCGGCCCGCGCGTCGGCGACGTATTGCGCCGATGCTCCGCCGCCGGGGGCGAGCAGAGAAAAGAACGATCCTCCGAGAAGATAGTGCTCATGCCCCATCGCCGGACGACGTTCAGTAAATTCATCATCGAGGAGCAGCGTCGTACGACCACGCCCGACCGCGAGTTGACCGCGCTGCTCAACGACATTCAGACCGCCTGCAAGTTCATCGCCTCGGCCACCTCGAGGGGCAAGCTGCTCGAACCCGTCACCCCGAGGTCGATGGCGGAGGTAGCCGACGAGATCATGCTCCGCGAGAGCGAGTGGGGCGGGCAACTGTGCGGCGTGCTCTCCTCGCTCGGCGCCGAGCCGTACCCGATCCCGCAAATCTATCCGCGCGGACCCTATCTGCTGGCCTTCGACGCGCTCGAAGGAGCGTCGAACCTGGACATCGGCCAAACGGTCGGTTCGGTTTTCTCGATCTTGCGCGCGCCCGAGGGCGCGACCGAGCCGCAGGCGTCTGATTTTCTGCAGCCGGGCACACGTCAGGTGGCGGCCGGTTTCGCGCTCTACGGGCCTGCTTCCACGATCGTAATCACGCTCGGCGCGGGCGTGCACGGTTTCACGCTCGACCGCGAGATCGGGGCGTATACCCTGACCGATCCCGAGATGCGCATTGCCGAAGCGACGCGCCAGGTCGCGATCGATTCGTCGAATCGCCGCTTTTGGGAGCCGCCCGTCGCGCATTACGTAGACGAGTGCATGCAGGGCGCGGCGGGACCGCGCGGGGCCGACTTTCATTTGCGCTGGGCCGATTCACTCGTGGCCGAGACGTACCGCTTGCTGGTCCGCGGCGGCGTCTTCATCGTGCCGCTGGATACCAGCGACTCGGCCCGGGAAGGAAGCGGCTTGCATTTGCTCTATGAAGCGAATCCGATCGCGATGATCGTCGAGCAGGCGCAAGGCTCGGCCTCTACCGGCCGGGGCCGCGTGCTCGAGCGGACGCCCCGCGATTTCGGCGAACGCGTGCCCGTCATCTTCGGCGCTCGCGCGGAGGTAGCACGGCTCGTCGGCTACCACGAGTTGTCGGACAGGGGCGAAACGTTCACGTTTGAAACGCCGCTCTTCAGCGCGCGTTCGCTGTTCAGAGCGGGATAGCATAGGAGCACATGTCGGCGCGTTACCCAGTCCTCGCCATTACCGGCTCGTCGGGTGCCGGAACGACCACGGGAAAGACGACATTCGAACAGATCTTCCGGCGCGAGGGCCTCGTCCCGGGCGTGGTCGAGGGCGATGCCTTCCATCGCTACGACCGCACCGAGATGCGCGACATGATCGCCGAGGCCAAGGAAGCCGGCCGCGTCTTCAGTCACTTCGGTCCTGAAGGAAATCTCTTCGAAGAGCTGGAGGCGCTGTTTCGCACCTACGGCGAGACCGGCACGGGCAAGGTGCGCAAGTATCTGCACGACGAGACGGAGGCGGCGCCCTACGGTCAGGAGCCGGGCACGTTCACCGCTTGGGAAGATCTCCCGAGCGGCACGCACGTGCTCTTCTACGAAGGTTTGCACGGCGCCGTGGCCACCGAGACCGTCGACGTGTCGAAGTACGCCGACCTCCTCATCGGCGTGGTGCCCAGCATCAATCTCGAGTGGATCCAGAAACTCTACCGCGACCGCACGGCGCGCCGCCACTCGCAAGAGGCGATCGTCGATACGATCTTGCGCCGCATGCCCGACTACGTGAACTACATCGTGCCCCAATTTTCGCGCACGCACATCAACTTCCAGCGCGTGCCCTTGGTCGACACCTCGAATCCGTTCATCGCGCGCACCATTCCGACGCTCGACGAGAGCATGCTCGTCATCAGGTTCAGCAACCCGAAGGGCATCGACTTCCCCTACCTGCTCTCGATGTTGCACGACTCGTTCATGTCGCGCTCCAATACGATCGTCTGTCCCGGCGGCAAGATGGATCTGGCCATGCAGTTGATCTTCACGCCGATGATCTGGCAACTGATGGACAAGCGCAAGCGCGCCTAGTCCCGGCGGGCGCTGAGGTGGTCCAAGCGCTCCGAGGTGAGGTCGAGCATGCGTTGCAGGCGGCGCATGACCGTGTTATCGATCTCGCCCCGGGCGCGCATGACGATGAGCGCGTCGCGCTGCGCCTGGACGATCTCGGCTTCGGCCCTGAGCGCCTCGCGTTCGTCGCCGGGGTGTCCCGCGGCGTGGTCGCGCTTGTGCTCGAAGCGCCGGCGCAACCGGTCGGCATGGGCCTTGTCGAAACGGCCGTCGGCTTCGAGCGCGTCGATGCGTCCGAGTGCGGCCGAGGCGATGCCCGCGATGCCGCGTTCCAACTCATCGTTCTCCTCGGCGCTGCCGTCGCCGATGCCGAGTGCGCGAATGACCAAAGGCAGGGTGAGGCCGCCGCCCACGAGCGTGACCAGGATGACGCTGAAGGTCAAGAAGATGACGAGGTCGCGGTGGGGTATGTGCGTGCCCGCCATGGTCGTGACGGGAATGGCCAACGCGGCGGCCAGCGAGACGGCGCCGCGCAAACCCGACCAGGCGGCAATTACCGCGTGTTTCCAATCGGGCTCGGGGTGTTCGGACGAGGCGCCCAGGAACGGAACGTATTCCTGACCTACGATCCAGGCAAAACGGGTTACGATCACGGCGACGTTGATCAGCAGGGCATAGAGCAGCAACGTCTGCCATGTGTATTCGAGCAGCACCGTGCGGACGAGCGCATTGAGTTGGAGCCCGACCAGCAAGAACAGTATGGCGTTGGCGAAGAAGACCAGCGTGTCCCAGAAGCCCGCGGTTTGCGTCCGCGCCGCCGGCGTGATCACGCGCGGCGTGAACTGGTTGGCATATACGCCCGCGAAGACGACGGCCAGAACGCCGGATAGGCCGAAGCGGTCGGCCACGATATAGGTGAGATATGGCAGATCGAAGGAGATCACGCTCTGCAGTTGGGTGTCGGTGATCTTGCTCCAGCCGAAGACTGCGATGCGCGCCGTGAGCACGCCGAGCAGCATGGCGCCGGCGCCGGCCAGAACGAAACGGAGCAACGTCGGCCCGAGCGAGAAAACGCCCGTGGTGACGGCGGCCAGTGCCGCAGCGTAGAGGATCAGCGAGGACGCATCGTTGAGCAGGCTTTCGCCCTCGACGATCGCGATCAAATGGCGCGGCACGCGCAACCGTTCGAGCACGGCGGCCGAAGCGAGTTCGTCGGTCGGGGCGACGATGGCGCCGAGTACGAAGGCCATCGGCCAGCCGAGTTCGGCGATCGTTGCGTGCGCGACGACTGCGACCACGATGGTCGTGGCGATGACCAAACCGATGGCCAGCGGCCAGATTTGGCTCGCGTTCGCGCGCATCACGTCGGTGGGCGCGGTGATCGCCTCCCAATAGAGCAGCGGCGGCAGAAAGATCAGCAGGACGAGGTTGGGATCGAGTACGACGCGGGGCAATTCGGGCACGAATCCCAGCACGAGACCGCCCAAGACCAGCACGATCGGGTAGGCGACGTGCGCCCGCCGCGCGCCCGCAACGAGCGGAATCGTAATCGTGAGCAGACCGACGAGCAGCCAAATCTCGTTCTGGGGCATGCTTACACTATAGCCGAAACTCCAAACCATCCTCGGCGAGCGCGAACCCCGCGCGACCCAGCTGGGCGGCCGCGTCGGACGTTTCGTCGAGCAATGGATTCGTATTGTTCAGATGCGCGAAGTAGACGTTGCAGTTCGACGCGCGCGGCAAACGCTCTGCGAAGGCTGCGAGCGAACCGCCGGGTCCGCCGACCGGCGCGTGTCCCAAGGCGCGTGCGCTCTTCGTGACGCCCACGCCGTCGAGTTCGCGGTCGCTCCAAAACGAACCGTCGAGGAAGGCGAGGCCGGCTTGCCCGGCAGCGGACAACAACGCCTCACCGACCTCGGCGAACACCGGCGCGAACAAGGCTGCGCCGCCACCGCTTTCATCTTGCAGAAGATAGGCGACGACCGCGTCGGGCAACGGCTTACGGCCCGCGTAACCCGGGGTGAGGCCGTGCACCGCAACTACGGTCGCGAGCAGGCCGGGTTCCAGCGTGAGGCGTTCCCCCGCAGCCACCGCGCGCCATACGTGCGGCGGCTCGGCGAACGGCGCGAAGGCGCGCTGCGCGAGCGCCAGTTCGCGCACGATCGCGCTCGAATACACGGTGAACGAATGCTCGCCTTGCTGACGCAGCACGGCCAAACCGCCCAGATGGTCGACGTTGGCATCGGTGAGCAGAAAGCCGCGGATCGGCGTGCCGCGGCCCGTGCGGGGCTGCAGCGCCGGCGCGGCCTCGATCTGCGCGGCGATGTCGGGCGAGACGTTGATCAGCCACCACTGCTCGCCGTCGCGCGAGACGGCGAAGCCCGAACTCGAGCGGCGCGGCTGCCCGCCCGCGCGCGCCGCCGAGCAGTTGGCGCACGCGCAATTCCACTGCGGCACGCCGCCGCCCGCGGCCGAGCCGAGCACCCGGACGATCACGGCAACGCGGGCTGGGGACGCCGCGGCGCCCACCGTTCTTCAACGCTCGACGCGTCGCGGTAGGCCACGACGATGCCGTGATCGGGGCTTTTGGCGCACGCGGGATCGGTCGCGGCGGCATCGCCCGTCAGCAAGAACGCCTGGCAGCGACAGCCGCCGAAGTCTTCCTCGCGCCGGTCGCACGAGCGGCACGGTTCGGGCATCCACGCGTTGCCGCGAAAACGGTTGAAGGCGGCCGACGCGTACCAGGCTTCGCGCAACGTCGTCGTGCCGACGTTTGGAAAATCCAGGCCGGTTATCGCGACCGCGCCTTGGCAGGGCACGACGGTCCCGGCCGGCGTCACGGTCATCGCGACGTTGCCCCAGCCGTGCATGCACGGTTTGGGCAACTCTTCGAAGTAGTCCGGCAACACGTAGGTGACGTCCATCTTCCCGCGCAGCCGGTCTTGTGCGGCCGCGACGAGCACCGCGCCGTGCTCGACTTGTTCGCGCGTGGGCATGAGCGCGGAGCGATTGCGCAGGGCCCAGCCGTAGAATTGGACGTTGGCGAGTTCGAGCCGGCGGATGCCGTGCTCTTCGGCAAAAGCCAAGATCGCCGGCAGCGAATCGTGATTGAGCCTGTGCAGCACGCAGTTGAGCGTCAACGCAACGTCGCGGCTGCGCACGCGCTCGATTACCTCAACCTTGCGTTCGTGCACGTCGGTGCCCGCGATGGTCGCGGCGAGTTCGCGTTCGGGCGCCTGAATCGAAATCTGAACGTGCGCCAGGCCCGCAGCCAAGAGTTGGTCGAGCAATGCGTCGTCGAGAAACGTGCCTTGCGTAATCAGGTTGGTGTAGGCGCCGCCGGCCGTGGCGCGCTCGGTCATGGCCACCAGTTCGCGCCGCCGCAAGGTGGGCTCGCCGCCCGAGAAACCGATCTGCACGATGCCGAGCCCGATCGCCTCGTCGATCACGCGCAACCACGCGGCCTCGCTCAATTCATCGCTCGACCGGCCGAGATCGAGCGGGTTGTAGCAGTACGGGCATTGCAGGTTGCAGCGGTAGGTCAGCTCGCAGAGGAGCGAGCGCGGCGCCGGAACGGCCGCGGCCGAAGCGTTCATCGTTCGACGAAGCCGGCCGCGGCGAAGTCTTCGAGGGTCTCGCGTACGTCGCCGGCGAGCGATGCCTCGGAGTCGTCGAATCGTTCGTGCAACGCGGCGACCACTTCGTCGACGGATTTCCCTTCGCCCAGCGTTTCGAGAATCGCGGCGGCCGAAACGTTCAGCGTTACGATGCCTTCGGGCACCAGGAGCAACGGCTCCGCGCCCGCCTCGCAGCGCAGGCGTATGCCGCGCGCGAGCCGGTACCGCGGGTTCACGAGACGGCGCCGCAGTCGAGGGCGGTCGCGTCGAGGACCGACCAGAGCACGTCGCACTTGAAGTTCAAGGCGGCGACGCATGCGTCTTGCGCTTCACGCGTGGTCGCCGCTTCGACGACCCACGAGAGCGCGATGTCGGCGTCGTGTTTGGCCAAGGTCAGCCGGTCGCCGAAATAGTCCAACCCGCTGCGCTCGATCCAAGGGTAGTTGGCCACGATCGAGGCAACGCGTGCGGCCATGACCGGCGGCCCGAACAATTCGGTGAGCGACGAGGCCACGGCTTCGAGCCAACTGCGGTGATGCGCGAACTCGACGTAGGCGTCGACGGCGAAGCGCGTGCCCGGCGCGACGCCGGCTTCCGAGAGCACGTACTCGTCGGTCAGGCCGACCGCCCGGCCCAGGGCCAGCCATTTCGCGGTGCCGCCGATCTTGTCACCCGCTCCATCGTGATCGGCGATGCGCGAGATCCAGGTGCGCCGATATTCGGCGCTCGGCAGCGAGGCGAGCACGTACGCATCCTTGCGCGGGATCATCTTCTGGTAGTAATAGCGGTTGGCGACCCACGAGCGAACCTGATCGGGCGTGAGTTCGCCGGCGACGAGACGGCGGTGAAAGGGATGCTTATCGTGGTAACGCTGCGGGCCAATCGCACGAAGGCGGTCGACCAAGTCCGATTGGGCCGCAGCCTCACCCATAGATTGCTTTAGCCGCGCGTCCGCGCGCCGAGATACATCGTGATTTCGAATCCCGTTCCGAGTAAACGGAACTGTGGGCGCGTCCAACTCGTCTTCTTCATGCAGGGCGTTCCTTTCAATCACGGAGCGCGCGGAGAACCGGTGCCTCCGGCTGTAGCGGTTTTCACCGCCTGGCGCGGACGTTCGCATCCGGGGGAAGCGGCACCCGCCGCGCCGGCTCAGGGCGCGAGGTAGCGGGCCAGGAATTTCTTCGTTTTCGACCAGGCGTCGTCGGACGCGGCGGCGTCGTAGCGCAGCGTATGTCCTAGGTACGTCGTTGCGGCGTTCCGCGGCGTGTTGAAACTGTGGGTCGCGCCGGGGTACGTCGTGATCTCGATCGGTTTTCCGGCCGCTACCCCGGATTGCGCCATCGCGGCGCACGGCGGCGCGGGCGTCCAGTCGTCATCGCTGCCGTCGAGGATCAGCAAAGGCGCCGTGACCAGTCCGTCGCGCGAACGGCACGCGGGATAGTAGGCGACGGCCGCGCGCAAACCCGGCGGCGGCGCGTGCGGAACGAACGGGTCGACGAGATCGAGTACGGCGATCGCGCCCATCGAGAAGCCGATCGCTGCGAGCCGGTCGGCGCGCACGTACGGCTGCGCCGCGAGCCAGGCGAGGCTCTGCGCCGCATAGGCGGCCGATCTGCGCGAGGCGCCCTTGACCGCGCCCTCGCAGGCGTTTTCGACGCCTTGCGGTGCGAGCGTGTCGATGGCCAAGCCCACGTAGCCTTCACGCGCCAGAGCCTCGACGATCGTCGTCTCCAAGCGTCCTTTGCCGGCACATCCGTGCAGCACGATCACCGCCGGGAACGGCCCCGGCCCTTTGGGCCGTGCGAGCGTGGCCGGGATGTCGCGTCCGCCGGCGCTTTGCGCGATCGTTATCTCCTCCGCGTGAGCGGGCAGCGCGATCCCGGCGAGCGCGGCGACGAAGACGAACGAGAGCAACCGAAAGCATGCGATCACGCCGGGCGCATTCGCGAAGCGCCGGACCGAACCCGTGCCGCGACCGTTCGTGCGGAAGACTTCGTCAGAAACTGATCGGGTTGAGCGAGGAATTACAGTTCGGCGAACCCCCGTGCGGCTGCATGTCGGCCAGGATGTCGACGACGATGCTCAAGCCGGGGACGCAGGCGACGAGCATGTTCGGCGTGGCCAGATTCAAGAAGGCCATGTTCGCCGTGGTGGTCGTGGTACTACCCAGCAGCGGGCTCAGATAGCTGGGCACGTTCATCGATCCCGAGACTTGGAAGCTCGTGACCGACAGCGGCAGATTCGAGACGCCGTACGTACTCGAACTCAACTGCACCGAGAGCGGATTGCAGGCCGGTGCGCCGTTGGAATCCGGCCTCCAAAAGGCTTTGGTGACGGGCGCCGGCGTTGAACCGACCGCAGGCTGCGACTGCGTCAGCGCTTGGAGCGCCGCTGCGCTGATCGTGTTCTGCGGCGGCGGGCTCGCGGTCAGCGAGTTCGGCGTGAGGCAGAGCGGGCCCAATTGTGATGCGCTCGGATTGAGCAACTCGTCGAGCAGGTCGTAGACCACGGCGACCGTGTAGGCGTTACCGTGACGGAACGTGACCATGTCGGCGTAGCGCACCGCGCTCTCGCCGCGTTCGGCCACGACGCCCACGCGGCTGAAGAGCAAGAGCGCGAACATCGCGGTCAGGAGCATCGGTAAGAACAAGACGGTTTCGACCAGCGCCTGGCCGCGAGCGCCGCGGCGGCGCGTGAAGCTCAGCACGGTACGTTCGCCGCCGTCAGCGGCGAGACGGGCGTGGGTACCAGATAACCGGTCGTAACGTTGAAGTTTGCCAAGTTGATGTTCCCCAAACCGAGGCCTGCGCCGCCGAGCGGAATCTGCGGCACGATGCCGTTGACGCCGCCCAGGCCTTGCACGAGCGTCCCGGCATTCGTGGTGGAGTTGAGCGGCGACAGCGCGACCGTCGCGCGGCCGACCGCTTTGAACGAGGAACTGGGCAGGTGGAGCAGTCCGCCGGCAAGCGACGAGACGTTCTTGCAGGCCACGACGTCGATGACGAGCGGCACCGTCGTGACCACCGCGACGGAGTAGGTGAAACCCTCGGCGCAGTTGGTCAGCACGTTGACGCATTTGCCGCCGCTCAGCAGCGAGTTGATGAAGCCGTTTGCGACCCCCGACGGATTGTTATTGCTGTTCAAGCCCAATTGATTGACGAGCGACGCATTCTTGAGGCCCGAAACGAAGGTCTGCAGGCTGCTTTCGAGCTTGGGCAGTTCGGCTGCGTAGTTCACGTACTGCGTCAAGAGCGCGCTCAGCTTCTGCGAACAGGGGTTCTGCAAGATGCAGACGGTGTTGTTCTGCAAGAGGTTGACCGTGGCCGAGTTGATCGTGCTCATCTTGAAATCTTGCAGCGACATCGCGTAGAGCAGCGTTTCCATACTGTTTGCGGCCTGCGCGTCGCTGGCCAGCAGAGCGACGGCGGCGGAGTCGGCGGCGTTTTGCGCGCGAATCTGCCAGCGCATCGTATTGGCATAGTTGAAGACGAAGAAGACGAGCGAGAGCGCGAGCATCGTCGCGATGACGAAGAAGGGCAGCGTTTGCCCGCGCCGGGCATGGTTGGATGCAAAGCCGACGTCGGATCGGGGCACGGTCAGCACACCGTTCCCGTGATCTGGTTGAGGTCGGATTCGGCACCGTTGAGCGCCGAGAGACCCGTCGTCAGCGACGTGACCGCCGAGGTCAACTGGCTCACGAGGGTACTCTGGCCCAGCGCCGACAAGACCGCTTCGACCCGCTGGAGCACCGTATTGATGCTGGTGCTCAAGCCCGAGATCGACGCACTCGAGGACGTGCCCGCGAGCGC
>Ga0182012_10006361_pt1 | contig 12070 bp, 12 predicted proteins | sample 612S2SmetaG_FD_120486 | JGI IMG/M metagenome (GOLD analysis project Ga0182012, IMG submission 120486) | Permafrost microbial communities from Stordalen Mire, Sweden - 612S2S metaG | ecosystem: Environmental > Terrestrial > Soil > Wetlands > Permafrost | place: Sweden: Stordalen | collected...
GCTCCGACACGTTCGGGTCCCTCGGCGGCGCCGGCGGCGGCTGGGCGTTTGGGCGCGGCGAGGATCCACTGCTCGAGGCCTGCATCTTCCCCGACCTGTCGTCGATCGACTCGTGGGGCCTGACGTACCACAGCCAGGGCATCGTCCGCGGCATCGATCTTTCGACGGTACTCAAGTATCCCGACCCGTACGCGAAGACGCGCCACGGCAAGACGCTGCCGACGCCGTACGAAAAGGCCCCCAAGGCCGACTAGCGCGCCGCGGCGGCCGAACGGAGTGCGACGCACGACGTCCGGCCGCCGGGCCGGCCAGCGCTTCGACGCCGAGTACGGCGTCGTTACCGAGGCGCTGATCTTCCTCGGCGAACTCGACCCCGAGGCGATCGGCCCGAACATCGCGTTCGCAACGCACTACGAAGCGACGCCGCCCGCCGACGTCGATCTGCTGCTCGACGCCGCCGGCATCGACGAACGCACGACGACCTTCGTCGATCTCGGCTCCGGCATGGCGCGCGCCGTGCTGATCGCCGCGCGCAGGCCGTTCCGCCAGGTCGCCGGCGTCGAGATATCGCCGGCGCTGCACGCCGTCGCGCTGGAGAACCTCGCTGCGATCGACCGCGCGAGCCTGCGCTGCAAGGACGTTCGGCTGGTTTGCAACGACGCCGCGGACTACCGCTTTCCGCCCGGCGACCTCGCCATCTATCTGTACAACCCGTTTTCCGCGGGGCTGCTCGTGCCGCTGCTCGAGCGCGTCGTCGCGTCGTCGGCGAGGCGCGCCGTCACGCTGCTCTACCACACGCCGGTCGAACGCGCTGCGATCGAGCGGCGCGGCGACTTCGCGCTCGTTGCCGACCTCGGGTTTGGTGCGGTCTATCGCCTCGCGCGCGGTCAGGCCGCGCCGGGCAGCGGCTCCGAACCGGGGCGGTAGGTTCCGAACGACCAAACGTAGCCCTCTGGGTCGCGCGCGACGTAGACGCGGCAGCCGCCGCCGTACGGCTTGTCCTCCGGCTCGGACAGGATCGCTGCCCCGGCCGAGCGCGCTCGTTCGCAGTGCGCGTCGGGATCGGCGGCGTAGCCGCAGAGGACGTGCGTGAAGCGGCCGTTCATGCTGCGTGGGGTCGGCGCGGGCGGATCGTGCGTGCTCGCGCTGCCGAGCATGAAGACGCTCGAACCGAACCGCAGTTCCGCGTGCATGACGAGATCGCCGTCTGCGTGGACGGTCAGCCGTTCGAAGCCGAACGCGCGCTCCAGCCAAGCGATAGCGCCGAGCGCGTCGTCGTAACTCCAGCCGGCGTACGCGTGCGAGCCTTGCAATGCGTACGGGTCGCCGCCGTCAGGCCTGGGACGGTACGTTCCGAACGACCATTCGTAGCCTTCGGGATCGCGGGCGGAGAAGCTGCGCGAGCCGTAGTCGGTGTCGTAGATGTCGCGCCCGATGACGGCGCCCTCGCGCTTAGCGCGCGCGTACGCCGCCTCGACGTCGGGCGTGCCCACGTACACGCTGCCCGTGCTCGCGTTTCCCGCTTCCATCGGGACGAAGAACGGGTACGGCGACTCGTCTCGCAGTGACGAGACCATGACGTAGTCGTCGCCCACCTGCAACTCAGCGTGTGCGACGCCGCCGGCGCCGTCCTCGAAGACGCCGTAGGGCGAAAAGCCGAAGGCGCGCTCGAGAAACGCGATGCCGGCCGGCGCGTCGCGATACGTGAACTGGGCGAAGAGGTCCGGCTTAATCGTCCGCCGGCCAGGCGGTCGCGTCGGGATTCGTGTGCCCGACGCTCGTCGCGTGGAACGTGCCGTCCGCGCCGCGCGTGCCGTAGACGACGACCGCGCCGCCGACGGGCAGCACGCCGGTATGGTGCTTGGCGCGCGCGGCGGCAATGTCGACGTTCTCAACCTTGCCGGTGCGGAGGCGCAGATCGAGCACGTCGCCGTGCACCGAAACGATCGTGCCGCGGACGTGCGCGGGCTCGGCCGTCGTCGCGGCGGAGACCGGCACGGCGGCGGCATTGCCGGCCGCACCGAGGAGCGCGGCCGCGAGGGCGGCGCCGGTCAGGATTCGCGTTGCTGCCATCTGTATATCCTTACGGGAGTCCGAACACGGTGACCGTGCCGGTTGCCGGGACGTAGACGCGTCCGTTCGCCACGAGCGGCGTCACGAAGCCGTTGTTGTTGCCGTTCGGCCACGAGCCGGCGGCGCCCGAGAACAGCATGTTCTGCAGGTTGGTCGCGTCGTATGCCTCGAGCGTCAGCGTGTGGTTGCGCTGCACGAGCCAGACGATGCCGGTGCCGGGGTTCTGGCCGTTCGACGAGACGACCGGCGACGAGCCGCCGTAGCCGGCGCCGCTGTTGCCGTACGAACTCTGCGCGAGGTTGACCTTATGGTTCTTCACGGTCACCTGATAGGCGCGCACGACGTCGCCGCCCGTCTGATAGTAGACGAACTGGCCGGTCGGCCCGTTGTAAAACGCGGGGCCGCCCCACACGCCGCCGCCCGGGGAGTTGATCGTCTGCATCGGGTGGCCCAGCCTGCCGAGCTTCTCCTGGTTGAGCAAGAAGAGCTGCGACGCCTTACCCATCGCGACGGCGACGTTCTTGATGTGCGCTTGCTGCGCGGGAAGCAGCATGATGCCGCCCGAGCCGAAGTCGGTGTCGCCGTTGTTGAGGTTCTGCCAGCCGGTCGGCGTGAACCACGTCATGACGCCCTTGAGGTTCGGGTCCATCTTGACCACGCTTTCGCCGTGGTTGCGGCCGCCCTTCGACGACGCGTCGAACGCGCCGTTGCCGGTGACGGAGAAGATGTCTCCCTTGGAGTCGACCGCCGACGCGTAGCCGGTCATCCAGATGCTGGTGAGCAAGTAGCTCGCCGAGTCCTCGGCCATCGGCAGCGACGCGACTTGGTTGAGGCTCTGGTCGTACTTGAGCATCCAGCCGACGATATTGCCGGCGTTGTTGTCGCAGTGCGAACCGACGCCGACGTAGACGTAGCCGTTGGATTCGGTCAGGCTCGTGCGCGTTTGCTGGTTCTGCGGATCGAACGAAATCGTGTTGCCGTTGCTCATCACGGTCGAGGCGTTGATGTCGACGGGCGCCTTCTGGTCCGCGAGCGTGCCGATGTCGAGCGCGTGCAGGGTGTGGTGGAAGTTGTACTGCGTCGGTTCGGTCGCCGCCACGACGTAGATGGTGTTCGTCGACAAGTCGATCACCGGCGTGTCGGTCACGCCGTACTCGGGGCTGATGTCGTAGCAGCCGACGTCGCCCGACGACTGGGACGTCCCCAAGCTGACCGAGTTGAGCAAAGCCAGCGTGTCGGCGTCGTACTCGTAGACGGTGTCGTGCTCGGTGGCGACGATCAGCAGGTTGTGCGTGCCCTGGCTGCCCGGCAGCGTGAAGTTGGGCACGTAGAGCGGCTGCGCGAGGACGACGCCGTCCACGTTCAGCGTTCCGACCTTGCCGAAGCCGCCGCTGGCGACGTTGGCCGTCGTGAGCACCGTCTCGTTCGGATTCCAGCCCGAGCGGGAGTTGTCGTAGTGGAAGGTCAGCGCCGGTGACGGCGAGCCCGACGGCTTGTCGCCGCGGTGCTGCAGCGTCGCGGCCTGGAGGGTCGCCATGCCCCGTCCGGTCGCCGTATAGGTGACCGTCAGCCGCTGGTTCGCCGATGCGGCGCGGTAGACGAGGGTGTAGACGCCCTCAGCGTCCGCCTGCAGCGGCGCGCCCGCGTACGGCCGCGCGCTGCCGTCGCTGAGCGACGCGTGCAGGACGCCGGTCGTGCCGGCCGTGCCCACGTAGACGCGTAAGGTGCGCGTCGCGGTGTCGGCGGGGGCGGTCAGCGAGAAGCCGGCGCCGGCGCCACTCGCGGCGATCCCGGTTTGCGAGTTCACGGTAGAATGACCGTCGCGCCAGCCGAAGGCGTCGAAGGTTCCGCTGTAGCGCTGCGCGCGCGCGGCGCCGACGACGGCCACGTCGCCGATGCGCTCGGTCGCGGCCTGGTCGCGGTCGACGCGCGAGGCGTCGAGCCGGCCGTAGTGCACCCAGTCACGCGTGCCCTCGCGCGACAGGTCGACGTCGTGGAGCGGCGTGCCGAGCGAGCCGGTCAGCACCGGCTTGCCGGCGTCCTGCGGCGCAACATAGTTCGGTTTGCCCGGCGGCGGCACCGCGTGCTGCACGCGCGCGCGCTCGCCCGCCGGCTGCGGCGGCGATGCGACGAATCCGTAATGGGCGTCGGGCGCGACGCCGCGCACGGGAAAGCGGGCGGCGTAGGCGGTTTCTTCCGGTGCCGTCGCCGCCGCATAGGTGGCTAGCCGCAGGTTGGCGGAGCGCGCGAGCAGCGCGGCCTGCGCGCCGGCGTCCTTCAGCGGGACGGCGAGCGCGTCGGCGTGCCGCGCTGCGTTCGAGCCGTTTAAGATCGCGCGCGCGGCGGCCGCGCCGCCGGCGTCGGGCGAGGGGACGCCGAGCACGCGGACCACGCGGCCCGCATCTGGGCCGAACGTCTGCTGGACGATCGCGAAGACTTGCGTCGCGCGCAGCGAGTACCACCCCAGCGCGGCGGCGGCGGGGTCGCCGGACAGGTGCGTGTTCGTGCCGGCCATCCGCGCCCAGCCGTTGGCGGCCGAACCGGGGCGCCACACTTCGCTGCCGTATTCGAACAGCGGGTGGAGGCGCGGGTCGAGCGTGCGGTGGACGAGATCGGCCAGGCCCGCCACGTAGTAGTTCGTCGCACCGACCGGAATCGTGAACCAGGGAGCCTTGCCGACGGCGTTCGCCAGCGCGATCGCGTACTCGGGCGCGACGCCCGAGTCGCCGGCCTGCGTGAACTGCCCGGTCGTCGGGCGCAGCGGCCAGACGGCCGACCAGGCGACGTCGGTGCGCGCCCAGCCGCCGAAACGCAGCGCGTCCGCGCCTGCGAGCGAGCGGACGAACGGCGTCAGGAACGGCTGCGTCGCGGCCGTCTTTTCATAACCGGGCGCGATCAGGCGGATGTCGTGGGCGTAGTCCTTGGGGTCCGTCGCGACGAGCTGCAGGCGCAGGCCGGTAGGCGACGGCGCGACGCGGACGACGAGGCGGCCCGGCGCGCGCTCGACGATGGTGCCGCCCACGACCGCAAACGTGCCCTTGCCGGCGTACGATAGCGTATAGTCACCGGCCGCGTAGCGCGCGCCCGGCGCGAACACCACGGACTCCGCGGTTTGGCCCGCTCCGAGCGACGTCACGTTCCCCAGGCGGTCGAGGTCGAGGCGCTGGTTGGAAGACCAAGGCGTCGCCTGCTTCATCGCGTCGGCGAAGACGGCGCCCGACGACGCACCGGCGACGGCGGGAAGGTCGGCGCCGTTGCGGCTGCCGGCCGTCGCGGCATATGCCGGGACCGTACAGAGCGCGGCGAGAGCAATGGCGGCAAGGGAGCGGCGGAATGACGACATGGACACCGTCCTGAGAGTCGGCAAGGAGATTTCGGTCTTTTTCTCCGCGACTCGCGCTGGCCTCTGCCGGCGTGCATGAGCGGCGTCACACGGCGGGACGGACCGGTCGCCTCGCGCGCGAAGCACTCGCCGATGGCCGACCTACGGTTGACGAACGCGCAGGCGCGCCGCGTCGCGCTGGCGGCGCAGGGCTTTGCGGACGCGCGGCCGCCGGGCGCCGTCACGATGCGTCACCTGCGCCGCGTCTTCGCGCGCGTCGGCGTCGTGCAGATCGATTCGGTCAACGTCCTCGTCCGCGCGCACTACCTGCCGCTCTTCTCGCGGCTCGGCCCGTACGACGCCGGGCTGCTCGATCGCGCCGCCTATGGCAGGCGCCGCGAGCTGTTCGAATACTGGGGACACGCCGCGTCGTACTTTCCGCTCGCGCTCTTTCCGCTGATGCGCTGGCGGATGGAGCGCGCCCGGCGGTTGACGGGCATCTACAGCGGGCTCGCACAGTTCGCGCGCGAGCGCCGCAAGCTGGTCGCATCGGTGCTCGCGGCGGTGGCCGCGCGCGGTCCGGTCAGCGCGGGCGACCTCGAACCGGGCGGGTCCACCGGTTCCTGGTGGGGCTGGAGCGACACGAAGCACGCGCTCGAGTACCTGTTCTGGGCGGGCAGGGTGACGACGGCGTTCCGGCGCGGCTTCGAGCGCGTCTACGACCTCACCGAACGCGTGCTGCCGGCCGAACTCGTCGCAGCGGCGGCTCCGCCGGCCGCCGCTGCTCAGCGCGAACTCCTGCGCATCGCGGCGCGCTCGCTTGGCGTCGCGACCGAACGGGACCTGCGCGACTACTTCCGGCTGCGGCCCCCCGATGCCAAGCCGCGGCTGGCCGAACTGGTCGAGGCCGGCGACCTCGTCGCCGTCGACGTCGACGGCTGGAAGAACCAGGCGTACGCGCTGCCGGACTTGCGCGTGCCGCGCCGCGTCGACGCGCGGGCGCTGCTCGCCCCATTCGACTCGCTCGTCTGGGAGCGCGCCCGCACCGAGCGGCTGTTCGCGTTCGACTATCGCTTGGAAATCTACACGCCGAAGCACAAGCGCGTCCACGGTTATTACGTATTACCGTTTCTGCTCGGCGACGGGCTGGCGGCGCGAGTCGACCTCAAGGCGGATCGCGCGGCCGGCGTGCTGCGCGCCCACGCCGTGCACGTCGAGCCGCAGCGCGACCGGGCCGAGGTGCTCGCGGCGCTCGAACCCGAACTCGCCGCGATGGCCGGCTGGCTCGGCCTGGCGGACGTCGCGCTGCCGCCGCGCCGCGGCGGCAAGCGTCCGGCCGCTACCGCTTAAACGTTCGGCGTTACGGCCCCGGCCGCAGCCGCCAGCGCTGCGCCCCTCCCCACGCCCCTACCGTCGGCGGCGGATCGTAGCCCTCGAGCCGGCCGGTCGCGACGACGATCCTGCGCTGCAGATAGAGCGGGACGTACGGCACGGTGTCGTGCAGGCGGCGCGAGACGCTCGCATAGATGCGAGCGCGTTGGGCGGCATCGTCGGTGGCGAGGCCGGCGCGCTCGCCGGCGTCGACGGCCGGGTCGCAGTACTGGTCGTCGTTCTCGCCGTGCGGGCGCAGCGCGCCGCAGGTCAGGTAGACGCTCTGGTCGGGGTCGAACTGCATCGTGAAGCCGCTGAGCGCGATGTCGTACCGATGCGTGACGATCGGGCCGTCGTAGGCGTAGATCGTGTTGTAGGCGTACGGTTTGATCGTGATCGCGAAGCCGGCCGCCGCGAGCATCTGCTGGACCTGGACGGCCAATGCGCGGCCGGTCGTCGTGCCCGCCGTGTACGCGAAGTCGAACGCCAGGGCCGTCGATCCGCGCCGTCGCACGCCGTCGGGCCCGAGGCGCCAGCCGGCCGCGTCGAGCGTGCGCCGCGCGGCCTGCGGGTCGTACGGATAGGGCGGGATGCGCGAGTAGCCGAGCGTGCCCGGCGCGAGGATGTCGTACGCGCGCTCGCCGACGCCGTGCGTGACCTTCGCGATGATGGCGTCGACGTCGATGGCCCGAACCAGCGCTCGCCGCACGGCCGGGTCGGCGAGCCCGGGCCGGCCGTTGTTGAGCAGCAGGACTTGGAGATAGTTCCACGGGCGCAACGTCGTGCGCACGCCGGCGACCGCGCGATACTGGTCGATGAGTTCCGGCGACGGGATCGCGATCATGTCGATCGCGCCGGTTCGCAACTCGGTCAGGATCGTCGCGTCGCTGGGGACGAACGACAGCTCGATGCGGCGGATCTGCGGACGGCCGCCGTAGTAGGCGTCGTTGGCGGCCAGGACCAGTCGCTGGCCGCGCCGCCACGACACGAACGCGTACGGCCCGCTGCCGACCGGCGCTGCGTTGAACGGCACGTCGTTGAGACTGCGGTAGCGCCCGAGGACGTGCTGGGGCACGATCGCCTTCGCGCCTTCCTGCAGCGACGTAAAGAAGTCGGTCAGAAACGGCGGAAAGCGGCGCCGGAGATGGACGACGGCGGTGCGGTCGTCGGGCGCGTCGATCGCCGTGACCTCTTCGTATCCTTGCCGGCCGAAGAGGTCGTTGCGCGGGTTCATGACGGCCTGCCACGAGAAGCGGACGTCGCGCGCCGTGAGCGGCGTTCCGTCGTGCCAACGGACGCCGCGGCGCAGGTGATACGTGTACGTGCGCCCGTCGGCGGAGATGCCGCCGTTTGCGAGCGACGGGACCTCGGTCGCGAGGTCGCCCGCGAGCCTGCCGCGCGCGTCGGCGACGACGAGGTACGAGAACACGAGCGACGAGATCATGTACGACAAGTCTTGCTGCGACAGCAAGGGGTTCAGCGTGTCGGGCTCGCCCTTGTCGGCGATGCGAAGGACGGCGGCGGCCTGCGTGGCAGGCGCGCTCCCGCCGGGCGCGCACGCGGTGACGGCAAGCGTCGCGAAGAGGGCGGCGAGGGTGCGCGGTAGCGGCATCGAGGCGGTCTTGTTCCCCAGGCCCGCGTCCCCTACGCGCGAAACTGTCTGCAAAGCCCCCGGTAGGAGGAGACCTATGAGACTGCGCCGCTTCTTCGACACGCTCCGCACGTCGCTGCCCCGGGTACTTCCGCTGATGCGCGACTCGCGCGTCCCGGGCTGGCTGAAGCTGGGCACCGTCCTGGCCGGGCTACTGATCATCTCGCCGATCGACGTCTTCGGCGACATTCCGGGTCTCGGCATCCTCGACGATGCCGTGCTGCTCGCGCTGCTCACCAACGCGTTCGTCGCGATCGCGCTGCGAATGACGATGCGCCCGGTGCGGGCCGACGTCGAGCCGGAGGCCGGGATGAAGCGCGCAAGGCCCGTCAAGCCGCCCGCCTACCGCCTGAAAGCCTGAGGGGTCGCCGCGCCGGCGCGTTGAACGTCGGCTGTCCTCGGACGGGAGGCAGATCGCATGGTTGCAGTCGCACTGCTCGCCGCGATACTCACGGCAAACGCACCGGCGGCAGGCGGTTCGGGTGACCGCTGGCGACAGTATCAGCCGGACGAACCGTACGGCATTTACTACGGCGTCGCGCTCGGTCCCGACGGGCGCATGTGGTTCTCCGACGGCAATTACTCGCTCATGCTGCGCCATCTCGGCGCCAGCCGCTTCTCCAGCTTCCCCATCGCCTACGCTCCCCAGCAACTCGCCGTGGGCAGCGACGGCCTCTTCTACGCGACGATCGATCCGTTCAGTTACGGCATCGTTCGCGTGACGCCGGCCGGTGCGACGACGTTCATCCCGATCGCGGACCAGCCGTACGGCGGGCTGTCGCTCGGGACCGACGGGAACGTCTGGTACACGGCGACCAAGCACGTCGGCAAGGTAACGCCGTCGGGGACCGTCACGCCGTACGCGGTGACGCCCGCCCACGCCCACGGAAAATCGTACGTCCCGTATTCCTACGGCGGCATCGCTCAGGACGCCGCGGGCCGGGTCTGGTTCGGCGTCAGGGAACTCGACGGCCCGTCCTACGTCGGCAGCCTCGACCCGGCGACCGGCATCACGAAGCTCTACCCTGCGGGGGCGTGCAATCCGGGCGGCGGCTTCGTCCTCGGACCGGACGGCGCGATCTGGTTTCAGTGCACGGGGGCGAGCCTGGCCCGGGTCGCGAGCGGCAGCCCGATCGTCGCCTACCCCATGCCCGCGGGGCTCTATCCCGATTGGGCGCAGGGTCTGGCGTTCGACTCGCACGGCCGGCTCTGGACGGGAGCGGAAATCGTCCAGAGCGGCATCGTAGTCGGCGGCTCGTTCGTCGAGTTCGACCTGGCCACGCATCGCTTCCGCCGGCACGACTTTCCGACGACCCAGTCGTGGCCCAATGCGATCGCGTTCTCTCGGGACGGGAGCCTGTGGGCGACGACGCTTGGGGTCCCCGACATCGTCGAACTCGTTCGCTAGCGGCCCGCTACAGCGCCCAGCCGTAGCGTAGCAGGGGTAGCGCGTCCTTCGTGAAGCGGACGGCCGTGTCGACGAGTTTTCTGCTACCGACCTCGGCGTCGGTCAGTTTGCGCCGCACCACGAACGAGCGCAACCGCAAGTAACCGGCGACGTCTTCCGGGGCGTCGGCAAAGCCGCGCGGCGGGCGCTTGAGCGCGTCGTCCTGTTCCTCGGGGCCGGGCAAAGCGAGGCCGTTGCGCTCGAGCGCGCGCAGCATGGTGCCGAAGCGCTTGGGGTCGGCGACGATGGCCTGGCGGAAACGCAGCAGGAGCGGCGCGTCGATCTGGTAGAACGCCGCGGCGACGAACGAGTCGCCCGGCTCGACGTGCACGTAGAGGCCGCCGGGCGTAGAGCGCGTGCCGTCGGGCGAGAGGTACGCACCGAGGTTGGTCTTGTACGGGCGCTTGTCGTTCGAGAAACGCACGTCGCGATAGATCCGGAAGACGGCCTTCCCCGGTATGCTCGCGATCGGGATGCGTTCGCGGGCCAGTCGTGCGCTCAGCTCGTCGACGAGCGCGTTGAGCGGCGCGAGCAACTCCGCCTCGTAGACGTGTTTGCGCGGCGCGAACCACGTGCGGTCGTTGTGCTTGGCGAGCCCCCGTAAGAACGCGAGGCCCTCCTTCGAGAAGCCGGCGAAGCGCGCCGGTGCCTTCGATGCCATGCCGGCGCGCTTCGCCGCAGCGCCCGGCCGCCCCGGCGTCGAAGGAGCCCACATGAAGGACGAAGGGCGCCTCGTCTACTCGACCGACGGCTCGCTGCCGCTCCCGCGCTACGATGCGCCCAAGCGCCCCGCGTCGCAGAGGAAGGGCGCCGCCGCGGTGCCCGACGACGGGGTGCTGCGGGTCGGCTGCGAGCGCCGGCGCGGCGGGAGCGTCACGCTGGTCTATGGCCTCGCGCCGGCGGAACTCGCCCAGGCGGCCGGCACACTCAAGCGACTCTGCGGAACCGGCGGGACGGCCAAGGACGGCGTGTTGACACTGCAGGGCGACCACCGCGACACGGTCATCGGCCACTTCGCGCAAAGCGGGCGGCGCGCCAAGAGGATGGGCGGCTAACGATGCCCTGCGCAGCGACGTTACCCGGACATGATCGCCGCCTTCGTCCTCGCCGCCGCTAGCGCGACGATGAGCCCGCAACCCTCGCCTTCGCCATCGCCGGTGCCGGCCAACGCCGCCGTCATCGTCAACTCGGGCTCAACGAACGCGCGCGGCTACCGCATCGTGGTGACGCCCGACAAGCACGCCGTCGTTACGATCGACGGCCTGCCGCCGCGCGCGCAGACGCTCGACGCCGCGACCAGCACCGCGCTCTTCAAGGCCTTGGCCGCCGGGGCGCCGCTCGACGCGCTCGAGAGCGAGCCGTGCATGAAGAGCGCGTCGTTCGGCTCTACGACGACCGTCACGTACGACGGAAAGCGCTCGCCGGACCTCTCGTGTCCGATGGAAGGCGCCGGTGCGAAGATCGGCGCCGCCGTGCAAAAGGTGACCGAAGCCTTACACGTCCTCGCGCCGGGGCGCACGCTGCGCCGCACGATGTCGCAACCCGAGCAGCCCGAACCCGAAGCGACGTAACGCGCCGACCGGCGCGCTTAGTGGACCGTTCAACCCCTGGGCGGGCTGCCCCAGCCGGACTGCACGTAGGCCCCGTCGACGACGATCGCCGGCACCGTCGGGTCGTTGCCGCTATACGCGAACATGCGGGCGCGGGCGGCGCGGTCGTTCTGCGCGTCGTGCACCACGTAGGCGACGCCCCTCGCGTCGTAGTACGCGCGTGCTTCTTTGCAAGACGGGCACGAGTGCTTCACGTAAAGTTCGAGCCGTTGGCCCGGCGCGACGTCCTTTGGGTCCACGTCAGGTTTCCTTCGCCGTCTCGGCGATGCGGCCGGAGAGTTCGCGCAGGAACGACGCTGCGTCCATCACCAGGCCGATCGATTGGGTCGAGCCGCGATCGGTCAGTTTCGTGACGCTGGCCGGGTTGATGTCGACGCAGATGACCTTGCACGAGGCCGGTAGCAGGTTGCCGACCGCGATCGAGTGCAGCAGCGTCGACACCATCAGCGCCATGCCGATCTCGGGGACGTAGCGGCGCATCGCGCGCTGCGCCTCGACGACGTCGGTGATGACGTCGGGGATCGGTCCGTCGTCGCGGATCGAGCCGCCGAGCACGACCGGAATCTGCGCGCGGTAGGCCTCGTACATGATGCCGA
>Ga0182012_10006367_pt1 | contig 12064 bp, 10 predicted proteins | sample 612S2SmetaG_FD_120486 | JGI IMG/M metagenome (GOLD analysis project Ga0182012, IMG submission 120486) | Permafrost microbial communities from Stordalen Mire, Sweden - 612S2S metaG | ecosystem: Environmental > Terrestrial > Soil > Wetlands > Permafrost | place: Sweden: Stordalen | collected...
ACTGCACCATTCCAAGGCTCGATGGGCGGAATGTCCTTGACGGCTCCGGTGGTCGGCATCGCCTCGTACGCCCCGCCCTCGGCCGGCTGACCCGGCTCGGCACCACGGCACCTCGCCCCGGCCATCGGCCGACCGCACCACCCGCCGGCCGGACCGCCGAACGGCCCCGGAGGACCGGGACCAAGGTCACAACCCGAGAAAGGGCCTCCAGCGGACCCCGACCGGGGTCGATCCTCGGGGACAGGGAGCGACCGCCGGCGCCGCCGGTGACCGGTCCCGCACAGACGAAGGGCCGATGGGCGACACCGTCCGGGCGCCCCTCCACCGGAAGGGACGGGCATGGGACTCGAGGGCCTCACAGGCGGTCGTATCCCGGGAGAGCGTGCCGACGCCGTCGGTCCCTCCCCGTCGGCTGACGCCGTCGCCCATCCGGTCGCCACCCATCCGGTCTCGAAGGTCGCCGTCCCGTTCCTCGGGCTGTTGGGCGCGGTGCAGGGCTCGTGCCCGAACATCGCCTCCACCGCCCTGGTGGGTGCCAGCCGGACGCTGCACATGGCCGGGAGCACCCAGGCGCTGGCCGCCAGCATCGAGACCCTGGCGATCGCCGCCACCGCCATCTCCACCGGTCTCCTCGCCGACCGCCTGGGCCGGCGCTTGGTGCTCATGGCGGCCCTGGTCGTCGGTGCCGTCGGCAACCTGTTGGTGGTGGTGTCCCCGACACCGGTCGTCTACATGCTCGGCATGGCGATCGCCGGCGTCGGGCTCGGTGCGGTCTACGGGGCCGCCTTCGGCTACCTGAAGGCGGTGGTGCCGGCCGGGCGGATGGCCGGCGCCATGGGCGTGTTCACCGCGGTGGTCATGGCCTCGACGGTGGTGCTCACCTTCGTCGGCGGCACCCTGGCGAGTGCCCACTGGCGGCTGGCGTTCGTGCTGATCCCCGTCATGTGCGCCGCCTGCGTGCTGCTCACACCGGTGCTCCTTCCCAGGGTGGAGCGGGTCCGGGGGAGCCGGCCCGACCTCCCGGGTCAGGGACTGCTGATGGGCGGCGTGATCCTCTTCCTCTACTCGGTCAGCCAGTTCGCCCACAGCCTCATCAGCCTCGCCACCCTGGTCCCCCTGGTGCTCGGCACGCTCCTCCTCGTGGCATTCGTCAGGTGGGAGGCGCGTTACGAGCACCACTTCTTCCCGGTGGAGCTCCTCCGGTCACCGCTCTTCCTGGCGGCACTGTGCGCCGGGTTCATCTACAACTTCGGGACCGCGGTGTCGTTCCTCCAGGTCACCAATCTGTGGCAGTACGTCGACGGCCTCACCACCTCGAAGGTGTCGGTGTGGCAGCTGCCGCTGCTGCTCGCCGGCATCGCCTCGGGCCTGGCCACCGGTCGGCTCATCTCGAGGGGAGTGTCCAACCGGACGGCCGTCCTGGTCGGAGGGATCGTGTCGGCGTCGGGCTTCACCCTGCTGGCCCTGGCCCACGACGCCCACGGTCTGCTCGGGTTCCTTCCCGGCCTGGTCCTGACCGGAGCCGGCGTCATCATCGCCGCCGTCCCGTTCGGCAACCTGATCATGACGGTGGCCCCGGCCCGGTACCTGGGACCGGTGACCAGCTCGCGCACCACCGTCGGGCAGTTCTTCTACACCCTGGGCTTCTCCATCTCGGCGGTGGTCGTCGACCGCCTCACCACCGGAGGCGTCGTCCATCGGCTCGAGCACGCCGGAGTCCCGGCCAACCAGCTCTCCACCGGGATGGACGCCGTCACCGTCTACGCCGCCAAGAGCACCGCGCCGACCACCTCGCTGGGCCGGCAGGCGCTCCACGATGCCGCGGTGTCCTACGGGCACGCCTTCAGCACCATGTTGCTCATCGCCGCCGGCCTGATGCTGGCCGCCGGCATCGCCGCCTTCGCCCTCATGGCCGGCGGTGAGCAGGCCCCCGATGACTCCCCGGTACCCGCCGGTGAGCGCCCGGCGGCACCGGGCGGGAAGCCCCTCCCGGTACCGGTCTGAGCACCGGACCGACCCGACAGAAAGCAGGACTGCCATGTGCATGACGTTCAAGCTCCCGACGGCCGTGGACGGGACGGTGGTTGCCGCCCGCAGCATGGAGTTCCCGATGGGCATGCCCACACAGCTGGCCGTGCTGCCGCGGGACCACGCCGGATCGTCCGACACCGGTGGGGGAGGTCGGGGCGCCACCTGGTCGGCCACCCATGGGATCGTCGGCATGGGCGTCTTCGGCCACGCCGGATGGCTGGTCGACGGCCTGAACGATGTCGGGGTCAGCGCCCACCTCCTGTACATGCCGGGCGGCTACTGCACCTACCGGATGCCGAAGGGTGACGGCACCGACGTGGCCCAGGTCGACCTGATCGCCTACCTGCTCGGCACCTGCGCCAGCATCGCCGAGGTGAAGGCGGCGGTGGAGGCGGTCAACGTGGTGGGCCTCGATCCGGGCATGGGCTTCGTGCCACCCGTCCACTGTCTGGTCCACGACCCGAGCGGCTCGCTGGCCATCGAGTTCCACCCCGAAGTGACGAAGGTGGTCGACAACCCGGTCGGGGTCGCCACCAACGCCCCGTTCCTGGACTGGCACCTGATCAACCTGGGGAACTACCTGGGCGTGTCGTCCGAGAACCCCCCGGACGAGACGGTCGGCGGTCTTGCGCTGTCCACCCCGGGGCAGGGGGAGGGGCTCCGGGGCATCCCGGCCGACTTCACGCCGACGGCCCGGTTCATCCGGCTCTTCAGCCTGCTCCAACTCGTCGACCAGGCCAAGGACGCCGACGAGGCCGAGCAGTTGGCCCTCCACCTCTGCAACGCCTTCGACATCCCCGCCGGCGTGGTCAAGGAGCCCATGGGGGGTCACCTGGTGCCCGAGGTGACGGTTTGGGACTCGGTCCTGAACCTGACCACACCCCGGTACGCCTACCGGATGATCGGCAACCCAGAGGCCTACGTGGTGGACCTGGCATCGGTCGACTTCACCACGCCGGCTCGCCTGCAGGATCTCCCGTGGACGGGCGGCTTCACCCCGGTCGCCGTCCGGTAGGGTCCCGTCCCCGGTGCCACCGGTGCACCGGCCCGCCGCGAGGGGTCGGGCACCGGCGACCGCCCGCACCCGTAGCCGGGTGGCGGGCCGGACGACCCCGGCACGCTCCCCGCCGTCGACGGGCCCGACCCCGGCCGCTACGTTCTTGGCCCATGACCACCACGCTGCTGGATCGGGCCCGATCGCTGTTCGGACCGATCGACGAACTGGCGTCGTCGACGGCGCCGGGGGAGCCGGTCGCCGACGAGGCCCTCCGGCTGCTGGCCGAGTCCGGCCTGCGAGGCCTCCTGGTGCCGAAGGCCGCCGGGGGGCTCGAGCTGCCGCTGGTGGAGGTGGTCGACCTCTACGAGGAGGTGTCCCGGGCCGACGGGTCGACGGGTTGGGTCTTCTTCGCCTCGGACGCCTGTGCCTCCTACTTTGGGGCCTATCTCCCCGACGACGGCATGGAGGACCTGTTCGGTGGCGGCGTGCCCCTGGTGGCGGGCCAGTTCACGCCGAACGGGACCGCCCGGGTCGACGGCGACGACCTGTGGATCGACGGGGACTACCAGTTCGGGAGCGGCATCGTGCACGCCACCTGGGCCGGCGGCGGCGTGATGACCGTCCCCGGAGAGGGCGGCACGCCGGAGTACCTCGGGGTCTGCTTCCCCCGGGACGCCGTCGAGATCGAGGGGAACTGGGACGTGCTGGGCCTGCAGGCGACAGCCAGCTACGACTACCGGCTCCGCGAGGTCCGGATTCCGCGCTCCCACGCTTTCGACTTCCTGGCCCCGACCGTCCACCGCGGCTCGGCGGTCTACTCGCTCGGTGCCATCACCCTCACCGCACTCGGCCACGCCGCCTGGGCGCTGGGCGTCACGCGGCGGGTGCTCGACGAGTTGGCGGGCATCGCCGCGGAGACCACGCGGGTCGGGGCCTCCTCCACGCTGGCGACCTCGGAGCGGTTCCTGTACGAGCTGGGTGTCCTCGAGAGCCGGCACCGGGCGAACCGGGCCTGGGTGCGCGAGGTGGTGATCGCCGCCGAGCACGACGCCCTGGCCGGCGAGGCGTCGGCCATGACAGGGACGCTGCTGCGGGCCGCCTGCCGACACGTGAATCAGGACGGGGCGGACATCGCCCGCCAGGCGTACCTGCTGGCGGGGACCCGGGCGCTCCGGGCCGGACCCATCCAGCGGGGCTTCCGGGACCTGCACGCCGGCTCCCAGCACTTCTACGCCAGCCCGTTCCAGGCGAACGCCCTGGGCGCCCAGGTCCTCGCCGAGCACGGCGGGGGCTGAAGGCCGCCACCGCCGCGCCGTGACGCCGCGGCGGTGGCTCAGCCGGCCGAGGGCAGCGCTACGGTGCTCCCAGACGAGGTGAGGAGCCCCCATGTGCACCCGAGTGCTGTACCGAGGTGGGGACGAGCTCGTCATCACCGGTCGGTCGATGGACTGGATGGTGCCCACCGGATCCAACCTCTGGGCCCTGCCGGTCGGCCTCGAGCACGACGGCGCCACGGCCGAGCACCCGCTGCGGTGGACGTCACGGCGGGGGAGCGTGATCTCGACCATGTACGACCGGGCCACCGTGGAGGGCGTCAACGACCACGGCCTGGCTGCCCACGCCCTCTACCTGGCGGCCTGCCGGTACCCCGCCCGCGACCCCGCGCTGCCGGGGATGAGCGTGGCGGCCTGGACCCAGTACGCCCTCGACATGTTCTCCTCGGTGGCCGCCGCCGTCGACGGGCTCAGCGACGGGAGCTTCCAGGTGGCCAACGCCACGCTCCCCGGCGACGAGGCGGCCACCGGCCACCTCTCCCTGGCGGACGCCTCGGGTGACTCGGCCATCCTCGAGTACCTCGACGGTCGACTGGTCGTCCACCACGGACCCGAGTTCCAGGTCATGACGAACGACCCGACCTACGACCAGCAGCTGGCCCTGTGCACCTACTGGGACGAGGTGGGGGGCGACGCCATGCTCCCGGGGACCGAGCGCCCGGCCGACCGGTTCGTCCGCGCCCGCCACTACCTGCAGCGTGCCCCGGCCACCAGCGACGACCGACGGGGGGTGGCCGAGGTGTTCTCCATCGTCCGGAACGCGTCCGTCCCGATCATCGAGTCCACCCCGGAGCGACCCAACGTGGCCTCCACGCTGTGGCGGTCGGCCGTGGACCACCGCTCGCTGACCTACTACTGGGAGGCCACCGACCAGCCGAACGTCTTCTGGGTGGAGCTGGAGCGGCTCGACCTGTCGCCGGGTGCCCCGGTGCGACGCCTGGCGGCCGAGGACGGACCGGTGCGGTCCGGCGAGGTCTCCGACCAGTTCGCCCCGGCCGAGCCGTTCACGTTTCTCCCCGAGACCGCCTGAGGCGCCGCGCGCCGACCATTCGCGGGGTTCCCTCGGTGGGTCCCGTGCATTTCGGGCGCTCCCCACCGCCTGCCGACCACTATCGTGACGGCGGTGCGGGGGGTCCGGCGTGGACGGCGAGTCGAATCGCGGATCGCGCGCGCGGTCGGGCTGGTGCTCGTCGCCGCCCTGGTCGCCGCCTGCGGATCGCCGTCGGCCACCGGCCCGTCCATCTCCGCCGCCCCCCGGCACCTCCACTTGACCCCGGAGCCCCAGGCCCGGCCCGGTCAGCGGGGTGCCACCCGGGGCCCGGACTCGGCAGATCTCTCCAAGGAAGGCGACGTCCAACTGAGCGTCGTCCAGGGGTTGCTGGACGGGACGCCGATCTTCGGCGGGGACTTCGCCGACCCGTACGTGCTGCACACGCCGACGGCCCTCTATGCCTTCGCCACCAGCACCCTGGGCTCCCCCTACGCCAAGGCCGCCAACATCCCGGTCATCGCTCTCGCCGGGGGGAGCGACTTCACCGGGCACTATCTCGGGGATGCCATCCCCACGCTCCCAGCGTGGACGGTGCCCGGTTTCCAGTGGGGACCATCGGTGTGGGCACGTCCGGACGGGACCTACGTCCTCTACTACTCGACGCCGGCCACCACGTTGGCCGCCTGCCAGTCCGTTCCGCGTCCGGCCGGGTGCGTCGAGAAGTCGGACGGGTGGGGGAACGCCCAGTGCATCTCCAGGGCCACCAGTGCCAACCCCGCCGGCCCGTACGTCGACGACTCGACCGGCCCCTTCATCTGTCCGGCGACCGCCGGTGGCGCCATTGATCCGAGTGTCTACGTCGACCAGGGGACGCCCTGGCTCCTCTGGAAGACCGACGGCGACTGCTGCGACCTCCCGACCACGATCGAGATCCAACGGCTGACGCCCGACGGCCTGGCGGTGGGCGGCCCACCCACCGCCCTCCTCGGTGCCACACAGGCCTGGGAGGGGGGCATCGTCGAAGGACCGTCGATGATCAAGGCCGACGGCACGCACTGGCTCTTCTACTCGGCCAATGCGTGGGGCACCCCCGACTACGGCATCGGCGTGGCGAAGTGCGCCACCGTTACCGGCCCCTGCACCAAGCCACTCGACCACGCCTGGTTGGCGGGGTCCGGGAACGAGCTGGGCCCGGGGGGCGAGGAGTTCTTCAGCGCCGGAGGCCTGGTGTGGATGGTGCACCATGTGCTGGCCACCGGCGAGACGGGCAACGGCGCCGACCGGCGCATCCACGTCGACCTCCTCGGCTTCGCTCCGGGCCAGGTGCCCCGCATCGCCGACCCGTCGCTGTCGGCCGCCCTGGCCCTCGACATCCTCTACTACGGCGATCCGAGGGTTCCGTCGACTCCGGACGGCGCCTTCCTATGGCTGGACCGACGGGTCCCCGACGGTCTGTCCCACGCCCCCGATGCCCGCCTCACCTCGACGGGGGGACTGGTGTGCACCGGCCTGGCCCGCGGCACCCCGGTCCCGACCATGATCGAGCGGGTCCGGGGACGCGGCTTCACCGAATTCGAGTCGGACGTGATCGCCATCTCGGCCTCCGAGTTCCTCTGCCCCGGGGAGCTCGCCAGGGGACTCCGGGACCTGGAGGGAGTGCTCGACGGCGAATCTGCCTCCGCCTGAACATCAGGCGCCGGCCGGGTGCCGGTCGTCGGGCGGAGCCAGCAGCTCGACGCGGCGGGCCAGGTTCACGGCGTGGTCGCCGAGCCGCTCGTAGAAGCGGGCGAGCAGCGTGACCTGGGAGGCGACCGGCATCGGCATCGCCTCGGCGGCGATCTCGTTCATGAGGCGGCCGTGGAGGATGTCCATCTCCTTGTCGTCCTCGGCCAGACCGGACGACCGGCTCGTCCGGTCGCCGTAGGCGTCGGCGGCGGTCCGCCACATGTCGAGGGCAACCTCGGTCATCCGCTGGACGATGCCCCGGCTGAGGGGGCTCATCTCCACGCCGAGGTTGTCGACCGCCCGCTGGGCCACGTGCTCGGCGAGGTCGGCGCTCCGTTCGAGCTCGGGGAGGATCAGGAGCATGCCGACCAGCTGCCGGAGCTCGGACGCCGCCGGACCCCGGTCGATCTGCGCCCAGACCAGGAGCTCGACCTCGGCGGTGAGGTCGTCCACCACCTGGTCGCCCTCCACCACCGTCCGGGCCAGGGTGAGGTCGCCGTCCAGGAGGGCATGGGTGGCCCGGCCCAGCGCCTGCGACACCAGGGCGAAGACCTGGGTGACCTTCCGGTCGATGGTGTCGAGATCGTCGCCGGTCGCCATAGCTGACCCCGACCATATCCGGCGATCCCCGGGCTGCTCGGGTGCCCGTCACGTCCCGGTCACGTCCCGGCTCCACCGGGTGCCGGGGCACCCGTCGACCCAGGCCCCGTGGGCCGGGGCCACCGGCCGGCTCAGCCCCAGGGGTAGGCCACGTACCACTGGCCGTCGACCTGCACGGCGTCCAGCGTCACGTGCTCGAGCACGTGCGGGTTGGCGGTGGTGGCATCGGCATCGGTGGTCCACATCGCCACCTCGACCGTCATGGTCACCGTGGCGGTGCCGGTCCCGGTCGACGTGGTCTGGGACTGGGTGACGGCGACCGCCTCGATGGTGCCCGACGTGGCTCCGGCGTCGGCAACGGCGTTGCTGATGCCGTTCATGGGCATGGCGGTGGAGCCCGTCCAGCCGGCGGCGAAGGCCGCCCGATCGGCCGGGGCGATGTCGGTGGCCGACGTCTGCTCGGTCCCGAGCCCCGACGAGGTGGATCCGTACATCTTGCCGAGGAGGTCGGCCGTGACCGCGTCGGGGGAGCTGTGCGCCCCGACGTCGGGCGACCCGGGGAGGCCGATCGACGGCGCCACCCGGGTGATGGCCGCGTACAGGCCGCCGAAGGCGACCACCACGACCACCACGACCACCAGCCGGGGCACGAAGCGGCTACCCCCGGGGCCCTTCCCCCGCCGGGCCGACGGTGGCCCGGAGTCGGCCACCGGCCCGGACCGGCCGGCGCCGAAGGAGTAGGAGTTGCCGAGGTCGGTCCCGTGCCCGGTCGCCGTGGGGGACTGCCAGCCCCACGATCCGGAATCCGGGGCCGGCCCGGCCGGCCGGCCGGCCTCCCAGGCGGCGGGGGGCCGGAACCCCGGGGCCGGCGCCGGGGCGGCACGGGCCGGGTGCAGCTCGGGCGCGTACCACCGGCCGTCCGACGCCACCCACCACCCGGGCCCCGGTGCATCCGTGCTCATACGCCCCCCGTCCGCCGACCGACCGCTGTTGCTATGGTCGACCGCCCGGGGCGCCGACTTGAGCGGATGGCCCTCCCGTCCACGCATTGGTGGTCGTTCCGGCGCGGCCCTAGTCTCGGCCGCCTATGCCAGCCAGCCAAGCAGTGACGAGCGCCGACCCCAAGCGGGTCGTCGTGTGGGGGACCGGGTTCGTGGGGAAGATGGTGATCGCCGAGATCGTGCGCCACCCCGCCTTCGAGCTGGTCGGCGTCGGCGTCAGCTCCCCGGCCAAGGTGGGGCGGGAGGTCGGGGAGATCTGCGGCATCGACCCGGTGGGCATCACCGCCACCGACGACCTGGACGCCCTCATCGCCCTGGCCCCCGACGCCCTGGTCCACTACGGGCCGACCGCCGGGCACGCGGACGAGAACATCCGGGTGATGGGCGCCTTCCTCCGGGCCGGGATCGACGTCTGCTCGACGGCCATGACCCCGTGGGTCTGGCCGGGCATGGCCCAGAACCCCGCCACCTGGATCGACCCGATCACCGAGGCGTGCGAGGCGGGCGGTGCCTCGTGCTTCACCACCGGCATCGACCCGGGCTTCGCCAACGACCTGCTGCCCATGACCCTGATGGGGGTGTGCGCCGAGGTGCGGCGGGTCCGTGCCCTCGAGATCCTCGACTACAGCAACTACGAGGGCGACTACGAGGACGAGATGGGCATCGGACGGCCCCCGGAGTTCACCCCGATGCTCGAGCACACCGACATCCTGGTGATGGCCTGGGGCGCCACGGTACCCATGATGGCCCACGCCGTCGGCATCGAGCTCGACGCCATCACCTCCACCTGGGAGAAGTGGGTCACCGACGTGCCGATCACCACGGCCAAGGGCACCGTCGAGCCCGGCCAGGTGGCGGCCATCCGATTCACCATCAACGGGGTGTACCGAGGCGAGACCCGTATCCAGCTCGAGCACGTCAACCGGGTGGGTGCCGACTCCGCCCCGGCGTGGCCGCGCGGGGTCCAGAACGACGTCTACCGGGTGGAGATCGAGGGATCCCCGTCCATCACCCAGGAGACCGCCTTCCGCTTCACCGACGGCAGTGGCCGCGACGCCGCCACCGCCGGGTGCCTGGCCACCGGCATGCGCGCCCTCAACGCCGTCCCGGCCGTCAACGACCTCCCGGCCGGCTGGGTGACCGCCCTCGACCTGCCGCTGATCCCGGGGGTCGGCACCATCCGGTAGGAGTCCGGTAGGAGTCCGGTAGGAGTAGGAGGGGCCGGCGTCGGGGAGGCGGTCCGTCCGGCGGTTCGTTACGCTTCCGGCAGATGGGCGGGAGCGTCCCGGCCAGCCGGTTCGGAGGAGGGTCCATGGCCCTGGCCAGGGTGGCGAGTCGGGCGCTGAAGAAGCTGCGCACGCCGACCGACCTCGAGGAGCTGAAGGACGCCACCCAGGATCTCGGCCTGGTGGTCCTGGCCCTGGCCGAGGAGGTCGAGCGGCTGGCGGCCGAGGTCGACCAGCTGAAGAAGGCCCGGAAGAAGTGAGCGCCGGACGGACGTGAGGGCCGCGCCCCGGATGCCCCGACGGGCCCGGGGCGGGATGACCCCGCGGTGGAGGGCGTCCCACATACCGGGAGGGGTATACTCGGAGGGTCCGGGAACGCACCGAAACCGACGAGGAGTGCCCGTGGAACTGCCCGACGAGGTCACCGACGACGTCCGCAGGCGCCTGCACCGGGTGGCCGGCCAGATCGACGGCATCGAGCGGATGCTCGACCAGGGCCGCGAGTGCCGGGACGTGGTGACCCAGATCTCCGCCGCCACCAAAGCCCTGGAGCAGGCTGGCTTCGCCCTGGTGGCGGCCGGGCTCCGTTACTGCGTCGAACACCCTGACGAGGCGGCCGAGGACGGCTACCCGCTCGAAGCGGTCCGGAAGATGTTCATGAAGCTCGCCTGAGCCTGCTCCCCCTCACGACGGCGCTGCCACCAGGCTCGACGGGTCGCGGCGCCGGGCGGCCTCGGCCGCCACCCAGGTCCGGTAGCCCCCGTCGAGGTTGCGGGCCGTCACCCCCAGCTCGTGGAGCAGGGTGGTGGCCGTGTGACCCCGCTGGCCCACCTGGCAGAACACCACGAACGGACCGTCCCCGAGAGCGGGGAGGTCCTCCCGGAGCGTGTCGAGCGGACCGCTGACACTGCCGGGGACGGAGCCGCCGGCGTGCTCGGAGGGCGTCCGGACGTCGAGCAGCGTCCAGCCGGCGTCGACCAGGCCCTCCACCTCGTCGGGTTCCACCACGTCGCACTCGCCCGACCGGAGGTTGCCCGCCATGTAGCCGAGCATGTTGACCGGGTCCTTGGCCGAGGAGAAGGGCGGGGCGTAGGCGAGCTCCAGGTCGGCCAGCGCCTCGACCGGGAGGCCGGCGGACAGAGCGGTGGCCAGGACGTCGATCCGCTTGTCGACGCCGTCCCCGCCCACCACCTGGGCGCCGAGGATCCTCCCGTCGTCGGGGTCGAAGAACAGCTTCATCGACATCGGCTGGGCCCCGGGGTAGTACGCCGCGTGGTTCATCGGATGGGAGCGCACGACCCGGAACCGGCGACCCTCGGCCCGGAGGCGCCGCTCGTTCCAGCCGGTCACCGCCGCGGTGCAGCCGAAGACCTTGACGATGGCGGTGCCCAGCGAGGGCGCCGGTCGCACCGGGAGGCCGGCGATGTGGTCGGCCACCCGTCGCCCCTGCCGGTTGGCCACATTGGCCAGGGCCACGAGGGAGGTGCCCCCGCCGACGAGGTCATCCTTCTCGACGGCGTCTCCGACCGCGTAGATGTCGGGGTCGGTGGTGCGGTAGGCCGAGTCCACGGCGATGCCACCGTGGGGCCCGATCCCGAGGCCGGCCAGCTCGGCCAGCCGGATATCCGGGCGGACACCGATCGATCCCACCACCAGGGCGCCGGGGAAGGAGCGGCCGTCGACCAGCACCACCCCGTCCGGGGTCACCTCGCTGACGGCCACGCCGGTCTCGACGGTGATCCCGTGGGCGACCAGCTCGGCGGCCACCAGCACCGCCAGCTCGGGATCGAGGGCGGTCAGTACCTGGTCTGCGGCCTCCACCACGGTGACGGCCATGCCCCCGGCCGCCAGGTTCTCCGCGGTCTCCAGCCCGACGAAGCCGGCCCCGATCACCACCGCGGTGGCCGCCCCGCCGCCCACGTCGGCGGCCATGCGGGCGGCGTCCTCGACCGTCCGGAGCCCGCGGACCCGCTCATACCCGGGGATCGGCGGGCGCACCGGGACCGCCCCCGGGCTCAGGATCAGCCGGTCGTAGGGGAGGGTGGACTCCTCGCCACCGGGCGCGGCCCGGACGGTCACCCGGTGGGCCCGGCGATCGATGCCCACCACCTCGGTGTCGACACGCACGTCGAGCCGGAACCGGTCGTACAGTCGCTGCG
>Ga0182012_10006368_pt1 | contig 12062 bp, 9 predicted proteins | sample 612S2SmetaG_FD_120486 | JGI IMG/M metagenome (GOLD analysis project Ga0182012, IMG submission 120486) | Permafrost microbial communities from Stordalen Mire, Sweden - 612S2S metaG | ecosystem: Environmental > Terrestrial > Soil > Wetlands > Permafrost | place: Sweden: Stordalen | collected...
AGATCCACTCCCATCATTGCCAACCCGCCCAGCTCAACCATCCCATAGCCATTTAAGAGCACCGGAGGAATGCGTCGACCAAAGGGCAGACGAACAAGTCCCCCATACTGCCGCAGCTTGTCACGAATCTCGGACGGAAGGTGATCGCTCGCTGAAAGCCACAGCCTGACGGTCTTTAGCCTTGAGGGGTCAGGGCTGCTTTTTACGATTCGGGTGAACATCTCCGGAACGCCAACAACCGCGGTAATCTCAAACCGTTCGATGGCATCGAGGGCGCGCTCCACGTCAAATCGATCCAGCAGGCAGCCACGAACGCCGGCAACAAGCCCGTTGAGCGCAATGCTGATGGCCATGATGTGCGACCAGGGAAGTGCGATGAGCGCGAGATCTTTGTGACTGAGAAAGAAGCTCGCCAGCACGGTTGACGATCGGCCTCCGAGCAGCGCGTTGCTCGAGAGCGCTGCGCCTTTCGGAAAGCCGCTCGTTCCTGAAGTGTGAAAGACCGCAATGGTTGCAGTCGGGTCAATCGCGGTAGGCAGAAAGAACTCGCCGTCGTCTTTCCTTTGCAGGAAGCCATCCATCTCTGCCACGGCTGGCGCCAGCTCGTTCTCCACCTGGATCCAGGTCTTAACAGGAAGCGATTCTTGCGTATGAATCGTTCGTTCAAAAACCGCCCTGTCCGTCACCAGAATCTCGATCCCGCTTTTCTCGAGGATGCGGCGGACTTCAGGCAGCGAGAGCATCGGATTCAGCGGCATCGCGATGCCACCCGCCCTGACGATTGCAAGGAACCAGTGGAAACAGTCGCGGTCGTTGGTGCGATACACCGCCACAGCCTGACCCGGCTGCAGGCCTACGCTTCGGCGCAGAAACGCGTCAATCGAACAAACATCGCGATGGAGTTCGGAAAGCAGGAACACGCCAAATTCGCCAACCGACGCTTCCCCATCTCCCCTGCGGAGCAGTAACTCATCGACCAGGTTTGAAACGGTAAGACTCGGGTCTTTTGATAGCTGATAGCGGCGAATAATGTTCATTCTGCAGTAACGGCCTTGCGGCCCCAGTCGCTGGCCACGCAGTAGTGAAATAGACGATCGAGATAGTCGAGAACCGGAGGCGGCGTCAGCCCGACGGGCCCGAGCAGGCGCTCCGCGTTGGCAGTGTCAAACTGCATCTTCATGGTGAAGTAGTCGCGATAAGCTCGTCCGTCGCGGAGTATGCGTCTCTTCCGGCCCCAGAGCGTCATGAAAAGTATCGGCCGCACTGCCGCAAAAAACAGATTGGGATCGACATACCGAGGCTCACGCACATGGAAGTACTCCGCTGCGCGCTTTGCTATCTCCTGAATGGTCGCGCTTGCCCGCGGACCCGCACAAAGATGAACAGTGCTGCCGATTGCACCCTCATCAAAAGTCAGGCGAGCCACCGCGGAGGCGACGTAATCCACCGGCACAATATCGAGCACCGCATCCGGATACCCTGGCACGGTCCGCCAGAGCTTCCGCGCATAAATCTTCAGCGGCCAATACATCATCTTGAAGCTTGAAGTCACGCCAGTGCGCGAGTCGCCGACGATAATGCTCGGGCGCAGGATGACAGCCGGAAGTGATCCGAGTCGCGAGCGCACCAAGGCCTCAGCCTCTGATTTTGTTTGTTCGTAGGTGTTGCGAAAGCTCTGCCCCACGTTCAGTTCATTCTCATGCACCAGGTCAGAGCGCTCGCCCGCGACATAGGCCGTCCCCACGTAGGCCATGCTCTTCAAGTTGCGTGCACCGCCCGCAAAGTCGAGCAGACGCCGCGTTCCTTCCACATTGATGTGCCGCGCTTCCTCAATTGTGTGGTCAAAGCGAACTGTCGCCGCGGAGTGAATCACGCGCGTAACATCCGACGAAAGGCGATCCCAGTCCTTTTGGACAAGCCCGCAATTCGGCAAGCTCACGTCGCCGGAAAACACCTCGACCCGCGACCTGAACTCTTCAGGGACAATCTGATCGGCACGCTGCTGCCCGGGCTGGCCGGGTCTGTCGCGGATAAGAAGGGCGAGCGAAGCATCCGGCTGGCGAGCCAACAGCTCTCCTACCAACTGGGTTCCGAGAAAGCCAGTCGCACCGGTGATCAGGATCAATTCAGGATTCTTCATTCAAAAATCAGGCCTCGCAGCGCAAACATCTTAAGGCCGATATGCGTTGAAGTTGAGTGCGTGTGCGACCAATGGATGTACTCCCATTATAGCCTCCCAGCCAAGGCACATTAGCGGCTGATGGCAGAGGTGATCGCTGCGCGAACTTCGTCCGTGAGATCCGGCATGGATCCAGCTTGCGATGCCACCCAGCTTCCCCAGCGATTCCCCGCTTCGTTCACCGTAGCCAAGTCCGCACCGAGCAGCAGGTAATGCGTGAGCGCCGCAGTAAACGCGTCTCCGGCCCCCACCGTATCCACTACCCTGGTCGGGATTCCCGGATGATCATCGGATTCTTTCCTGGTCACAAGAAGGCTTCCACGATCGCCTCGCGTGATGGCGACAATCTTCAGCGAAGGAAACTCCCCAAGCAGGCTCCTGGCGCCGAGCCTCAGCGGATCACCGAGAAGCGGATCGTGCTCAATCGGCAGCCCCAGAAGTTCGAGCACAAGAGGAACCTCAACTTCGTTCATCTTGATCACGGTCGCAAGTTCGATGGATTCTTCAACAACCTCGCTCGTGTAGAACGGCTTGCGCAGGTTCACGTCAAACACCCGCACGCACGCAGGCGGCGTCTGCGCAACAAGAGTCTGGATCGTTTGCCGCGACTCCAGCCCGCGCTGCGCCAGCGAACCAAAACACACTGCATCGGCCCTGCTGGCAATGCGTACCCAGTCTTCAGTCAGTTCAAGAGAGTCCCATGCCGCAGGCTGATGGATGGTGTACTGCGGTTGGCCGTCCTCGAAGCTCACCGTGACCCGGCCGGTCTCATGCCGCGAATCAATCTGCACCAGGCTCGCATCCACCGGAAGCGATTCCAGACGATCCAGCGCCTGCTTGCCAAGGTCATCCCAGCCAACGCGGCTCAAAAGCGCAACATGATTCCCCAATCGGCTGGCCATGACAGCGAAGTTCGCCGGAGCACCGCCCAGGCGCGGCCCTTCCGGCAAGACGTCCCATAGCACTTCGCCGAGACCAAGAATCAGCCGGCCTTTGCTCGATGTTTTCTCCATCTGTTGCCAGTCTATCTTGACGCCTTTCGCTTCCCGAGCCCGTCCCATCGCCATATGGAACAGTCTTCAAAATTCGAGGACTCATACTCCCCATCAGGCTGATTGGCCATGATCTTGTAGTCCGCAATTGCGTCTGCCCGCGATCGCGCAACCTTGCCAAGAAAGAGACGCGTAAATCCCGGCGCCGCCTCAATCGCTCTCTCCTGTTCGTTGTTCACGTAAATGAGATTCAAGCGATTTGGTGCCGCAACAAGGGCCTTCCGCCACCTCGCCAGGAGCCGGTTCATCACTGGGCCGCCAAACGGATTGAAGAGAAAAGCAACGATAGGCCCATTCGGAAGCGGGAATTCTACCGCGTCTCCCTCAACAACCCTTACCTCCTCGGCCCTCACCCGCTCCCCAGCCCGCCATTGTGCAACATTGCGGCGTGCAATCCGCACAAGGTCTGGGTTGAGTTCGATGCCGATCACTGCTCTAAAGGGCATCTCCGCCGCCAGAAGCAATCCCCGGCCCATGCCCGCGCCGACGTCCAGGAAAACTGTCTCTTCCACGCTGGCATCGGGATTCAGCCGTCTCCATCGTTTCATCAGCGCAACAAATACCGACGGCGCGACCCCAAAATAAGCCGTCGTGTGCCGGTCATGCCGGTGCCCGCTCTTCAGGTGCCTGCCGGCAATCAGGCCGCTCGTCCGCACGCCAAACTTCTCATCAAAAGGATGAACAGTGTACCCATCCTTGACGGTCAGTCCGGGGAGCTTCCTCGGCCGCTTCGCAGCAGTTTTCTCGTGTACTTCAGCTTTCACGGATTGAAGTTAGCACATGCACGCAAACCGCGACTCGAGCCTTATTCACCCGCAGCCGGTGCAGCACCAGCCAGCAGTATCGGCGCGGTAGGCGTATCGCTGCCGCTCGCCTTCTCCACCGTTACCCCAAAGGCCTTGGCGGGAACACCCTTCGGCAACTCTGGCAGCACCACGCTGGCGTTGCCCGCCGCATCCGGCCGGAACAGCCCTGCAGGAATCGGCGCCGACCCATTCGCCGGAATCACCCAAAGCTCATAGGTCTTGTCCGCCGGCAACGAAGCCAGGTTGTTGCCTTGGAACACCAGTGCGCCAGTCGAAGGCAGATAGACCGCGCGGCCCGTCGGTGACGGAGGAGTCTTGACGGAAGTAAGCAGAACCCGCTGCGCTGCCGGGGCGGTCAATGCGTCAACCACGGCCTGTGCCTTTGCGTTCTTTTCTTCCATGCTGCGCAGCACAGCGGTCTCCCGGCGAAGCCTCATGTCAAGGTGCATCACTTCCCAGCTGAGCCCGGCTGCGATGATCAGCAGTGCAGCGACCGCCACGCGCGGTGCCCAGACTGACACTTTGCCAACGGCGCCCGAATTGAACGGAATAACCTTCGCAACCGTTCGCGCGGCATCCGTTTGCTTCGCATCCTCTGCAATCCGCATAAGGAATCGATCGCGTGCGCCTGCAGGCAGGGGCTGCTGTTCCACACTCAGGGCTACCAGGGCAAGATCGCCCGCCGCCGCGGCAAGTTCAGCGCGGCAGACCTCGCACTCCGCCACATGTGCCTGCACCGCAGCCGACTCCTCGGCCGTCAGTGCCTGCAATGCGTGCAGGGCTAGATCTTCCCCCGAAATGTGCGCGCCGTTCGTCACCCCTGAACTCCCTTCCTCAAACTCATCAGTGCCGACCGGATACGCGTCTTCACTGTTCCCAGAGCATCGCCCGTACTGGCTGCAATCTCCGAGTGACTCATCCCTTCAAAGAAAGCCAACTCCACCAGCCTCTGCTGCTCCGGCGGCAATCCGTGCATCACCCCGCGAACCTTCTCGATCATCAGGTTCCGTTCGGATTCTGAAGCCAAATCCGTCTTTGCCGGCAACACCACATCTTCCACGGAGTCGGTTGGCTTCTTGCGGCGCAGGCTGTCGATTGCTCGATTTCGTGCCACCACTGCCAGCCACGCACCCAGAGATCCGCGTCCCTCCGCGTATGAGCCTGAACCTTTCCATAGCTGGAAGAAAATGTCTTGCATCACATCTTCCGCCTGGTCGGGCTCCTTCAACACGCGAAGTGCCACCGAATACACCAATCCTCCATACCGGTCGAAAACCTCTGCCATCGCCATCTGGTCGTTGCTCCGGATTCGCTCCATGAGGATCTGGTCGCTCGTACCGTTGCTGCCGGCTGAGCGCGCCTTTTGTCCGTCCTCATGAAGGGAACGAACAGACGGGTCGATCGGATTGGATGGGGATTCAGACATTCGAACTGGTGGGAATCAGGCCAGCACCATTCTACCCACGCCGCCGGAACAAAGTCCAAAAGGTTAAATCGGTAAACTGCAAGATATAGCTCCCCTTGGCCCTGATCCCGCCCCATTCGCAAACACTTGAAAAACTCAGTGAAATCTGCGCTTCGTGCGTTTAGAATCTCGTCAAATCCCGGCTTTCGGAGGCTTCCCATGCGACCACGCCCTCTTCTGGTCTCCCTGGTGCTCCTGTTTGTCACCATCGTCGCCGGCCTTGTCGTGCGAATGGTCCCCCTGGACATGTCCCCGCTCGTCGTAAAGTATGGCGGCTCCATGCTGTGGGCTCTCACCATCTACTGGCTTGTCTCAACCGTCCTGTCGCGTGGCAGTTTGATCGGCCCGGCCATGATCTCTGGCTTGATCGCTACTGCAGTTGAGTTCCTCAAGCTCTATCACACGCCCGATCTCGAAGCCTTCCGCTACACGCTGCCCGGAACCTTGCTGCTGGGCCGGATATTCTCGGTTACCGATATTGCCGCCTACTGGCTTGCGATCTTTCTTGGAGCGATATTCGATTCTCAACTCCGCCCGGCAAAGAGCATGTATCGCAATCCCGCAGCGGGATGATGGCGCGCCCAACCGCGCCTGTGGCCTGCCGCTTCAACCTTCGACCATGCTGGCGTTGCCTCAACTGTGTTCGCCAGGAGTACCTTTTTGGTAACCCCACCCAAATCCGCTCAGATTCGCTCCGTGACAGCGAACCTCGAATCGCGCTACCCTGTTATCTAATCGTGCCCGAAGCAGATTAAGGAGCGCTCCAACCCTAATGCCCATTCAAACCACCCCAAATATCTGGCACAACGGAAACCTCATTCCGTGGGAGAAAGCGACCATCCACGTCATGAGCCACGTAGTTCACTATGGCTCAAGCGTGTTTGAAGGTGTCCGCTGCTACGGCCAGCCCCACGGCTCCGCCGTCTTTCGCCTGCCCGAACACATGCAGCGGCTGCTTGACTCAGCCAAGATCTACCGCATGGCCGTTCCCTACACCCTCGAAGAGCTATGTGCGGCCGTGGTCGATCTGATTGAAGCCAATGACGTTGCGCCCTGCTATATCCGCCCCATCGTGTTTCGCGGCTACGGCGAAATCGGCGTCAGCCCCAAAGGCTCACCCATCGAGGTCTACATCGCTAACTTCCCTTGGGGCAAGTACCTCGCCGGACACGGCGGCGCCGATGTTTGCGTCTCCAGTTGGAACCGCCTCGCCCCCAACACCATGCCCGCCCTCGCCAAGGCTGGCGCAAACTACATGAATTCCCAGCTGATCCACATGGAAGCCGAGATCAACGGCTACCAGGAGGGAATCGGCCTCGACGTCAACGGACTGGTCAGCGAAGGCTCCGGCGAGAATATCTTCGTCGTACGCAATTCAGTGCTCTACACCCCACCGCTTTCCAATTCTGCCCTCTCCGGCATTACCCGCGACTCCGTGCTCACCATCGCACGCCATCTCGGGCTCGCTGTGGTTGAGCAATCTCTGCCCCGAGAGCTTCTGTACATCGCTGACGAAGTCTTCTTCACCGGTACAGCCGCTGAAGTCTCCCCAATTCGCTCCATTGACCGCATCGTCATCGGTGACGGCAAGCCCGGCGAAATCACCAAGAGCATCGCGGACGAGTTCTTTGGCATCGCCAACGGCCTCAAGCCCGACCGCTTCGGCTGGCTCACCCCCGTCAAGGTCGACGCCGCAGTCCCCGTCCCGGCGTGACACCAATGCAACCAGAAACACCAGGGGCGTTCGCAAATGCGGACGCCCTTAGTTTTTTCCCTGCATTTCAGTAGTCATCCAACCAAAACTCGGCACCAGTCTCAATCAACTATTCCCTATTCCCTATTCCCTATTCCCTGTTCCCTGTTTCCTGTTCCCTCGATCACTCGTACCTCAGCGCCACCACCGGCTCAACCTTCATCGCCGCTCGCGCCGGAATCAGCGTCGCCGCCAATCCCACCAGCGCAAAGACGGTCCCCACCATCAAAAAGCTAAGCGGGTCCCGCGGGCCCACATTGAATAGCAGGCTCTGCATCCACTGTGCCATCGCCAGCGAAGCTCCCAGCCCCAGCAACCCACCCAGCAAAATCAGCCTGACGCCCTCGCCCGCAATCAGCCGCAGAATGTTCCCCCGCGTAGCTCCCAGCGCCATCCGCACGCCAATCTCCTGCGTCCGCTGCGTAGCAACAAACGCAATTACTCCATACAGCCCGATCACCGCCATCAGCATCCCGCAACAGGCAAAGAACCCCAGCAGCGCCGTCTCAAACCGCGGTCGATCCGCCAGCCTGCTCACCTGCTGGCTCAGCGTCTCCACTTGCACAGGAACCGTGGGGTCGATCTGTGCAATCTGTGTGCGTATCCAGGGAGCTGCCGCCTGCGCATTGAGCGAAGTCTTCAACACAAGGTCAGCATCCGCATTCCAATCCTCAATGGAGTCGCGTCGAAGGCGATAATATTCAGGCTCGTCAGCGCCGGTCAGCCCGGCGTTCTTCACGTTCGCCGCCACTCCCACAACCAGGTACCAGGGTCCGTCGGGAATCGGCTGCACACGCTGCCCTACGGGATCGTTCGCACCAAACATCCGCGTTGCGAGCAAGCTGCTGAGGATCAGAAAATGATCCTTCGAACTTCGCTCCTCAATCGTGAATCCCCGCCCGCGCACTATCGGAATCTCAAGCGCGCTGAAGTATTCCGGGCTAACCAGCCGCCAGGCCACCATCCCGCCAGTGCCTTCGCCCGCCCGCGGTCGACCCTCCACCGCGATATTGTTGTAAATCTGCTCGCCATGCTGCCCTCCAGATGGCAATGAATCGCTCGTACCCACCTTCAAAACACCCGGCAAATGTCGCATCGCCTGTTCGGCCTGCAGAAAGAACTCCATCCGCTGCTGCGGCGTCGTGTAGCGGTAGCGCGGCAAAGGGATGCGCACCGAAAACACACCCCGCGTCTCGATCCCCATGCCTTGCAGTTCGATATTCCTGAAACTGCGCGCCAGCAGCGCCGCCCCACTAAGCAGGATCATGCTCACCGCAATCTGTCCGACAACCAGCCCCCGCCGCAACCACACAGTCCGCCCCGAGCCGTTGCTGCGCGCAGCCGTCGAGATCGACCCCGGCGCGTACAACGCCGGAAACAAGCCAAATACAACACCGCATGCAAGCGAAACGAAGATGGTGAATACGATGATGCGGCCATCGAGTTGAGCGTGATTCAACAATGTGATCCCGGTTGGCGCAAGGTCCAGAAACACACGCAGCAGGACCTCCGCCAGCAGGCAACCGGCAGTCGCACCCGCCAGCGAAAGAAGGAACGCCTCGGTGAGCGTCTGGCGCAGGAGCCACATCCTGCTCGCCCCCAGCGCAGATCGAACGGCCAATTCCCTTTCACGCTGCGTAGCGCGAGCGATCATAAGGCTGGATACGTTGGCGCACGCAATCAAGAGGACAGCCGCTACCGCGCCCAGCAGCACCCATGCTGCGAGCCTTACATCGTGCATCTGCCGGTCGCGAATCGATCGCACCCGCAGATGAACTTCCTTGCGAAAAGGAGCCGGGGCCAGGTTCAACGAGTAATTGAATACCGGCTGCAAAGCCGCCTCTGCCTGCGCTATGGTGAGTCCCGGCTTCAGCCGTGCAAAGGCATACATCACTCTGCCGGGGTCTGCTCTGCGCTGCGCCGCCTCGTCCAATGCCTGCGGCAGAACAATGTCGGCCGCCTCCAGAGCAGGCATCTCAAAGTCCTTTGGAAGCACTCCAACCACCCGTACCTGTGTGCCATCGATGTCGATCCGCCTGTTCACAATGCCAGGGTCAAGCCCGTAATGCGAAGACCACAATCCATATGAGATCAGCGCAACCCTGGGGCCGTTCGGTCGATCTTCCTCCGGCAGAAAATTGCGCCCCAGAATTGGCACAATCCCCAACGTCGGCAAAAAATTCTGCTCCACGCTGGCGCAGCTCAGCCGCGCCGGATTCCGCTCCGTCAGGTCGCACGTGTTCGCCCCCGTCTCTGACGTGAACGCTTCAAATGCCTGCTGATGGTCGCGCCACTCATAGTACGAACCGCCCAGCATGAACTCCTGCGGAATAATTGGCGCCACCAGCCCTACTGACACCAGCCGGTCATCGTGCGCATAGGGCAGCGGCCGGAACAGAATCCGGTCCACCACGCTGAAAACAGCCGTGGTCGCCCCAATCCCCACCGCCAGCGTTGCTATCACCGCAATCGTGAACACAGGGTTGCGCCGAAATCCGCGCAGCGCATAGCGCCCATCCTGCGCCACGGTGCCCATCCACCTCCCTGGTCGCTCCTCATAGCACTGCTCCCTTGTCCGCTCCATGCCGCCAAACTCGACCAGCGCTTGCCTCCGCGCCTCATCCCGGGTCATTCCCGCCGCAATGTTGGCTTCCGTCGCAGCCTCAATGTGGAAGCGCAATTCGTCATCCACCTCACCTGGTAGCTTGCCAGACAACATGAACCGCACCCGCGTCAGAATCTCGCCCATCACGGCTGCACCTCCGCGCTGTTGCCCAGCACGAGCGCAATCGCCGCCGAAAGCCGCTCCCAAGTCGCCAACTCCGCCTCCAGTTGCTTCTTTCCCGTCGCCGTCAGCCGGTAATACTTCGCCCGCCGGTTGTTCTCAGAGTTTCCCCAATCCGACGCAATCCAGCCCTTGTACTCCAACCGATGCAGCGCCGGATAAAGCGACCCCTGCCCTATCTGCAACACGTCCTTCGACACCTGCTGAATCCGCTGCGCCACCCCCCAGCCATGCATCGGCCCCGCAACCAGCGTCTGCAAAATCAGCAGATCAAGTGTCCCCTGCAACAGGTCCGTTGTTTCCGCCATCCCAACTCCCCTCGACAATCGACAACAGGCTGCCACACGCTCCTGTCGAATGTCAAGGGGGGGCTCCGCAACCCAACCTTCCTTCAGCCCAAATCCCCTTCCCCACCCGGCCCTTCTTTTGAATTGGGATTCTTGAGCGTCCCGAATCCCTTGCTGCCCTGCTATTCACGACCCGTTCAAGAGAGGGTGATAATTCTCAGAGGATGCCCCCACCGGAGACAAACAAATGAGAAGACGCGATGTGCTGAAGCTGATGTCGAGCGCGGTAATTGCCGCAGCCCCAGGATTTGAAGCCGCGGCGCAGGACCAGCACGCGCCTGTCGACATCACCAAGCCACCGATGCCTCCCGTAGGCATGAGCCCGAGAGAAAACAGCCCGGAGCGCCTTCTCGCTGCCGAACCTGTCCTCAAAATCAATCCCGAAGGCGATGCGGCCGTCCTCACCTTCAAGACCGTTGTCCCCACACAGGGAGCAATCGTCTACCTCGGTGTTCCCAACGACGAAGTCCGCCTCGAATTCCCCATCTACAGCGGCTCCACTCCGGAATTCCCGTTGTACAACCCAGCTATCCCTCAGGAAGAGCACAAGCCCTCCACCGATCACACTGTCCTGCTGGACCTGCGGTCCTACTGCATTCGCTACGCCATTCAAATGGCGTTGATGGGCGGCGTCCTTGCCTACCGCATCGAGCTCAACGATCCCCGTCTGCTCGCCACCCGGTTCATTGACCGCAAATTCCGCTTCACGGTCAAAGATGACCATTACGCAAATGCTCTCACCGTCATTGAAGGCCCAAATCTCGCCATGGTTGGCGAACACACCGCAACCGTCTGGTGGATGACCGATCTGCCCTCCAGCGGCGTGCTCGAGTTGAATGGACGCAAGCTTCCGAGCGCAGCCACGGGGGTCCGCCACGCGATTGCCGCTGAAGACCTTGAGCCTGGCAAGGAATACGAGTACACCATCGTCGCCAAAAACGGTGATGATGAGTTCCGCTCCCGCACTTACTCTCTTCGCACGGCACCCAAAGAACCGGAGTTCTCCTTCGTCTTTACCTGCGACGGGCGCACCGGCGCATTGGGCGGCGGCGAAACTGCTCTCGAAGGAATCAACGGTGAATCCGCCCGTGCCTTATCTGTCCAGATGGATCGCCACCGTCCCGACTTCCTCTTCTTCACCGGCGACCTGATCAGCGGCTACACCACCAGCGTCGACGACTTCCGCGCCCAGTTGCGCTCCTGGAAGCGAATCTACGGCCCTCTATGGCGATGGTTGCCCATCTACACCGGCATGGGCAACCACGAGTCGCTGCTAAATGACTTCGGCGACACCGCCGGGTTCGACAAGAGTGGAACTGACAGCGCCGAAGCCCTCTTTGCCCAGGAGTTCGTGCACCCGCAAAACGGCCCGGAGCCCGAGCGGGAAGGCCTGCCGCCCTACAAAGGTGCGGTCTACAGCTTCGATTACGCAGGCTGCCACTTTGTTCAGTTGAACTCCGACTACTGGTACTCCAGCAACCCACAGGAGATGGGCGGCAACTACTTCGGCCGCCTCCTCCCCGGCCAGCTCGACTGGTTTGAAAAGGATCTGGCCGCAGCTCGCAAAAACGGCGCAAAACACATCTTCGTCTTTGTTCACGAGCCCGCATTCCCCAACGGTGGTCATGTCTCTGACGCGCTCTGGGGTGGCGGCACAGTCGAAGGCGTCGAGGTC
>Ga0182012_10006370_pt1 | contig 12061 bp, 9 predicted proteins | sample 612S2SmetaG_FD_120486 | JGI IMG/M metagenome (GOLD analysis project Ga0182012, IMG submission 120486) | Permafrost microbial communities from Stordalen Mire, Sweden - 612S2S metaG | ecosystem: Environmental > Terrestrial > Soil > Wetlands > Permafrost | place: Sweden: Stordalen | collected...
CGGCCTTCCGCCAGGTCGTTGTGCAGAAACAACCGGCGCAGATACTCGATATGCATGCGAGGAGGCAGCCGCGGACCGTCGGTGTTCCAGGCCAGCAGGTCGTTCGGCGCGTCATGCTCGCCCAACAGGTAATTCCGGATCGTGGCGTTCCAGACGAGATCGTTCGAACCCGGCATCTGAGCCGGTGCGTTCATTTGCGCGCTGTCCAGATAGCCCTGGGCGTTCGTGATCTCGGTTAAGATGTCGAGCTGATCCTCGGTGATGCACAATTGCAGTTCGCCCACTTCGGTGAAGTCGGTTTGCGCGGCGAACAGCGACAGACTGGCAAGGCGGTCGTCGCCGTCGCGCGCCATCGCGGCGGCGGCGATGCAGAGCAACGTGCCGCCAAGACAGTAGCCGGTGGCGTGGATTTTCGCCTCCCCGCAGATCGCGCGCACGGCGTCGATGGCCGCCATCACACCCAATATGCGATAGTCCTCCAGCGATGTGTCGTGCAGCTCGGTGCCGGGGTTGCGCCAGGAAATCACGAACACCGTGCGGCCCTGGCGCACCAGCCAAAGGATCAACGAGTTGGCCGGCGACAGATCCAGAATGTAATATTTCATCAGCCATCCGGGCACCAGCAGCACCGGTTCGGCCCCGAGCGTGGCGGTGGCGGGAGCGTACTGAATCAACTCCATCAGCGCGTCGCGAAACACCACCTTGCCTGGCGTGAACGCGAGATTCTCTCCGATCGTGAAGCCGGCGGCCGCCAGTTGGTCAGGCATGGGTTGCCGTGGCGGCCGAACAAGCGGCCTCGATGTTCAGGTTCCGGGGAGCGCCGGTCAGGTGTCGCGCGCGTGGCTTAAATCGCGATTGCATGAGACAAACTCCGTGAGGTTAGGTTGCCGGGCGCGCGACCGCCGCCGTATCCGGCGTGACGCGCGCGCCAATCGTCGCGGGACCGGCGCCGGCCGCGGCGAACCCCGCCGTCGGGTGGATCGGCGGCGCGCGCGCCAGCGCCACCGCGGCGGCGATGAAAAGCAATCCGGACATCGCGAGCGTCATGGGGACCATTGGACGGAACCTCGGTCTGGCGCACCTTGCCCGGGGCGCTGGTTTGGCCGTGCCGGAGGCAGATCGGAGCGCGGCGCCCAGACTGATAGCAACATTAATATTCGTGGGGGCAGCTTCGGAATTTACTCACCGGGCACGGCGCGGGGCGCCGGGTGTCCCGGACGCAGTGGGAACAAAAAAACCCCGGCCGTGAGGCCAGGGCTTAAGTTGGGGGGGGAATCACGCCCGGGGAAGGGCGGTCACGAACGCTTCGAAATCCGGCGATCGCCGGCGAAACTCGTGACCCCAGGACAGTAACAGGCCGGCGCGTTCCGGCGGCAGCCTCGGAATCTACCTAGTACCCACTATCGCCGAAGCGCGAGCCGGGTCGTTATTGTGTGCCGTACTTCAACGATTCCGGGTAACAGACCTGAAACGCCGGCGCGGCCATGACCACATCGACAACGGCGGATATTCATGACAAGTTAACGGACGACGTGGAGCCAATGCTCTCAAGGCTGCTTTCAATGTCAAAATCTCAGACGTTTCGGTCCAACCCGGCTCGGCGCGCGATGCCCGCTCGCGCGGCGGCGAACAAAATATCCCCGGGCCGGCCGGACGCTTTTCCGATCGTCGGCATCGGCGCGTCCGCCGGCGGACTCGACGCGTGCAAAAGATTTATCAGCGCGTTGCCGCCGGCAACCGGCATGGCGTTCATTCTGATCCAGCATCTCGATCCGACGCATGAAAGCATGATGGTGGAGTTGCTGGCGTCCCACACCGCGATGACCGTGGTCCAGGCGACCGACGGGATGCCGGTCGAGCGCGAGCATCTCTATGTCATTCCACCTGGAAAATATCTGTCGGTGGGCGACGGCGTGTTGCATCTGTTGCCGCCCCAGGCGCGTCACGGCGCGCGCCTGCCGTTCGACTTTCTGTTGCGCGCGCTGGCCGCCGACCGCGGCACGGCCGCCATCTGCGTGGTGCTGTCCGGATCGGGCGACGACGGCAGTCTCGGAGTGCGGGCGATCAAGGAACGCCGGGGGCTGGTGATCGCCCAGAAGCCCGAGGAAGCCGCGTTCGACGGCATGCCGCGCAGCGCGATCATGACCGGCGCGGTGGATCTGGTGCTGCCGGTCGAGAAAATACCGGAAGCGATCGAACGGTACGTGCGACGCATCGCGTTCGATGACACGAATGACGCGCCGGATTCGCCGGACGCCGCGCGCGACGGGTTGCCCGCGATCATCGCGCTTCTGCGCGAACGAACCGCGCATGATTTCACGCTTTACAAGCAAGGGACGCTGCGCCGACGGATCGAGCGGCGGATGAAGATGGCGACGCTGGAACGCGGCGAAATGACCCGCTATCTGGAGATTTTGCGCGGCGACGCGAACGAACTGGACCTGCTCGCCAGGGACCTGCTGATCAACGTCACCAGTTTCTTTCGCGATCCAAAGGTGTTCGACCTGCTGGCCGAGACCGTCGTTCCCGACATGATCCGGCACCACGCGTCCGACCAGCCGATCCGGATCTGGATCGCGGGTTGCAGCACGGGTGAGGAAACCTATTCGCTCGCGATGATTTTCCAGGAGCAAATCGCCGCGGCGCGAAGGAACGTGAAGCTGCAGGTCTTCGCCTCCGACGTGGACCCGGATGCCGTCGCCGGGGCGCGGGAAGGCTTGTATCCCGCGACGATCGCGGCCGAGGTCTCGCCCGAGCGCCTCGCGCGGTTTTTCTCGAAGGACGAGCACGGCTATAAAATCCTGCCGGAATTGCGCGATCTGGTGATTTTCACCGTGCAGGACGTGCTGACCGATCCGCCATTTTCGCGCATCGACATGGTATCGTGCCGCAATCTGCTGATTTATTTGCAACCGGACGCTCAGGCCAAGGTTATCGCTTCGTTTCATTTTGCTTTGCGGGAAGGGGGTATTCTGCTGCTTGGCAGTTCCGAAACGGCTGGTGAAATCGATGGAGTGTTTGAGGTGATTTCAAAACCGCTGCGCCTGTACCGGCATATCGGCCGATCGCGCTCCGGCGAGCCCGATCGCGTACCTGACTTCGGACGCTTCGCGGCGCGGGTGGGAACCGAGGCAGCGCCGCCCCGGCGAACCGTGCTGGCCGAGTTATGCCGTCAGATGGTGCTGGAGACGCATGCTCCGGCCGCCGTTCTGGTCAATCGCAAACTGGAGTGCCTCTACTCCCTGGGCCCGATCGATCGCTATCTGCGGGTGGCTCCGGGGGGCGCCACGCACGATTTGCTGGCGATGGCGCCGGCGACGTTCCGGACAAAATTAAGATCCGCCATTCTGCAGGCCAACAAGGCCAACGCCCGCACCGTGGTCCCCGGCGGACGGACCAGGTTCGATGGCAAGCCGATCGCGTTCAGCATCGACATCCAGCCGGTCACCAGCGAGGGTGAGCCCCTGCTGCTGATTTGCTTCGTGACGGAAACGCCGCGGGAAGCGCACCGGGAGACGCAGGCCGCCGCCCGCCCGGCCGGACGCGGCGAAACGCCGGAAACGATCACGCTGGAACAGGAGCTTGAAGCCACGCGGGCGGAACTTCTGGGCGCCGTCCGCGCGCTGGAAATCTCCAGCGACGAGCAGCGGTCGATCAATGAAGAAGCCCTGTCCGTCCAGGAGGAGTTTCAGTCGACCAACGAGGAACTGCTGACCTCGAAGGAAGAGTTGCAGTCGCTGAATGAAGAGTTGACGGCGCTGAACAGCCAGCTTCAGGAGACGCTGGAGAAGCAGCGAACCACCGCCAACGACCTGCAGAACGTGCTTTACAGCACCGATGTCGCGACCATCTTCCTCGATTCCAGCCTGAACATCCGCTTCTTCACGCCCGCCACGCGCTCGCTGTTCAGTGTCATTCCGGGCGACATCGGCCGGCCGCTCGCGGATCTCAAGTCGCTGGCCACCGATGAGGCGTTGCTGGCGGACGCGAGTACCGTGCTGCGTACTTTGACGCCGATCGAGCGCGAGATCGAAGCGCTCGGCGGGTCCTGGTATGTCCGCCGGGTGCTGCCCTACCGCACCCAGGACAATCGCGTCGAAGGCGTCGTCATCACATTCTCCGACATCACCGCGCGCGCCCAGGCGGCGGACGCCATGGGGGTCGCGCAGCGCCAGGCGGAGCAGGCCAATATCGCGAAATCCCGCTTCCTCGCCGCTGCCAGCCACGACCTTCGGCAACCGCTGCAAACGCTGGTGCTGCTGCAAGGGTCGCTGACGAAAGTCATCGAGGGCGACTCGGCCCACAGGCTGCTCACGCGGCTGGATCAGGCGTTGAGCGCGATGTCCGGCATGTTGAACGCGCTGCTGGATATCAATCAGATCGAGGCCGGCACGGTGCGCGCCGAGATGGTGGACTTTTCGCTCAACGACCTGTTCGACCGCATGCGGGACGAATTCGGCTATCACGCCAGGGCAAAGGGGATCGACCTGCGCGTGGTGCGAAGCAGCGTGACCATTCACAGCGACGTCCGCCTGCTTGAGCAAATGCTGCGTAACCTGCTGTCGAACGCGGTGAAATACACCAAACAGGGCAAAGTGCTGCTTGGCTGCCGCCGTCACGAGGACATGGTGAGCATCGAGATCTGGGACACCGGCATCGGCATCCCCGACGAAGAATTTCAGTCGATCTTCGAGGAATATCACCAGCTCAACAACGCCGCCCGCGAAAGAAGTCACGGACTGGGTCTGGGTCTTTCCATCGTGCAGCGACTTGGCAAGCTGATGGGCCATCGCGTGCGGGTGGGGTCGCGTCTGGGCAAAGGCTCCGTCTTCGCGATTGAAATCGCGTACGCGCCGGTGGCGGCCGGAAGGGCGTTCCGGCATCAGGAACGCGTCGCGCATGACCGGCCCGGTGTCGAAATCGCTTTCCCCGCGGAAGTCCTGGTCATCGAAGACGATCCCGACATGTCCGATCTGCTGGCCGCCGTTCTGTCGGAGGAAGGCTACCGGACTTCGACCGCGCCGGATGGCCTGACCGCGGTGGATATGGTCGCGCGCGGCATGGCGCATCCCGATCTGCTGCTCGCGGATTTCAATCTGCCGAACGGAATGAATGGCCTTCAGGCCACCACGAAGATCCGGGAAACGCTGCGCCGGGACGTTCCGGTCGTCGTCCTGACCGGCGATATCTCCACCGGTACGCTGCGCGATATCGCGCTGAAGCAATTCGTGAAACTCAACAAGCCGGTGAAACCGGACGACCTGCTGAAGGCGATCAAGGAACTGCTGCCGGTCTCGCCGCCCCCGCCGTCGCCGGAGCCCGCCGGCGCGAAAAGCAGCGGCGCGGACCCCGCGTTGATCTACATCGTCGATGACGATGGGAATTTACGCCACGGGCTGCGCGATTTGCTGGAGGACGCGGGCCACACCGTCGAGGATTACGCGTCGTGCGAGGCGTTCCTCGCGGCGTGGCGGCCGGTGCGCGAGTGCTGCCTGATCATCGATGCCTACCTGCCGGGCATGAACGGGCTGGATTTGTTGCGGCACCTGAAGGACACCGGTCACCTGCCGCCGGCGATCATGATCACCGGCGACGGCGACGTGTCGATCGCGGTTCAGGCGATGAAGGCGGGCGCCTCGGATTTCATCGAAAAGCCGGTCGGCCGCGCGGAACTGACCACCAGTGTCGCGCGCGCCCTTGAACAGGGGCGGGATGCCGGCAAGCGCGCCGCCTGGCAGGAGGACGCCGCCGGTCATGTCGCCGGCCTGACGGCGCGGCAGCACGAGATCATGGATATGGTCCTGGCCGGTCATCCCAGCAAGAATATCGCGGCGGATCTTGGCATCAGTCAGCGAACGGTGGAAAACCACCGGGCGACGATCATGAAAAAAACCGGCGCGAAGTCGCTGCCGGAACTGGCCCGGCTGGCGGTCGCCGCGGAACCGAGATCCTGATCGAAGCGGCCGCGGACAGACCTAACCCAGTGCTTTGCTGTCGCCGTAATGACTGTAGAACCGCTTTTCGTAATTCCGGTCGACGGTCGTCGTGTCGTCGTAGGCCGGGCTGCTTTTGACACGCCCGCGATCGACGTCGAGGTTCACCAACTCATCCGGCCAGTCGATGTCATGCACCGAAACCGGAGAGATCAGCACCTTCTTGCCGGGCCACCAGTTGGTCGTGTCGACAACGAGATAGTGAATGCTCCAATCGGCATCCTCCACCAGCATGTCCTGGACGTGACCGATCTCACCGTCGGTCGCCTTGATGTGATAGCCAGTGACCGCGTGCGCGCTGCGCAGGCGCGGATCGTCGTTATTGTGCTGGTTGGCGATCAGGTCTTCCTCGTACCGCCTGGACCCCAGGGGAGGGGAGCCGGTCCATCCATCGCCGGGATAGCCGAAGCCGCCCATGTAGAACCCGGTTCCCCAGTAAGGCCGCCAGCCATAGTAATCGTAGACGGTGGTTTCCATCTGCCGGGAAACCGGGCGGTCGGTCTCGATATCCGGACTGTCCCGGACCTGCGCCTTGGTCAGGCGGACCGGGAACTCGCGGTTTCTCGGGTCGGGGTGGCCCAGTACGAAGGGTGGCAAAAGCACCTTGCGGCCTGAAAGCCAGGTGCCGGTATCGACGACCAGCCAGCGCACCAGCCAGTCGCCGTCATCGAACAGGAAGTCGCTGACGGTGCCGATTTCGCCATCGCTCGCCAGGATCGCGTAGCCCTTGATCCCCGATGCTGTCCATAACATGGCCATGCTCCCTGATGATTGATCGTCGCGACCGGCCGGCGGGGTGAACCGCCGGCCTGGCCAACCGGTTTATTGATGGATTCGCGTGATTTTCGTGCCCTCGATGCTCAGCCCGGCCATCAGTCCCTGTTGATCGAAGATGAAGGCGTAGGCATCGCTCTTTAACGTCGAGGTGGTCAGATTGCGGGCGATCCCCTCATTGACGATGACGACGGTCGGTCCGGTGCCGATTTCCCAGCCTTGCGAGCGGTGGATGTAACTGATCGCCCGATTGGTCATCAGGAACACGGCATAGCCGTACGATTGCGCCCCCGCCTGCAATCCCCAGGAGCCGGTGAAGGAATTGTAGTAACCGTCGATCTGCCCGCCCTGTTTCAGTTCGCCCTCGCCATAAGCGGCGCCGAACACGAACCCCGCTTTGACGATGTTCGGAAAGATCAGGACGGCTTTGGCGGATTTCGCGATCGCCGCCGCGGCGGGATTGATCCGGTAAAGCTGTTGCAGCGCCTGATCGGAATCCCGTGTGATTTCGTCGGCGCTGGCCGGCGCCGCGTAGGCCTGGCCAGGCAACGCCACGGGCGCCATCGCGAGCGCGGCGGCGAGAAGAATGTTCCGGGTATTTATCATCACCATTTGTCCTGTTGGAAAGTTACGCGATTCGCATCGCCAGGGATGGCGTCTGGAACAAGCGCTCCGATAGCCCGTTTCCCTGGATCGCGCGGTACCATAAGGGGCGGTGGTCAGGCGCCGCCAGGATCGGAAACTACTTACAATTCGTCCCCGCGCGCGCGCGCGCCGCGTCATACCCATCGGGCGCCAGGACCCGATGGGTAGTTTCCGATCCTGTCGCCGCCGCGCCGCGCGCCCTAAATCCAGCGGCAGGCGGAAGCGATCTTCGTTTGCGCCCGCAATGTTCTGGAGTACCCATCATGATCAAGACTTTCCTCGCGGCGGCGCTGGCTGTCACGCTGATGACAGGCGTGGCTTCCGCGCAGAGTTCCTCATCGAGTTCGTCAACGACGCAATCGACCACGACACCGGTCGTGCCGGAGCCGTCGAATTCTTCCATGACCACCAGCAGCCGGCATTCGTCCAACAGCGATGGCGTTTCGACCGACAGTAACCTTTCCTCGTCGAGCGGCACGGCGGTCTCCCCGATGGGCGATACGACGGCGACGCATAAGTCGTCCGAGTCCTCAACGACCGTTCGCTGACCCGGCGCGACCGCGCGCGTCCCCCAATCTGAAAGGTATCATGAGATGACAAGCAAAACCTCGGGCTTCCGCCTCACGTTCGCCGTGGCGCTGCTGGCCGGCACGGCGCTGCTGACCGGTTGCGGTTCGACCCCAACCACCAGCACGACCTCCTCCTCCGAGCAGTCGACGTCAACGATGCCCGCCCCGCGGGCGACGACGACCAGCACCACGACAGAACAGAACACGCGGACGCCCTGACCCTGAGCCTGGCGGACGACGCCCGGTCCAGGGTGTCGTTCGGCGGCCGACGCATCCCCCTTGCCAGCGTCCCGTGAATTCGCCAGATCGCCAGGTCCGGTGGTCCCACGGCGGCGCACCGCGTGGCTTTTGACGGCGGGGAACAGGCATGACGGCGATCGGCGTCGATTTCGGGACGACGAACAGCGTTGTTTCGTTCCTGGGTCAAAACGGGGCCACGACCACGATGCGGTTTCCGTTCGGTGTCGCCGAGGTGGACGTCATCCGGTCCGTGCTGTGCTTCTGGAACGAAGGGACGCGGGACCGCGTCACGCCGCGCCACGCGGCCGGCCCGGCGGCGATCGAGGCGTATCTGGACGATCCGCTCGAGAGCCGGCTGATGATGTCGCTCAAATCCTATCTGGCGCAGCGCGGCTTTACCGAGACCCGCGTGTTCGGGCGCGCCTTCACGCTGGAACATCTGATCGCGCTTTTCCTGATGGCGATCCTGCCAAAGCACAGTGACCAGCCGCCGGGCACCGTGATGGTCGCCGGACGTCCGGTGCGTTTCGCCGGCGAAGCGCCCGACGACGATCTGGGCGTGCGCCGGTTGCGCGCCGCCTATGCCGCCGCCGGCTGGAGCGACGTCCAAACGGCGCTGGAGCCGGAAGCCGCCGGATATCGTTTCGTGCGCGGTCTGAAAGCCCAGTCCGTGGTGCTGATCGGAGATTTTGGGGGCGGGACAAGCGATTTTTCGGTGCTTCGTTTCGAACCGCGAGGCGACCGTCGCGTGCGGGCGCTGGGACACGCCGGGATTGGTATCGCCGGCGACACGTTCGACTACCGTATCGTCGACCGGATCATCTCCCCCCGTCTGGGCAAGGACACCACCTACCGCTTGTTCGACACCGACCTGCCGGTGCCGCCGGAATACTACTCCAGCTTCGCCCGCTGGCACCGCCTGTCGCTGATGCGCGCGCCGCGCACGATGCGCGATATTGAGGCGGTGGCCCGCACCGCCCAATACCCCGATCGCCTGCGCGCTTTGCTGCGCCTGATCCGGGACGAACTCGGCTACGCGCTGTATCGCGCCGTCTCGGACGTGAAAGCCGCGCTGTCGCATGCCGAAACGGCGGTACTCCGCTTCTCCCACGCCGATTTCGCGCTCGAGGAAACCATCGCGCGCGCGGATTTCGAGCATTGGATCGCCGCCGATCTGGCGCGTATCGACGCGACGGTGGAAGCCGCGCTGGCGGAAGCCGGACTGTCCGAGGACGCGGTGGATCACGTGTTCCTGACCGGTGGCACCTCATTGGTTCCCGCCGTGCGCGATCTGTTCGTCCGGCGGTTCGGCCCCGGCCGGATCGCCGGCGGCCGCGAGTTCGTTTCGGTGGCGGAGGGCCTGGCGCTGATCGGTGGAGACCGGGCTCATTGTTTGTCTTGAAAAATCGACCGAACCGTTACACTTTGTGATGGCGGCCGGAAGTCCGCCGGCCGAAACAAAAGGAACAAAACCGGTGAGTGAAACGAGCCCGGAGCCGCCGGCATCCGGAAGCGACCCGCCAGGAAACGATCCGGAACGCAACGGCGCGGCGATCGCCCTCCGCGTCTGGGGCGCGCGTGGCAGTCTCCCCACTCCTGGGCCTTCGACAGTGCGTTACGGCGGCAACACGCTGTGTGTCGAGCTTCGGTGCGGTCCGCATCTGCTGATTCTGGACGCCGGCAGCGGGTTGCGGGAGTTCGGTCGCGCGCTTGCCGCCTCCGGCGTTCCGGCGGACGCCGATATTCTGCTCAGTCACACCCATCTGGATCACATTTGCGGACTGCCGTTTTTCGCCCCCATGTTCGATCCAAAAGCGAGACTGCGTTTCTGGGGCGGTCATCTGATGCCGCCGGACGGCATCGAACAGGCACTGTCGCGCAGTTGGCGGGCGCCGCTGATGCCCGATCTGGACAAGGCGTTTCGCGCCGGACTCCGGTTCCACGATTTCACTCCCGGCGATGGCTTTTCACTTCATTCCGGGCTTAACGTCACGACAGTGATGTTGAACCATCCCGGGAAGGCGATCGGCTACCGCGTCGCATGGGCCGGGACCAGCGTCTGCTACATCACCGATACCGAACAGCCGGCGCACGGCATGGATCAAGGCCTCGTCCGGTTCGTCGCGGGCACGGATATCATGATTTACGACGCGAGCTTCACCGACGAGGAATACCAGGCCCGGATTGGCTGGGGCCATTCGACATGGCGGGCGGCGGCGGACGTCGCCGACGCGGCCGGGGTTGGGCGGCTGGTCCTGTTCCATCACGATCCGGGACACGACGATACGATGATGGATACCATCGCTCAGGCGATCGAGGCGCGGCGTCCGGGATCTTTGGTCGCGAGGGAGGGGATGCGGCTGCGCGCCGGCTGACTCAACCGCCCTCCAGCCCGTTTTTCACCGTCTTCGCCACGACATCGCGCGCGACGTCTCGCAGCAATTGCCGGTCCGCTTCTTTCGTCGCGGCCGGCGCGATCCCCGGAATCACCCGGTCGTGGCTGTAGGTCGGGACCGCCGCGCCGTTGGTCAGGATGCGATAGTCCAGATCCTCGCCCGCGCTGACGGCGCGGATGCCGCGGCGGATCATGTTGCGCATCATGATGACGCCGCGGTCGGTGGACGCCAGATGCTCCAGCCCATGCCGCGACATTCCGTCGTGAATGCTGACCTGAGCGTCCCAGTCGCCGGGGATCCGTTGCCGTTCCTCGTACGGCCGCAGACCGTCCTGACCGAACACGGTGCCGCGCTGGGGATCCTTGCCCTCGGGCGCGCGGTAATAACCAATTTGCATCGTGTGCGTATCGTCCAGGGGAACGGCCCAGGTGGTGGCCTGCGGACGGTTGATGGTGTTGCGGAGGGAGACGGGATCCATGTTGGGCGGGAACTGGTGAATGTTGGGAAGCATGAAGTCGGCGACCCGCACCCAGACCTTGTCGTCGTACCGCCGCGTATCGATGTAGACCATGCCGACCGGGGTTTCCATCCAGTCCCACTCGGCGAGTTCCTTGAAATCCTCGGAAAATCCCTCGCTGCCCGGCAAGGTGTGCAGGAACGCGACATGCGCCGGGTCCATGCTGTTTTCTTTCACCTGCAACCAGTTGCAGTCCCACAGCGTGGGCGCGCGCGCGACCAGCTGGTAGCCGGGAATGTCATAGGTATCGAAGATGGGAAAAGGCGGTTTCTTCTCCGGCGGTCCCATGTAGGCGAACACCAGGCCGGCATGCTCGTGCGCCGGGTAGGCGCCGTGACACAGCCGGTCCTTCAACGTGCTGTCGGCGGGTTCGCCCGGCGTTTCGAGGATCCGGCCGTCAACATCGAACAGCCACCCGTGATAGCAGCAGCGGATTCCCCGTTCTTCGATCAGCCCGTATTCCAGCGAGGTCCCGCGATGCGGGCAATATGGCTCCACCACGCCGATGGCGCCGCTTTTGTCGCGAAACACGACGAGGTCCTCGCCAAGGATCTTCAACCGCTTCGGCAGATCGCCGAGTTCGCTGGCGACGATGACGGGTTGCCAGAAGCGCCGGAGGTATTCGCCGCAGGGCGTGTCCGGCCCGACGCGGGTCATCTCCTGATCTTCCGCCGGTAACCCGCGGTGATGGTAAGCGCTGTAGGCGGCGTTCAGAAACGGTGCTCTCTCGACCACGGCGTGCCTCCGGACTTTAGCGGTGAACTCTCAGCGATGGTGCCTCCTTGGGGTGCGGCGGACAATGCCGCGCCGCGACGGGTCAAGGTGCCTCCGGGCATCACTCCAGTGGCGCGTTGCGATATTCCCGCATACTCAAAATCGCGATGGCGCTCAACGCGCCGCCGGTCATGACGTAGAAGGCCGGGGCGA
>Ga0182012_10006372_pt1 | contig 12058 bp, 10 predicted proteins | sample 612S2SmetaG_FD_120486 | JGI IMG/M metagenome (GOLD analysis project Ga0182012, IMG submission 120486) | Permafrost microbial communities from Stordalen Mire, Sweden - 612S2S metaG | ecosystem: Environmental > Terrestrial > Soil > Wetlands > Permafrost | place: Sweden: Stordalen | collected...
CGACGCCACCGGCCCCAGCAAGGGCGATTACGGCCCCTATTTCCAGAGCCAGCGAAAGGAAAACTACCAGCGCCGCGTCGAAGCGCTCCTCGCGCGCGGGCTGGCCTATGAACATGAGGGCGCGATCAAATTCAAAATGCAGCGCGCGCCGGTGCTGATCAAAGACCTCGTCGTGGGCGACGTCCTCCGCAAGCTCACCGACCGCGAGGAGATTGACCCCGATTTCGTGCTGGTGCGCTCCGACGGCCAGCCGGTGTTCCATTTGGTGAACGTCATTGACGATCTGGAAATGGGCATCACGCACGTCATTCGTGGCGAGGATCACCTGAGTAACACCGCCAAGCACATTGCGCTCTTCCAGGCGTTCGGCGTGCCCGCGCCGCATTACGCGCACATCCCGCTCATCTTGAATGGCGACGGCTCCAAAATGAGCAAGCGCGACCAGGGGGCCTCGCTGACTAGCTATTTGGACACGGGGTTCCTGCCCGAGGCCGTCATCAATTACCTCTGCCTCCTAGGCTGGTCGCCCAAGGACAACCGCGAGAAAATGTCACTGGCCGAAACCGTCGAACTCTTTGATCTGCCGCACATCTTGCGGCACAACGCGCGGTTTGATTACGAGAAACTGCTCTGGCTCCAGGGCGAATACGCCCGCGAACTCGCGCCCGACCGCTTCTACGAACTCGCCGTCCACGCCTTCGCCCGGGCCGGGGTGGACACCAACCGCCATCCCCTGCCCTACGTGAAAGCCGCGCTGGATACCTGCAAAGGCAAATTCAAGACCTTCGCCGAACTCCCCGCCTACGCCGGTTTCTATTTCACCGACGCCGTGGAATATGACGCCGAGGCGGTGAAAAAAGATTTTGTGCCGGAAAACAAACCACGGCTGGAAAAACTCCGCGACGCCTTCACCGCCCTGCCCGCTTTCGACGCGGTCGCCATCGAAGCCGCCCTCAAAGAAACCGCCAAGGGGCTGGGGGTGAAAGTGGGTGTGCTGGTGCATCCCACCCGCCTGGCCTTGACCGGGAAGACGTCCGGGCCGAGTTTGTATCATTTGATCGAGGTGTTGGGGAGGGAGACGGTGTTGGGACGGATTGAAACGGCGATGGCCGCGATCAATTAGCATTTTTCAGCCTCGAGTTACCAGCCATATGGAAAGGTAAACATGAGAGACGAAACAAATGATCTTGGTGAATCTTGGGTGAGTTGCAAATGCAATTTCTGTTCAAAATCGCCTAGCGGCATATTTCAGCGGCTATTTGGAAACCGCGCCGTCCGCCGTCCGCGCGCAGCCGTTCGCTGATGTAAGGCACTTCCTCCGCGACAATCTCCGCGTCCGGTCGCATGAACCAGAAGCAGCGGGCATGAAACTCCCGGAACGCCATTTGCGCCAGAGCAAGCTGCTCCGCCGAACCAGGCGTTGGGGGCTGGAGGACCGATTCGTTCATAATGAATGAATAGCTCAAAGGCATGGTTTCGGCAATCCTTGAAACCGCCCTCCCGCATTTGCCGGAATTTCACCTTTCCCGCCCCCCGGCGCAGGTGGTAAAGTGCGCCCGGTCATTTTTATGAAAACCAGCACCCTCAATCAGGATCATTTTGTCATTATCATGGCCGGCGGCCGCGGCGAGCGCTTCTGGCCATTGAGCCGCGAGAAAACGCCCAAGCAACTGCTGACGTTGCTGGGCAAACGCTCCTTCCTGCAACAGGCCGTGGACCGCGTGCTGCCACTGATTCCGCTCAAAAACATTTTCATCATCACCAACCTGGCCCAGGCTGCGGCCGTGCGGAAGCAATTGCCCAAACTGCCGAAAGACAACGTCGTGGCCGAGCCGATTGGCCGCGATACCTGCGCCGCCGTCGCCCTCGGGGCCGCGCTCGTGGGCGCGCGCTCCGCCACCGGGATCATGGCCGTGCTGCCGGCCGATCATGTGATCCCCGGCGAAAAGGAATTTCAACAGGTGCTGGCCGACGCCTTCAAGGTGGCCGCTCGCGACGAGGTGATTGTGACCATTGGCATCAAGCCAACCGAACCCGCCACCGGTTATGGTTACATTCGCACGGGCGCGCCGCTCCCGCCGCCCGCCGGCGGCATTCCCTACGCCACCACTTTTTTCCGCGCGGAACAATTCGTGGAAAAACCGGACCTGGCCACCGCCGAGGGTTATCTGGCCAGCGGCAAATATCGCTGGAACGCGGGCATGTTTGTCTGGAGCTACGCAACCGTCAGTGCCGGCCTGAAGGCGCACCAGCCGGAGATGTACGCCGCCAGCCAGCGCTGGGTGAAAATCGCCGCCCAGCCCGCCAAACTCGCCCGGTTATTGGCGAAGGAGTATCCCGGCATCAAAAAAATCTCCATTGATTTCGCCCTGCTCGAGCCGGCCACGAACGTGGTCTGCGCGGATGGCACGTTTGTCTGGGATGATCTGGGCGCCTGGCCCGCGCTGGCGCGGCATCTGACGCCGGACGCCGCGGGCAATTGCGGCGTGGGCGACATCATCCACGTGGACGCCGCGCGCAACATCGTATTTGATGCGCGCAAGAAAAACCGCACCCCGATCACGCTGGTGGGATTGCAGGATACCATTGTGGTGCAAACCGACGACGCGGTGCTGATCGCCACCAAAGCCGAAGCGCAGAAAATCAAGGACCTGGTCAAAAAACTCGGCGCGGATAAGCAATGGAAGAAACTGATTTGAACGCGCCAGTTTAGGCAGCGGCGCCGGCGGTTTTGGAGGAATTTTCGTTGCGCCATAAATGACTATTAGAGTATGGTTTAGGACATAAAGTTTATGTCATTAAACGAAAAACCTGTGTTTATCATCGGGGTTTTTCGCTCCGGCACCTCACTGCTGGTTTCCCTGCTGAATCAAAATCCGCAAATAGCGCTGATGTACGAGTGCGATGTGTGGAATTTTCCAAGCCAGTTGCTGGCCCGGCGCTTCCGTCACAATTGGGCGGCGCGCATGGAGTTCTTCAACCAGGCGCTGTCCCGCCATGGCCTGACCCCATCCCATAAATACGACGGGCTGGAAAAAATCCGCACTCCGGGGGATTTGTATCGGAAATTTGGGGAGAAGAAAGGCGCGACGGTCATTGGGGAAAAATCCCCGTTTTATTGCAGCCGGCTGGAACAACTTTACCAGACGTATCCGCAGGCAACGTTCATTTTCGTCTGGCGCGACCCGGTGGAAGTTTACCGGAGTGTGCTGAAGGCCGGCCAGACCTCCCGGTTTTTTGGCCGCCCCGGCATGTTAGGCCGGATGATTTTCGAGAAGGAACTGGCGATTTCCCAGGCAAAAAGCATTCAAGCGCGCGGCGCACGGATTTTCCGGGTCAAATACTCGGACTTGGTGGATCAAACCGAGCCAGTCCTGCGCGAGGTGTGCAAGTACTTGGACGTGCCATTTGATGCCCGGATGCTGGCGCTTAAACAGGCGGATTTGTCCGCGATTTATCATGCACCGCACCATGCGCATCTCCGGCGCGGCATCATTGAACGACAATCCTATCTGGAGGAACTGATGTCACCGGCCACGTTCAGCAAACTGGAGCGCTACCGCCGGCGCTGGGAGCGGCTGCAGGCCGACTGGCTGCGGCCCGCGTCGGCCTCGGCCGGCCCGGAACCTGGACGGTTGGAATTAATTTTAGATCAAGTGAAGGGCCAGTGGCTCGCCGGTTATGACGGCCTGGTGCGGGCGGGATTTGAATTCCTGCCACTCTCGTGGCTGCGCGTGTACCGGTTGTTCAAACATTGGGTGGTCAATCCACCATCGGGGGCGATGGATGAAAAAACGTCCCTGCGGAAGGACTTGGAAACTCACTGGCGGACCATTTTGGTGGCGACCGGCATGCTATTTTTTGTCGCGGTGTTTCAAATGCATTCCAACCCGCATTTGCAGTTTATTCTATTCTATGGCACGCCGTGCATGCTGCTGGCGCTGGTGGTCAACACCCGTTGGGCCACTTTATTTGTGTTGGTCAGTTCGGTTTTTTCCCAAATGATCCGCTACGAGGACGCACCGGATTACCATTCCATCTGGGTGTTCCTTTGGAATTTCTTCAACCGGGTCGTCATTCTGCAATTATTGGTGCTGACCCTCGGACGCATCCGCCAGGAGTTCGCTCAAAACGGAGATCATGTGAGCTGACGAAATCGGGGAGCGGAGATTCAAACCCGGCCCATCAACCCCGGGCCAATTCCCGCTTCGCCACGTCAAAGATCATTTGATGGCATTCCTCCACGCCGTGGGTGACGGTGTCCACGTGATGGCCGCCTTCTTGCGGCCGGGGTTCGCCAAACGGATAGTCCAGCAACTGCTTGACCTGGCCCGCCTGCGCGCGTTTGTAGATGCCCTTCGGATCGCGGGCCATGCACACCGAGAGTGGCGCATCAATGTAAAACCATACCAACGAGTCGCCCACAATGCGCGCGACCAGATCCCGATGCAGATACTCGGGGGCCATGGTGGACACGACGACGTTCAAATTCTGCCGGACCAGCACCCGGGCAATTTCCGCAATGCGCCGGTGATTTTCCAGCCGCGCCTCGGATTGAAATCCCAAATCGGAACACAGGGTGGAACGCATTTCATCCCCGTCAAAATAGACCACTGGCAGACGGTCGTTTAGCAATCCATCCCGGAGACGCAGGGCCAGGGTGGTTTTGCCCGCCCCGGAACGACCAAACAGCCAGAATACTTTTGAAACGGCATTCATTAAAAATGGCCAAAATCCCTTGGGGCCTCGAGGCCAGGACAAGCGGACTGGTAAAAATTCGCTTCAGAATACTATGAATCGGCGGGCGGTCAATATTTAAACTTATGATTTTAAACCACTTATATTCCATCCAAGCACGGCGGAATCCGACGGTCGGGCCATGGACGAAGGATGACTGAGGACGGCCAGTCTTTTTCTGCGACCATCGCCCATCCAGGCGGGGCATTCGACTGGTTTCCGGTTTAATCCGCCGGTGTGTTGGTCAATGCCACCGTGCGGTAGAAGTGGATTGCATTACTGGGCGCGTCGGGATCCAAAAAATCAAGCGAACCATTGACCACCTGGTTGGTGGCCAGAGTGGACCAGTTCAAGAGGTCGCTGGAACTTTGCACCGAAAACCAGGCGCCATCCGGACCATTGGTGCTCACGTGGAAGCTGCGATCAGCCAGCAGCCACGGCAGCGGTCGGGGCCAGTAATCCAGAATCAGGGCCTCCGCCCGCGCGGGGCGTCCAACCACGTAGTTAGTGCTGGCATTCAGCGAGAGGATCAGCGTCTTGGACACATTCGTCGCGGAATTATCCAGTGGCACCACTGGAATCAGCGCCGCGGCGGCTCCAATGGGAATGGTCACGTTGCCCGGCAGTCCCACGTAATCCACGTTGCTGACCGCCGTTCCGCTCAGACTGTAGTTGACGGTAAGATTGCTGCTGACATCGCCAAACCGATGCACGGTAAAGAGGGCGTTTTTGGGTCCCCAATTGGTGAACGTCACCCACTGCGCGGGGGGCCAGTTAGTCCAGGCTGGGATGGCGTTGGTAGTGCCGCGCCAGATCCAGAAGGCGTTGGTGCCGGCGATGGCCACCGGGTCCGAGGCCACCACATTCACAACCTCGGGCGTCACATGGTTGGTAGTGGAGGCAATAATGGTGATGTTCACCGGAGGCGAAGTCCGGGAATAGCTTATTACCGGATTTAGTTCTGTGCCTCTGGCCACCGCCCGGAGCGCATAGGAACCAGTGGGCACATTCGTCCAAACCCGGCAATAAACCATGTACAGACGTTCTACCACGCCGGTCACAATATTCGGCTGGGCAACGGGGGTCGGCGGGACTTCACTCAGCCGGGTCCCCGGGCCCAAATCGATGATGCCCACGGAATTGCTGGCATAAAATTCTACGCTGCTAAAATTGGCCAGGCCCACAATGCCATCGTGCACATAGGCAAAGATGGGAATTTCCACGGGGGCATAAAACGTGGCGTGGTAAGCCGGACTGGTGATGCGGACAACCTGGTCAAGCGGGGGTTCCTGAAAATAGGCCGTGGGCGAAACGCCTTGGGCGCCAACCGGCTGGCCAGACAAGAGAAAAAGGACGGCCAGCATTGATCCGCAAAGGGTTGCGGTTCTCGACAAATTCATGGTTTTCATAAATGCTGTCGCTTGTTAAGAAGAATACCTTATTCATATCTACCAAATCATCCAAAAAAGTCAAGTAAAACCGCATCGCGTGTCCGGCAAAAAAGAATTTTAAAAATATTCCTGTTCTCCGTGCCGCTTAATGCCGCCTTAAGCTTGCTTGGTTTAGAGTGACGTCATGATAAACGCATTGGACAACATCCACCATCGCCACTCCCGGGCCTTCACCTGGCTCCGGGGTGGCAGCGAGTCCAAACCCTTTCCGCGTTTCATCCGGCTGGCCAGCCGCACTCGCAGGGTGCCGCCAGCGGACGCGGGGAAATTGCAGTCAACCAAAACCAACCAACCACATACTATGAATACCAAAGTACTAATCCTCGCGCTGGCTCTTGGCGCTTCCACGGGGCTCCTCCGCGCCCAGGACGGTCCGCCGCCCGCCGACGGCCAGCGTCCGCCGGCCGGTGAACAAGGTCCGCGCGGTCCCCGCGGCTGGGTGCACGTGCTGCCGCCCGGGGCGGACCAGCGCCTGAACCTGACCGATAACCAGAAAAAGCAAATTGCCAGCCTCGAAGCGGATGTGGCCTCCAAGTTGCAGACCATCCTGACATCCGACCAGGTGGCGCAATTGAAACAGATGCACCCCCCACGCCCGCAGGGTGAAGGCAACCATGGTCCCGGGGGCAGTAACGGCGGACCCGGTGGATTTGGCGGACCGGGCGACGGGCCCGGAGGTCCTGGTGGCGGTCCCGGTGATGGTCCGGCTGGCGGCCCGGATGGTGCTCCCGCTGGCCCGGGTGGATTTGGCGGCGGTCGTCCGCCGGGAGGCAATCAATAAACCCACTCATGGGGTCTTCCCCTGGCAGCCTGATTCAGCCTGCCGGGGCGGACACTGCCAAAAGCAACAACGCCCTTTGCTAATGAAGGGCGTTGTTTTATTGGGCAGTGGTTTCCGGGTTGGCTTAATTCGTGGTCGTGCGGTAGGCCATTGAATTTCCCAGGCTTTTGAATTCCATGGATAATTGGATCAACGAGTCCTTCAACGGCACTGCGTCCGTGGTGGCCTTGGCCGCAATGTCTTTAACCGCGGCCAGACCGCCCGTGGTCAGATCATTGGAAAGAAACGTTTGCACATCCTTCAGGTCGGACATGAAGGGGGTAAAAGCGGCCCGGGCGTCGTCATACTGGTGGCCGATGCGGGCAAAATGACCAGCCACTTCGGCCTGGCGCGCCTCGCTGCGTTCCCGGATGTTTTCGTTGCGCATGGTGGCGTTTTCATTATCCCACTCGGCGAAGTAAGCGGTCCCCTGGGCCTTCATGGCGTCGTTTTTGGCCGCCACATCCTTCGCCGTGGCGGAGAGTGCGTTTACCGCGGTGGAAAAAGTAGTGTATTGGGCGCGCAGGTCGGGTTGCGGATGGGAGACCAAATCATTCAAGCTGGCGAGGCAATCGTCAATTTGCGCTCCGCCCTGGTCAATTTTGGCGGAGGATTGGCTCAGCGCGGCGGCGGTGCCGGCGCTTTTGTTGTAATTGGCCGAGGCACAACCGGTAATGAGGCCGGCCGTAATCACGGCGGTGGACAAACAGGCGAGGAACAGGATTTTATTTTTCACACCGCCAAGGTTGCCGAAATTCGGCGGGCCGGAAATGGGGACTAACCCTGCCTGCCCGGGATCTCACTGCCAGTAGCGCCAGTCCACATCGGGAAAAACCGGGTCGCGAGCCTCCATTTCGGCCAGCCACTTTTCATCCACGCCGGTGGCGGTCAACTGATCGTGCAAGGCGATGAAACGCAAGAGGTGATCTTTCACGCGACGCCGGGCATAGGCGGGGCTGGTGTCGGCGCGCAGTATGAACGGCCAGTCGCTGGCCTGGGCCAGCAGCAGCTCGCGGGCGGCCTGACGCAAGGCGCGGGCCGTCAAGCCGGTGGCGGTGGGAAATTGCCGGGCCAGTTCGGTCATCCGTTCCTGGGCGATTTGCAAATGGGGATAAATCCACTCGTTTTTCTCGTTCAACCACACGCGCCAGTAACCTTCCTCCCCCCAGCTCGAGGCGCTGGGAACGGCCACCTGGTTGGTAGGATACCGGCGCAGGTACTCGGCGGGGGTGATCAGGGTGAGCGATTTTTCCTCGTTAAAGGCTTTGCGCGCCAGAAAATCCAGGAATTCCGGGCCTTCATACCACCAATGCCCGAACAACTCGGCGTCATAGGGGGCCACCATCAGCGGGGGCCGGTCCATCAGGCCCTCCAGCTTTTGAATCTGCGCCATGCGTTCCGCCAGGAAATGCGCCGCATGTTCGCTCGCGGCCTTCAGGGCGTGGTCGCGCGCATAAACTTCCTTGGGACCGCGTCCGCCCGTGATGCGGAAATATTTGATGCCCGTGAAACCCCGGTGGTCGGGCGAGGGCAGATGCGGTTTGACATAGTCGAAATCCAGATCAAAACCAATGTCGCGGTAAAAATCCCGGTACCGCAAATCACCGGGATATCCTTCGTGCTTGCTCCATACCTGCCGGGAGGAATCTTGGTCCCGGCCAAACGCGGCAATGCCGTTGGGGGTGTAAATCGGGGCGAAGGTGCCGAAACGGGGCCGCGGCGAGGAATGCATGACCCCATGAGTGTCGAGAATGAACCACCGGATGTTCGCCTCCTGCAACACGGCTTCCACGCCGGCCACATAGGCGCATTCTGGCAGCCAAATGCCCTCGGGATCACGGCCAAAACATTGCCGGTAATGGTCCCGCGCGGTGAGGATCTGGCCGCGAATGGAGGCCGGCTGCCCCGCCATGAGCGGCAGCAGCCCATGGGTCGCGGCCGTGGTGATGATTTCCAGGCGGCCGGCGTCTTGGAATTGCTTGAAGGCCGCCACGAGATTGCCTCCGTAATAACGCCAGGTTTCCCGCGCCAGCGAGAATTTGTGGTGGTACATCCAGGCCAGCTCCCGATACGCCCGGTCCCAATGCGTGCGGTGAATTTCCTTGTCTGCCAGCTCGATCAGGCTGTCCAATTGCCGTTCAAAGCGCGCGCCGAGCAAAGGATCGAGCAGCATGGTGCACAGCGTGGGGGAGAGCGAGAGCGTAACCCGGGCGTCAATCCCGTCCCGCTGCCAGTTTTCCAGCATCTGGACGAGGGGCAAATACGTTTCGGTGATGGCCTCATACAGCCAGCTTTCCTCCAGAAATTTGGGGTGCTCCGGATGCCGGACAAAGGGCAGATGCGCGTGCAGAACAATGGAAAGGTAGCCAGGCATGAGTCAGCAAATGAAGTGGCTCAATTGTCCAGCAAATCAGCAATCCAGGCGGCCAGGACCCGCGCCTTGAAGAGCATCACCAACCCCGCCACGGCGGGCAGGGACTTCACGACGCAGACCAGCACCGTGACCGGAATTTTGGATTGCAGGGCAAAGCTCAAGGCCAGCTCCGCCACGCTGAATCCCAACAGCGAGACGGCGACAAAGCGAACGAGCATCAAGGCTCCGCGTTCGGATGCATCCATAAATCGGCCCAGGGTCACAAATTGGCGGGCAGGGTATCAACCGTCGGCGCTTTTAGCAACGGATCTTGTGGATGCGCGCCCACCTCGCCCGCATACTTGGATTCACGGCTGAACGTGAGATCCGCCGAGCGCCCGTCCGTGCCATCCGCTGACACCGCCACCGCCGGAAGATCATATTTTCCATCCGGCAGCGCAAAGCGATAACTGAACGTCCCGTCCGCGCGCAATTTGATTTCATGGCCGCCCAGCGTAACGCGCGCCCCCGGTTCCGTGGCCCCGTAGACAATCAACTCGGCGTTCACATTGAACCAAAAACTCTTTTCCGCCGGCGGACTCACGCCAAAGGGCGACGCCGGGCTCGAAATCGTCAGGGCTGCTTCCGGGCCGGCCGGGCCGGGTCCGCCAAAGGCCCGCATGGGCGAACTGGCTTCGTAGCTCTCCTCTTGCGCCAGCCGGCGGCGAATCAGTTCGGTGATTTCGAGCGACCCCATCCAGATGCGGCGGCTTTGATCAATGTTGATGACCCGGGCCAGCGCCTGTTCCTGCTGGGGGGTCCAGGTAATGGGCGGCACCACCGGAACCGGGCTGGGGCCGGATCGCGCACCATGACCGTTCGGCTCGGAATGATAGGCCTGTGACAGTGCCGGCCCGGCGGGCGCGGGAATGGGTTTTAACCGGGGCAAATCCGGATGGCCCGCACGGCGCAACTCCTCAATGGCCTGCACGAGCGGCAGATTTTCCCGCACCGCCTCCTCTATGATGTGCATCAATTTGGGGAAGGGAAATTCAAAGGGGATCGTCGCAAATTCCACGTCCGTCTCCGGCGAGGCCGCATCCGGCGGCGTTACGGTGGCGCTGGAGACCGCGATGCGCATCCATTTGCCCACCGGCGAGTAGTAACCCAGCTCGGCGCAGTAGGAATTTCCCGCCCTTTCCACATGGATGAACCAATGCCGGGATTCCGGATGCACATGAATTTCATATACGGGATGCCCCTCAATCCGGGCCGCATAGACCCGCAGCACCAGATGGCCGTCCGAGGACTCCGCGTTAAAACCATGTTGTTGCTTCAGCGTCAAATCCCAATGCGCGTAGAGCCAGTGCGGATCGCGGGCTGTCAGGAATAGCTTTTTGGTGCCGTAAGCTTCCGGCAACTCCCCTTCCCCGCCTTCTCCACCGCGACTCACGGGCGCCTGGCCCAAAGAAAATTTCTGGCCGGGACCGGCCATGGCCGAAGGGGCCGACTCATCCGACTCGCGTAAAATAGCCGGTGCCTCAATCTTTTTCCGGCGGGTGTAGGTACGCCGAACCACCGTGCTGGAGGTAACCCGGGTTTTGTGTTCTGTATCCAGTTCCGCCGCCGGGGCGCCGGGTGCCGGACTGATGCCGGGCGTGGCCGGTGACGGTGCCGCCACCTCGGGGACTCCGGCTGGCGGTTCCGCCGTCACCGGCCCCTCCGCCACCATCGCTTTGACTGGCGAGGCATCTGGTTTGGACTCCGTTGACGGGATTGCCGACTCCACAGGTTTTTCCGGCGCGGCGGTGGGTTTGGATTTCAAAATCTTTTTTGCGGCGTTTATCACGGTGGAAATAAGAGGTTTACGTGACTTGGAATGCGGTTTGGGGGCGGGCTTGGGGATCGGCTTTAGGGGGGGGGGAACGGAAGCAGCCACCTCGGGAGGCGGTACGGCTTGGGCGATTCCTGCGGATTTAGGTTCGCGGAGCAGAGTTTTCTTTTTAGCTGGCGTTGACGCGGTCTTTGATTTCATAACCGAAAAACCCTTGTATCGTTACGCAGACTTGACTGCCGGCACCAGAGACTAAGGGCTGAGATGAATGGATGCAATCATAAATTCGGCTAAAAACGTGGCCGTCCACTAACTGAGAATTAGCTGGACCGCTATTTGAAATCAAACTTGCCATAAGTCATGGTCCGGTGTTTCCTGACTTCGGCCCGTCGGAACGGTGGCTATTAGTAAACCCAAACCGGTCCGCATCTGGGCCTGTGTAAATAAATTAACGGCAACATTTATGAAAATCAAAAAAATCCTTTTGTGGGGCGGCCTCAGCTTGGTTCTGGTGCTCATCGTCGGCTTGCTGGTGGTGGCCCTGTTCCTGGACGGCATCGTGAAAACCGGGGTGAACACCGTTGGCCCTAAGATCGTCCAGGTGCCGCTGACCTTGGACAGTATCCACATTGGCATTTTATCCGGCTCCGCCAAAGTGCAGGGCTTGGTGATTGGCAATCCTGACGGTTACAAGACGCCGAACGCCATCAGCGTGGGTCTGGCGGAAGTCAGCGTGGACATCGGCTCCGCCCTGTCCGACAAAATCATTATCCACAGCGTTCATGTGGAATCCCCGGAAATCGGCTTTGAAGGCGGCTTGAGCCGCAATCATTTGAGTAAAATCGTGGACTATCTCAATGCCA
>Ga0182012_10006373_pt1 | contig 12058 bp, 12 predicted proteins | sample 612S2SmetaG_FD_120486 | JGI IMG/M metagenome (GOLD analysis project Ga0182012, IMG submission 120486) | Permafrost microbial communities from Stordalen Mire, Sweden - 612S2S metaG | ecosystem: Environmental > Terrestrial > Soil > Wetlands > Permafrost | place: Sweden: Stordalen | collected...
ATGAAACTTTTGGTTTCATAGCCTTTAAAAAACGGGAGCTCTGAACGAAGACACTTTTTTAAGTATAAATTTTTAATAGAAAAATAATGGTGACTCAATTAAGACTTGGGTACTACCACTCACCGATAAATAAAAAAGGCTCTGAAACTTTATGTTTCAGAGCCTTTTGACGTAAATGGTGCCCGAGGTCGGACTTGAACCGACATGACCGTGAGGTCGATAGATTTTGAGCTGACTAACCTTCAAATCGCTCAATTCGGACTGCAAAGAAGTCTTATTTAAAAATGGTGAGAAAACCCTTTAATTACTTTCGTTTTTTAGACTATGGCTTAAAAACACTCACAACCATCAATGCCTCAAATTGCTTGTGAGTTCAACTTTGTCTTATCCGTGTCTTTGAAGCCTTTCATCGGTGTCTTACTGGCATCATTAAAGCCCCTGACTCTTTCCAAGGCCTCTTTTCGGTCCATTCTATCAATCCGGTCATATCTTCTAAAAACCGCATTTGTCTTATGGCCGCTGATACTCATAATCACACCTTCCGGAACACCCGCTTTCCGCATATTCGTAACCGCACAATGCCGAAGATCATGAAAGTGGAACCCATTCAATCCCGCTTTATCACGAGCCCGCTTGAACGCGGTACGACCCTGCTTGAGCTTTTTGCCCCGATGATTAAACACGTAAGGACAACCCAAAACTTTCGGAATACGTTTAAACATCAACTTTAGATTTTCATCAATCGGGATTTCCCGTTTTTCTTGAGTTTTTGTATCTTCCGCCTCAAGAACGATAACCCCATTTTGAAAATCAACTTGTTCCCACTTCAGCCCCATCACCTCACCTCGTCTCATGGCGGTAAAATACGCAAGCTCAACCATGGGTTTTAGGTGTCTAGGACAATGTTCAACAAGTCTTTTATATTCCTCCGGCGTCAGGGTTTTATCCCTCGGAATTTCTTTAAAGAGCTTTATTCCCTCTATCGGATTTCGGTCGATCTTCCTGTTTAGCCTCGCCCGATTGACAATTGTTTTTAAACAAGCCAAATCCCGATTTAGGGTTGCGGCCATTAACTCCGAAGAATGTTTATTGCCTTCTCCTCTTCTCCAATTTAAATAACTTTCCACAAGATCAAGATTCAAACTCTCAAGTGGTTTGTAACCAAAATAGGTCTTGAGGTTATGCACATACATCTTGTCTTGTTTAAAGCTTTTCTTTCTGGATTCGGAATAAGCCAAAAACGCATCCGCAGCTTCATTGAAGGTAATCTTTGGCTTTGTATCGCCAAAATATCTTTCTTCAACAATGGCCTGCATGTGTTGGGCCAAAACCTTTTTAGCTTTCTCCAAAGGAATCTGTCCCAACCGAACTCTTTTTCTCTTCCTCACTCCTTCCTCGCGGACTAAAAAGTCCAAGTAATATCCCTTTTCATCTTTCCTGAGATGTTGGGGTAAACCATGAACATTAGGTCTACTCATAACCGCCTCCTAATGTCCCTTGCGGTTGGTATTTTACCAGCATCGGCTTTCAGTTCCAACGCCCCATTCGATGGGGGTTTATGAAACGTTCTTTGAAAATCCGAAAGCCAAATTCTGGGATGACGGCCAACCTTTACAAAGGGCAGAATTCCTGAATTTCGCCAATAACGAACGGTTCTAACCGGCACTTTCGCCATTTGAGCCACTTCGGTATCGGTCATCAGATCGTCATTGTCTCTTTTCCTGCGTTCAATTCTTCTTCGCTCATTCACCTTTATACCCCCGACGAATTGCCTTCTTTCCCTTTTGCCTTTTTATTGAATTCAGCAATCGCAACTTTCTCCACTTCATCTTTTACCTTCTTGTTAGCGTTACAAAAGTGGAAATATTCACCCTCTTTCTTGCCAGGACGAGATGGAAAACCCACAAATAAACCAGCCCCATCGTTCTTTTTCACGAGAGTTAAGTCGTTGAAAAAGAACTCGTATCCTGACAAAGTGACTTTTACATCAAAAAAAGCCTGCGTATTTTCCCCTCCATAGGGATACATCCTTGTTACATTTATTTTTAAAGCCATTTGCTTCCTCCTTAATTTATTTACGACCACATGACTACTTCTTCATTACCTCCTTGTCACTCAAAGTGTTCCTTGCATACTCAAGAGCTTCTTCCCGCGATTTATCAGAAAGGCTTTTCGCGTGAGCCCACCAGTGGGATGAACCTTTTTTTACAGACTGTTCGTGAAGAATTCCCAGTATTTCAGGCGTGTATTTAATAGGCCGCTTCCCACTGCTTTTGAGAGTTCCCCTAAAGACAACTGAATTTCGACCGCTTTCTTTGGCTGTATAAAGGCCCAGATCCGCCGCCGTTAATACATTTTCAAGATTAGTTCCATCCTCGCCCCAAAGAACAACCGCTTGGCTTATGGTTACGGGATAGTGAATAAAGAATGTTTCATCTTTGGTATGGTCAAATCCATCCGCAAAATGTTTAATTCCCTCTTTTTTGATAATCTCATTGGCTTCTTCAACCACCTTTTCTTCGCAATATTTTCTGAATTCCTCCGCCTTTTCGACGACTTGAGATTCAGTGCAATCCAAAACCCAAACAATTTCTTCACCCCCATATCTCCAAATGTTGTTCCGAGAGAAGATTTTTTGCCCCGCCTTGGCAAGAGCCTTTAACACAGCGTTGCCGACTTGATGGTTGTAGTGGACATCATTGAAAGATTTAAAAAAGTCGATATCAGCCATACATAGATAAAAATGATTCTTTCGGCGGGCGGCCAGAGCAGGTATTTGTTGAACTGCCGCACGATCATTCAAAAGTCCTGTTCTGTGATCAACCAAAGTCTCCTGTACCAAATTTTCCTGAGTCGTTTGACTTTCCGAATCAGCCATCATCTCTTTCTCTAAGAATGGATCAAAAACATGGGCCAAAACCCATTTCAACGGCTTTACCTTCTTGAGTTTCCCAAGGGCATCTGCCCTCTTTTTTCTCTTCGCCATTTCGTATAGTCGAATTGTTTTGGGATCGGTAACGCCTGCCTGTATGAGAGTGGTGCATAGGGTGATAGTCCGGTGATATCGCTTATTGGCGTAATGAGCTAAAGCCAATTGTGTCAAATAGTTATAATTCTTGGGATATCGGTGACTGAGGGATTCAAATTTCTCGATAGCCATTTCAAACTTTCCCGTATGCAGACACAGTTCCGCTTCAAGAGCCATAGCCTCAGGAAAGTCCCTTTTTTGGATAAATATCTCTTTCAAAGATTGCTCACAATCGGGATATAGTTCTAAAAGAAACTGGGCTCGCGCCAGTAGAACCAAACTTTCAGGGGTTTTAGGTGAGAAATGGTGAAGCCTATTGATGACCTTGAGGATTGATTGAGGCTTTCGGAATTTGGCGTAAATACTGGCCGCTTCCAAATGGGCTTCCACATTTTGGGGTTGATGCCATTCAATAACCTCGTCAAACAGCCTCAAAGCCTCCCTATGACGGTTTGTTTCTATATAGAGATGAGCCGATTGAAGGCACCGTCTGGCTAATTCAGGGTTAATTTGTAGGGCTTTTTCTTCCATAATTTCACAATCTCTGAAAGTTGGTCACAACCAGTTTTTCGTTTTCCTTTTTCACTACTACGACAACGTTAAACGGCAATTCAATTTGAGAACCACGCGAATCAGAGTTGTATAGGTTTTTGCCTATGACCTTGACCCAAAAATGGCTTCCATCCGTGTTTTCCAAACTGGATCGTTCTATTTCCTGATATGAAACGTAAGCTTTATTAGTTTGTAAGAACGCAACCCACTTGGGGTCTAAGAAGGCCTCTTGGTAGTAGGACATCATATTGTCGCTCATCAAACTCCCCACCTTATCTGTCTGATGATTGATATCCGTGTAGCTCAAGTTAAAAGCCATAATGGTGAATTTTTCGGCGAAATTGATTACATCGGCATTTTGAGCGTCATTCTTGTCGCTTTTTGGATCAATCACTTGTGTGCTTTTAGTAGCCGTTAAACTCTGTCCCCCAAATTTTCCCCATAAAAATATCGATCCCAAACCAAAGCCGGCAACCATGAGTCCAACTATAATTTTGTCCGTATAGCCATTTGTCTTGGGCTGATCCTCAATGTCATCCAAAAATTTGAATTCATCTTTCTTTTCATCCGTCATTTCATCGAAACCTCTTCTACTTTCTTTGAAATGACTTCTTTCTCCTTAGAAACAGGTTTGAGAACCATGTTGTTTTCTTTGTCCTCCATCCACTTGGCGATAGCCCCTAAAGTAGAAATTGGGCTTTCATCCGAAGCATAGTTTTCAAGGTAACGATCCCGAATGGCCGCTTCGGGGCCATAGGTGGTGGCAATGTGGTAAGCCAATTCATCTGGATATATATTCACTATCCCCTGACGGAGTGTTTGGTGAATCATGGCCTGTGAATAAACCCCTTTGACCATATGCAGGTTCATGATCTTTTCCACTTGGGTGGGATTGAGTTGTAAAAGTCCTTTGGCGTGGTCGATATCGTCACCGACCAGTTTTAAAAGAATCTTGGTGGAAGTGTTTTTGAGAATCGCTTCAACGCCTTTGACACCTGAAAACTCTCCGATTTCCTGAGTGGCAAAAATAGGTTGAAGTCTAAAATGTCTGGCTGTTTTGGCGATTCGAAGCAGGAAGGCCAATCCAGCAGGATACTGGGCCAAATACCAACACTCGTCCATGGCAAGTTGGGAGAGTCGATTGAGTTCCTTGTTTTCTTTGGCTTTGCTCAGGCAATAGTTTGAAATGGTAAAGACAGCGAGCCCTATGGCTTTTTTGTCGTTATCGCTGATGCCGGAAGTATCAAAAACGATGAAGGAATTGTCGGCCTTGACGGTCGATTCCCGATCCGTCAGGTTGGCATACATGCCTTTTCCGGTATAAAGCTTGAGGACTTCAGCTTGTTTGCGGCAGATATATTGGAATTGTGACGGAACCTTCTTGTCGTCCGCGGTCTTGAGCAAAGTTTCCTTGAGATCAGAGAGAAGGGGCACCCGCCCTTCACCAATACAGTTGCGGTAAGTCTGTTTCACCGCTTCTTGGAGAAGTGCTTTATCCAATTCCTCAGCCTCTTCAATGCGGTTTTCCTTGATATTCGCGAGAACTACACCCAAGTACATGATGATGCTGGCAATATGATCTGGGTCTATCTCCCCGTCTAATGCTTTAACTTCATCCAATGGGTAATCAAAGATGTTGAGATGATGTTTACTTTCCAAATCGTAATTGAGATAACGTCCACCGGCTAACCGGCAAAGAGTTTTATACGATTGGGACTTGTCGATAATCATGACATAGGGATTCATTGGAAGATTTTTGATGAGAAGTTGGTTAATAGTGAAAGATTTGCCCGTCCCCGACGAACCTACAACCAACACATTCCAGTTTTCCGTTTCTCTATCCCATAAATTGAGGTGAACCATTTCACCGGAGAGTGTTTTCCCTAGGGGAACTCCATCCCTATTGGCTAAATGATCAGCCAAACAAGGTACGGCGTTGGCAATAATAGCTGTGGCTTGAAGATGCTCATGATTCGCCGTATCCGTGGCTTGAGGAAGGTTAGAAAGAAAAAGTTGTTTCTGTTCGGCATAACCAGACAAAGGGTGCACGTTCTTGAACATTCGCGACAGGCTCTCAAAATTGGAAATAAGCCTTTGTTGGCTATCAGAGAACAGAGTTACATATAGAGAGAACTTGGCGAGGGATGTCTTTCTCTCCGAAACCAATGAAAGAACACTTTGGCGATATTCCAAAGCGGCTTTTGCCTCAAAATTCACAACATTCTGCCTCTTCCATAAGGCTCCCTGATCGCTTTGGATTTGCTTTTCGACTATCGATTGGGCACGGAATAGGTCTACTCCCTTGGTAAAGAGGGAAATTTTGAAGTTTTCTGACTGTTCATATAATTCTTGGAAAAATAAGTTTTGTTCGTTAAAAGAAGGAAATTCGGTGACATAAAGCGTTTTTCCAAAAGCATCTCCCACCTTAAAAAAGGTCGGATCGTTAAAATCCCAAGGATAAGTCACCAGCATTTCCCTCAGCGTTTGCAAACCCAAAGAACCACCTGAAAAACCTGAAGCCTTTTTGAATCTTTCAGCATTTCCCTGAAATCTTTGAAGGGAAAATTCCTCGAAAAGAAGGCTATAAATTTCATTTTCCGTGGCTTCAACAGCCTCTATACCCACCATATTCAACTGTGAAATCCAGGATTTTCCCCGACGGAGAATTTCATCGATAGAAATGTTCCTTTCCTTTTTATTCTTAGTCGTTTGAGGTTGTTGCGCCGTGAAGAGAACATAGGAACGGTAATTACAGATTTTCTGTTCTCTATAAAACCGCCTAAGCCAAAAGCGAAGAAATTCCGGATATTGGTGCCTAAAAATTTCAGGCGCGTTTTCATGAATTCTGGCGTCATAACGCCCAATCACTTCTTCTACATCGGCCAAAACCCGCTTGGTCAAAAACTGGATTTGTTCCCCATTGCGTAAGTCAGCTAAAACCAAATCCAGTTTTCTTACTTTTTCCCCCAAAATTTCTGGGTCTTCCATCCATGGATTCAGGCCCCCTTCCACCCTGAAAAGACAGGCATACTGTTCGGGATTCCGTAAAACCAAATATCCCGGCCCTACCGCCCGTATCCTCAATAGCCCCGGCGCGTTTGTTCCTTTTTGTTTAAAAGTCCACATTAGATCTCGCTCTCTTCTGGCCCCGGAAAATACATTTTCGGTTCTTGGTGGTAATGGATAATGTTTTCTAGGTGTTTTTCGGGCCAGAAACTTTTCATCACAAAATAGATTGTTGAAACCATGAGAACCGCGAAGAAAAGAACCAGCGACCCTTGAAGTCCCCATAGGGCGAAAAAAACTATGAAAGCTAAAGCATCTCCAATAAAAATCATGATGAGCTTGTTGAAGTCGGAGGAATAAAAAAGCCCCCACATCTTGGATTCCTTCTCTAGTGGTATCGCCATTCAATCTCTCCTTTCCTTGCCTTCGCCCCGGTTGGAAGTCTGGTTTCCCAACTGGGAACGTTGGAGTCTTTTGGCATAAGCCCCGACGATCCGGTGTTTTTCCATTTCTTCCTGTGAAAAATTAGGATTGTTTTTAAAATCTTTTTCCAAACTCTTGGAAATGGAACCTCCTGAATATTTTTTGAGAAAATTAGAAACGGGATTATTCGGGTCATTTCTTGATGGCATTGCGCCAAGACCTCCCAATTTCATGACGGAGTTAAAGCCTTGCATGGTCTTTTGGCCCATCAAAGCGCCACTCGCAGATCCGATTCCTGGAATAATGGACCCGGCAAAAGCGCCTCCAGCCGCAAATACGGCCTGCCCGGTTTCTCCTGTCATAGCCTTACCCGCCCCAAAAACTCCCAACCTTGTTTGATTGGCTCCGCTCACCACTGACTGGGTGTCTCGGCTAAACTCCTTCACCCCATCTCCTTTGACGTTGCCTCCCGAAAAGGACGTCAACAACGAGGCGAATTCATGCCCGTTGGAAATAAGTTGAAGACCGGCCAATACCGCTACCGCCGTCAGTAAACTATTTACTCCAATGGTTTCTATTCCCCAATTGATGTTCGGAATGAGGTACAAGCCAACCAGAGTGATGGCCCAGATCACGGAATAAAGAAGAAGTTTGGCGAAATAACGAGCGGCGCCCCAAAAGATGGGAGCTGTCGCTGGATGACCTAGACAACCGATGAAAATAGGACCCAAAACAAATAAAACCCAAAGGTTCAAAACCTGAAAGAATTTGGCGAAGATGACCGCAAAACAGATGATGAGCCCCCAAATGGCAACGCCGCATTTGAGAAGCCCAGCCGAAAACTCAGCTAATCGGCTTGTAGGTGGCGTCACAGTTCCCGCAGTTCCAATACCAGAAGATGCCTGTCCCGACTGTTGTGGAAATTGAATCCCGTTGGATTGGATTAATCCTTGTAGAGAAAAAGTCTGCGTTTGTCCCGGAACAACCGACTGGTTGATAATCGATTGGGTAACTGATGACTGACTACTAATCGTGTCTACCCCTTGGGAGATAAGGACATGAACAAGTGTAGGCATACCCAAAATGAGGATGAGTCCCGCCATCGCCTGAAAGAATCGCGAACTGCCTTTTTGAGAATCACCGGCAGAAATGGCTGAATAACAATTGTAAAGACCCAACACTACCAACCCCAACGAGATCAGATAGATCAGATTCCATGCTATTCCCTGAACGGTAATGAAATTTCCCCGAAAGTTATATTGGGATAACTGAAAAGCGTTATTGGCAGATGCCGTGTTGATATTGATGTTCTGAAAACCTTCCAAAACGCCAGAAGTCTTCAAAGTGTTTTGGTTATAGATGTAATAACCCATGGCCGTCACGCCGATAGTCAAATAGGAAAGAATGGACGGCCAGCCGAATAGACAGAGGAATGCGGCTACAAACCCGATGACAAGGTTGGGTTCCACAAACCGATTCCAGAGACCAGACGACCTTTGTCCCGTATCGATTACAAACCCGACCACGAGAATAAAAATGCCGGTTCCGCTGGTGATTTCCAAAATATTTAAAACAACCTGAATCGGATTGGCCGTATTAACTGCGCCCAAATTATTGAGGAGAGCTGTATAGGTGTTCGGCGAGGCCAAATTCGGAATGTATATCAGGAAAGTGCCGATGTATTGGTCGTAAATCCCGAACAAGGTCTGCAAGGCCCAATTACCTATCTTGTTCATGCCATTGGCAATCCAGTCACCAGCGTGTTGTGTGATGGAATCAAAAATGCCGTTAGCAACACCCTGTTCTATGTTTTGAACTGACTGAGCCAATGCCTTGTTCGTCGCTAAAGTAATAATTAATAATAAAAGAATAAACTTCATTAGTTGCCAGCCAAAACAGAACTGACGGGCTGTGCTCCATATTGTCCCGCCTTGAGGATGATGACATTTAGGACAACTCCCACCATGAGAATACCCACAATGGCTAATACACTGCCCCAAATTCGGTCTTTGGCAGTCGTATCGCCTTTACTAGAATCGGCCAAATGATCCATGACGTTTTTCACGCACTGCAATATCTTCCATAGACCGTAAGCATCCAGAAGATAGAGAATGATCGTCTTGACAGGCGACAATTCCGGCATGCTGACCAAGGCCTGCGCACGAACCACATCCGTGCTCATTAAAATCAAAATCAACTTTATCCAAATTCTTTTTTTCATAACCAACTCCTTTTCATTATTGGGCCGATGGCGCACCACTGGCATTCGCCGAACTTTGAGATTGCAACTGTTTCACGTTGACGTTTCCTAATTGCTGAAGTGACACACTGGCGTTTTGCGCCATGTTGCTTCCCGTCATGGCATAATTCCCCACATTGCTCAAACTGCTCAAAGAACTAGTTCCAAATGAAGTTGCGCCCATCGTGCTAGTCGTATTGCCGTTTAACACGGTTGAACCTGTTGATATGGCACCCATTACCGCTGGTGCCAATTCCGGGCATCCCAACTCCGTCAAAATGGCCGTTACTGCTATGGTTCCTAAAATTCCACCCAAACTCGCAATCACACTTCCTACTCCCTGATTGAAAGCTTGGACTTGGGAACTTTCCATCTGGCTAGGCTGATATCCGGGAGGAACATAAGGCGCTTGAACGGCGGCCACCTGAGTTGCCGATTGGTCAGCCGCCTGAATATTTCCGGTTTGAATCGCTTGGGCTTCCTGACTGTAAAGTGAACCAATTTGCTGGAACTGGGGATCGTCACTTTGTTGTAATTGCGTGGAATATTGTTGAAGCTGGCTTGCGCTTTGAGATGAGTAGGCTGTTCCCACCGTGTTCGCTAATTGCTGGCTCAGGACAGAAAGACCCTGTAAAACCTGAGCTTTCACCCAATTAGACTTATCGGCTTGGTTGTATTGATTAGCTGTGTAACTTTCTCTTTTTTTATGGACAACCAAACCATATGAACGATGCAAATAGTGAGAGTCGGTGGTTTTCGGCATTTGCGAGAGCATCTTCATGAGCCAATCGCGAAAATCCAGAACATTGGCTTGCACCGCATTTTCCATTTGGGGGTCATTCGACCCATTCGATCCAAAATCATCGGAGGATTGTGCTAAGACAGGACAACCCAAAACCAATAGGATTAAAAATAACTTTGCCATCGCCTATCCTTAAAAGAGCCGGACAAATGCCGGATCGCTATCCTCAGTCACATAAACAGTCAGACCAAAATCTTTGAGGTAAGGCCGGTTCACCCTTATCCGGCATTGGTACGGATTTTCGGAAGCATTACCCCGCAAGAAAACTTCCCTTGTCGATTGGCGTTTCAAAAGCCATCCCTGGATGACCTGATCACTGGAAACATCGATGATGAAATTGGAACCCATATCCGTAATAGAAGCGTTCACCTTGGCCTGATCGGTTTCGGTCTGAAATCGATAGGTTAGGGTTTGAAAAGGGGTGGCTGTTGGTATTGCTTGTTTTACCTTTGCGGTGGAATGGGTTGGACTAACGACCGAGTTACCTGGGGCTTTGTGCTCCATAACTTGTTCCAGTGCCCATTGATCTCTATCCCGTACATCCATAAAAGGATTTACCAAAGCAAAAACCGGTGAAACCAATATCGAAATAATAAAAAAACCGAAGGTTTTCAAAAGGAGACTCCTATATCGGTGCTAAAAACCCAATTGCTATAACTTGTGGATGACAGAGGAATTTCGAGGCCATCCGTTTCGTTTCCACCGCCGATGGGCAAAGGTAAAGAGGTGTTGATGTTGGAGCTGTTGAGCCGGGCAAAAGTGAAATCGTTCATCGAATTGGTAATGTTGAAGTTGATAAAAATGGATCGAATTCGAACCCGTGCCCTGCCATATAAAGCCGTTTGGGGAATGCCGCCTAAAGAAGGATTGATCCCATTACCACCGGTAAAAGGATTGTTGAGGTTATCCCCCATAGGTAGTTCAGCTTCGAAAATGATCTGATCCACTGAGATGAAGTCCCATGTGAACAAGTGAGAAAGCTTTGTCCCTACAACAAAAGCTCCCGTATCTGTGGAATCCGCTGAATTTTGAACCCCATATTCAAAATAAAGGCTGTAGTTTTTGGCTAAATTCGCTTCCCCGCAGATGGAATAGGTAGGATTTCCGCTCACGGAGCCGTAATTGTAAAAATCCGATGAACTGGCCCCTAGGTTGAAAAGTAAAACTGTCCTTAAATCCCCTAAATCAAGCTTCATGCGAGCTTGTCCCATAAAAAACCCTTGGGAACCGTCAATAACCGCGTCCTGTGTTGAAAACAGTGTTGGAAAATAAAAGAAACTCAGCGACGTGGGCGGACTGGATACACTTTTATAATCCTCAACCCCGAAAAAGAACTTGAAGGGAATGTAAACCTTTATCCCGTCCAGCCGTCTTTCGCCCATTAGCGGATATCGCCCAAAAAAATGGGTGGTGCTGACAATATCAGACAAATCCATCCTACCGATTCTGAACTCAATCCAGGGTTCCGAGAGGGAAACATTTGCCTCCCTTAGTTCCAATTCCGTGACATCGTCATAACTAGATAAGGGTTTGGTGAATCGCACTTTACCGACAGCTGAAACATCATTTTCATCCAACTGGCGTATGGCAGAAAAATCAACCAAGGAAAAGTTGGGATTTATAGAGTCATTGGAGAAATGGGCGACCACGTTGGCATCAAATGTCTTTGAGTCATTATCAATATCAGGCGGCGGCACCCATTTGGTATCCACATTAGGAGTAGCGCTTGAAGTTGGCGTAATAGTCGGTGTTGGACTTGCTGAATCTGCCCAAACCACCCGCGCGGCAATGAATATTCCCATCCAAAGAAATAAAAATTTCCTCATCACTTTCTCCTTATGGAACCGTGACTCACGGGATCGTATACTCGACCAACATTTTTGGTTTTTGCTGGCTGTTCCCTGTGTTGTCCCAAAACGAAATAGAACTAGAAGTTCCATTGGTTTCAGATTCCGGTGAAATCAACATCCCGTAATTGTTATTAGCGGCATTTATCCAAACTTGAGCC